>Ga0187778_10002304_pt1 | contig 13053 bp, 11 predicted proteins | sample 1015_Q2_SP5_20_M_FD_132418 | JGI IMG/M metagenome (GOLD analysis project Ga0187778, IMG submission 132418) | Tropical peat soil microbial communities from peatlands in Department of Meta, Colombia - 1015_Q2_SP5_20_MG | ecosystem: Environmental > Terrestrial > Soil > Wetlands > Peat | place... | reverse complement strand
CGCGCTGGAGCCGACGTTCGGGGCCATCAACCTGGAAGACATCAAGGCCCCGGAGTGCTTTCGCGTCGAGCGGCGCTTGCGCGAGCGCATGAAGATTCCGGTGTTTCACGATGATCAGCACGGCACGGCGATCATCGTCGGTGCGGCGGTGCTCAATGGCATGCAGCTCGTCGGCAAATCGCTTGCGCAAGTCAAACTCGTGTGCAGCGGTGCGGGTGCCGCCGCGCTCGCCTGTCTGGAACTTCTGATTGAACTGGGTCTTCCCCGAAAAAATATCTGGGTCGCGGACATCGAAGGGGTCGTCTATCAGGGCCGCACCAAGCTGATGGACGAAGACAAGGCGCGCTTTGCGCAATCCACGCCGGCGCGCACGCTTGCCGATCTGATGAGCGGGGCGGACATCTTTCTGGGGCTGTCGGCCGGCGGCGTTTGCACACCCGAGATGGTCCGTTCGATGGCACCCGCACCGCTCATCTTGGCCTTGGCCAATCCGATTCCCGAGATCCTGCCCGAACAGGTCAAGGCGGTGCGCGACGATGCGCTGATCGCCACGGGGCGCTCGGATTATCCCAACCAGGTCAACAACGTTCTTTGCTTTCCCTTTATTTTTCGTGGCGCATTGGACGTGGGTGCGACGACCATCACCCGCGAAATGGAGATCGCCGCCGTCCACGCCATCGCGCAGCTTGCCCAGGAGGAGACCAGCGACGAGGTCGCGACGGCCTACGGCGTGAGCAATCTGGGCTTCGGTCCGGAATGCATCATTCCCAAGCCCTTTGACCCACGACTGATGTTGCGTATCGCACCCGCGGTGGCCCGGGCCGCGATCGCCAGCGGTGTTGCCACACGACCGATCGCGGACTACGACGCGTACCACGCCCAACTGCAGCAGTTCGTCTACCACTCCGGCACCTTCATGAAGCCCATCTTTTCGATGGCCAAGAAGGCGCTGGCCGCCGGCGGCGCCAGCCGCGTGGTGTTCGCCGAGGGCGAGGACGAGCGCGTGCTGCGTGCGGCGCAGGTCGTGGTCGACGAGAGCGTGGCCCGACCGATATTGATCGGACGTCCGGCCGTCATCGAGCGGCGCCTGGAGCGATTTGGCTTGCGCATGCGAATGGGTGAGGACGTGGAGGTGGTAAATCCCGAATCGGACTCGCGCTATCGGCAGTACTGGCAGGCCTACCACCGCATGACGGCACGCCGCGGCGTCACCGAACAATACGCACGCATCGAAATGCGCCGGCGCCACACGTTGATCGGCGCCATGCTGATCCACCAGGGCGATGCCGATGCCATGATCTGTGGCACGTTCGGCACCCACGGCATACACCTGCGCTACCTCGATCAGGTGCTGGGCCGCCGCCCGGGAGCCAATGTGTACGCGGCCATGAACATCCTGATGCTGCCCGGCCGACAGATCGCCTTGGTCGACACCCACGTGAATGTCGACCCGAGCGCGGAGGAAGTCGCCGAGATCACGGTCAGCGCGGCCGAGGAGCTGCGGCGGCTGGGAATCTCGCCGCGCGTGGCGCTGCTATCCCACTCCAACTTCGGCACGAGCGAAGCGGCGTCCGCGGCCAAGATGCGACGCGCGCTGGAGCTCGTGCGCGCGATGGCGCCGAGCCTGGAAGCGGACGGTGAAATGCACGCCGATTGCGCCGTCGACGCGACGATACGCAAATCGATCATGCCCTATTCGACGCTCAAGGGCGACGCCAATTTGCTGGTGTGCCCGGGTATTGACGCGGCCAACATCGCTTATAACTTGCTCAAGACCATTTCGGGTCACAACGTCGCGGTGGGCCCCATCTTGCTCGGCGCCGCCCGAGCCGTGCACATCCTGACTCCGTCGGCAACCGTGCGCCGGATCGTCAACATGGCGGCACTTGCCGTGGTCGATGCCAATTCGCAGCGCTAGGCAAACGCCCGACGCCTAGCCGGACGCGCGCAGCGATGAGCGAACGCAATGTCGATCGGGTGCGGCTGCGAACCACGCCGGCGGCCCTCATCCTGATGGGCGGGGGCGCGCGTGCCGCCTACCAGGTGGGCGTCCTAAAGGCTGTTGCGGCGCTGTTGCGCGACGCGCGCCGCGGCTTGGATCCGGGCATTGCGCAGGGCCACAACCCGTTTCCGATCCTGGTTGGCACGTCGGCCGGCGCCATTAATGCGGCCGCGTTGGCCAGTCGTTCGGACAATTTTCAGGACGCGATTGCGCAACTCGTGGCGGTCTGGGAGAACTTCCACGCCCATCAGGTGTATCGCGCCGACATGTTTGGCGTGATGCGCACGGGCGCTCGCTGGCTCTCGCTGCTATCCATCGGCTGGATCGTTCGCCGCTCCCTGCGCGTACGCCCCCGTTCCTTGCTCGACAACGAGCCGCTGCACGAGCTGTTGACCCGGCTGATCGACTTCTCGCGCATCGATTTGGCGCTCGAACGCGGGCACTTGCGTGCCCTCGCCGTCGGTGCATCGAGCTACAGTTCCGGAAGGCACGTGACGTTCTATCAGTCGCTCGTCGAGCACTCGTTTCCGAGCAAACTGCAGCGCGTGTCGGTTCGTGCCAAGATCGGCGTGCCGCACCTGCTGGCTTCCTCGGCGATCCCGTTCGTCTTCCCGGCCACTCCCCTGGATCTTTCCGATTTCTCCAGTGGCGGAGTCGAGTACTTCGGCGACGGTTCGATGCGCCAACTCTCGCCTACGAGCCCCGCGATCCATTTGGGCGCCGAGCGAATCATGGTAATTGGCGTTGCGCAAACGGGAAATCCCGGTGTGCTGCCCAATTTCGATGCGGCCGCCTATCCTTCGCTCGCCCAGGTGGCCGGCCATGCGCTGTCGACCATATTTCTCGACGCACTGGCATCGGACGTCGAACGCCTCGAAAAGATGAACCAGATCGTCGAGACCATGTCGCCGCACGCCCAGCGCGCGGCCGGCCTGCGTCCCATCGAGACGCTTACCATCTCCCCCAGCGAGCGCCTCGACGGCATCGCGATGGAATACATTGGCGCGCTGCCCGGGCCGATCCGGGCGCTACTTGAGGCTATCGGCACCTACCGCTCCAGTGGAGCCGGGCTCGCCAGCTACCTGCTGTTTGAGCCACCGTTTACCCGTGCCCTGATCGATCTGGGCTATCGCGACACGCTGGCTCGGCGCGATGCGGTGATGCAATTTCTTACCGAGCGGCGCGAACCCCAAGCCGCAAGCCCGTCGCGGGTCGTCGTCGTCTGATCGCATCGCGGCAGCCGCGCCGCGCACGGACCCTTTAGGAAAATTCGCCTTCCAGGGCCAGCAAAGCGCTAATACCCGCCAGCGCGGCGGTCTCGGTGCGCAGCACGCGCGGCCCCAGGCGCGCGCCGACATAGCCCAGCGAGTGGGCGAGGGACGTTTCCTCGGCCGTAAAGCCGCCTTCGGGCCCAACCACGAGCGTCACCGAACCGCCGTCGGCGCGCGTCAAACCGCGCGGTGCGCTCGGGTCGAGCAACCAGCGCGAGTTCGAACCCTGAGCGCCGGCGAGCGCCGCTGCCAGATCGTCGGCGAATTCGACGAGCGCCAGCACGTTGCGGCCGCACTGCGAGCTGGCGGCCGCGACGAGTTCCCGCCAGCGCTCGATGCGCCGTTGCCGGCGCGCGGCATTTAGGCGCACGAGGCTGCGCGCCGCACTGGCGAATACGATGCGCCCGGCACCCAGTTCGACCGCCTTTTCCAAAAACCAGTCGATCTTCTCCTGCGCGCACAGGGCCTGGACGACGGTGATTCGCAGTCGCGCTTCCCGGTCGATCGGGCCACCGCGCGCGATGGTCGCCTGCCAGCGCGATTTGCTGTGCACGTGCGGCGCGAGAAAAGCCTCAAATTCGCTTCCCTTGCCGTCGAACAAGACCAATGCGTCGCCGGGGCGCAGCCGAAGCACCCGCAAGGCATGGTGGCAACACGCCGGCGGCAGCTCGATGGTTTGGCCGACCGCAAGCGGATCGGAAATCAGAAATCGCGGCACCCTCATCGTTGTTGAGCGTACTCGCATCGTTGGGAGCGGGCCCGGCGCGTTGCATCTGGCGCAAAATCGGGCGCTAGCGGCCCGCAATTAATGTACCGTCGCATGACGAAGATCAGCCTTTGCGCTGGTAAAATCGATACCCTACGCGCTAGCGATGCACGAGGAGCCGGTGGGGGCTGTCGAGCCGATGACCCATCGGGCAGCGCCAGCGAACGGACTTCACCGCACCGGTTCCCCGCGACAGGGCAGCGTATCGGCGCCCCCTGCGGGTTGGTGTGCTTGCGGCTTACTTTAACGGGGGGAGATTCAGACCATGACCATCAAGGTGGCAATCAACGGCTACGGACGCATCGGCCGCAACGTGTTGCGAGCCCATTACGAGGGCGGAAAAAAGCACGATGTCCAGATCGTCGCGATTAACGATCTGGGTGATGCCAAGATCAACGCGCACTTGACACGCTACGACACGGTGCACGGCCCGTTTTCCGGTACGGTCGCGGTCGACGGCGATGCGCTCGTTGTCAACGGCGACCGAATCAAGGTCCTGTCCATGCGGGATCCGGCGCAGCTGCCGTGGGCGTCGATGCAAGTCGATGTGGTAATGGAGTGCACGGGCTTGTTCACCACCAAGGAAAAAGCCGGCGCCCATATCAAGGGCGGTGCGAAAAAGGTCGTCATCTCCGCTCCGGGCGGCAAGGATGTGGACGCCACCATTGTCTACGGCGTGAACCACAACGTGCTGACGCGCAACCACACGGTGATTTCCAACGCATCGTGCACGACCAACTGCCTAGCGCCGCTGGTCAAACCGCTGCACGAGCGCATCGGCCTAGTCAACGGCCTGATGACAACGGTGCACTCGTACACCAACGACCAGGTTCTCACGGATGTCTATCACGAGGACTTGCGCCGCGCCCGCTCGGCCACGCAATCGATGATCCCGACCAAGACCGGCGCGGCCGCGGCGGTCGGGTTGGTCATGCCGGAACTTAACGGGCGCTTAGACGGCTTTGCCGTTCGCGTGCCGACGATCAATGTCTCCCTTGTGGATCTGTCCTTTATCGCCGCGCGCGAGACCAGCGTCGAGGAAGTCAATCGGATATTGCGCGAAGCGGCCGACGGTGCCCTGCGCGGCATTCTCGCGTACAACGATCAGCCGCTGGTGTCGGTCGACTTTAACCACAACGCGCATTCTTCGATCTTTGATGCGACCCTTACCAAGGTTTCCGGCCGGTTGGTGAAGGTCAGCAGCTGGTACGACAACGAGTGGGGGTTTAGCAATCGCATGCTGGATACGACGGTCGCGCTGATGAAGGTCTGAGCCGGTAACGGCGGTGCGCTCCGACGGGCTCGGGGGGCCGATGCGCCTCGGGTCAGGCGCTGGCGCATGCGGCGCCGCTCACCCATCGCGGTGCGCCGCTATACCCTAGCGTGTAACGAACCCATCCTATAATTTCCGGGAGACTGCGTACGCAAGCCGACCGTGCGCAACGGACGGGTACGGTCGCCGTCGCCGACAGGCTCCCATTTTGAAAAAGGCACTGTCATGAGCGTTCTGACATTGGATGCACTGTGCAAACAAGACAAGCTGCGCGGCAAGCGAGTATTTATTCGCTCGGATCTGAATGTTCCGCAGGACGAAAAGGGCAACATCACGGAGGACACCCGCATTCGCGCGTCCGTGCCGGCGATCCAGGCGGCGCTGGGCGCCGGAGCCGCGGTGATGGTCACTTCGCATCTGGGGCGCCCGACCGAAGGCACGTTGCAGGCGGCCGACTCCCTGGCCCCGATCGCCAAACGTCTCTCGGAGCTTCTCGGTCGGTCCGTGCCGCTGGTTGCCAACTGGGTCGACGGCGTGAAAGTTGCTCCTGGACAGGTGGTGCTGCTCGAGAATTGCCGCGTCAACAAGGGAGAGAAAAAAGACAGCGAGGAGCTCGCGCGCAAGATCGCCGCGCTGTGCGACGTGTACGTCAATGACGCATTCGGTACCGCGCACCGCGCCGAAGCTACGACCCACGGCGTTGCGCGCTTTGCACCGGTGGCCTGCGCCGGACCGCTGCTGGCGGCGGAGGTCGACGCGCTGGGCCGGGCCCTCGGACGACCCAAGCGTCCCTTGGTCGCAATCGTCGCCGGATCCAAGGTTTCCACCAAACTGACGATTCTCAATAACCTGGCGCAGAAGGTCGACCGCCTGATCGTCGGCGGCGGTATCGCCAACACCTTCCTTCTGGCCTCGGGAATGCCCATTGGCAAGTCGCTCGCCGAGGCCGACCTAGTCCCCGAGTGCAAGAAGGTGATCGACACCTTGCAGAAAAAAGGTGCGACGCTGCCGTTACCGATGGACGTGGTGGTAGCCAAGCGGTTTGCCGCCGATGCCCCGGCGCAGTTGCGCCGGTCCGACGATGTGCAGGCCGACGAAATGATCCTGGACGTCGGGCCGCAAACCTCGACGCACCTGGCGCGCATTGTCCAGGAAGCCGGGACCATCATCTGGAACGGACCGCTGGGCGTTTTCGAATTCGACGCTTTCGCGCAGGGCACACACGATCTGGCGTTGGCGATCGCCAGCGCAACGGCGAACGGCGCGTTTTCGATCGCCGGTGGCGGCGATACGCTGGCGGCGATCGCCAAGTACGGCATCGCCGATCGAGTCAGCTACATTTCGACGGGGGGCGGGGCGTTTCTCGAGTTCCTGGAAGGCAAGCCCTTGCCGGCGGTGGCGATTTTGGAACAACGCGCGGCGGCGCAGTAAGACTGCGAGGACGCCGGGACGGACAGCGGCGGCATCGGTCGCGTCCGCGGATCGTTTTAAAAGGAGACGGAGATGGCCCTGATTTCTACGCGACAGTTGCTCGACCACGCGGCGGAACACTCGTACGGTGTTCCGGCGTTTAACGTTAACAATCTCGAACAGGTACAAGCCATCATGGAGGCGGCGGCCGAAGTGAACTCGCCGGTCATCATGCAGGCCTCGGCGGGTGCCCGCAAATACACGGGGGAATTCTTTTTGCGCCACTTGATCGAGGCGGCGATCGAAACCTATCCCCATATTCCGGTGGCGATGCATCAGGACCATGGCGCCTCGCCGGCGGTGTGCGAATCGGCGATCCGTCTGGGGTTTTCTTCGGTCATGATGGACGGGTCCTTGAAGGAGGACGGCAAGACCGTCGCCGACTACGACTACAACTGTCAGGTCACGAGGAAGGTCGTGGACATGGCGCACGCCGTGGGCGTTAGTGTCGAGGGCGAACTCGGCTGCCTCGGGTCCTTGGAAACGCTGCAAGGCGACAAGGAGGACGGCCATGGCGCGGAAGGCAAGATGACGCGCGAGATGCTGCTCACCGATCCGACCCAGGCGGCCGATTTTGTCAAGCGCACCCAGCTCGACGCGCTGGCCATTGCAATCGGTACCTCGCATGGCGCCTACAAGTTCTCGCGCAAGCCGACGGGGGACATACTGGCGATCGATCGCATCAAGCAGATTCACGCCCGGATTCCCAATACGCACCTCGTGATGCACGGTTCGTCCAGTGTCCCGCAGGATCTGCTCGAGGAGATCCGTCAATTCGGCGGCCAGATGAAGGAGACCTACGGAGTGCCGGTCGAGGAGATCCAGGAAGCCATCAAGTACGGCGTGCGCAAGGTCAACATCGACACGGACATTCGCCTGGCGATGACCGCCGCGGTGCGCAAGGCTCTGGCGCAAAACCCATCGAAGTTCGATCCGCGTGACTTTCTGAAGCCGGCGCGCGAAGCGGCCAAAAAAGTCTGCAAACAGCGCTACGTCGAGTTTGGCTGCGAGGGCATGGCCGCCAAGCTGACCGCGCAGCCGCTGCCCAAGATGGCGCAACGCTATCGGGCCGGCGAACTGGCGCAGCAGGTCCGTTAGCTGCCGGGATGAATCCCGATTCCCCGTGCCAGAGCCCTTCGGCGCCGCGCGACAGCCGGGCACTGAAGGGCAAGCGCGGTTTGCAACGGGTCCTAAACGCCTGTCGCTACTCGATCGACGGGCTGCGCGCGGCTTGGAACGAGGAGGACGCTTTTCGGCAGGAACTGCTGCTTGCCGCGATCTTGGTGCCGCTCGCGCTGTTGCTGTCCGTCGAACTGGTCGAGCGGCTGCTGCTGATCGGATCGGTATTTTTGGTCTTGATCATTGAGTTGCTCAACACGGCAATCGAGGCCGCCATCGATCGCCACAGCTTCGAGATTGATCCCTTGGCCAAACGGGCCAAGGACGTGGGAAGTGCCGCCGTCATGCTCTCCCTGGTGATGGCGGGCATCGTGTGGGCGAGCGTCCTTTGGTCGCACTTCGGATGAGAGCCGTCGCCCCGGCCGATGAGCCGCGCGGCGTACCGGCGCCGATGTTCGAGTCGCACCTCGAGTCCCTGCCGCTGGTCTATCGGGGCAAGGTGCGCGACACCTATGCGCTGGGCAACGAATACCTGCTCATTGTCACCACCGATCGCATCTCCGCCTTCGACGTGGTGATGCGCGAAGCGATTCCCGGCAAGGGCTATGTGCTCAACGCCATGTCCAACTTTTGGTTCGCGCAGCTATCGACCATCGGCCCCAATCACCTGAGCGGCATCGATCCGACGAGCGTCGTGCCCGCGCAAGAGCAAGACCAGGTGCGGGATCGCGCGGTGGTGGCGCGACGCCTGCAGCCGCTACCCATCGAGGCGGTCGTGCGAGGCTACTTGATCGGTTCGGGGTGGAGCGATTACTGTCGCGGGGGAGCGGTTTGCGGTATCGCCCTGCCGGCCGGGTTGCAGCAGGCGCAACAGCTGCCGGAGCCCTTGTTCACACCGGCCCACAAGGCGCAGCTCGGGATGCACGACGAGAACATCCGTTTCGAGCAGGTCTGCGATCAAATCGGAGCGAGCCTGGCGCGACGCGTGCGCGATTTTTCGCTGCGACTGTACCGACAAGCCGCGAAGATGGCGCGCAAGCGAGGAATCATCATCGCCGACACAAAATTTGAATTTGGTCTGGACGATACCGGGGAGCTGCGCCTGATGGACGAAGTCCTCACTCCGGATTCCTCGCGCTTTTGGCCCGTGGACCAGTATCGGGTCGGCATTTCGCCGCCGAGCTTCGATAAGCAGTTTTTGCGCGATTGGCTGCTGCGCCAGCCCTGGGACAAGACACCGCCGCCCCCGCCGCTTCCGCAAGAGATCATCGAAAAAACCGCGGCACGGTACCGCGAAGCGCTCGATCGCCTGGTGCGCGGATCGGAAGGGCCCGGGTCTGCCCGCGCGCCGCAAACGGGAAATGGGTCGTCGTGAGCCGCGGTGCCGCTCTCGTGGGTGTCGTGATGGGTTCGGAATCCGACTGGGACACGATGAAGCACGCCTGCGAACTGCTGCAGGAGTTTGGCATCGCGTTTGAGGCGCGGGTCATATCGGCGCATCGCATGCCCGACGACATGTTCGCCTACGCGGAAGGCGCACGCGAGCGCGGTCTGCGCATCATCATCGCGGGCGCCGGAGGAGCCGCACACTTGCCCGGCATGCTGGCATCGAAAACACTGATACCGGTGCTGGGCGTACCGGTGCCCTCCCGGTACTTGCGCGGCGAAGACAGTCTGCTGTCGATCGTTCAAATGCCCAAGGGAGTGCCGGTGGCCACGTTCGCCATCGGCGAGGCCGGAGCGGCCAACGCCGCCTTGTTCGCGGTCTCGACGCTCGCGCTCGACGATCCGGTCGTGGCGATGAAGCTGGCCCAGTTTCGCGCGACGCAGGGCGAGAAGGCGCGCAATATGACGCTGCCGCTGTGACCAAGGGCGGCAGCCCAAGACCGCTTGCCCCCGGAAGCTGGCTCGGCGTCTTGGGTGGCGGACAGCTGGGGCGCATGTTCTGCATGGCAGCCCAGACCATGGGCTATCGGGTCTGCGTGCTGGACCCGGCGCCCAACGGGCCTGCGGCGGCCATCGCCGAACGCCAAATCGTCGCGAAGTACGACGACAAGGCGGCGCTCGAACAGATGGGCGCGTTGTGCGCGGCCGTTACCACGGAGTTCGAAAATGTTCCGGCGCCCAGCCTGGAGCTTTTGCAGCGTCATTGCCGGGTGCGACCCTCCGCGCAAGCGGTCGCTTTGACGCAAGATCGGATCGCGGAAAAGCGCTTTATCCGCTCTTGCGGCGTCGACGTTGCCCCCCATGCGGCGATCACGGCGGCGACGGCGCTCGATGCGATCGAAGCGGCACTGTTTCCGGCGATCCTAAAGACGGCGCGACTTGGCTACGACGGCAAGGGACAGGTTGATGTGGCCGAGCCCAGCGCCCTATCGGCCGCTTGGCAGCAGCTGCGGGCGACTGATTGCGTGCTGGAACAACGACTGCGACTGCGTCGTGAGCTGTCGGTGATCGTCGCTCGCGGCGCCGATGGCGCCAAAGAGTATTTCCCGCCCATTGAAAACGAGCACCGCCAGGGGATTCTCGCGGTCTCCACCCTGCCGGCGCAGGTATCGTCGAACCAGCTGTCGCGGGTGCGCGATATCGTCGCGCGCATCGCCGATGGTCTGCAGTACGTCGGCGTTTTGTGCGTGGAGCTTTTCGAGCTGGCGGACGGACAACTGCTGGTCAACGAAATTGCCCCGCGCCCGCACAACAGCGGGCACGCCACCATCGAGGCGTGCGTCAGCAGCCAGTTCGCGCAACAGGTGCGAGCCTTGAGCGGCATGCCGCTCGGTGATCCTGCGCTGCTGGCTCCCGCCGTCATGCTCAATTTGCTGGGCGAGCTTTGGCTTGGCGCGGACGGTGCACCGCAACCACCGGATTTCGAGCCGATCTTGGCAATTCCGGGCGCTTGCCTTCATTTGTACGGCAAAGGCGAGGCGCGGCCCGGAAGAAAGATGGGCCACGTCACTGTGGTGGGGCCGTCGCCGGATATTGCGCGGGAGCGCGCATGCCGCGTCGCCGACATCCTGGGTCTTCCCAGGCCGCAACTTTCGACGCGGGGCGCGGGCCCGCAATGAACGGCGCGGCTTTTCGGGACGACGCTTGCGTCGATCCGGCCATCGTGCGCCATGCCGTCGAGGTCTTGCTGCGCGGGGGGCTCGTCGCATTTCCCACGGAAACCGTCTACGGCCTGGGTGCCGATGCCGATCAGCCGCATGCGGTGGCGGCAATCTTCCACGCCAAGGGCCGGCCCAAGGCCCACCCGCTGATCATCCACGTTTCGAACGCCGAGGCCGTCGATCGATGGGCCCGCCACATCCCGGAGCCCGCAAGGGTCCTGATGCGCCGATTCTGGCCGGGGCCCCTGACCCTCGTGCTGCCACGCAGTGCGCGCGCCAACGACCTGCTCACCGGCGGCCAAGATACGGTAGCCGTGCGCTGTCCGGCCAATGCCTGGGCGCAATCTTTGCTCGCCGGTTTGTGCGAAGCCCGAGGCGAGCCGTCGGCTGCGATCGCCGCGCCCAGTGCCAATCGCTACGGGCGAATCAGCCCGACTCGCGCCGCACACGTGCGGACCGATTTGGGCGAAAAGCCCACGGGAGTCGTCGATTTCATTATCGATGGCGGCGAGTGCGCGCTGGGCATCGAGTCGACCATCGTGGATTTTGCCGCGGGCGCCACACGCATTTTGCGTCCGGGATCGATCGGCCGACCCGAGATCACGGCGGCAATCGGCGAACCAGTGCAAATTGCGCCCGACGCCGGCCCGACGCCGCGAGTGTCGGGTCGTGTGAGCGGTCACTATGCGCCGAGCAAGCCTATGGAGCTCGTGGCGCCGGATGCCATCGCGGCTCGCGTCCGGGCGCTGCGGCCTTTAGCGCTCGCTGTGCTGGCGCCGCCCGAGCGACTCGCCGACCTCGGCGCGCCCAATCTGGTGCTTTGCATCGCGGCGGCCGGCACGCCGCAGGAGTATGCCCACGCCTTGTACGACCAGCTGCGCCGGTTGGACGCGAGCGCGGCCCGGCGTCTGCTGGTTGCGTTGCCTCCCGGCGAGGAGGCGTGGGAGGCGGTGCTCGATCGCCTGCGCCGCGCGGCAGCCGGCAGCGAGGGCCAAATCATCGACGCCGATTAGCTCGGTGCGCGGCGGCGCACCGACAAATGCGAGCCTCGGCACCCAACCGCGTTTTGCGCCCGCTTTGCCGTTTTATTCGCGCATGAACTCGAGCATCTTTGCGCGCAAGTCCTCCGGTATGACCGTGGCTTCGCGCGTTTGCTGCGAGGTGCACACGGCGGTGCGGTTCATGCGCACACGCTGCTCCCCGTCCTTGTCCACCCCCATGGTAAAGCGCACCGAGGTGCGTCCTACATGCGACAAGGTAAGCCAGAAGTCCACCGTCTCGCCCATTTTGGTGGGCTTGGAAAACGTGGCCTCCATGCGGACCGTGGGAAGCGCGAGGCCACGGGACATCAAAAATTCGTCAAAGCGGATCTCGATGGCCTCGTAGAACCAGTCCTCCACCAACGCATTGAAGATATGGAAATAATTGGGATAAAACACGGTGCCCGTGGGGTCACAGTGGGAGAGGCGAATCAGATACTGCTTGATGAACGTCATCGAAGTGCTCCGCTCGCGCAAACCGCGGTGTCCGCGGACACCGGCAACGCGGGTTGCCGTGGGGCCTAGCGCGGGGGTTCGCGCCCCGGCGGCGCCTGCGCCGACACGGAAGCCATCCCCTTGCCTGCGTTTTCGGCAAAGCCGGGGGCCCTCTTAAGCTAGGGCATGCCCGAAATTGCACTGCAAAAACGCGGTCGCGGTTCCGGGGGTAAGCTATCCGTGCCGTTGCAAACAGCGGCAATCCCGGCGGGTGCCTCCAGGCGGCTTGTGCGTGCGCTGCTGCGGACTTTTTTGCAGCAGCGGCAAACGGCAAGACGGCGGCCAGGGCCTGCGTGCGGCGCGAACTTTCCAGCCCTTGCCCTGAAGGAGACCGCCATGTCGATTCGAAATCCCTTAGCGACTATGCCAAGCCCGGGACACAAGTTCGCGACCTTTGCCGGCGGCTGCTTTTGGTGCCTGGAGGCGGTGTTCGAGGAACTCGACGGGGTCATCGACGTCGAATCGGGCTACTCCAACGGACATACTCAGAACCCGGACTATCGGCAGGTG
>Ga0187778_10002302_pt1 | contig 13055 bp, 9 predicted proteins | sample 1015_Q2_SP5_20_M_FD_132418 | JGI IMG/M metagenome (GOLD analysis project Ga0187778, IMG submission 132418) | Tropical peat soil microbial communities from peatlands in Department of Meta, Colombia - 1015_Q2_SP5_20_MG | ecosystem: Environmental > Terrestrial > Soil > Wetlands > Peat | place... | reverse complement strand
TGCTTAGCGATTTTTTGGGCGGCCGCCGCGCGCGCTGGTACACGCTCGTTCCTGCGCTCGGATTGGCGATATCCACTCCGCTCTACGTACTCGCGTTTCTGCAGACCGGCTGGCAGGCCGCCGCGCTGCTGCTGGCCGTGGCGGGATTTTTCGGTTACCTGTCATTCGGACCCACGTTTGGCATTGCTCAGAACGTCGTCGCGCCAAACCGGCGTGCGACTGCCACTGCTCTCATCTACGTGCTTTTGAACGTGATCGCGCTCGCGTTCGGCCCATTGTTCACCGGATGGCTGATCGATCGGTTGGCCGAAGTCAATTTCACGCATACCGCTGGACACGGGGTGTTCGGATGGCTCCGCGCCCTGTGGTACGCGCACCCGAGCGGCGGAGCATTTCAGACCATGTGCCCCGGCCGCAGTCCGATCGCGGCGGAGAGCGCGGCGGTCGCAGCGAACTGCGCATCGGCGCTTGCGCAGGCGTCGCGCCAGGGCATCATCGTGACTGTCCTGATCTACGCCTGGGCGGCGCTTCATTATCTCCTCGGAGCCGTAGGCCTGGAGCGAGTCCTGCGCGATGCCTCGGCGAGGAACGCAGCACTGTCGCAGCCGTGACCGGCTCCACAGGTCCGATGGGACAGGCTGTTGCCCCCTGAGACCTAGGTGTAAGCTCGGCGGCCCATGAACGCTGCCCAGATTGGCTTCTTCGCGGCCATGATCAGCATCGCGGCGGTGTTCGCCGTTGTTTGGGTTCGCGAGGCAAAGCGCGGGCCGGAGTCCAACCGGCCCACGGTAGGCGCGATGGCGGTCGGCGCGCTTACGAGTTTCCTCGACACCTTGGGTATCGGATCGTTCGCTCCGACTACCGCGCTGTTCAAGCTGTTCCGAATTGTCAAAGATGAATTGATTCCTGGGACACTCAATGTGGGACTGGCCGCGTCCGGCGTGGCCGAGGCATTCATCTTCGTGAAATCCATCGTGATCGATCCCACGCTACTGGCGGGAACGATCACCAGCGCCGTGCTCGGAGCGTGGCTCGGAGCGGGCGTCGTCAGCCAGATGTCGCGGCGCGCGATTCAAATCGGCATGGGCGTGGCACTGCTGATCGCCGCGGCAGTATTCACCGGCGTGGCGCTCGGGGCGCTTCCGGGAGGCGGCGATGCACTGACGCTCGCCGGTTGGAAGTTCGGCCTTGCGATAGTCGTATGCTTCATACTCGGCGCGTTGATGACTCTGGGTATCGGCATGTACGCGCCGTGCATGATCATGCTGGCGCTGATGGGAATGGCACCGATCGCGGCGTTCCCGATCATGATGGGTTCGTGCGCGTTGCTGCAGATGGTCGCGGGCATCCGTTTCCTGAAGACCCGGCGCATGGATTTCTCAGCCTCGCTGAGCATGACGCTCTCGGGCCTGTTCGGCGTTGCAATTGCCGCGTTCATAGTCAAGAGCCTCTCACTGGGCGCGCTGCGTGTGCTGGTCATCGGCGTCGTGACCTATGCGGCTCTGGCAATGCTGTGGTCAGCGGTCGCTGAGGGGCGAGCGGCGCCAGTCGCACAGCCCGCCAGCAACGAAACTTAGGCGCCGATTGCGGACGAGCGGCCGGTAGCGATCGTTTTAGTGACTACTGGCGGCGGCCGCCGCAACAAACCCGGGGCCACGCAGAACCTGACCCGGTCGTGCGCCAGTCATGACTCCGCCGTCGATGACCGGCACTCCGTTCACCAGCACCCATTGCATTCCCTGGGCCAATTCCTTGGGGTCAGCGAACGTTGAGCGATCGGTCACGGTCTCGGGATCAAAAACGACCAGGTCTGCCCAGAGTCCGCGCTTGATCAGCCCGCGGTCGGTAATCCGCATGCGCCCCGCGGGCAAGGCCGTGAATTTGCGGATGGCGTCCTCGAGTGTCAGCTTGTGCTCTTCGCGCACGTACTTGCGCAGGATTCTGGGAAACGTGCCGTAGGCGCGCGGGTGCGGGTGCTGCTGGCCGAGCAATCCATCGGGCGCGGCCCCTTCGCTGTCGTTGTTGACCGAGGTCCACGGCTGCTGGAGCGCGAGCGACACGTCGCGCTCGTCCATGCCAAATACGGCGCATTCGGTGATGGTGTTGTCCTCTACCAGAATGTCCATGAGTGTGTCGATCGGGTCCTTGCCGCGCTCCTTAGCGATTTCCTCGATGGTCTTGCCCTGCAGAGACTGCAGCGCCGGGTTTTTGGTCATGCCGATCATGACGTCCTTGGGTCCGGAGATCTCCGACCACTCGTTGTCCCAGCTGCTGCTCGGCGTCAGCATGTCCTTGCGCATGCGCGCCCGCGTTGCAGGATCCTTGAGCCGCTCCATCAGGCGCGCGGTCCCACCGTCGTGCGCCCAGGGCGGCATGAATGCGGACATCTCGTTGTACCAGGCCGTGTAGGCATAGGTGTCGGCCGCTACGTCGATGCCGGCGGCACGCGCGCCATTGATCTTAGCGATGACTTCGCCCATGTGGCCCCAGTTCGCCTTGCCCGCCACCTTCAGGTGCCAGATCTCGACGGGAATGGCTGCCTCCCGTCCGATGCGAAACGTCTCGTCCAGCGCCGCCATAATGGCGTCGCCCTCGGAGCGCATGTGGGTCGCGTAGATGCCGCCGTAGCGCGAGGCGACCTGCGAAAGCGCAATCAGCTCTTCCGTGCTCGCATACATCGCTGGAGCGTATTCAAGCGAGGTCGAGACTCCGCGGGCACCCTGTTCCATGGCCGTCTGAACCAGGCCCTTCATGCGCTCAAGCTCAGCCGCGCTGGGCGGCCGGTCGGCGCCACCGATCACTGCCAAACGCACCTGGGTGGCTCCAACGTAGGACGAGATGTTGATGCCGACGCCCTGGCGTTCGAGTCTCGCGAAGTAGCCGGCGAAGTCGGTCCAGTCCGCCTTGAGCTTCAGGCGGTCGAGCCGGGGCTGGGCGTCCGTGGCGGAATAGCCCACGAGCGGTGCGGCAGACCTGCCTTCACCTGTGATCTCCGTGGTGATGCCCTGGAAGATCTTTGACGGCAGGCGAGGGTCGACCAGGATCGTGAATTCGGATTGCCCGAGCATGTCGATGAAGCCCGGCGCGATCACCATGCCCGCGACGTCGATGCGTCGCTTGGCCGGCGCATCGCCCAGGCGGCCGATGGCGGCGATCTTCCCGTCACGAACCCCAACGTCTGCCCGGTACCACGGCGAGCCGCTGCCGTCGATCACGTGGCCGTTGAGAAGAACGATGTCGAATGGCTCGGCGGGAGCGACCGCGCCTGCGGCGCGTACGCAGAATGCCCAGCAGACGACGATGATGACCGCAATCTGGCGCATATGACTCGCCCCCGGTTCCGGCGGCGGGCGAGTCTAGCACGCGCGATCTACTCTCCGGACCGCCTACTGGTGGTCGCGCGGCACCGTGGCTTCCCAGGATTTCGAGCGCACCGTTTTCCCGTCCTGTTCGAGCAGGCGGTCGTACTTGTAATGAAAATTCTGGGCGTCACTCGTGACGGTGAGCAGGCCGTGCCAGTGCAATACGTGCCCAGGAATCGTCTGCAGGTATTCGGATTCGCCGACAATGCTCGCCGCCTCCGGATGCTCGTCGTCAATGCGGTAGGTCAGCCGCTCGGTGTGGTTGAACTGACCCCATGGATAGGACGCAGCCGCTTTTCCGCCCCAGACGACCGTGCTCTTCCCCGAGTTCTCATCACGCTCGAGCGTAAAGGCCCCGGGCCACGCGCCCTCGCCGTGCGTGACTTCGGGCAATGCTTCCACCGGCTCCGGCTTGGCAAAAGCCGGCGGGGCAGGCCCATGGACCGGAATCACCGGCAACACCATCCGCGATGGCGTTGCCCCTCCCAGCGCGATCGTCGCCGTCATGGGCGTAGGCGTCGGCCAGTTCATCGGCCAGAGCGCGTTGGATACCGCGACCCGGATCCGATGTCCCTTCGGGAACACCCATGAGCCTAAGTGCAGCTCGATCGTGAGCGGATACAGCTCGCCCGGCCGCATGTCGACCGGTTCGGCCATCGAATTCCGTTGCGCCCCGTTGAGCCCTGCTCCGGTGATGAGTGTCACCTGGCCATCGGGCGCCACGTCAGAGAGTCGGACGAACCAGTCTGAAAGCGAAGCGTCGGCGCCGGCCCTGATCAGCACCTGCGGTCGCCCGAAGAACGCGAGGTCGGACTCGAGCGGCAGAGAGTCGTAGGTGAAGCTATAGGCGTCGATCGGGCGCTGGTCGGCGGCCAGCTCGCCCCACCAGAACCCCGCCTCGACGCCGGCGGAGGGGACGTAGCGCAGTTGATCGGTACCCACGCTGGCCGCGGTCATCGCCAGTCGATGCTCGGGCTGAAGGTAGTACGTGACGTCCTGACGCCCGCGCGGCGGCCAGACGTCTGCGCGCCAGTCCCCAGGGATGTCCTGCGACTGTGAACCGGGCGGGTGCCAGTGCTGCAGGTAATAAATCACGCGCGGCTCGGCCATGATCCCGGTGTCGCGACCTTTGAGCCAGTAGTCGAACCACCGCACTGCCTGGTCGCGCCACTCGACCAATGGCCCGTAGTCGGCGTCGTTTGGGAACCCGTGATTCCACGGCCCGATCCACGCCTTTACCGGCGCGCGGACGTGCTCGAGCATGCGTGGAATGCTGTCCCGGTAACCGTCCTGGAGACCGCCGATCAGGAAGCTCGGCACCTGCAAAGTCTCGAGCGGCCGCACCGGGCTGCGCCAGAACGCGCCGTCACGCTGGTGCTTCACGTAGGTGAGCGACCACGGCTCCGAGTCCATCCGTGGTCCTATGACTTTCTCATCGAGCGTGTAATCGGGCGCGCCGCTGCGCCCCTGGTCGAGGTCCATCGTCAGCTCGAACTCGTCGATGTGGAATATCCCGTCCATGTAGTGGACGTCTTCCTTGAACAGTTCCTCGGTCGCCGCGACGGCGACGATTGCCTTGAGCGCAGGCGGATGGCGCATGGCCATCTGGATGGAGTTGAACCCGCCCCACGAGATGCCGAGCATGCCGACGTTGCCGTTGGACCACGGCTGTCGCGCCAGCCAGGCGATGACCTCTTCGCCGTCCTGCTGCTCCTGGGCGGAATACTCTCGATCGGGCGGCGTGCCTTCGCTGGTGCCAAATCCGCGTATATCCACTCGCGCGCCCACAAACCCGCGGCGCGCGAAGTACGTGTGGGCGCCGTAGTCGCGTCTCGCTTCGTCGTCATCCTTGCGATACGGCAGATACTCAAGCAACGCCGGGAACCGGCTGCCTTTAGCGGCACCGTCCGGCATGTAAAGAGTGACCGCCAGCTTGACGCCGTCGTGCATTGGGATGGTGGTCTTCACGAGCCGAAACCCGTACTGCGCAGGGGAGGGCGGAACCGCCGCGCGGATCACCGCGGCCGGCCCAGCCCACAGTAGCGCCAGGGACAGCAAGCCGATTCGCCAGGGCAGGATCGCGATTTTGGGTGCCATCATTTGCCTACCTATTCCAGCGCCACCCCGGGCAATTGCCCCGGCCGTGTGCGATCGATTCAAAACGTTTTATCCAGTTCGGTTATCCGTATTGTTCTTGGCGCTCAGCACACCCCCCGCGGTTTCGTACCGCTCGAGTATAGGCGCCATGCTTTTTACAGAACAGATGTTGTATAACAGTTCTGGCAGTGGGACCCCGCTTCCCGGCGCCTGCCGTGGCACAGCGAACGCCGGTGCGCCCGTCCGCTGGGCCGGATTGCGACGTTTGGCTATGATGCGCCGGCGATCCGATCGGCCATATCTCTCAAGGGTCGCCGGGTTCCAGACTTGCGGGAAAGGGCGGTCGAAAGCGCCGCCCATGGGGTCAGGTCCATAACATGCAGACCGTAAGGCGCCCGCTCAATCTCGTGCCGCGCTACTCCGCGTGGTCGTTGCTGCGCGCACGCTTCGCACGCGGTCCGTTCTGGCGTCCACTGTGGGCTGGCCGGAAATTGCAGGATGCGTATGACGTGGTGGTGGTCGGAGCCGGCGGTCACGGTCTGGCGACAGCGTATCACCTCGCCCGCGACCACGGGATCAAGCGCGTCGCCGTGCTCGAGCGTCGCCTGGTCGGCTACGGGAATGTCGGACGCAACACCACCATCGTTCGCTCCAACTACCTGCTGCCCGAGAACCACTACTTTTACGAGGACTCCCTGCGCCGCTGGGAGCAGTTGTCGCGCGAACTCAACTACAACGTCATGTACAGCGCACGCGGCGTACTGGATCTGGCTACGTCCGACGACGACATGAGCAGCCTGGCCCGGCGCGGCAATGCGATGCGCCTCGCCGGCATTGATGCGGAACTCCTCAACCAGGCCGCCATCGCCCGATTCGCGCCGGAGCTGCACCCGGAAAGAAACCGCCGTCTGCCCTTGATAGGCGGGCTGGTACAGAGGCGCGGCGGCACCGTCCGTCATGATGCGGTCGCGTGGGGCTATGCACGAGCCGCCACCGCGCTCGGGGTCGACATCATTGAGGACTGCGAAGTCACGGGAGTGCGCACCTCCGCGGGAGCCGCGACTGGTGTCGAGACCACCCGCGGATACGTGCGGGCCGACCGCATCGTGTTTGCGGTGGCCGGCCACACTGGCGCCATTGGCCGGATGCTGGGGCTCAAGCTGCCGATCGAGACGCACCTCTTGCAGGCGATGGTGAGCGAGCCGATCAAGCCGCTGGTCAGCACCGTGCTGGTCTACGTGTACAACCACGGTGAGGTGTACATCACGCAGTCGGACCGCGGCGGGCTGGTCATGGGTGGATTCCTCGACGGCTTTCCCTCCTACACGCGCGAGGGGCAGTGGTACCGGCTCGAGGACGTGGTCAAGACCGCGGTGGAGCTGCTGCCGCAGATCGGCGGCGTGCGCATCCTGCGCCACTGGGCGGGAACGAACGACATGACCATGGACGGCAGCTTCATCATCGACCGCATCCGCTACGACAACGTGTTTCTGAATGGCGGCTGGTGCTATGGCGGCTTCAAAGCGATCCCCGCCTCAGGTGCCGCGTGTGCCCGGCTTGTCGCGACCGGCACTGCGCCGGACCTGATCCGCAACCACGGCCTGGGACGCTTCGCAACCGGCCGGATTCTCGACGAGCGCGGCGGCGGACCATTCCCGGTGCGACAGTGAGCCGGCTTGCCTGCCCGTTCTGTGGTCCGCGCGAACTCGAGGAGTTTGCGTTCCACAAAACGTGCCCGGAGCCAGGAGCGACCGGCTACGCGGCAGTCTACGAACGCGACAATCGCCAGGACGTGAGCCTGGAACATTGGCAGCACGTCCGCGGCTGTCGCGCCTGGCTCTGGGTGCGCCGCGATCCCTCCGCCAACGTGGTTCTCGAGGTGCGTCTGCTGGGGCAGGAGCCTGGTCCATGAGCGCCCAGTTGCGACGCGGGACGCGGATCGGCGAGGAGCGATTGGAGTTTCGCTTCGACGGCCGCAGCTTTTCCGCGCAACGCGGCGACACGGCCGCATCGGCGCTGCTTGCCCATGGCATCCGCCTCTTCGGGCGCAGCATCAAATACCGCCGTGGCCGCGGGCTGCTCACCGCCGGCCCCGAGGAACCGAACGCGCTGCTGACGGCGGGAGACAGCCCGGCGACCATTCCCAATGTCCCGGCCCCGCAGCTCCTGGTCGCTCCGGGTCTCAACATCGTGAGCCAGAATCGCTGGCCGACCCTGCGCTTCGACTTGGCCGCGATCCTGCGTCTCGGCGGTGGCCTGTTCGGCGCCGGGTTCTACTACAAGACCTTCATCTGGCCTTCATGGCGCGCGTACGAAGGCATGATCCGGCGTCTGGCCGGGCTCGGCGCGGCACCGCGGGAGTGCACCGTCGCTCCACCGACCGTCCTGCACACCGAGTGTGACGTGCTGGTAGCGGGAGCGGGTGCTGCGGGCTTGGCCGCCGCGCTCACGGCAGCGCGTGCCGGCGCGCGCGTGGTGGTGTGCGAGCGCGAGCCCGTCTGCGGCGGTGAGCTCGAGTACGAGACTGCGCGCATCGATGACGGCACCTCCCTGACCTGGGTGCAGGCGGCAGTCAGCGAAATCGAGCGACGCGGCGGGCGCGTGCTGTCGAGTACCGCCGTCGTCGGCGGCACGAACGGCCTCGTCGTCGCGCTCTCCCAGCCGGGAGGTCTGCCCGGGTCGGACACCGTTTACCGGATTAGGCCACGGGCCTTTGTTGCGGCGATGGGCGCGCTCGAGCGCCCGATCGCGTTCATCGACAACGATCGGCCCGGCGTCATGCTGCTGGGAGCCGCCGAACGTTTTCTGGCCCGCTACGGGGTGCGCGTTGCGCGGGATGCCGTGATCTTCGGCAATCATGACCGGTTGTATGCCGCGGCCAAACGGCTCGCCGCCGGCGGGATCCGTATCCGGGCCGTCGTCGACACACGCGCTGCGCCTCAGGCTGGAGCAATCGACGGCGAACGACGCGCGCTCGCCCGCGACGGCATCGAGTGCCTGTCCGGGCACGCGGTCATCCGCGCTCGCGGGTCGCTTGAGGTCACAGCCGCCGAGATCGCCCCGATCAGCGGAGCCGGCCCCACGCGGATCGTCGCCTGCGACGCGCTCCTCATGAGCGGTGGCTGGACACCGGAAGTTCATGCCGGGCTGCACGAAGGAGGCACTGCGACTTTCCTGCCCCAGGCGGGGGCGTTCGCGGCGGGTCCGCAGCCCGAGTGGCGCATGCTGTGCGGCGGCTCGGCTGGCGCGCTCGAGCTCGGCTCGGTGCTCGCGGATGGGCACAAGGCCGGGGTCTGGGCCGCAGGAGTAGTCGGCCGGCAAGCGCAAGGCGACGCTCCACGCGGTTTCGGGGACAAACAGCCCGCGCTCGTGCCGTACTGGCGTGCGCCTGCGTCGCGCGCGGCCGAGAAGCGCCAGTTCGTCGACTTCCAGAATGACGTAACGGTAGCCGATCTGCGCCAGGCCCTCGCAGAGGGCTTCCGGGATATCGAGCACGTGAAGCGCTACACGACGCTCGGAGTCGGCACCGAGCAGGGGCGGTCGAGCACGGTATTGGGTGCGGCAATTCTCGCGGAGCTCGACGGGCGTTCACTGCAGCAGGTCGGCCCGTTCCGGACGCGCGCGCCTTACCAGCCCGTGGCACTGAAAGTGCTAGCCGGCTTGCGCGCCGGGCCGGCCGTGCAGCCCGCGCGCCATACTCCCCTGCACGAGTGGCACGCCACTCACGGCGGCGTGCTCGAGACCATGGGCTACTGGGTTCGGCCCAGGTACTACCGCACCAGCGGTTCGGATGCGTTCGCCGCGGGCTGCGCGGAGGCGCGCCGCGTCCGAACTCACGGCGGAATCCTCGACGGCTCCACGCTGGGCAAGATCGAGATCGCCGGCGCCGACGCGGCGGCCCTGCTCGACCGGCTCTATCTCACGCGCGCGAGCACGATCAAGGTCGGTCGCAGCCGGTACATGGTCAACCTGCGCGAGGACGGGATGGTGCTGGATGACGGGCTGGTCCTGCGCCTGGCGGATGATCGGTTTCTGGCGACCACGAGCTCGGGACACGGCGGACACATGCTGTCGCATTTCGAGTTCTACCGTGACACCGAGTGGGCCGGTCGTTCAGTCGCCGTCACTGACGTCACCGAGGCGTGGTGCGTCATCGTCTGCGCGGGACCCGCGAGCCGCACGACATTATCCGGCGTCCTGGGAGCGGCCTGGTCGGACACCATCTCGCGCCTGAGTCACATGGAGTTCGCCTCCGGCAGCTGGCAGGGGTCAGCTCTTCGCCTGTTGAGGGCGAGCTTTTCGGGAGAACTGGCGTTCGAGGTGCACTGCCGGCCCGCTGTCGTCCGGGCACTCTGGGATGCGCTGGCTGCGGCGGGGCTCGCGCCCTACCGCCTCGAGGCGGTCGACATCCTGCGCGTCGAAAAGGGCTATCTGGTCCATAGCGAGATGAACGGCCAGACCACGCCGATGGATCTCGGGATGGGCGGGTTTCTGAGCTCAGCGAGTAACTGCGTCGGGCGCGACCTTCTCGATCGACCGGCTTTCCACGAGGCCACCCGGCCGCGCCTGGTCGGCGTCCGCGCCGCGGATGGCCGCTCGTCATTTCTGGCCGGCGCGCAGCTCACCGGCGACAAGGACACGAATCGGAGCCTGGGCTACGTCACCTCGAGCGCGTTCAGCCCAACGCTCGGCGAATGGGTGGGACTCGCGCTACTCGCGCGCAGCCATGCGACAGAAGGCACCGCGGTCATGGGCCGGGATCCGATTCGCAGCGGCGATACGGCGCTCAAGGTGACAGCGACCACCCACTACGATCCCGCCAGCGAACGGATGAAAGCGTGACCACCGAGCAGCAGCCCAGTTTCGGCGTCGAACCCGACGGACCCTGTTACGAGTTCGTCGGGCACCGGGCGCCCGGTGCGATGCCGGCCGCGTTACCGGCCCAGCCGGGTCAGGCCAGTCGCGATCGAAACGGCCGCGCGATCCTGCTGCACTTCGCGCCAAGCCGCTGGCTGGTTCCGGCACCGGATTCGGCGTTGGTCGAGCAGCTGACCGGGCTCGCCGCGCAGGGTTTCGGCGCGCTGGTTGACGTTACCGGCAAGTGGCGCCCGGTGCGCGCAGAGGGTCCATCGGCCGCACAGGCGCTCGCCGGCACCGTCAGTGTCGAGGCGGTGCTTAAAGATCGCGACTGCGCGGCGACGAACCTCTTCGATTGTCCCGCGATCCTGGCCCGGGCCGGTCAGTCGTTTGATCTCTGGGTCACCGCGAGCTACCTCGATCACTTCCTGTACGTGATCCGGGCGCTGCGGCTGCCGTCCTGACGCCGCGGGCCCGGCGAGGATGATGCGCTGCGAGATGGCGTTGCCAATTTCGTCAACGGAAATCCTTGCAGAGCTCGACCCCGTCTGTGCGCTCTCCACTGACGTAACATGCTCATGATCCGGCGGATTCCGGGGGCGATATGCGCACGTTTACCGGTCTGTCCTTGGCCCTGGCGGTTCTGCTCGCCACACAGTCGCGAGCCCTGAACAGCCTTCCCCCTGGCATCAACCTGCCGGAGGGCACAGGCAAGACGATCGTCACCGCGCACTGTCTCCAGTGCCACGATGCCACCCGCCTCGCGACGCCAGGCCAGACGCCCGCCGGCTGGTCCAACGTCGTCGCACAGATGATCAACATCGGATCCGACCTGCCGAAGTCCGATGTGGTGCCGCTCACCGATTATCTTGCGAAGAACTTTCCGCGGATTCCGCCAGCGCCGGCGCGAATCATCCCCGGCCAGGCGCACGTGTCGTTCCAGGAGTGGGCGGTGGCAACCGAAGGCGCGTTCCCGCACGACCCGCTCGCGACGCGAGACGGGGCGGTCTGGTACGCGGGACAGAAGGGCAGCCTGCTCGGCCGCATCGACCCGGCCACCAGCGCCATCAAGGAATACCGGACGACGATTCCCGACTCCGGTCCCCACGGACTGACGGCGGACGTGGCGGGCAATATCTGGTTCACCGCCAATTACGCGGGATACATCGGCAAGCTCGATCCCAAGACCGGTGTCGTGACCGCTTACAAGTTGTCCGACGCGCGCGATCCGCACACACCGGTATTCGATCAGAAAGGCGTGCTCTGGTTTACCGTCCAGGGCGCCAACAAGATCGGGCGACTGGTTCCGAGTACTGGCGAGATCAAGCTGGCGACGGTGCCCACCGCCCACGCGCTGCCCTATGGCATCGTCATCAGCTCGAGCGGTGTTCCCTATTTCGCGGAATTCGGTACTCACAAACTCGCGAGCGTCGACCCGAACACGATGGCCATACGTGAATATGAACTGCCGAACGCGAACACGCGCCCGCGGCGAATCGCAGTGACCAACGACGATGTACTCTGGTACACGGACTATTCACGCGGCTTTCTCGGGCGCTACGACCCCAAGACCGGGGCGAGCAGTGAGTGGCCTTCACCCGGCGGCAACAACTCGGCGCCGTATGCGATCACCGCGCTCAACGACATCATCTGGTACTGCGAAACCAACGTTAAACCGAACACGCTGGTTCGGTTCGATCCGCGCTCGCAGAAGTTCCAGAGCTGGCCGATCCCGTCGGGCGGCGAGGTCGTGCGCAACATGATGCCGACTGCGGCGGGCGGGCTGGTCCTGGCCGAATCCGGTGCGGGCAAGGTCGCGCAGGTAACGGTGAACTAGACGACGGTCTAATCTGGGGGGGAGGGCGCCAGCGCTCGCGCGATCACGAATCGCGAGCAGGCGGATCAGCATGAACGAATCGCCACTCGCGGCGCACCACGCCGGGCCCGCGCTAGCCGAAGGCGCGAGGATCTCAACATCGTCGGGCCCGTCGACGGGGCAGCGCATCGTTCGGGCGATCGTGGCGAATGTGTTTTATCTCGTGATTGCCGCAGTGCTCTTTGTGGCTTACGAACATTTCAAGATCGATCATCAGCGCGGTCCGTCGATCGCGTGTCTGATCGGCGCTTGCCTGTTTGTGCTCATGCCGGTGCGGTCTTTGCTGCAGGCGTTGTTCACGCTCGAGTCACGAGTCATGCACTTTGCGCACGGCGCCGGTGGACTGCTGGCCGCCGGGCTGGTCGCCGGTAGTGCGATCAGCAGCGGGCCTCTCCTGACGCATACGGCGATGGCGCCCTTCGCCATGATGGGTGCGGCGCAGGCCATCCTGCACCAGGAGCACCCGCGCAATGCCAAACAGGCTGAGGCGCTCCGGCGTTTCGCGACCAGCCTTCCCGAGGTCGAGCAGTTCACGCGCGGCGGTGATCTTACTTCGCCCGAGAACGTAGCCCGTGCCGTGTCCGTGCTCACGGACCTGATCGGCAAGGCTCAGGCGCTCGGTGAGACCGAGCTTGAAGCGGATCCTGGATTTCAGAGCGCTCTGAGGCAGGCGACGACGCGCTTCGGTCTGACCCTCGGTCTCGACAGTGTCGATCGTGCGATTTCCAATCTCGCCGCAAATCCCGCAGCGGCCAGGTCCGTTCCCGAACTACGCCGCAAGCTCGCGGCCGCTCGAAGCGCCGTAGCTAATCCTTGACCGGGCGCCTCAACCCGCATCAAATGCCTGCGCCCGTTGCCACGCG
>Ga0187778_10002300_pt1 | contig 13061 bp, 15 predicted proteins | sample 1015_Q2_SP5_20_M_FD_132418 | JGI IMG/M metagenome (GOLD analysis project Ga0187778, IMG submission 132418) | Tropical peat soil microbial communities from peatlands in Department of Meta, Colombia - 1015_Q2_SP5_20_MG | ecosystem: Environmental > Terrestrial > Soil > Wetlands > Peat | place... | reverse complement strand
CTTACAGGAAAGACCCATTGGTGCAACTTTCAGGGCAAAAGCATCACAGAACCACAACCCTGTCCCGTCCCTGCTGCTTTGCGCTGTAGAGGGCGGTATCTGCCCTGGAGAAGAGCACGTCGATATTACGGTCATGTTCTTTCAGCATGGTGACGCCTGCACTAATGGTGATGTTTACCTCTCTTTTTCCATCGCTGATGGCTTCTCCCCTGATGAGTTCCCTTATACGCTCTGCAATCCCGATGGTCTCTTCAACCTCGGCCTCGGGAGAGACGATGAAGAACTCCTCTCCCCCAACCCTTCCGAGCAGGTCGTACTCCCTGATGCTGGACCTCATCCTTGATGCCACTGCCTTGAGCACAAGGTCCCCGAACTGGTGACCATGCATATCGTTGATCTGTTTGAAATAATCGAGATCGAGCATGATGAGCCCCATGGGCTTGCCTGAGCGTCTTGCCCGCTGGAACTCGTCCTCCAGCCGCTCCATAATGTATCTCCTGTTTCTGAGTCCTGTCAATTCATCTGTGATCGATATCTGCTTCAGCTGTTCCTGGGACTCCTGGAGGCGTGAAACCAGTTTCCAGACCATAAAGTAGAGAATGAAGAGAAGAATCAGAACGGTCAGGATGAGGAGCACGGTGATTATCACCTTGTTCGTCTTGATCTTCTGGTCCAATTCTCCCATTGGGATATTGACGCTTATCCCGCCCCTGATATCCCCTATCTTATATCCCTGACTTTTATGACAGGCAAGGCAGGATTCATCCACATATAATGGTGCCATGTAGCGGAACAGAGAGGGTGTCGCCGTCCTATCAACCTTCCAGACCTCCTTAGCGCCACGCTCAAATTCCCTGAGGGACTCCTCCTCAAATGGATCAGGAGCATTCTGCGGGTTTATGGGCTTCAGACTTGTGATGTGAAACTTCACTCCGCTCTCTGTGCTGGTGAGCCGGGATATCTCCTTTGTCATGAGGGCAGGATTCCTCATGGTCAAAACCCTCCCGTTCTCGCATTTGATGTCTGGTTCAATCCCCACGTTCTTAAGGAACTGGTTCGACTGGACATCCCCCTGTTTCTCCACGTATACCCCACCATATTTTGCATTCCATAGCCTGGTTTGGACGATCAGTCCAAAGTATGAGGTGGCCTCCTCCCTGACGGTTTCGAGGAGAAGGGTATTGCTCCTCAGATATACGCCGAGGAAAATGACAGAAATAAAGAGCGCGATGATGAGGCTCAGAGAAATGAGAAATACTTTTACTTCACCAAAACCCCTAAAAGGTTGCAGTAATATCCTCAATGGTGAATGAGCCCTTTCTCCCAACCTCTCTGCTCCGGGTAGGTTGTTGACATATCCTTACCCTTCATTATAATACATATCAGGACTGGTTCGAAGATATTTCCTGTATCTCCCACGTGAGCGAGTTGCCTTTACAAAAGGCCCCTCTTTCATTATTATTTAGACATGAAGACCGTGAGAATTGCCCTTGCCCAGATTAACTCCATGGTGGGCGATCTGGAGGGCAATACGGAGAAGATCATTCATTATGTCCGAAGGGCGGAAGAGTATTCCGCTGACATAGTCGCCTTTCCCGAACTTTCGGTAAGCGGCTATCCTCCCGAAGACCTTTTGCTGAAGCCCCAGTTCATAAAGGACAACCTTGAGGCTCTCAGGAAAATCAGGGAAGAGGTTGGGGATATCACCGCGATCGTCGGCTTTGTGGACAGAAAAAATGATATCTATAACGCCGCTGCCGTGCTCCATAACAAGGCCCTGGCGGATATCTACCACAAGATGTACCTTCCCAATTATGGCGTCTTCGATGAATTAAGGTATTTCCAGGCAGGCACACGGTTTCCTCTCTATGTCATTGGTGATGTCACCATCGGTGTGAACATATGTGAGGATATATGGTATCCGGAGGGGCCTGCCCATATTCAGTCCCTTTTTGGCGCAGAGGTAATCATCAATATTAACGCGTCTCCTTACCATATCGGTAAGGCTGCGTTCAGGGAGAAGATGCTCTCCACAAGGGCTGCGGATAATGCAGTGGCGGTTGTATATCTGAATACCGTGGGAGGCCAGGATGAACTCATTTTTGACGGCCACAGCCTTGTGATCGATGAAAAGGGCGAGATCATCTGCCGGGGAAAACAGTTTGAGGAGGATCTCATCATTGCGGACCTTAATCTCGAGGCTGTGTTTATGCGAAGGCTCCATGACCCGCGCAGAAGACAGGAAGAGATGGCAGCTGCGGAACGGTCGAAGGTGGAAAAGCTTGTGGTGTCCCATGAGAGGCCTCAGAGAACAGTGAAGCCGTTACCGCGCAGAGAGAGCAGGATTATGGATCCTGTTGAGGAGGTCTATAATGCCCTTGTGCTTGGAACATCTGACTATGTGACCAAGAACAGGTTCGGGTCAGTGATTATCGGGATGAGCGGAGGGGTTGACTCAAGCTTAGTGGTGACCATTGCGGTGGATGCCCTTGGGAAGAATAATGTGAAAGGGCTGTTCATGCCATCAGAATACACCTCAAACGAAAGCAGGGAGGATGCAGCTGGACTTGCCCAAAATCTTGGCATTGAACTTATGGAAGTTCCCATTGCTGGGATCTATAGCGCGTATCTTAAGACACTGGAAAAGGAATTCAGAGGTCTCCCGCCTGATGCCACTGAAGAGAATCTCCAGGCGAGGATCAGGGGAAACATTCTTATGGCATTCTCGAACAAATACGGCTGGCTGGTCTTGACCACAGGGAACAAGTCAGAGATGAGCGTAGGATATGCGACGCTCTATGGAGATATGGCAGGGGGGTTTGCGGTGATCAAGGATGTTCCGAAAACCATGGTATATGATTTGTGCATATGGAGGAATACGAAGGGAGGTAAGGAACTGGTACCCGGGAGGGTATTATGGAAAGAGCCGTCTGCTGAACTTAAACCCGATCAGAAGGACACAGATGTGCTCCCTCCTTATCAGGTGCTCGACCCTGTCCTGAAGGCCTATGTGGAAGACGACAGGAGTTTTGAGGAGCTGGCATCTCTCGGGTGTGAGGCTGGATGTGTGGAGAAGATTGTCAATATGATCGATAGAAGCGAGTATAAGAGGAGGCAGTCTCCACCAGGGATAAAAATCACCCAAAGGGCGTTTGGGAGGGACCGGAGATTTCCCATCACAAACCGCTACAAAAGCTATTAAAAAAATATGGAGATGAAGCCGATGTCCGGCGTTTTTCCTGTTTCATGCAGAGACATATTCATATTTTGTAGGGAGGCAGGGATGGGCTTTTTAAAGGGATTGATAATTGTTTTCCTTACTCTGTGGTGGACTGGCATCGCTGTTTCGGCTGAGCGTTCTGACATTCAGTTTACCAAACAACCGGAAATACAGCAGGTGAGACCGCAAAAGCCGGTGAAGATACGATTGCACAGAAATGCGAAGGGTGAATATTCATGGGATCTCAACGGCGACAATGTTGATGAAATCGTGAACGTAGACAAGAAACTGAGAAAGTTGTTAAAGGTTCAATAAGAGATTCAGCTGGTATTTAGAGGAGGGACTATATGGAAATATTTTCGATCAGAGAGGTTGTTGAGCAGGCAGTGCAGACAGAGAAGCTGGGATTTCAGTTCTACACCGCGACAGCAGAGAAATTCGACAAAGAAAAGGATCTCCAGAAACTCTTTGGAACCCTTGCGGACAAGGAACGAGTGCATGAAAAGCGGTTCAAAGAACTGCTGGAGATTATCAAGGACGAAGAACCCCAGGGCTGGGAAGACGCAGAACTCTATCTCAGGGCGATTGTGGAGTCCGAGTTCTTCCTTGGAAAGAACAAGTCGCTTCCCTCCCTGAAGCGCGTCAAGACAGTGGAGGATGCAGTGAACTTTGCCATTGGATTTGAGAAAGAGACACTCCTCTATTTTTATGGCATACTGGATGCAGTGAGAGAAAAGGAAGTGGTGGAGGAGATCATCAACGAAGAGAGGAGCCACATTATGTGGCTTAACCGGTTCAAGAACAGCTTCAAGACAAAGAAATAGGGTCGGTCATCACACGCTTTGAATAGACTGAGGCGGCACGTAGAGGTCTCTCCAAAGACTTTTCTCCCAGCCATACCTAATTCACTAATGTGACCACCATGAAAGGGATTCTTTATATTGTTTCGACTCCTATCGGCAATCTGGAGGATATCACCCTGAGGGCATTGAGGATTCTGCGGGAGGTCGATCTCGTCGCGGCAGAGGATACGAGACACTCGTCAAAACTTCTGAGCCATTACGGGATCTCAAAACCTTTGATAAGCTACTGGGGGGAAAAAGAGAAGGTAAAATCCGAAGAAGTGCTTGCGCGATTGGAGGCAGGGCAGTCGGTTGCCCTTGTCTCTGATGCCGGAACCCCCGGAATATCAGACCCCGGGAGCGTGCTCATTGAGAAGGCGATCAGAGAGGGTATTTCTGTGGTGTCTGTTCCAGGACCCTCTGCCCTGATTGCTGCCATTTCCCTCTCAGGGCTTCTGATAAAGGGATTTACGTTCATCGGTTTTCTGCCTGCGAAGAAAGGGGAGCGCCTGAGAATGCTCAGGGACCTTGGTATGGAGACGAGGGCCCTTATTTTTTACGAAGCACCCCACAGGATTTCAGAATCTCTAGAGGACATGACAGAGATATTCGGGAAAAGAAAGGCTGCAGTGGTAAAGGAGATTACCAAGGTTCATGAGGAGGTACTCAGGGGGAGTCTTGCGGATATTATCCGCCTGCTCCAGGATACGGTAATTGCGGGTGAATATGTGATTGTGGTTGAAGGAAGGCAAAGGGGAGAGGCCTCATTCGAGGATGCCCTTGATGAGGTACGGGCCCTTATGAAAAAGGGGCGGGGGAGAAGGGAGGCGGTGAAGATAATTTCTGAACAATACGGGTTAAGCAAAAATGACCTATATGAAAAGAGTTTGCTTCAGACCTGATCGCGCAGCATGGAGAAGTGGTCCCATTCTCTTGGGCACACTCTGTTTTTTTATCATATGCATTGTGCAGCCTCTTCTGCACAATGGCGGGGTCCTCGCAATTGAACGTAAAGAACTGGATCAATCTGTAGAAAAGCAGGTTGTGGCATTAGTAAATCGCGCAAGGGCAAAGGGCGCAAAGTGCGGGACCACATACCATAGGGCTGCTTCTCCTGTTGTGTGGAGTGATACCCTGGGAAGGGCATCACTAACGCATTCTATGGACATGGCTGACAAGGGTTTTTTGCATCATACAGGCTCTGACAGGAAAGACCCTGGGGACAGGATTACCGGGTTTGGATATGCATGGTCTGCATATGGGGAGAATGTGGCAGAGGGGTATCATTCTCCTGAAGAGGTGGTAAAGGGCTGGCTCAAAAGCAAGGGTCATTGCGAGAACATCATGGACCCTTCCTTTAGGGAAGCTGGCTCTGCCCATGCACGGGGCCCGCAGGGAATCTACTGGACTTTGCTCCTGGTTGCGCCGGGGAAGATGGAATCCTTTGGTCCCTAGAATTTGGAAGGCAGAGGCATTGCGAAGATGAGGAGTACCGAGATTTTCTTTGTATTCCAGCACGATTTAAAGGCTTTTGAATAAAGGGAGGTCTCAATGTCAAAAGTGTTTTTTTCATCTGCACGGGTACTAAAATGGAAATATGATGAGAGCATGCCTGGGAAGCTCGAGAGACTCCTCAGAGAGATAGGACTTTCCCGTTATTTCAGCCCTAAGGAATGGGTTGCAGTGAAGACCCATTTTGGCTCTGAGGGCGCTCACAGAGTCGTGAGGCCGGTCTTTCTGAGAAAGGTGGTGGAGGCTCTCAAGGATGTGGGCGCCAGGCCGTGTGTGGTGGATACCGTAAGGATCAAGGGGCTTGATTACCTTGAGGTCGCCAACCAGAACGGCATAAATCATCTCTCTGTGGGGGCACCTGTGGTGCTTGCCGACGGCATTTACGGAAATGACAATATCATGGTAAAAGCAGGAGAGATCCTGGGGGAGATCGCCGTGGCATCGCTCATTCACGATATCCCTGCAATGGTTGTCTGCAGCCATGTGAAAGGGCACATTAATGCAGGGTATGCGGGTGCTATTAAAAATCTTGCCATGGGGGGAGTGAGCGCGTCCCACCGCCATTGCGGGTGGAAGTGCGGAAGAGGGGCCATGCACACTATAGGAGAAGGGGCCTTGGTATGGGACAGTGAGAAGTGCGAATTGTGTTATCAGTGTGCTGAGGTATGCCCTCTTGATGCCATTGTGTTTGAAGAGGGTGATCAGCTCGTCTGGGATGGGGATACCTGCTGGAGGTGTGGAAGGTGCGCGAGGGTCTGTCAGAACGAGGCCCTCCATCTGCCCGGGGATGACGAGAGGTTTCTCCGCTCCCTTGCAGAGGCAGCAAAAGCGGTACTGAGCACCTTTGATCCCCAGAAGGTCCTGTATGTTAATTTTCTTAGCGAAATTCAGCCTGAGTGCGATTGCATGCCTGTAGCGGACGTCCCCGTAATCCAGGATAAGGGGATTTTAGTATCTGATGACTTAGTTGCCATAGAGCAGGCGAGTATCGATATGATCCGTAATTCGGAGCCCCTTCCCGAATCCGCTGTCAGCAAGGAGAACCTTGGCCCCAGCAGTGACATCCTTCTGGACTTGCATAAAAAAAACTATGTAATTCAGGTAGATGAGGCCGAAAGACTGGAGCTTGGATCAAGAACGTATGAGCTGGTTGAAATACCCCAGAAAGAAAAGTAGCTGCTGTTCGTAGGAACTGAACAGCAGCTTAGGGGAGGTAACGAGGCGCTAAATATTAGCAATTATATGATTACACAGAAAGCACTGTTTGTCAAGTAAAATTTTAGCCAACCTGATAATGGTAAATTTAAGGTATTGGTACTAATGAGGAAAAGGCTGAATCTCCCGCATTATCTGTAAGATATATCAAAGAAGCGGATAGATGTCCTGCTCAGTCAGGTCCTGTATTCCGCGTTTATCCGGATATAATCTTCTGTGAGGTCGCAGGTGAGTATTCTGGACGAGGAAGTCCCCAGATGCAGGTCGACCGTTATAGTCAGCTCCTTTTCTCTGATTATGTTGGCTGCTTCCATGTCTTTTTGGTGGGAGATACCACTTTTTACAACCTTCACCTTCCCGAAGTAGATGTCAATTTTTGTCTCTTTGATGGTAATTCCCGAGGAACCAAGTGCTGCCATGATCCTTCCCCAGTTCACGTCATTACCGTAAAGAGCTGTTTTTACAAGAGGGGAATTAGCGATTGTAAACGCCGCCTTGTACGCATCCCTTTCATTTCGGGCATTCCTTACTACAATCTCCACAAGCTTTGTTGCTCCTTCGCCATCCTTGACAATCAGCCTGCCCAATTCATAAGTCATATCAGAAAGGGCTGATGAGAATCTCTTAAATGACGCGGTATCCTTACGGATGGGTTCATTTTCCGCCATGCCGTTTGCCATGATCAGGACAGTATCGTTGGTAGACATATCTCCGTCGATGGTGATTCTATTGAAGGAGTTTTTCACCGCGTCCTTCATGGCCTTATCGAGGGCGATTTTGCCGATCTTTAGGTCGGTCATGATAAAACAGAGCATGGTTGCCATATGTGGACAGACCATTCCTGCACCCTTGCATATTCCCAGCAAAGTACCGGTTTTGCTGCCAATCTTTATCCTTCTTGTCACTACCTTAGGGAAGGTATCTGTTGTCATAATTGCGGCGGTTGCGTCGTAAGGAGTGGATTTCCCTAGGCCTTCCACGAGTTCCGGAATTTTTATCCTTATCCTCTCCATGGGCATTGGAGTACCTATGACCCCTGTTGAGCATACATAGACCTTGTCCTCTGCAAGATTCAGTCCTCTTGCGACCAGCGTGGTCATTTCCAGTGCGTCGCGCATCCCCTGCATACCTGTACATGCGTTCGCATTTCCGCTGTTCACGATAATTGCCTGCCCTTTACCGGTCCTGATGCGCTGCATATCGAGTTTCACCGGAGCTGCCTTGACCTTATTCTTGGTGAACATTCCTGAGATAATGGCCTCATGTTGGGAATAAATAAGGAGGATGTCCTTTCTTCCGGGTTTTTTTATGGCAGCCTCCTTAGTGGAGAAGAGAAAGCCTCCAGGGGTTATTAGATTTGTCGAGGAGTTCTTACTATTCATAGGTAATAAATTACCTCGCATAATTTTTTTTTGCAATAAAATTTAATGTTCCTTGTGGCTTGGTAAGGCATAATCAAGAGACTGATATGGATGATGGTTCTGTACGTCAAATACAATGGATAAAAGTGAATGTGCAAGGTAAAATACGGTATGCCTTTTCTTGGATGAAGTGGTGAGTACACACATGGAAGCGAGTAGAGAAGTCATGAATGGTTTGAATCCTGTCCGCAGGAAGCAACCCATGCGTGTGCACAGGAGGTATGTACTGTCCGTGAGTATTTTGGTCGTCCTCTTTGTGAGCAGTTGCGCACACTATCCTGTGAATGAACCGCTCAAAGGGTATAACCCTGGAGCAGGATACAGGGCCAAGAATATGAGGGCACCCGAGAGGTCAGATGACATACTCTTCTTTATCACCTTTTCGGGAGGAGAAACCCGTGCTGCTGCTTTTTCATACGGTGTGCTGGAAGAGCTGTCAAAGAGGGAGGTTACCATTCAAGGGAAAAAGCGCAGACTCCTGGATGAAGTGGACACTATACCCAGCGTATCGGGTGGAAGCTTCACCGCGGGTTATTATGGCCTTTTCGGAGAACGTATTTCCCAGGACTTTGAGCCCAGGTTTCTGAAAAAAAATGTCCAGGGAGAACTCGTATGGATGACATTCTTCAACCCTGTGAACTGGGTCAGACTCTTTTCCGCTTTTTTGACCGCAGTGATCTTGCTGCGGAATATTATGACAAGTATATTTTTGAAGGCGGTACCTTTGGCGACGTTGCAGCGAGAAAAGGCCCTATGATCATCATCAATGCCACTGATATGACCTATGGCATCAGGGTGGGGTTTACCCAGGACATGTTTGATGCAATCTGCTCGGATGTGTCGCATTTTCCTGTGGCAGGGTCGGTGGCTGCGTCGTCAGCGGTTCCTATTGTGCTCACACCCATAACAGTGCGCAATTATGCAGGAAGCTGAAATTACAGGATGGCGGAGCCCGTCGAGAGGGTCTTTAAAGAAGGCCGGGTGTCAGAACGACAGTTGTATCTTGCGAACAATATCGCGCCCTACCTGGATGCCAAAAAGAAACCCTTTCTCCATCAGCTGGACGGGGGGGGTGCGGACAACCTTGGTCTGAGGGCCATTCTGGAAGAGTGAAGGGTCCTATTGGATTGCGACGATAAGAAAGGAGAACACTATGGGAGAAAGAAATGATAAGCTTGATGAACTCTCAACTCAGCTTGACGAGAATATCTTAGCTGTGAAAGGGACACTGGAGCTTATGGATGCCTCGGTTACTGAGGACGATCTGCATGAGCTCTTGCTTAAGGCGGTTGAAAGGATGGACATGATTCAGGGATTGTCCCACGAAATGCTTGTTGCGTTAAAAAATTGTTTCGACAGGATTGATGAGATCAAGAAATGACGGGCACTGCATAGTGTAAGAGATAGTTGCCCGAAGGGAACGAAAAAGGCATAGCACTGAATGCCGCAGGAACAGGAAAAGGAAGTATTATCCCCTGTGTGCAGGTTATTCCTTATGACATCGTAGGCACTTTTCGTCGCCTTCCCCTTTGTTGGATCCATTCCTCAGATGATTTCCTTTTGCCCGGAGTATGACAGGTAAAACAATCCTTGTATCCAAGCCCTGCGTGCATCTTTATCATCTTGGGATTCTTGCTGTGGCAGACGTTACAGGCAAAAGAGGGTGGATACCATGAGAGCACCACGATTAGACATACTAACGCACAAAAACCATAGTATTTCTTCATCATGCATTATTGCAATTTCAGTGCAGTGAACACTATGACAAGCGTCATAATGCAGCAGGAGGCATATGCGCGTTATTCCCTGTCAGCAATGGCAGTGGTGTAACTGCTTAGAGCATGAGTTTTACAAGGGAAACAGGATTTACACTTATCCCTTGGATCTTCACCCCGAAGTGAAGGTGAGGGCCGCTGGATCTTCCTGACGAGCCTACAAACCCAATGAGGTCACCCGTAGAAACGATGTCATCAGGTCTCACGGTGAATGAAGAAAGGTGCATGTATAGAGTGAATATTCCCTGTCCGTGGTCCAGAATCACGGTATTGCCGCCGAAAAAGAGTTCTTCGGCCAGTACGACTCTTCCCTTGTTGGATGCCCTCACTCCGTCGCCTTCCTTACCTTTGATATCCACTCCCTTATGGATGCTTGTTACTTTTTGGTTCAGCATTCTTTTTGTGCCGAATGCGGATGAGATACGATGGTTCAGGGGAAACAAGAAAGTTCCTTCCCACAGTCGGTCGGTCATGGTCGTCCATAATGATTGTAACCGTTCCTCTTCCCTCTCAGCCCTCTTAAGGTCATCAGGACTGAGGAATACCCTTTCTTTTGGCAGGGTGAGGAAGAGCGTGGGGAACCACGCGCGTGTGACCAACAAAGGAAGTTGCTTGCTCTTTCCTCCCATACGAAGATGAATCATGTGACGGCCCGGTTTTGCTTCCAATGCCACGGCACCAATGCCTACAAAACATGCTTCCCCGCATCGGCTAAAGGGGATCTCCTTATCGTTTAGGAAGGCAGCAGGAATTTCTGACTTCCTGGCCTCTGACACCTTGACGAGAAAGGCATCGCCGGGGTTGATCCTGGATGGGAGGAGTGTTGCCTGAAAAGCATCTGCATAGGAATACCCGATAAGAACGCATAGTGCAGAAATGAGAAATGCACGACCCATGCTCTAGTATACACCGTAACCCGTTTGCCAATACAATCGGCAGCGAGTACAATAAATATTCTTGGTAAAATAATGCAAGCAAATTCTGAACCATGTGGGAAGACTTTATCAGGAAGGCATCAGAGGAGGCAAAAAAAGAGGCATCTTTTGTTGCCAGGACACTCGGCACCACAATTTCGGGAATAAAAAGTATTTCTCCGTCCTGCGGAAGACAACCACATCCCATTTACGGGCAGGGGGTGATGGAGACGAAAATGGTGGCTGCAGTTCCCGAGACCTCTTTAGAGGTAGGAGATATTATGGTGAGCGCCACGGTAAGCGTCGTATTTTACATAGACAAACAGTGAAGACAGAAGGAGGATACGTTGGAATGGTGTTAGGAGAATATCTGGAAAAGAAGAAAAGTGAGCGAGGCGCCTATTGCCCCTCCGAGGACTACTTCCCATACTGTATGGATCTTTAATGTGACCCTGCTTGCAGCGATGACCGCGGCAAGGAAAAAAGAGAATACGGAGGCAAACGCATTTCCCGTTGTGTAGCTCACCCCCACCCATAGGGAAAAGGCAAGGGCTGAATGGCCGCTGGGAATGCCACCTCTTAAGGGAGTTCCCTTTCCGAGATACGCTTTTGTGATCACCACGAGGATAAGCACCAGGATGACTGCCATGACGGAGATATCTTCTCCTGAATGTTTTGCGATACTGAAGCCTGTTTGAAATCCCTTGCGGATATAGGGCATAAGAATGATGTACCCGATGACTGCTGCGCCGAAGGCCGTGGTGAGCACCGCTCCTGCCGCTACGTCCTTAGTAATTCTTGCCTTCTCGTTATGTCCAGGGGAAAGTATGTCCACCATTGTCTCAATGGCGGTATTAAAGAGTTCGGCAAAAAGAACTACAATTACCATGATGGCAATCACGAGGAAATCATTTCTGGATATTCCAAGGATGTAACACAGAATCAGGATACCCGCAGCAGAATAGAGGTGGTATCTGAGATGCCTCTGGGTCTTTGTTCCATGGAGTATCCCCTCTATGGCAAAATTGGCACTCCTAATCCAGCGCTTCAAGGGCATTCCTCAACTCACTCTCGTGGCGTTTCATTTTTTTTTGTTGATAGGGATTCTTCTCGTGGTCGTAGCCAAGGAGGTGCAGGAACCCATGGATGAGGAGCCGCCTAACCTCATCATAGAAGGTGAGGCCATAAAGGCCTGACTGCCTCTTTGCCGCTTCGAGATTAATTACGATATCGCCCAACAATGATTCCCTGCTACCAGGAATTTCTCCCTTGTGTTCGTATATGGGAAAAGACAGTACATCAGTAGGTTTGTTCAGGGTACGATGAAGGCGATTGAGTCTTATCATCTGCCCGTCGCTTACAAGCAGTACTCCCAGCTCGGTCTTATTAAGACGGAATGCCGTGAGAAGTGCCCGCGAGTCCCTTTTTAGCTTCCTGAGGTTTATCTTTATGAGCTTTTGGTGGTTCTCTATGAGGACCTTCATGAGTGTGCGGGGTAAACGGTGTGTCGCCCCCGAGCCCCCTTTCACTGTCTTTGAAAAGCTCTTTTGGTTCCTGGTTGAAATCAAAGCCAGGGTAATCTACCCTCCTGTGGAGAATACCGGTGAGGATATATGAGAAATGCTTCTTGATCTCTGATATATCCTTGAGGGTGAGTTCGCATTCGTCCAGCTGACCTTCGAGAAATATGTGGTTAATTATTCTGTCCACCAGGGCCGAGATGCGCGCAGGGGTCGGATCATTGAGGACCCTGGATGAAGCCTCGACCGCATCTGCCATCATTACGAGGGCCGCAATCCGCGTCTGAGGTTTTGGCCCCTGGTATTTATAATCTTCCACCAGCGGATGATCACCCACATCGTGGTCTCTTGCCTTCTGGTAAAAGTAGGTCATGAGGCTCGTCCCGTGGTGTTGCTGGATGATATCTATGATGGACTGTGGCAACTTGTGCTGATGTCCGAGTTCAGTCCCTTCCTTCACGTGGGAGCCAATGATTATGGTGCTCATATGAGGGGTGAGCCTGTCATGTTTGCTCACTGCGCTCGTATAATTCTCGACAAAATATTCTGGCATCTTGATCTTTCCTATGTCATGGTAATAGGCACTTACCCTCGCAAGGAGAGGATTCACACCCACTGCCTCTGCTGCTGACTCCACGAGGT
>Ga0187778_10002299_pt1 | contig 13064 bp, 13 predicted proteins | sample 1015_Q2_SP5_20_M_FD_132418 | JGI IMG/M metagenome (GOLD analysis project Ga0187778, IMG submission 132418) | Tropical peat soil microbial communities from peatlands in Department of Meta, Colombia - 1015_Q2_SP5_20_MG | ecosystem: Environmental > Terrestrial > Soil > Wetlands > Peat | place... | reverse complement strand
GCGAACGAGGCGATCCGGACGCTCGTCGACGCCGGCGTTCCCCCCGTCCTCGTGATCGCCCTGAACGACGCGATCGCCGACGGCCAGGACGTCTCCTGGATCTGGGACGTCGACTTCGAGCCGCTCTTCGCGGGGGTCCAGCGGGTGGTGGCCACCGGAGATCGCGCGGCCGAACTCGGCCTCCGCCTCGCGTACGGCGGGCTCGGGGGCGACTCCTTCGAGGTCGAGCCCGACCTCGGCAGGGCGCTCGACCGTGGCCTCGAGCTCGTGCCGCCGGAAGGTCGGCTCGTCGTCCTCCCCACCTACACCGCGATGCTCGAGCTGCGCGGCATCGCGGTCGATCGCGGGCTCGTACGACCGTACTGGGAGCCCACGTGAGGATCCGCGTCGCGCATCTCTACCCCGAGTACCTCAACATCTACGCGGACCGCGGCAACATCGCCGTGCTCGAACGCCGAGCACGGCTCCGCGGGCACGAGCTGCACGTCGAGGCCGTGAACGTCGGCGATGCGCTTGCGGTCGGCGGCTACGACCTGCTCTACGTCGGCGGCGGCCAGGATCGCGAGCAGGCGCTGGTCGCACCCGATCTGGCGGCGAAGGGAGCGTCGATTCGCGCGCTCGTCGACGCGGGCGCTGCGCTCCTCGCCGTCTGCGGCGGCTACCAGCTGCTCGGCCGCGGCTACCGCGGCCGCGACGGCTCGTTGCTGGAGGGCGCCGGGCTCTTCCCGCACGAGACCGTCGCCGGGGACCGCCGGATGATCGGCGACGTGCTCCTCGACTGCGAGCTCGACCCGGGAGACCACCTCGCGGTCGCCGGCTTCGAGAACCACGCAGGCCGGACGCGGCTCGACCCCGGAGCCGTGCCGCTCGGTCGAGTCGTCGCGGGCTTCGGCAACGACGGAGCGTCGGGCTACGAAGGGTGCCGGGTCGCGCGCGCGATCGGAACCTATCTGCACGGCCCTCTCCTGCCACGCAATCCACGGCTCGCGGATCGTCTCCTCTCGTGGGCACTCGCCCACGCGACGGGCGACGACCCACGCGAGCTCGCGCCGCTCGACGACGTCCTCGAGGCGAGTGCGCAGGCCGTCGCGGCGGACAGGGCGCGTCTGCGCGGCGGGCGCCGCTGAGAGGCGTCAGCGGCCCTGCGCGGCGAGCGCGTCGTGCAGCCGCTCGAGCGCGAGGCCCGCCGCGGCCCAGACAGGCAGGTAGTCGGCTCGAACGAGACCGTCGAGCTGGAGCCGCGCCCGCGAGTAGTCCCACGGTGCTGCGCCACGAACACGCCGCAGCGCACGCCCGCTCGCGTACTCGACCGCCGAGAACCCGGCCGCGTACGCACACGCCCGTCGCAGGGGCGAGCTCGACCGGAGGCGGTCGTGCAGCGGCTCGAACAGCGGCGCGGCGAGTGCGTACACGGGCAGCATCCAAGCGCTCGTCGACGGGCGCCCCCGGATCGCGGTGAACGCGAGCTCGCCGAGGAGCCCGGCGACGCCGTACGAGAGCGCTCTCGCGCCGCGGGTCACTCGGCCCTGGTCATTCGACCCACAGCGAGCCGAGATAGACGCACGGATCGCCGGGTTGCCAGCGGCGGAGGAAGCGCTGGATCGGCGGGTGGAGCACGACGCCGTCGAGCTCGTCGGGTGTGAACAGGCGGTGGCCGCGCACGGCGTCGTCCTGCGAGGAGACGTCCGTCAGCGAGCCGTCGAGGTCGCCGGCGAACAGGATGTGGACGACGTGCTTCGACCAGATGCTCCGCTCGGGCGAGATCGAGTCGACGATCGCGACCGGGCCCTCGACGGGAAGCTCGTCCCCGCCCTTCACGATCCCGGTCTCCTCCGCCAGCTCGCGCTGGAGCGCCTCGGTCAGCGTCTCCCCGCCCCGGACCCCGCCGCCCGGGAGCAACCAGCGCTCCATGCCGCGTTTCTCGTGCCGGATCAGGAGGATTCGCCCATGCCAGCGGAGGATCGCCGACACCCGGATGCGGGGCTCGGGACGCACCTGTCAGCGCGTCGACGACCCGAAGCCACGCACGCCGCGCTCGCTCTCCGGCAGCTCGGCGACCTCGACCAGCGCGACCTCCGGGATGGGCACGACGACGAGCTGCGCGATCCGCATCCCCGGCTCGACGGTGAACGGCTCGCTCTCGTCCGTGTTGAGGAGGATCACGCGCAACTCGCCCCGGTAGCCCGCATCGACGAGCCCCGGCGAGTTCACGACGGAGATGCCGTGGCGCGCCGCGAGGCCCGAGCGCGGCTGGACGAAGCCGGCGAATCCCTCCGGGATCGCGACCGCGAGGCCCGTCCCCACCACCGCACGCTCGCCCGGCGCGAGCGTCACGGCCTCGCACGCCGCGAGGTCCAGCCCCGCATCGCCCTCGTAGGCGCGCTCGGGCACGACCGCGCGATCGTGGAGCCGGACGACCGGAAGCTCGATCACCGGCGCACGGCCGCCGTCTCGGGGGCGTCCGCGACGAGGTACGCGGCGAAGCGACGGACCTCCCGGTGCGGGAGCTTCGCGCGCACGAGCACGCCTTCCTCCGTGTCGCGCCGCTCGTCGATCGGCGCCCCGAGCGCGTAGAGAGCGGAGAGCACGCGGCCGTCGCGGTGAGGGACGAGCAGGCGTACGTCCTCGAAGCGGTCGGCGAACCGCTCGGCGATGCGTTCCTTCAGGACGTCGAGACCTTCGCCGCTCGACGCCGACACCTGGAGTGCACCCGGGTGGCGGTTGGCGAGTCGCCGGCGGGCCAGCGCGTCGAGGAGGTCGACCTTGTTCAGCACGACCTCGATCGGCAGCTCGTCCGCCCCGATCCCGGAGAGCACGGCGTCGACTGCCGCGATCGTCTCGGTGAGCCGGTCCTCGGGCAGGGACGCGTCGGCCACGTGCAGGACGAGATCGGCCACGAGCGTCTCCTCCAACGTCGACGCGAAGCCCTCGACGAGCTGCGTCGGCAGCCGGCGGATGAAGCCGACCGTATCGGTGACGAGGTAGCGCTTCCCGTCGTGCTCGAAGCCGCGCGTGGTTGGATCGAGCGTCTCGAAGAGCCGGTTCTCGACCGAGACGTCGGCGCCGGTCAGCGCGTTCAGGAGCGTCGACTTGCCGACGTTCGTGTACCCGGCGAGCGCGACCGTCGGCGTCTCGGCGCGCTTCCGTTCCTTGCGACGGATCGAGCGCTGAGCGCTCAGGCCACGCAGCCGCTGACGCAGCTGGCCGATCCGGCGGCGGGCTATCCGGCGGTCGGTCTCGAGCTGCGACTCGCCCGGTCCGCGCGTGCCGACGCCGCCGCCGAGACGCTCGAGGTGCTTCCACATGCCTCGCATCCGCGGCAGGTTGTACTCGAGCTGGGCGAGCTCGACCTGGAGCTTGCCCTCGGCGCTCACCGCATGCTGCGCGAAGATGTCGAGAATGAGCTGCGTGCGGTCGACGACCCGCGCGTCGAGTGCGTTCTCGAGCGCGCGCTGCTGCGTCGGGTCGAGCTCGTCGTCGACGAGGAGCGCATCCGCGCCGGACTCGCGGTAGGCCTGCTCGAGCTCGGCGAGCTTCCCCTTCCCCACGTACGTCCTGGGATCGGGTCGCTGGCGCTGCTGGACGAGCTGGGCGACGGGCTCGACGCCCGCGGTCCGCGCGAGCTCGCGCAGCTCGGCGAGCTCGTCGTCGGCGTCGACTCCGCGCGCGAGCACCGCGAGCACGAACCCGCGCTCGGGCTCGGCACCGGGCGCCGGGTCGGGTTGGTGCGTCGTCACGGGCTGATGATGCCACGGGTCCGGGCCGCCCGAGGGCGGCGGTAGGCTCCGGCGATGACGTCGCTCGCCGATCGGCTCGCTGCTCGGACGTGCGAGCTCGTGAGCATCCCGTCGGAGAGCCGGCACGAAGCTGCGGTCCGCGCTCGTCTCCTGTCCCTCGTGCCGGACGGGTACGAGGCCGAGTTCGCCGGAGACGAGGCGTTCCTGTTCGCGCGCGAACGGCGCCCGGACGTGCCGCTCGTGGTGCTCGCGGGCCACTACGACACCGTTCCCGCCCAGGACAACCTTCCGGGCCGGATCGGGGAGGGGCGCGTGCACGGCCTCGGTGCCGCAGACATGAAAGGCGGCGTCGCCGTCGCGCTCGAGCTCGTCCGCGACCTCGCTCGGCAGGTGCCCGGCCCGCTGGACGTCGCCCTCCTCCTATTCGGGCGCGAGGAGCTGCCGTCGCAGTTCAGCCCGCTCCCGGCGCTCTTCGACGGCTCGCGGCTCGTGCGCGAGACGTCGCTCGCCATCCTCCTCGAGCCGACCGCCTGTGCGATCCAGGCCGGCTGCGTCGGCAACCTGAACGCGCGCGTGACCTTCCACGGCGTGAGCGGCCACTCCGCCCGGCCGTGGCTCGCGCGGAACGCGCTCCACGCTGCCGTCGGTGGTCTCTCCCGCGTCGCAGCGCTGCCTCGCCGCGAGGCGGTGATCTCCGGCCTGCCGTTCTACGAGGTTGCCTCCGTAACGAGGCTCGAGGGCGGGATCGCCGACAATGTGGTGCCGGATCGTGCGACAGCGACGATCAACTACCGCTACCCGCCGGACCGGACGAGCGCCGAGGCTCGGGCGTACCTCCGTTCTCTCCTGCCCGACGACGCGGAGGTCGAGATCGACGGCGACGCGCCGCCGGCCCGAGTCGTCGCGGACGCGCCGCTGGTGAAGGCGCTCAGGGAGGCCGGCGACCTCGCGGTCGAGCCGAAGCAGGCCTGGACCAACGTCGCCGATTTCACCTCCCGCGGGATCGACGCGGTGAACCTCGGTCCGGGCGACCCGGCGTTCGCTCACCGGCGCGACGAGCAGGTCGAGGTCGCCGCCCTCGTGCACTGTTACGAGACGCTCCATGCGTTCGTCTCGGGGATACCTCGGCCTCGCTAGCCTCCCTCCCATGCCGATCTCGCCGATCCTGCGCGCGCAGGGGACGTATCCGTTCGTTCGCCTGAACGACGCCGCCGCAGCGCGACGCACCCGCGGGCTCGAGGTGATCGACTTCGGCATGGGCGACCCGCGCGAGCCGACAGACCCGCGCATCATCGAAGCCCTCCGCGACGGCGTCCGTGAGCGGATGGGCTATCCCGCCGCTGCCGGGCTGCCGGAGCTTCGCGAGGCGATCGCGAGCTGGGCCGCCCGACGCTTCGGCGTCACGCTCGATCCCGACCACGTCGTCCCGACGCTCGGCACGAAGGAGGCGATCTACTCGTTCGCGCAGATCGTGCTCGACGCGTCCTCCGGCAAGGACACGGTGCTCCTCACCGAGCCCGGCTACCCCGTCTACGAGCGCGGCGCGCGCTTTGCCGGCGCTCGCGTCGAGACGCTGCCGCTGCTCGAGCAGCACGCCTTCCTCCCGGATCTCGACGCCGTATCCGACGAGACGTGGCGGCGCGCGGCGCTCCTCTGGGTCAACTACCCGAACAACCCGACGTGCGCCTGCGCGCCGCCGTCGTTCTACGGGCGGCTTTCCGCGCTCGCCCGGGAGCACGACGTCGTCGTCGCCTCCGACGAGGCGTACACGGAGCTCTGGTTCGCGGATCCGCCCGCCTCGGCGCTCCAGCTCGGCGACCTGACCAACGTCGCGGTCTTCAACACACTCTCGAAGCGCTCCTCGATGACGGGCTACCGCTCCGGCTTCGTCGCAGGCGACCCGGCGATCACCGCGGCGTTGAAGCAGTTCCGGCCGTCGATCGGCACGGCGCCGCAGGAGTTCGTCCAGCGTGCGTCGGTGGTCGCCTGGGGCGACGAGGGCCACGTCGAGCGGGCGCGCGCCTCGTATGCGCGCAAGCGCGCGCTCCTGCTCGGCGCGCTCGAACGCGGCGGTATTCGGATCGCAGGCAGCGAGGCGACCATGTACCTGTGGGTCGCGGTCCCGGACGGCGAGACATCCGAGGCTTTCGCGAACCGGCTCCTCGAGCGCGGCGTCCTCGTCACGCCGGGTTCGTTCCTCGGCGCGTCGGGCGAAGGCTACGTCCGCTTCGCGCTCGTCCCGACCGAGGAGGAGTGCTCGCGCGCCGTGGAGCTTCTGAACGCGGCGTTGTGACAGACTTCCCCGTCTCGTCGGCTCGGTCTCGGCGGCGCGGTCTTCTGGGATGATTCTTCGGGTGGACGATCTGGCCGGGCGCATCGACGCACTGTGGGACGCGGGCGAGGTCGAGGCGGCGCCCGTCGAGGAGGCCGTGCGCCTGCTCGACGCGGGCGAGCTACGGGTCGCCGAGCCGGACGGGAGTGCGGGCTGGGTCGTGAACGAGTGGGCGAAGAAGGCGATCCTCCTCTACTTCAAGCTCCGGAAGGTCGAGCCGCTCGCGGCCGGCGCGATCCACTACCTCGACAAGATCCCGCTGAAGGACGACTTCGCCGAGCACGGAGTGCGGGTCGTCCCCGGCGGGGTCGCGCGCTACGGCGCGTTCCTCTCTCCCGGCGTCGTCCTCATGCCCGGCTTCGTCAACATCGGCGCCTGGGTCGGGCCGAGAACGATGATCGACACGTGGGCGACCGTCGGCTCGTGCGCGCAGATCGGCGCCGACGTCCACCTGGCGGGCGGCGTCGGGATCGGCGGCGTGCTCGAGCCGCCGCAGGCCCAGCCGGTGATCGTCGAGGACGGCGCGTTCATCGGTTCCCGCTGCATCGTGACCGAGGGCGTGCGGATCGGCGCCGGCGCGGTGCTGGCTGCGAACGTCTCGCTCACGGCGTCCGTCCCGGTGATCGACGTCACCGGCGCGAGCCCGGTCGAGCATCGCGGCGAGGTGCCGCCCCGAGCCGTCGTCGTCCCCGGAACCCGCCCGAAGACGTTCCCGGCGGGGACGTACCAGCTCGACTGCGCGCTCATCGTCGGCTGGCGGCGGGAATCGCACGACCTGCGCTTGAGCCTCAACGACGTGCTGCGCGAGTTCGAGATCGCCGTCTAGAGCACGATCACGCCTTCCCCGAGCTTCTCGGCCGGACCGACGAGGGACGCGCTGCCGTCGGCGATCGTGACGCGGAGCGTGCCGCCCGGCATGTGGACGTCGACCGGGCTCGTACACCAGCCGCGGGCGAGGGCGGCTGCCGCGACCGCTACCGCCGAGGACCCGGACGCCGAGGTCTCCCCCGCTCCTCGCTCCCAGATCAGCGCCTCGATGTCGTGCTCGCCGGTCGGCACGACGAGCTGGACGTTCGTCCGCTCGTGAAACCGTGGATGACGCTCCAGCTGCGGGCCGAGGACGAGCAGGTCGTCGCGCTGCAGGCGCCGACGGCGGACGACGGCGTGCGGATTGCCGACCGAGACTGGTGTGAGCTCAGTTGGGGAGCCGTCGAGCTCGAGCGTCTCGGGAGCGCCGACATCGACCTCGCCGAGCTCGGTCTCGACGTTCGCCTCGTCGAGCATTCGCGCCAGGACGGTCCGCCCACCGACGCCGATCGAGACCTGCTCTGTTCCCGCTCGGTCGGCGAGCCACCGGGCCGCGATCCTCGTGCCGTTGCCAGACATCTCGGCGGTCGACCCGTCGGGGTTCCAGATCACGACTTCGGCGTGGGAGCCGTCAGTCCAGACGATCTCGAGGATACCGTCGGTGTCGAGGCCCTCCTCCGCGTCGCACAGCCGCCGCGCGCGATCGGGCGTGAGCGTCCCTGCGTCGCCTCGCTCGACGACGGCATAGCTGTTACCGAGCGCATGCCACTTCGAGAATCGCATCGACCACCTCCGCGGCGGGTCGGGTCGCGTCGACCGGCACGAGCCCGGGGATCCGGCGCATCCACTTGCGCTGGTAGGCAGCGTACTGCCGAGTGCGCTTGACGATGCGCTGCTGCGCCTCGTCGGCCGGCAGCTCTGCGATCTCGCGGAGGCCGAGCGCCTTCTCGGCGGTTCTCGAGACCCGGCCGGGCAGCACGGCGCGTACTTCGTCGACGACGCCCCGCTCGAACATCTCGGCAGTGCGGGCGACGATCCTGCGCTCGAGCTCGTCGGGCGGCACGTCGAGGCCGACCACGAGCGTCGGCCACCGGGTCTCGCTGCTCCAGAGCCGATCCGCCTCAGGCGCCAGCGACGCTCCGGCCTCGTTCAGCTCGAGCGCCCGCACGACCCGACGGCGGTCGTTCGCATGGACGAGCGCGGCCGCGCGTGGATCGCGCTCGGCAAGGGTGGCGTACGCGGCGGCAGGCTCGGCGTCGTAGGCCTGTTCCCACCGAGCCCGTACCTCCGACGAGAGCGCGGGCGGCAGCTCGAGCGTGGCGAGCGCCGCTCGCAGATAGAGCCCGGTGCCGCCCGCTACGACCGCGTGTCCGGTTCTCGCCACGAGCCCGTCGATCGCTTCGTGCGCCAGGCGTTCGTACTCGCCCACCGAGCCACCGTGCGAGAGCGGCCAGATCCCGACGAGACGGGTCGGCCGCTCGGGCTGGTTCGTCAGGATCGGCAGGCCGCGGTAGGCCTGCATCGCGTCCGCGGAGACGACCTCCGTCTCCAGCCGGTCGGCAAGCGCCTCCGCGATGGCCGTCTTCCCCGACGCCGTCGGCCCGAAGATCGCGACGACCGTGGCGCTCAGACGACGACCCGGTAGAGGCGCCAGCGCTCCGGGACGCCTTTCAGCTCGTGCTCGCCCGCCTCTGCGAAGACGAGGCCGGAGCCGGTGGTGAGATCCTTCACCGTCTGCGACACGAGCACCTCCGCCGGCGCCGCCAGCGCGGCCACCCGAGCACCGATGCTCACGGCGATCCCTCCCACCTTCTCGTCGATGATTTCGACCTCGCCCGTGTGGACGCCCGCCCTCACGTCGATACCCATCGGCCGGACGGCCTCGATGATCGCCTTCGCGCACCGCACGGCGCGAGCAGGACCGTCGAACGTGCCGAAGAACCCGTCGCCTGCCGTGTCGACCTCGGTCCCTCGGTACCGGCCGATCATCGCGCGAACGAGGGCGTGATGCCGTTCCACCAACGTCTTCCACGCTCCGTCGCCGAGCTCGGCGACCCTCTGCGTGGAGCCCACGACGTCGGTGAACAACACCGTGGTCAGGACCCGTTCGAACGTCGCCTGCTCGGCGCTGACCGACCGCACGAAGCGCTCGATCTCGCCCAGGAGGACGTCGATGTCTCCCGCGTACGGCATCCACTCCTCACCCGGCACGTGAACGTGGCGGGCACCGGGTATCCGCTCCGCGAGATCGGCCGATCTCGCGCGTGCCGCCTCGGAGCGAGAGAGCACGAGGGTCGGGGCCTGCACCGTGTGCAGGACACGCCGCACGTCGATGGCCTGCTCGAACTCGTCGAAGGCGAGTGCCGCGGCCGGAGACGCCCCGTGTCGAAGAGACCTGGCCTCCCAGCGGATCCACTCGGGGTCGTCGGCATGCGACGGTGCGACGCTCTCGAGGAAGCGCTTCGCCATCTCGCGCGTCCCCCAGTTCGCTGCGATCTCCTCACGCCAGGCGGCCAACTCCTCCTTCGAGCTCCCGAACGGATAGTCGGGCGCCCAGGCGGTTCGGGCCCATGAGTTGTAGAGGACGAGCGCCAGGACGCGATCGGGGTGCATCGCGGCGTAGAAGGCGGCGAGGCTCCCACCGCCGCGGTTGCCGACCAGCACTGCTCGTTCGGACCCGGCGCCGTCCAGGACCGCGCCGAGATCGTCCGCCCGCATGTCGAAGTCGGGAACCCCGAGCACACGGTCGGATAGCCCGGTCCCTCGCTTGTCGAACAGGATCACCCGCGAGAACGACGCCAGGCGCTCGAGAAACCGCACGCCCCAGGGCGGTTCGAACTCGATCTCGAAGTTCCCCGCCATCCCGAGCGTGTACACGAGATCGACCGGTCCGCTGCCGCGCACCAGATAGGCGATGTGCACGCCGTCCACCGTCTTCGCGTACCGGACCTCCGGCGCCCTCATGGGCGCAATCCTTCCGCCGACACCACAGTGGCGCAACTGGGAGGCTAGACAGGAACCGGCGCTCGTTCGGCGCCGCGCAGCGTCGTCGACGTCGCGCCGTCGATACGCACGTCCACGAGCTCGCCCGCCGCCGCCGACCCCGTGAAGTTGACCGTCGTGTTCCGACGGGTTCTGCCGCGGCGCAACGCCTTGTCCGTCCGGCTCGGCCCCTCCACGAGAACCTCTTCGGTCCGGCCGACCCGCTCCTGGTTGCGCGCCCAGGCGATCCGCTGCACGACCTCGACGAGCCGCTCGAGCCGCTCGTGCTTCAGCTCGTCCGGCACCTGGCCCGGCATCGCCGCCGCCTCCGTCCCCTGTCGCGGCGAGTAGACGAACGTGAAGGCGCTGTCGTAGCGAACGTCCTCGACGAGCTCGAGGGTCGCGAGGAAGTCCTCTTCCGTCTCCCCGGGGAAGCCGACGATGATGTCGGTGCCGAGCGCGAGGTCGGGGATCGCGCCGCGCAGGCGGGTTACGAGGCTGAGATACCGGTCGGGCGTGTACGTGCGCCGCATCGCCTTGAGGACACGGGCGGAGCCGGACTGCACGGGGAGGTGGACGTGCTCGCAGACGGCGTCGCAGCCGGCGATCGCCGCGATCACCGGGGCCCGGAAGTCCTTGGGGTGCGGGCTCGTGAATCGGATCCGCTCGATGCCGTGAACGGCATCGCACGCGCGGAGGAGCTCGCCGAACTCCATCGTCACCCCGGGCGCGAGGTCGCGGCCCCACGAGTTCACGTTCTGACCGAGCAGTGTGATCTCGCGGACGCCGTCGCGCGCTAGCGACTCGACCTCGGCGAGGATGTCGCCAGGTCGCCGGCTCTGCTCGCGCCCCCGAACCGCCGGCACGACGCAGTACGCGCATTTCGAGTTGCAACCCATCGACACCTGCACCCAGGCCTGGAACGACCGCTCTCGGTGGGACGGCAGGTGGCCGGCGAAGTGGTCGTGCGTGCCGAACCGGCCCCGCTCCACGCCGCTGCCGCCGGCGCCCAGCCAGTCCGCGAGATGAGGAATCGAGCCGGGACCGAACGCGACGTCGACGAACGGGTACAGCTCGAACAGTCGCTCGCGCTGCGCCTCCGCGTAGCAGCCGCCGACCGCGACGACGAGCTCGGGGTTCTCCCGCTTCCGGGCGGCCGCGTTCCCGAGGTGGGCGGCGAGGCGGGTGTCCGGCTTCTCGCGGATCGTGCACGTGTTGAAGACGACGACGTCCGCCTCGTCGGCGGAGACCGCCTCGCCCAGTCCCACGGACTCGAGCAGGCCCTTGATCCGCTCGGAGTCGTGCGCGTTCATCTGGCAGCCGAACGTCGTGACGTGATACCGCCTCATCGTCCGGTCATGGTAGTGGCGGCTCCCGGGTCACCCGTCGGGTGGCGCCGCATGATCGGCGCGCCGACCCAGCAGATCCGCCTCCGGTCGCACGATCTCGACGGGCGCACCCTCGCGACCCGTCACTTCGCGACTTCGACCGCACGGCTCTCGCGGATCACGATCACCTTCACCTGGCCGGGATACTCCAGCTGGTCCTCGATCTCGCGCGCAATCTCGTGCGACAGCAGCACCGCCGCGTCGTCGTCGACCTCCGTCGGCTCCACGATCACCCGGATCTCGCGTCCCGCCTGGAGCGCGTACGCCTTCGCCACGCCCGTCTTCGACGTCGCGATCTCCTCGAGCGCCTCGAGCCGCCGGATGTAGTGCTCGAGGCTCTCGCCGCGCGCCCCCGGCCGTGAGGCGGAGATCGCGTCCGCCGCGATCACGAGCACCGCCTCGACCGTCTGCGGCTGCACCTCGTAGTGGTGTGCCTCGATCGCGTGGACGACGCCCGGCGCCTCGCCGTAGCGTTTCGCCAGCTGGGCCGAGATCGCCGCGTGCGAGCCTTCGACCTCGTGCGTCGTCGCCTTGCCGAGATCGTGCAGGAGCGATGCGCGCTTCGCGGTCTTCGCGCTCGCGCCGAGCTCGGTCGCCATGATGCCGGCGAGGTGGACGACCTCGAGCGTGTGCTTGAGCACGTTCTGCCCGTAGCTCGTGCGGTAGCGCAGCCGGCCGAGCACCTTGACGAGCTCCTCGTGGAACTCGCCGCAGTTCGCCTCGAAGACGGCCTGCTCGCCCGCGAGCACGATGTGCTCCTCGATCTCGGCCTTCGACTGGTAGTACATCTCCTCGATCCGCGCCGGGTGGATCCGCCCGTCCTCCATCAGCTTCTCGAGGGTCGAGCGGGCGATCTCGCGCCTGATCCCGTCGAACGACGAGAGGACGACGGCGTGCGGCGTGTCGTCGATGATGAAGTCGACGCCGGTGAGGTGCTCGAGCGAGCGGATGTTCCTGCCCTCCCGGCCGATGATCCGACCCTTCATGTCGTCGGAGGCGAGCTCGACGACGGTCACGGTCGTCTCGGCCGTGTGGCTCGCGGCAACCCGCTGGAGTGCGTCGGCGACGAGAGCTCGCGCCCGCCGCCGCGCATCCGTTCGCGCCTCCTCCTCGAGCTGTCGGACGTTTCTCGCCAGCTCGTGGCGCACGAGGTCCTCCGACCGTTCGAGCAGCTGCTGCCGGGCCTCGCCGAGCGTCAAGCCGGAGATGCGCTGCAGCTCGTCGAGCGCCTCGCTCTTGGCTACCTTCAGCTCGTCCTGCAGCTGGCGGAGATGCGTCTCACGGTCGGCGACCCCCTGCTCCCGCCGCTGGAGCTCGACGAGCTTCGCATCGACGTCCGCCTCGACCCGAACGACACGCTCCTCGACCTTCGCGATCTCGACGCGCCGATCCTGGACCTCGCGCTCGATCTCCGCCCGGAGCCGTACTGCCTGCTCACGCGCCTCCACCTCCGCTTCGCGGCGGCGGGTCTCCGCCTCTCGCTCCGCGTCGGCGAGCAGCTGTCGCCTACTGTCCTCCGCGCTGCGGAGACGCGAGCCGCTCGACGACCGCAGCCACACGACCGTGCCCGCGCCACCAACGACGAGTCCAGCGAGCGCAACGACGACCGTGAGCATCTCGACTCCTCCGAGCGAGGTTCGATTGTCCGCAGCTCCGGCTGCGGGCGCTCACACCCGGCACTCCGCCGTTCAGGCGGTTCCGGAACCGCGTCGGCTCAGCTCAGAGCCCGGTCCTCCCCGAGGCGGACGCAGACGTCCGTCCTGGGCTGCAAGAGGTCGAAGTCGGAGAAGTCACGCGATTCAGAAAGACGTTCTGTGC
>Ga0187778_10002296_pt1 | contig 13071 bp, 9 predicted proteins | sample 1015_Q2_SP5_20_M_FD_132418 | JGI IMG/M metagenome (GOLD analysis project Ga0187778, IMG submission 132418) | Tropical peat soil microbial communities from peatlands in Department of Meta, Colombia - 1015_Q2_SP5_20_MG | ecosystem: Environmental > Terrestrial > Soil > Wetlands > Peat | place... | reverse complement strand
GGCCTCTTTCCAACTCTTTCGGTAGAGCCATCATCTATTCTGTCGGATACGAGCGGAGGTTTTGATTGGAGCGCAAAGAGCGGCGCCTTGCCCCTGGAGCAGGCTTACTGGGTTTTTTTCTTTTATTCTCACTTTCTGCGAGCGGCCAGACAGCGCCCGCGCCCGCACATCCGCAAGCGGGCCCTGCTCCCTCCGGTCTCGAAGGCAATTGGTCCGGTTTGCTTCAGGCGGGAGATGCTTTTCTTCACCTCGTGCTGCATGTTTCCAAAACGGCGGATGGTTTGTACACAGCTACGATTGACAGCCTCGATCAAGCTGTTTATGGCATCGAAGTTTCACCGATTACTCTGAAATCCGGGGCCGTCGAATTCCACGTCCCTTCCGTCAGCGTTTCCTACGAAGGGCAGTTTTCGCTGGACCGCCGCAGCATCGAAGGATTCTGGACGCAAGGCAACACCAGCTTGCCGCTGGTGTTTCGCCGCCAAGTAGCTGGAACGGGCTTCAGAAAGCCCGTGGACTCCATCGCCCCGGTGGAGGGCGTGTGGCAAGGCGCGCTCGAGGGCAACGGCATGCGCCTGCGGCTGCAGTTGCACGTCTCGCATGACGATCAAAAGCATCTCATCGCCTCGCTCGACAGCCCGGACCAGGGGTTGAGCGGGCTACCGGCCATCAAAGTCAGCCAGAAGGAATCTGCGTTTCATTTCGAAATCCCCGTCGTGGAAGCGGTTTATGACGGAACGCTCGATGCCACCAAATCGTCCATTACGGGCAGCCTGAAGCAAAGCGGGAGCGAGCGGACGCTGAACTTCAAGCGTTCGAACCAACTTCTGGAACTGCGCCGCCCGCAAACTCCTGCCAAACCCTATCCCTACCGCGAGGAAGAAATCACGTTTGCGAATCCAAAAGCCAACATTTCTCTCGCGGGAACGCTCACGATTCCGGCCGGTCCCGGCCCGTGGCCCGCTGCGGTTCTAATCGGCCAGGCCGGCCAATACGACCGCGATGAGACCATCATGGGCCATCATCCTTTTCTGGTTCTCGCCGACCATCTCACGCGCAAGGGCATTGCGGTTCTGCGCTTCGACCCGCGGGGCATCGGGAAGTCTACAGGGGATTACGCGAGCGCCACCAAAGACGATTTCTCGACTGATACCGAGGCCGCGCTCGTCTATCTGGAGTCCCGCAAGGAGATCGATGCGAAGCGCATTGGGCTGATCAGCCACAGCGAGGGCGGAATCATAGCGCCCATAGTGGCTGCGCGGTCGAAAGGCATTGCCTGGATGGTTCTTCTCGCTGCACCCGGCCTGAAGGGAGAAGATCTCTTGCTACTTCAGTCGGAGCGCATCTTAAGGATCTCCGGCGTCGACGGCGATGAGATTTCCCGCAGCCTGGCGTTCAACCGAAAGTCCTATGAACTCATCCGCCAGGAAAAAGACCCGGTTGTTCTGGAATCCAAACTACAGGACTTGGTGGAATCCGCCACGATGAGCGCTTCGCTGCCACCTGCGGCGCTCCAGGCTCAGTTGCGTACGCTCGTCTCGCCCTGGTTCCGGGATTACATTGACTATGACCCGCTCCCATCATTGCAAAAGGCCGTGTGTCCAGTTCTCGCTCTCGGTGGCGAGAAGGACCTGCAAATCCCAGCGAAGGAGAACCTCGCTAATATCCAGAAAGCTCTTCAAGATGGCGGGAACAAGAATTTTCTTGTGAGCGAATTGCCCGGCCTAAACCACCTTTTTCAGCACGCGCCCACAGGCTCGCCCGGGGAATACGGCGGGATCGAGGAAACCATGGCGCCGGAAGCGCTGAACGCCATCTCTGATTGGGTGCTCAAGCACACTGCGCCGTGAAAAGGTAGCCTCAGGAGTTGCCGCGCGGGTCGTCTTCGAACGTGGGGCTTTCGCGCACCTGCACGCGGGCGCTGAGTCACCTCTAGGCAAACTGACTAACGGGGTCTGCGGAATTACTTCCGAGTTGCCTGTGACTCGGGACTAACGCCAACCGGACCGCATGCGTTCCGCTCAAGTATGTTAGGCTTTGGCCTCGAGACGGAGGGCAGGAGCGATGGCGGAAAACAAAACCAAGCCCACCAAATTAAGTGTGGCGGCCTTTATTGAAGCCCTCACGGACCGGACCAGGCGCGCAGACGCCAAGGCACTAGTGAAGTTGATGCAAAGCGCAACAGCCGAAAAGCCGAAGATGTGGGGCCCATCAATCATAGGCTTCGGCAGTTATCACTATAAGTATGACAGCGGTCGCGAGGGCGATGTGCCGATTATCGGTTTTTCGCCGCGCAAGGCCGCTACTGTTCTGTATAACGTGGGCGGGTTCAGCGGCTCTGAGACACTGCGCGCTAAACTGGGCAAGCACACGACCGGCAAGGGCTGTCTCTACATCAAGAAGCTCGCTGAGGTAGACCAACAAGTTTTAGAGGCCCTGGTCCTAAAATCCGTCGGCGCCACGCGAGCTCGGTATCCGACCTAATGAAGCAAGAAACACCGGCGGATCTTGCTGTATTGTCGGCAAACAAAAAACTAAGAATCGATAACTTCAGGATTGCCCGTCATCCTCCCGCAATCAGGATCAAGTGTCAAACTTGCAGGACCTTTTGGGCGCATCCTTCACTCTGATATTTTGGTCCTGTTTGGAGGTGGCGTTTGCAGGACCAAGGTCTAGCAACGCTACGCGGCGAGCTCGTCGAAATCGCTTCGGGGACAATTTTCGTGTTCGTCGGATTGGCCGCTTGCGCGATAGCGGCCATCCGCCGGAGCGGGGTACGCCTGTTTCTGTGGCTGGGAATCTGGAGCGCAATGTATGGAACGGGACTGTTGACGCGCACGCCGGAGGTAGTGGCGGCGCTGCCCAAGTGGTTACAGGCAAGTGTCCCCTACGCGAATGCAGTAAACACGTACCTGGTCGTGGTGGTTGCCTTCCTTTCGTTCCTGGAGTTATGCGTAGGCCGGCTTCGGCTTGTCATGGAGATCATCATCGTCGCCGGGATAGGCGTGGCGGTCGCCGGCATTAGCTGGTTCGCGTTGGGCGGATCGGAAGACAAGTTCATCCACTACAACTATTTTGTCACCGTGTGCGGGCTTCTTGTGCTGCTGACGGTGGTTGCAGTGAAAAAGCTGTCAGACCGGTTCCTGGTTTTCCTCAACCGCCGCGTTCTCGCCGTCGGCACGCTGGTATTCGTCAGTGCAGCTCTCTGGGTGAACCTGTCCCGCGCGCTACTCGTAACCCCGCACCTTGTGAACCATCTAGGTTTTGCCGCGTTTCTGTTCTCGCTGGGATACGTCGGCGTGCAAATGGTGTCTGCCAGCGAGCGTCGTTTGCTGTCGATTGAAAAGGAACTCGATGTTGCCCGGCAGCTGCAGTTCTCCATTCTTCCCACTTCCGTTCCGGAAATCCAGAACGTCCAGATTGCGGTGTCCTATCGGCCCATGACGGCGGTGGCTGGTGATTTCTATGAATTCGTTCCCGCGGATGGAAAGCGGAGTGGGTTCCTGATAGCGGACGTCACCGGACACGGTGTGCCGGCGGCCCTGATTGCTTCGATGATCAAGGTGGCGATGCTGTCGGTGGAAGCGTCTGCCACTGACCCGCGAGAAGTGTTGCGTGGGTTGAACCGCATCCTGTTCAAGCAACTCCATGAGCAATATGTCTCGGCAGCGTATTTGTGGATTGATCCGGAGCACGGCAAGGCTTTGTATTCGGCGGCCGGGCATCCGCCGCTGCTGCGCTGGAGGGAAGGCAGGCTGGAACGCATCGAAAGCAATGGCTTATTGTTTGGCGTCATTCCGGATCCCGAGTATCCCGTTTGTGAGTTCGCGCTCCGCACAGGGGACCGGCTTTTGCTGTACACCGATGGACTGATCGAGCCGCAGAATAGCAGTGGAGAGTATTTCGGCAACCGGAAGCTCGAAGAAGTGATTCGCAAGAATCAATCGCGGCCACCCGCAGAGCTGTTGGAGCAAGTGCTTTCGGAGATACGCGCCTGGCAACCCTCGCTGCCGCAGCAGGACGACATCACGCTCATCCTTATCGACGTCGTTTAGTCGTTGTGGCTGCGAATTGGCACAGAAATAGGTCTACAGCGCGCCCGAAGATTTTGGTCGGATTGTCGGCAACTCGCAAACTGCCTCCTAAGGCCGATGTGCACGGCAGCGGGAAACTGACGCGCTACCTCCGTGGAACCTGCAATTCATAAAATCGCGCGGCGGGTTATCATGGTTATGGAAAAAAAACTGTCCCATGCCGCAGAAATTCCATCTCGCCCTGCTCATCCATGCCCATCAGCCCTGTGGCAATTTCGAACATGTACTCGAAAAGGCCTATGAAACTTCTTATCTTCCTTTTATCGAGCACCTCGAAGAGCATCCCGGCGTCCACGTCGGACTGCACTATTCCGGTCCACTGCTGACTTGGATCGAGGAACACCGGCCGGAATATTTTTCGCGCTTGAGAAAGCTCGTCGAGAGCGGTCAGGTTGAGCTTGTCGGTGGCGGTTTCTACGAGCCGATTCTCGTTTCCATCCCACAAGAGGATCAGCGCGAGCAAATCACGCGGCTCGCCGCCTATATCGAAAAGCATTTCGGCAAACGGCCTTCGGGGGCCTGGCTGGCCGAGCGTGTTTGGGAGCCGCAATTGCCGACGGCACTCGCTGCCGCAAGCGTGGCGTATTCGCTTGTGGATGACATGCACTTCCTCGCCGCGGGCTTCGAGCCTGAGGAACTTTTCGGTCCTTACCTTGCCGAAGATCGCGGCCAAACGGTTTGGCTCTACCCCGGGCAAAAAAAGCTCCGTTATCTTGTTCCCTTCGGCAAAGTCGAAGAGGTCATCGCTTATCTGCGCGAATCGGCCAGCATTCATCCGGGCGGTGTGGCGGCCATGGGCGATGACATGGAGAAATTTGGCGTGTGGCCGGGAACTTACGACCACTGCTACAAGGACGGCTGGCTCGAGGACTTTCTCACCGCGCTAGAAAAGAACTCGAGCTGGCTGACGGTGTGCACTCCCGGCGAATACCTTCAGAGCCATTCACCGCTTGGCCGCGCCGATCTTCCTACCGCGTCCTACACCGAAATGATGGAGTGGGTTCTGCCGACGCGGGTGCGCCAGCGCTACCATGCGGTGTTGCAGGAGTTTTCCTCCCGGCCCGAAGTGCTGGCCTTTCTCCGCGGCGGTTCCTGGCGCGGCTTTCTCCGCAAGTACCCGGAATCAAATCTTTTGCACAAAAAAATGCTGCGCGTTTCTGCGCGCCTAGCCGCGGCCCCCCAGCGGCATAACGATCCGAAAGCCGCCGAGGAACTTTTGCGCGGCCGCGATTTGCTGATGCGCGCGCAGTGCAATGACGCCTATTGGCACGGGATTTTCGGCGGCATCTACGCGCCGCATCTTCGTACCGATCCTTGGCGCAATCTCATTCGAGCGGAGAACATCGCTGACCGCCAGATCCCCGGAGCACTTACTCCGCGCGTCGAACTCGTCGATTACGATGCGGATGGCGCCAACGAGCTGCTTTTCACCGCTCTGGAATACCAGGCTCTGCTAAAGCCCTCTGACGGCGGCACTCTGGCGGCTCTCGATTTCCGCCTTGCCCCTGCGACACTCATCAATTCCATCCTGCGCCGGCCCGAGGCGTATCACACGCGACTGCGCGAAGCCGCGGGAAAGATGGCAGCGGGCGCCGTGATGTCGATTCACGAGCAGACGCGCGTCAAAGAACCGGGCCTCGAGCGTTTCCTGCGTTACGACCGCTGGCCGCGGCACGCCTTCCGGGTCTTGCTTTTCGATCCCGCCCGCAGCCAAGCTGACTACGAAGCGCTGGAGCTGCGCGAAGACGCTGGTTTTGCGGGGGGCGCGTACGCCATCAAGAATTCCGCGCCGCACGAGGTCGAGCTCTTTCGCGCCGACGCCCTGGAGTTGGCCGGCAAAAGTGAATCTACCGGACCAAAAGCTCTCCTCATCAAGCAATTTACGCTCAGTCCGGCGCCGAATGGTTTTGAAGTCGCTTGCGAAATTACTCTGAAGTTGAAGCAGTTGCTCGAAAAGCCGCTGGCAGTTGGTATCGAATCCATCGTGAACCTGCTGGCGCCTAAGGAGCCCGACCGCTTCTTTGATACGCCATCCGGACGCCACAATTTGCGTTTCAGCGGAGCGCTGCCCGGCCCCATTCTGCGCATGGAAGATGGCTGGCAGCGTGTGCGGGTTGCTTTGCATGCGCCGCTGGTGGAAGAATTCTGGGTCGCGCCGATTGAAACGGTATCGGAATCCGAGGAAGGCTTCGAGCGCGTTTACCAGGGCTCGCAGATTCTTGCCTTGTGGCGGCCGCCCCTGACAACGCAAAAGACTTGGTCAACACGTCTTGTCTGGCGGATCGAATCGTTCTGATTCTCGCCCGCCGCCTGATTTTCTTTCGCCATTGGATAGAGTCCTGACCACGAACTCGATATGCTAGGGTACTCGCTGACCAGGTCTTATGTCTGAGATACCAAGTTCCATTGGTCCATACCACATTCTCGCCAAAGTAGGCGAAGGCGCGATGGGTGTCGTTTACAAAGCGCAAGACCGGCGTCTAGACCGCGTTGTGGCCTTGAAAGTGATTCGCGAATTCGATACCGATCCAAGCCGTCGCCGCCGTCTTTGGCAGGAGGCGCGCGCCGCTGCGCAAGTCGCCCACCCAAATGCCTGCCAGATTTACGATATCTCCGAAGATCAAAACCAACTCGTTCTCGTCATGGAATTTGTTGAGGGCGAATCTCTGGCCGCCCGGATCGCGCGCGGTCCTATCCCAGCTCAGGAAGCAGCCCAAATTGCTCTTGCCATACTTTCTGCCCTAGAGGCCTTTCATACCCGTGGTATCGTCCACCGCGATGTGAAACCCGCCAACATTGTGCTTTCGACCAACGGGACAAAGCTTCTGGACTTCGGCATCGCCAAACATCTTCCTCCCGGCTCTCTTGAAGAAACGATGGCAACTCAGGCTGACGCCACGCTCCCAGGAATCTTCCTAGGCACCCCTCGCTATGCCTCGCCGGAGCAATTTCGCGGACAGGACGCCGATAGCCGTTCCGACCTCTTCTCTCTCGGGGCCATTCTCTACGAAATGCTGGCGGGCCAGCCGCCCTTTTGCGGCGCGACATTTGTTGAAGTTGCTTACTCGGTTTTACATGCATCTCCACCGGCTCTCACCGGCTCGCCGGCGATCTCCGCCTTGGGACGAATTGTGCACCGCGCCTTGGCGCGAGACCCGCAGGATCGTTACGCCAATGCCGCGGCAATGGCTGCCGAACTGCGAGCGGCGCTGCTGATGGATGGCATCGAAACCAAAGCGCACGCCAAGGCGCTTCGCCGGATCATCGTTCTGCCCTTCCGGGTCCTGAGACCCAGCGAAGAGATCCAGTTTCTGGCCTATAGCCTCCCCGAGGCCATCACGGTTTCGCTCGCAGGGCTTGAGAATCTTGTCGTGCGTTCCTCCATTGTTGCTTCGCGGTACTCTGCCGAGGCTTTGGACCTAAAGAAAATTGCCGCTGAAGCGGAAGTGGATGTCGTTTTGACTGGCGCGCTTTTGAACGTTGGCGAACAACTGAGGATTACAACGCAGCTGGCTGAAGTGCCCAGCGGAACTCTCTTGTGGTCGCACACTTCGCAGGCCAGCATGCGCGAGCTGCTCGAACTCCACGACGATTTGCTCCATCGAGTGGTGGATTCTCTCCTTCCTTCGCTCTCGGCTCAGGAAGATAAGGCACCCTGGCAGGACCGCCCTGCCAGCCCCGCCGTCTACCAGCTCTATTTGCAGGCCAACGAATTCTCCCGGCGACGGGAGAACCTCCCTACTGCGATTGAACTTTACGAGCGCTGCGTCGAGCTAGATCCTTCTTATGCGCCGGCCTGGGCCCGTCTTGGCCGCGCGCGCTGGCTTAGGGACAAATACGATCTTGGATCCATAGAAGCCCTCAACTCGGCCGCTGAAGCCTTCCAAAAGGCGCTGCGCCTGAATCCCAACCTTGCCTTGGCGCACAATTTCTATACTCATCTTCAGGTGGATCAAGGCCGGAGCTTAGAGGCCATGAAGCGGCTGCTTGACCGCGCGCGTCGACGGAGGAGCGATGCAGAAATCTTCGCGGGCCTTGCCCATGTGCTCCGTTATTGCGGCCTCTTGCAGCCGGCGCTGATAGCGCATCAAGAGGCACGCCGTCTCGACCCTCTGATTTCCACGAGTGTGATGCATACCTACTTCTTGCTTGGCGACTATCAGAGGGCGTTCGACAATTCGGCAGGCGATTATGGGTACGGCGTGGGCATGATTTTGGCCATGCTGGGAAGGGTGGACGAAGCCATTTCGGTTCTCAAGCAAAGCGAATCCTCCAAGCCCTGGCGCCTGGGGAAGCTCTACCTGACCTCAATGCGCGCTCTACTTGAAGGCAATCGCCAGGAAAGCCTGGAAGCCAGCGATGAGCTGCGGAAAGCAACTTTTCGCGATCCCGAGGGGATTTACTACCTATCTCGGCAGCTCAGTTTTCTCGGGGAAAAGGAGCTGGCCCTCGAAGCCCTTTCCCGGTCCATCAGCAATGGGTTCTTTTGCTACCCGGCAATGGTTCGAGACCCCTGGCTCGATTCCCTCCGGGGGTACCACGAGTTCACAGCGCTGCTGCGCCAGGCCCAGCAGCGTCATAGCGAGGCCTCCGCTGCATTTATCGCCGCGGGCGGCGATGCGCTGCTGGGGATTCGCCCGGAAGCGTAGCGAAGCAGTGGCTAAAACAAAAGCTCGCAATGGGGAATGATGTGTCTCTTGCGTTTTGTGCAGCAGGCGGGGAATCAGCGCCGCGCAAGCGCAGTCGCAATCACACGGCGATCAGCAGGTTTTGCGCGAAGGGCCACTCGGCGTCGATCCACTGGCCGTCGCAACGGAATCCGGCGCGCGCGGCCATCTTGGGAATTTCGCCGGCGGTGTATTTGTGGGAACTTTCCGTCCAGATGGTCTCGTCTTCGTCGAGCATGATGCGCAAACCGGCGGCGGGAATCTGCACGCTTTGCCGGCGCCTCGAGCGCAAGTGCATCTCGATGCGGCGTTCGGTGGCATTCCAGCGCGCTTCGTGCGCGAAGCAGCTCAAATCAAAGTCCGCGCCAAGCTCGCGATTAATGCGCGCCAGCAAGTTCAAGTTGAAGGCGGCTGTCACTCCGGCAGGATCATCGTAAGCCAGCAACTGCAGCTCGACGTTTTTCTCCAAGTCCGTGCCGAGCAACAGGGCGTCTCCGCGCCGCAAAATGGAGCGCATCTCCCTCAAGAATTCTTCACCTGCATCGCGGTCGAAGTTCCCGATGGTGCTTCCAAGAAACAAAACCAACAAATGGCCCGGCTCGCCGTCTCGTCCATGAACCACAGCGCGCAGCCCTTCCAGGTAAGGCTGCTCGTAACCCACGATGCTGACGAGGTCGATTTGGCCTAATTCCTTCGCGCAAGCCGCGAGCGCGGACGGGGAAATCTCAATGGGGTAGTAATAGGTTTTCTGCCGCCGCGAGAGCGCTTCGAGAATCCAACGCGTCTTTTTTCCCGAGCCGCTTCCGAGCTCCGCGACTTGGATCGGCACGGGAAGCCGCCGCACGATCTCGCCGGCGTGACGTTTGAGCAGCCGCGCGTCCGCGCGCGTCAAGCCATATTCCGGCAAGACGCTGATGGTTTCAAAGAGCGCCGAACCCACTTCGTCGTAAAGATATTTTGAAGGAAGTTCTCTTTGTCCGGGCTTTGTCAGGCTCGCGCGCACTTCAGACGCGAATTCAGACACGTGCCGTGCAGGGAGCGAAGAGGTCTGCATGGTGTCTCCCGAGCTGGGTGTGGTTATTCCTCGACGCAACGGAAGGTTGCGTAGACGTACGGGTAATGCGGCTGGAACCAGTTTCGAAACGACCGGCGAAGCATGCAGGCAGCGGTTCGCGGAGAACCGCCCTTCATCACGTAGTGCTTGCCGTCAAAGAAATTCGCGGAATATCCCGGATAGAAAGACATGGAGGTAAACCCCGGAAATGCGGCAAATGGCGTTCTGGTCCATTCCCATCCATTTCCGACAAGATCGTAGACTCCAAAAGCGCTGGCGCCTTCGGGATACGTGCCCACCGGGCAAGCATCCCACTGGTGGAAATCGAAGTTTCCGTGTTTCGCAGCGGGTTTTTCGTTCCCCCAAGGATATTTGCGCTCTTCCCTGTCATTCGGCGTCCCGTAAGCCGCGCGGTGAAATTGAGCCTCGGTCGGCAGCCTGCGCCCAAGCCATTTGGCGTAGGCGGAGGCTTCGGCATGGCTCACATACACGGGCCACTCCTGAGGCAAACGGATCTCGCCGAACATGGTCCGGTAAAGCCAAAGGTTGCCTTGCCGGCTCCAGAAGATTGGATGTTCTACATTTTCTTTTTTCTTCCAGTTCCAGGCCTCTTCGGTCCAAAGGGAGCGGTTTTCATAGCCCCCGGCTTGAACGAACCGTAGAAAATCGTGGTTGGTGACGTTGCAACTCTCAATGGCGAATCCAGGGACGTGCAGCTCATGACTGTCGAATTCGTTATCCCAGCCGAATTCTTCTTCCTCGTTGCGCTGCATCCCCAGGGTCGCCCTCCCAGGCGGAATGTCCACAAGGTGAGATTTCGTTCGCGGCGACTTCCACGCTGCGCGCTCCGGAGCACGGACCTTTTTTTCAATGGGGAGACGGTGGAGCATGTAGGCCAGCGTCTCCGCATGCATCAGACGGTGTTCGATGGCTACTTCCAGCATGGTGATCAGGTGGGGGTGTCCTTCGGAGGGCCTGCCAAGCGCTCGCTCGATGGCATGGTCCAATTCTGTGCGCAACCGCCGGACGTAACGATCCACCTCGTCGCGCGCGGGCCAATCCGCGGGTGTATCCGTTGGCAATCCGCCGTCTACGGGGTCGATCCCGAAGGCAAAAAGATGATCGAAGGTCCGCTGGAACGACTGCAGACCGAATGCCCGGTGCGCCAATAGATTCCAATCGAACGCTTCGACGTGGCCGACATAAAAGATAATGCGATGCCGTTCGGGGATCGGGCGGTCATACATGGCCTCTTCGCGAACCAGCCGGAATATTTCATCCGTGCGTGCGCGAGCATCAATCAGGCGGGTGTGAAGATCGTGGCGGATACGGACAGCGGTAGCCAATGCTCCCATGCAGGTCCCCCTACTTTGGATGCGGCTTCCACGCGAAGGGTGCGCCAAAAATTCGGCGTCGGGGAGGCTAGGTGCCTTAAGATATTCGCTCTGGGTTTTGGCGCTGTCAATCGAAATGAATACGAAACCGGCACTTTCTTCAAAAAAAATAATCGAACTTCGAGAAGTGTCGTTCCACATAAACGATATTCTTACCCGCGTGGTAATTTCCGACATCTCTTTCTCGGTCGCCGAAGGCGAAACAGTAGTACTACTCGGGCGCAGCGGCAGCGGGAAGACGACGCTTCTCCGTCTAATGAACGGAATGTTACTTCCGTCGAAAGGGGAAGTGCTCGTCGAGGGGCACTCAACCCGAGATTGGGATCTTATCCGCCTGCGGCGAGGAATCGGTTATGTCATCCAGGAGGCGGGCTTATTCCCCCATTTCACGGTGGCAGAAAACATCGCACTCGTTCCCAATCTGGAAAAATGGCAAAGGGCCCGGGTCGCTGCCCGTGTTGAAGAAATGCTTCGCCTCGTAGGCCTCGAGCCTGGTGTGTTCGCCACCCGTCGTCCCAGAGAGCTATCCGGCGGGCAGCGACAGCGAGTGGGAGTTGCCCGCGCCCTGGCCGCCGATGCTCCGATCCTGCTCATGGATGAACCGTTCGGCGCGCTTGATCCGGTTACGCGGGCGGAGTTGCAGCGCGAATTCAGCGGACTGGCTCGGCGTCTAGGCAAAACCATCGTGTTTGTGACGCACGATCTTCGCGAAGCGCTGCTGCTGGCTTCGCGCATCATCCTGCTCGAATCGGGCCGCATCGTCGCGAGTTGCTCCGCGCAGGATTTTTTGTGCCTCGACCATCCGGAGGTGCGTGCTTTCACGGCCTCACTGGACGTTGCTCCCGGAGTCCCAAAGTGAGGTTGCGGCCACGGGGTTCTATTGGGTCTCCACGAACCTTTGAGGCGGGTGCTTTATGAGCGATTGGGTCTTCTTCGCCGATCACCGCGCCGAAATCCTCGGTGCGACTCTTGATCACCTCACGCTCGTTCTTATTGCGATGGCGATAGCCATTCTCATTGGCGTTCCGCTCGGCATGTTCATTGTCCACAGGCCAACGCTTCGAGCTGTCGCCCTCGGCGTCGCCAACATTTTCCAGACGATCCCGAGCCTCGCGCTGTTCGGGTTCCTGATTCCCATCCCCTTCATCGGCGGGATCGGCAAGCGCACGGCGATCGTCGCATTGGTCCTCTATGCGCTGCTTCCCATTCTCCGGAACACCTACGTGGGACTCACAACGATTGACCATGCGGTTCTGGAGTCGGCTGAAGCCATGGGCATGACCCGCGCGCAAATTCTTTTCCGCGTGAGGTTCCCGCTTTCCCTTGCGGTCATTCTCGCCGGCATTCGAACGGCGACCATTATCACCATCGGAGTGGCCACGATCGCCGCGGCGATCGGGGCCGGCGGCCTCGGGACTTTTATCTTTCGAGGCGTCGCGCTGGTCAGCGACTCGCTCATTCTTGCCGGCGCTATCCCGGCCGCCATGCTGGCCCTGCTCGCCGACTTCTTACTTGGCCTTCTCGAACGCAGGTTGAGAGTGACCTGACATGCGCAGGATTCTTTTTGGTTTCCTGTACGTCCTTTGCGTCCTTTATCTCCTTTACTTCAGTTGCGGTTGTCGCAAGCCGCCTCAATCCGGCATCACTATCGGTTCAAAATTCTTCACTGAGCAAGTCGTTCTTGCGGAGCTTCTCGCGCAGCACATCGAAGCCCGCACCGGCGTACCGGTCATTCGCAAGACGAATCTTGGTGGAACGTTGCTCGTCCACAAAGCGCTTCTGGCCGGGGAGCTCGACCTTTATGTCGAATACACCGGGACGGCGCTCACGACAGTTCTTAATGAATCGCCCCAAGGTGATTC
>Ga0187778_10002295_pt1 | contig 13073 bp, 8 predicted proteins | sample 1015_Q2_SP5_20_M_FD_132418 | JGI IMG/M metagenome (GOLD analysis project Ga0187778, IMG submission 132418) | Tropical peat soil microbial communities from peatlands in Department of Meta, Colombia - 1015_Q2_SP5_20_MG | ecosystem: Environmental > Terrestrial > Soil > Wetlands > Peat | place... | reverse complement strand
CCGATAGCACGAGTTCGCATGCTTCCTCCTACGCGTGCGGGGCGACACCGACTCCCGGAGGCGTCACCTGCCCATGACCACGCATGGACCACCGCTGGCGGCTCATCGTAGCCACTCCCGCGAGACGCGGCAAGGCACGCGCGCAAGCCCCCCGGCGACGCGCTGGGCGGAGGTGTGGCATGGCATAGTGCGGCGCGTGACCCCCACACGCGCGCCCGCCCCTGCTGGCGCCCGCGTCGCGGCCCAGGGCCAGCCCGACCTGCTCGGATGGGCGGCCCTGGGGACCGTCTATCTCGTCTGGGGCTCGACCTACCTGGCCATCCGGGTCGTGGTCCTGGCCCTGCCGCCGCTGACCAGCGCGGCGCTGCGGTTCGCCGTGGCAGGGGTAGTGGTGCTCGCCGCAGTCACGGTCACCCGGCGGCTGAGCACCTCGCCGCCGCGCCCGCGCGAGCTCCTCGGCGCGGCCGTCGTGGGGTGCCTGCTGCTGGTCACCGGCAATGGCCTGGTGAGCATCGGTGAGCAGCACGTCCCATCGGCGATGGCGGCCCTGACCATCGCCTCGGTCCCGCTGTGGGTGGTGGTGTTCCGGCGCGCCTCGGGTCATCGCGTGGCGCGCGGCACGCTGGCAGGAGTCGCCGTGGGCTTCGCCGGGGTGGCGGGCATGCTCGTGCCGACGAGCCTGCAGGGCACCGTCGAGCCCGTCTCGCTGGGTGTCCTGGTGGTGGCCGCCCTGTCATGGGCCAGCGGCTCGTACCTGGCGACACGCATCGCGATGCCCAAAGACCCGTTCGTCTCGACGGCCGCCCAGATGCTGGCGGCGAGCGCGGTGCTGATGGTCGCCGGCCTGGCCATGGGCGAGCGACCCGACCCGGCGGTCGCGGGGGCGCACCCCGAGGCGGTGGTGGCGTTGGGCTACCTGGTCGTGTTCGGCTCGCTGCTCGCCTTCACGGCGTACGCCTGGGTGCTGCAACGCTGGCCCATCTCGCGGGTGGCGACCTATGCGTACGTCAACCCGCTCGTGGCCGTCATCCTGGGGGGTCTCGTCCTCGGCGAGCCGCTCACCCCGCCGATCCTCCTCGGCGGGGCTGCCATCGTCGTGGCCGTCGCCGTCGTCATCCGGCAGGAGAGCCATGCGACGCCCCGGCCGAGCGGATCGCTGCGGGCGTAGCAGTGATCCGAGCGCTCCCCGCCGCCGCACCATCCCTCGTGCGATACCCTCTGCGGCCGACATGGATCTCCCGGCGCTGATCGTCCTGGCGGCCGTCCTCGCGGTCAAGGAGGCTGGCCTGCCCATCCCCGTACCGGGCGACCTGCTGGTCATCGGCGCCGGCGTCGCCTCGACACACGGCGGCCTGCCCGTCCCGGCCGTCGTGGTCGTGCTGGTCGCGGCTACGGTGGCCGGAGGGGTCGTCCAGTTCAGCCTGGTCCGCGGGCGGGCTCGGGCCGCGGTGCTGCGGCTGCTGGCCCGCTTCGGGCTCAGCCCGACCGTCGTGGAGCGCGGGGCTGGACGGCTGCGGAGCGGCGGGGCGCTCGCGGTGGCCGTCGCCCGCATGACCCCCGGGGTCCGTATCGTGGCCATCGCCTCCAGTGCCGTGGCCGGCGTGAGATCGACCTCGTTCGTGGCCGGCCTGCTCGTCGGCAACGGGGTCTTCCTGACCGCCCACTTCATCCTTGGCCTGGTCGTGGGTGAGCCAGCCGTCCAGCTCGTGTCGGGCGCGAGCACCGGCCTCGTGATCGCCGGCGTCGTGCTCGCGGCCTTGGGCGGCGCCGGCTGGTGGCTCCTCGCGCACCGACGAGCGCGGGCGAAAGCGCCCCCTGCCGAGGCGATCGGCTCGCTGGCTCCGCTGGACTGGACCGACGCCTGCTGCCCGGCGTGCCTGGCCCTGGCCGCGCTCGACCGTACCTAGAGGGTCGGCCGCACCACCCCCAGCGCCAGCTCGATCGAGGCCCGTTCCGCGCTCTCGGCGGCGGTCGCCCCGCCGGCCTCCTCCAGGATGCGCAGGCCGCGGGCGATCCACAGGGGCAGGCCGAGGGCGCGCAACTCCCGGAGACCGGACCGGACTGCGTCCAGCGCTGGCGAGCGAGACGCCCGGTCGGCCCGGCGGAGAGCGTGCCGGGCCCGGTGCTGCGCGGCGTCCAGCCGGGCCGCGGGGGCCTCATCATCGGCGGCCACGGCCATGATCTCGTCCAGCGCCTGGCCGATCCAATCGAGGCGGTTCGCATCGAACCAGGCATCAAGGACCGCATCACCGGCCGCCATCCACTCGTACGACCCGTTCGGCAGCCACTGCGTGAACGCCGGTTGGATACGGTCGAAGGGCGGGGCTACCGGTCCGCGCTCGCCACCCGGTCCCAGCCACCGCGTGGTGCCCGCGTACAGCACACGCCCATAGGGTGAGTCGGGCAGGTGGCCCGAGCGTGCCTGGAACCAAACGCGCGCCCGCTGGAGGACGGCCGCCTGGCCACGCCACCAGGCTGCCGGGAGCAGGGCGGCCCAGCTGCGCACGGCGATCCGATCGTAGCCATGACGATCCCCCAGTTCGACCGCGCGGATGCCTGCCTCGATGGTCAGGGTCCAGTCGCCGGCCCCCAGGGCGGCCTCGGCCTCGGCGTGCTCGATCCAGCCGAGCCGCTCCACCAGGCCGCGCGTGACCGCCAGCTCGCGGGCTGGCGCGAGCAGGGCCGGCACGTCGCGCGGAGCGGTGGCCATCCGCCAGGCTGCCTCGTTGGTGCGGGCCGCGACCTCGACGCTCGCGTCACCCCGCGATCGCGCCCGCTCACCGAGGGCCAGCCAGTCCTGGACCGTCGCCAGGCCCGCCTCACTGCGAGCCCGCGCGCGATCACGCTCGAACGCCCACTCCGCCTCGGGATCGCCGGCGGCGCGCGCCGCCGCCACGGCTCGATCCGCTTCGATGACCCACCGGCCCGTGTCGTTGGTCTCGCCGCTCCGGCCGCGGGCGGCGGCGAGCCGGACGCGAGCCGCATCGAGGTCGCCGGCATCACCCATCTCCGCGAGGGCGTCCTCTCCCAGCCGCCACGCTTCCACGAACCGCAGCTGTTCGTACAGCAGGCCGGCCAGCGCCTCGGTGGCCTGGGCGAACCGCGTCCGCCAGGTCGCGTCGCCGGCCAGCCGGGCGGCCCGCGCGTCCGCGATCGCGGCACGCAAGACCCCGATCGCCTCGTCGACCCCCCCGATCGGCGCCAGGGCGCCTCCCAGCCGCGTCAGCCTGCGGCTGCGGTCGGCGCGACGACCGTCGCCCGTGATGGCCGCCGCTCGACGGTAGAGGTCGGCCGCGGCCGCCGCCGCGGTATCGGCGAGGGCCCGGTCAGCGGCGCGTTCCAGCCAGGCGGCCGCCTCATCGGCACACACGTCGCGGGCCAGGCCGGGCGCGACCTGCGCCGAGAGGGCGGGGGCACTCGCCAGGGCGGTCGCGAGGTGCTGGCCGATGGCCGCCGCCGCCCGGTCGGGGCTGGCGCCCGCCGCCACCTCGAGCCAGCGGGCGAGACGGACGTGGAGCTCAGCGCGTTCTGCGCGGGCGAGGCTGGCATAGCCGGCATCGCGCAGCAGGGCGTGACGGTAGGCATAGCTGTCGCCCACGAGTGGGTCAGCGATCGGGCCACCGACCAGGGCGCGTCGCTTCAGTTCCTCGACCGCACCGGCCGACCCGGCCACGCCCAGCGAGGCCAGGGCATCCAGCGGGAACCGGCGTCCGGCCACGGCTCCCCGTCGCGCGGCCAGCCGGGCGGGGGCGGGGAGATCGTCCAGCTGCGCCGCGTAGATGGCCTGGACGGTCGCCGGCAGCGGCGCCTCGTCCGCCGTCACCGCCAGCCGCCACGTGCCTCGAGTGCCGTCCCCTCGTGATCCTACCGGCCGGGCCGGGACCAGGGCGCCGGTGCCCACCCACGTCCGCAGCAGCTCCTCGATGAACAGGCAGTTGCCGTCCGATCGCTCGACGATCGAGGCGACCAGCCGGTCCGGCAACGCGTCGCCGACCAGCTCGTGGACCAGCGTCGTCGCGTCCGGCGCCGGCAGCGTCGCCAACTCGAGCACGCGTCGCGTCCCTGACGGATCGTCCAGACCCCAGGCGGGAACCGCCTCGATGAACGATGGACGGGCGGTCGCGACGATCAGCCGTCCGGCCAGGCCGGAAGCGGCCGTCGCCGCATCCAGGAACGCCACGAGATCCGGACCCGCCCAGTGCAGGTCCTCCACGAGCCACACCTGGGCCCGCCCGGCGGCCAGCACGTCGAGCCCTTCGAGCCACGCCCCGAAGAGAGCCGCCCGTTCGGTCAGCCGCGGTGGACCGGCGGAACGCGATGGGGCAGCCCCTGCCAGGGGGAGCAGCTCGCCGGCCACCACGGCCGCACGAGCCTCGGGCAGGCCGCCGACCACGAGTCGGGCTCGTAGCGCACCGCTCGCCGCCGGCTGGTCGAGCCGGAGGCTCGCCTCGCGCAGGGCTTGCGTGACGAGCGGTCCCAGAGGGTCGAACGGCGCACCGGCTTCCGGGCGCAGGCGGATGCGCCATACGAGCGGAGGCGGCTCTCGGCCTGTGGCGCGGCGCCCGAAGGCGTCCACCAGCCGCGTCTTGCCGACGCCGGGCGGTGCGACCACGAGCCAGCGCTCCGCCTTCCTCGCCCCGGCGGTCCGCTCCAGCGCGGCATCCAGCGCTGAAAGCTGGTCATCACGGCCGATCGTGGGAGCGTGGAGCGAGCCCATCGCCAGGTCCCGCGACCGCTGCGGGCGGACGCCGACGGCGCGGAACGCTCGCACCGGCGCGGCCTTGCCCTTGAGCGAGAGGGCCCTCACCGCCTCGACCTCGATCGCCTCCGCCACGGTGAGCGCCGTCGCTTCGCCCACCAGGACGCCGCCTGGTTCGGCCGCGGCTTGGAGCCTGGCCGCGGTGTTGACCGTATCTCCCGTGACCCGTCCGGCGTCGGGCCCGTCCACGGCGTAGACGACCTCGCCGGTGTTGACGCCGACGCGGAGCCGGAGGCCGCCGTCGTCCAGGTCCAGCCGAGCGCCGAGCCGCTCGACGGCCTCGACCAGAGCCAGGCCGGTCCGCACCGCGCGTTCGGCATCGTCGTCGCGACCACGAGGGACGCCGTAGACGGCCATGGCCGCGTCGCCGATGAACTTCTCCAGCTGCCCGCCGTGGCGGGCGACAGCATCACGCACGGCGGCGAAGTAGGCGTCCTGGATCATCGCCACGTCCTCGGCGTCCAGCCGTTCGGAGAGCGAGGTGAAGCCCACCAGGTCGGCGAAGAGCACGGTCACGATCCGCCGCTCCACCTCACCGTGCGGCGGCGGTGTCCCCGGGGGTCCCTCGACTGCCACCCTGCGACTCTACGGAGGCGTGCAAGCGCGCCGGAAGGATGTGATGCTCGGGCCGTGAGCAGCTTCGATGAACGGGCCCGGACCTGGGACACGCCCGACCGCCGGGCACGGGCGGAGGCCGTGGCCCAGGCCATCCGCGATCACGTGACCCTGGGCCCGTCCGTCAGGACGATCGAGATCGGGGCCGGCACCGGCCTGCTCGGGCTGGCCCTGGCGGCGGAGGTGGGGGAGCTCGTCCTCGCCGAGCCATCGAGCGGCATGCTCGAGGTGGCCGGCGAGAAGCTGGCGGCCGTGGGGGGAACGGACCGCATCTCGGCCGTGTCGTTCGACCTGCTGGTGGACCCGCCACCTGGCGGCCCGTTCGATCTCGCCATCTCGCTGCTCGTGCTCCATCACCTGCCCGACACCAGGGCCGCGCTGGCGGCGCTCTACCACCTCTTGCGGCCGGGCGGCAGGCTGGCCATCGCCGACCTCGAGGCGGAGGACGGGACATTCCACGAGCCGGGCTCCGAGGGCATCTACCACGATGGCTTCGACCGCCACGACCTTTCCGCATCGGCGGAGTCGGCCGGCTTCGTCGACGTGGTCGTCATCAGGGCGACGGAGATCGAGCGGCACGGGCGGACCTATCCGGTGATCCTGCTGCTCGGCCGACGTCCCCGGGTGTAGGCCGGTGCAGCATCGCGATCACGTGGGCCTGATCCGCCAGGGGGTGCAGGGTGGCGGTGCCGTGTGGGCCGATCTCGGGTCGGGCGAGGGTGCGTTCACCCTCGCCCTGGCCGACCTTCTCGGCCCGACGGGCTCCATCTACACCGTCGATCGCGACCGACACGCGCTGGAGGTCCAGCTGCGGGCCCTCCGGCGGGCCTTCCCGTCCGTCGCGGTGACCCCCCTCGTGGCCGATTTCAGCCGTCCGCTGAAGCTGCCGTCGCTCGATGGGATCGTCATGGCCAACTCGCTGCATTTCCAGCGCGACAAGTCGCCCGTCCTGCAGCTGGTCCGCGGGTACCTTCGACCCGGCGGCCGCCTGATCCTCGTCGAGTACGACGCCGATCACGGCAACCACTGGGTGCCCTTTCCGCTGTCGTACCCGTCGTGGGCGGAACTGGCCGCAGAGGTCGGATTCCGTGACACCCGCCGGCTGGCGTCGGTGCCCAGCCGCTTCCTGGGCTCGATCTACTCGGCCCTCAGCCTCGTCCAGGAGGGGTCGCCACCGCCGTGAGCTCGCGGCCGACGGCGACGACCTCGTCGACCAGGGCGTCGGCGTCAGCCATCGTGGAGCGGGGGTTGATGAAGCAGGGCCGGATCGCGAAGCGGCCGGCCACCCGCGTGCTGGAGGTCACGATCCGGCCTCGGGCCCGGACGCCGCGCAGCACCGCCTCGTTCAGCGCGTCAAGGCGCGCCTCGTCGGTCCAGCCCGGCGGCCGATAGCGGAAGCAGCAGATCGAGAGGACCGGCTCGGCCAGCAGCTCCAACTCGGGTGACGTGCGGGCGCGCTCGGCGACGTGGCGGGCGCAGTCGTCGTGGCGGACGACCCGGTCGCGCATGCCGTCGGCGCCGATCTCCCGCAGGATGGCCCAGACCGCCAGGCCCCGTGCCGGCGTTGAGAAGTCCACGCCCCAGTCGGGCGTGCCGTAACCGAGCTCATCGAACGGTGACCCCGGATCCGCCTCGCCGGCCTGCACCTGCCGCTCGCGGTCGTAGTCGCCGGTCTCGATGGTGAACGCACGGCCCAGCACCCCGTCGTCTCGCACGATCACGGCCCCGGTGCCGACCGGCGCGGCGAGCCACTTATGTGGATCGATGGCGAACGAGTCGTACTGGGCCACGTCGCCGTAGTGCTCGCGCACCCGGTCGTCGAGCAGCCCGAAGCCGCCGTAGGCACCGTCCACATGGAGCCAGATCCCACGGTCATGAGCGATGCGTGCGAGATCCTGCAGGGGATCGACCCGGCCCGTATTGACGTCGCCGGCGCAGCCCACCACGGCGACCTGCGTGCACCCGGCCGCCAGGTCCTCGTCGAGGGCGACCTGGAGCAGGTCGAGGTCGATCGTCCCCCGGCGATCGAGGGGGATGCTGCGCAGGTGGCGCCGCCCCATCCCCAGCACGCCGAGGGCCCGCCCCACGACGTGATGCGTCTCCGTACTCGCGTAGACGCGCGGTTCGACCAGACCGCCCAGGCCGTCCAGCGAGGGCCGCAGGCCGAGGCGCTCGCCGGCATGCTGGCGAGCGGCCCCGATGCCGACCAGGTTCGCCGTCGACCCGCCCGAGGTGAACGTCCCGACGCAGCTGCGGGGCATGCCGAGCAGCTGGATGAGCCAGCCCATCGCCAGCTGGTCGACGAAGTTGCCGGCGGTGACCCACCAGCGCTGCGGCACCGCCACGGCCTGGGCCAGGTCCGCCGCGGCGGCGACGTCGGTCGGGGCCGTGGTCACCCAGCCGGAGAAGCCAGGGTGGCCCACGCGCAGACCATTGGCCACCACGAGATCAGCGAGCTCGGCCAGGACTGCGTCCCGGCCGACCCCGGCCGCCGGCAGCTGACGCTCGAGGGCGGGCAGCCAGCGCGACCGCTCCCGGGCCGGATCCGCGCCGGCGAACTCTTGGAACCGTTCCAGCGCCGGGAGGATGGCCCGGATGGCGGGCCCGAGTGCATCCGTGGCCGCGGCGTCGCGGCGTTCGTCCATGACGGCGAAGTCTACCGACCGGCCGGCCGTGGCCATGCCACTACCGCGCGGGTCGCCCCGATCGCGTCTGAGCCAGGTCGGGGCGACCCGCCCGTTCGCGGACCGGTCGCCGCGAAGAGCACCGCCGAGCCGATGGTCTCGAGCTCCACGTGTTCGAACGATGCGGCGAGCATCTCGCGGAGCCCCTCCTCGGTGTCATCGAGGTTGTCGAAGCCACCCTGCAGGTTGAACGTGGTAAGGAACCTCCGCGCCAACCACGTGTGTTGCCCGGAGGTGCCGAGGACCGATGCCCCGAAGAGCACACCATCCGGGGCAAGCACCGCGGCCACGTTGGCGACGGCCATCGCCTTGCGCGTGAGCGGGCCGGGCAGGCAGTGCATGACCAGGTGGAGAGCGGCGGACTCGAACGGCCCACTGACGGGAAGCGGCTTGAGGACGTCGGCCTCGACGGCCGTGATGTCCAGTCGCCCGAGGCGCTTCGAGACATGACGGAGAACGTCCGGGTTGGGGTCGAGGATCGTCACCGGGCTGCCATCGGGGAGGCCGGATCGGTCGAGGAAGTAGCCGGTGCCGGGACCCACATCCAGGTGGCGGCGGCGGATGCGCCGCCGGTATCGCTCCAGGAGTCGGGCCGTCGGGCAGTGCCAGACGATGGTGGCGATGGGGCCGAGGACCACGGGGTCGTACGCATTCAGCAGCAGCCGCGTGTAGTCCCGCTGGCCCTTGTAGGCGGGATCGTCACGATCCATCGAGCTCGAGCGATCCTCCATCTTGTCGTTGCCGCTCGGACCGGCCGATCTTGACATGCGCGCCTCCCCGTGCGGGCTACCATTGACCACCCGTGACGAGCATCGCGCCCAACGATTTCACCCATCTCCACGTCCATACGGAGTTCAGCCTGCTCGACGGGCTGGGGCGCATCGACGACCTGGTCGGGCGGGCCAGCGCCCAGGGCTTCGACAGCCTGGCCATCACCGATCACGGGGCGCTCTATGGTGCGGTGGCCTTCTACCAGGCCTGCCGGGCGCGCGAGATCAAGCCGCTCATCGGGGTCGAGACCTACGTCGCGCGGCGCTCCATGGCCGACCGCGAGGGCAAGGCTGACGCCCAGCCGTACCACCTCATCCTGCTCGCCCGTGACTGGTCCGGCTACCAGAACCTCTGCCGCATCGTCACGGACGCCCACCTCGACGGTTACTACTACAAGCCGCGGATCGACCGCGAGTACCTGGCCCGCCATGCGGAGGGGCTTGTCGGCCTTTCAGCGTGCCTGAACGGCGAGATCCCCCGCGCGCTGGAGGTGGACGACTGGGAGCTGGCGCGCAACCTGGCGGGCGAGTACCGCGACATCCTGGGCCCGGGCAACTTCTTCCTGGAGGTCCAGGACCACGGGTTGCCGGAGCAGCGCCGCCTCACCGAGCAGCTCATCCGCCTCGCGCCGGAGGTCGCCGTCCCGCTCGTCGGCACCAACGACCTGCACTACGTCCAGCGCGCCCAGGCGGAGGCGCACGACGTGCTGCTGTGCATCGGCACCGCGTCCAACCTCGACACGCCCAACCGCCTGCGCTTCGAGACACCGGAGTTCTACCTCAAGTCCGCGGCGGAGATGGCGGCCCTCTTCGAAGGCGTGCCAGGAGCCGTCGGCAACACGCGGCGCATCGCCGAGATGTGCGACGTGACGCTGCCGCTCGGGCAGCTGCGCATCCCCCATTTCCCGGTCCCGGAGGGCCACACGGTGGAGAGCTGGCTGCGCGCCGAATGCGAGCGTGGCCTGGCCGAGCGGTACGGGACCGTCACACCCGAGCTGCACGAGCGCCTGGAGTACGAGCTGGGCGTCATCCTGGCCATGGGCTACGCCGGCTACTTCCTCATCGTGGCGGACTTCACGCGCTTCGCCCGGGAGCAGGGCATCGCCACGACCTGCCGCGGAAGCGCGCCGGGCTCGATCGTGACCTACACGCTGGGCATCACCCCGGTCGACCCCATCAAGTACGACCTGCCGTTCGAGCGCTTCCTCAACCCCGACCGGGTGACGATGCCCGACATCGACATGGACTTCGAGGACAGCCGGCGGGACGAGGTCATCGCCTACGTCACGCACAAGTACGGCGCCGACCACGTGGCCCAGATCATCACCTTCGGCACGATGCTGGCGCGGGCCGCCATCCGCGACGTGGGACGGGTGCTGGGCTTCGGCTACGGCGAGGTCGACCGCATCGCCAAGGCCGTGCCCAACCAGCTGGGGATCAAGCTCGACGAGGCCCTCGAGATGTCGCCCGACCTGCGCGCGCAGGTCGACGCCGACCCGCGGGTGGACCGCCTGATCGGCCTGGCCAGGCAGGTCGAGGGCGTCGCTCGCAACGCCTCCACGCACGCCGCCGGGGTGGTCATCAGCCGCGAGCCGCTGACCGACCTCATGCCCCTGCAGCGGGCCACCAACTCCGACGCCCTGATGACCCAGATCGAGATGCACGGCGTGGAGGCACTGGGCCTGCTCAAGTTCGATTTCCTGGGGCTCAGCAACCTGACCATCCTGCGCCAGGCGGTCGACCTCATCGCCCAGCAGCGCGGCGAGCGCATCGACCTGGAGCACATCCCGCTCGACGATGCCCGGACGTTCGAGCTGCTCGCATCGGGCGAGACGACCGGCATCTTCCAGCTGGAGTCGCCGGGCATGCGGCGCTACGTCAAGGACCTGCGCCCGACATCGGTGCTGGACCTGGCCGCCATGGTCGCCCTGTACCGTCCTGGGCCCATGGACAACATCCCGGCCTACATCCGCCGCAAGCACGGCCTGGAGCCGGTGACCTACCTCCACCCGCTGCTTGAACCGTACCTGGAGAAGACGTACGGCATCTTCGTCTACCAGGAAGACATCATGTCGGCCGCCCGCGCCCTGGGCGGCTTCAGCGGCCCCGAGGCCGACACGCTCGGCTATGCCATCCGCAAGAAGAAGTCGTCGGTCCTGCGCGCGCAGAAGGAGCGCTTCGTGACGCGAGCCGCCGAGCGCGGCGTGTCGCCCGCCATCATCGACGCGGTCTTCAAGGCCTTCGAGCCGTTCGAGCGCTACGGCTTCAACAAGGCCCACGCCACCTGCTACGGCCTCATCGCCTACCAGACCGCGTACCTCAAGGCCAACTACACGGTCGAGTACATGGCCAGCGTCCTGACCGCCGTCCGTGACACGGCCGAACGGGTGGCCGCGGCGATCGCCGAGTGCCGCCGCCTGGGCATCGAGGTCAAGCCACCGGACGTCGAGCGGTCCCAGCTCGACTTCACGGTCGAGGGCGACGCCATCCGGTTCGGCCTCCTCGCCGTCAAGAACGTGGGCCAGGGGGCCATCGAGTCGATCATCGCGGCCCGCGCCGGCGGCGGGCCCTTCCGGTCGCTGGCTGACCTGTGCGCCCGGGTGGACCTGCGGCTGGTCAACCGGCGGGTCCTCGAGTCGCTGGTCAAGGTGGGGGCCCTGGACCGCCTGGGGCATCCAGCCCAGCTCCTCGACGCGCTCGACGACGCGCTGGCCGCCGGCCAGGCGACGCAGCGCGACTTGCTCACCGGCCAGACCTCGCTGTTCGACCTCGCCGCGGACTCGGCCGGTCTGGAGAAGCCGCTGCCGGTCCGCAGCGAGGCACCTTTGCGCGAGCGCCTGCGCTGGGAGAAGGAGCTGCTCGGCCTGTACCTGTCGGACCACCCGCTGGGCGAGATCGCCGAGCCGCTGGGACGGTTCGTGACGGCCTACAGCGGAGAGCTCAACGAGGAGCTGGACCAGCAGCGGGTCGTGCTGGGCGGGATCGTGACCGGCATGCGCACCGTCGTCACCAAGTCCAAGTCGACGATGGGCGTGGCCACGCTCGAGGACCTCCAGGGCAGCCTGGAGGTGGTCGTCTTCCCCAAGGTGATGGAGCAGACGTCGGGCTCCTGGCGCACGGAGGCGATCCTGCTGGTCTCCGGCCGGGTGGACCACAAGGGCGAGTCGGTGGTCCTGCTGGCCGACGCCGTGTGGGACTGGGACGAGGTGGTGGCCATGGGCCCGGAGCCGTTCGCACGGGTCGTTGCGGCCGGCGAGCGTGGACGCGGCACCGGCCGCGTCCACGGCCGTTCGGAGGCCAACGGTTCGGCCATCGGCCACGCGGCGGAGCGGCCGTCAGCCAGCCAGGGCGTCCCGGTCATGGTGGAAGCCGCGCCCGTGCGCCACATCCCGTGGGTCTCGCCGCTCCGCGACGGTGGTATTCGCGGCGAGCTGGAGTGGCGCCTCGGCGCGCCGGCCCGGCCGGTCGCCGTGGCCGTGTCCGAGGCCGTAGTGGCAGCTCCGGACCCAGGTGACGGGCTGCCCGAACCCGAGAGCCTGAGCGGCCTGGGGCCATCCGACGAGCCGCCGTTCCCGGCCGAAGCCTGGCTGCCCGTGGCCCGCTCGGCCGTCTCGCAGACGAGCTCCGCCGTCGCCAGGGGCGACCAGGCCCTGCACGTGCGCTTCGTGAGTGGTGCACCCGACGCCCTCGCCGCGGCGTTCGAGGCGCTCAAACTCGTGCTCCGCGAGCATCCGGGTGACACCGCGGTCGTCGTCGATCTGCCGGCCGCGCGCGGCGCCGCCCAGGCGATGCCGTTGCGTTCCGGCGTGGCCTACGACAGCGAGCTCCTGGCGGCCATCGAGCGCCGCCTCGGCGCGGGCCTCGTGCGCGTGGAACTGCAGCCCGCCTGATCCGGGCGCCTCCCGGCTCGACTAGCCGGCCTGCTCCTGGCGTGCCTCGTCCAGCGCCTCGGCATCGGCCTGCAGGGCGCTGATGTCGTCCGCCAGGGCGGCCGCTCGCTCCGGCAGCGGGTCCGCGCGCCACGCATCGCAGGCCATGCGCGTCTCCCACAGCCGCTCGGTGATCTCCAGGAGCAGTTCAGACGTGCCGGGGAAGTCCACGGTCGCCGCGTCGACGGCCCGGCAGGTCGGCTCGAAGTCCTGGCCCTCCAGCTGCTCGGCGGCCGTCCGGATGGGCAGCAGCAGCGCACGCGCGCGTGCCGTCGCGCGGGCCTCGTCATCCGGGCCGGGCTCGGCCATCGTCAAT
>Ga0187778_10002294_pt1 | contig 13074 bp, 11 predicted proteins | sample 1015_Q2_SP5_20_M_FD_132418 | JGI IMG/M metagenome (GOLD analysis project Ga0187778, IMG submission 132418) | Tropical peat soil microbial communities from peatlands in Department of Meta, Colombia - 1015_Q2_SP5_20_MG | ecosystem: Environmental > Terrestrial > Soil > Wetlands > Peat | place... | reverse complement strand
CTCATTTGCCTCGGGATCATAGGTATTTGAAACCGGTCGGTGCAGCAATGTGGTCTTGCAGCGTGGACATAGTACACCGTGGCACAAACAGGTCACGCTGATTTTTCCCGTCCGGCTGTAATTTTTGCCCGACAGGTTCTTGGCATCCGTGCTGCCGTTGAACTCACCGCAGACATTGCACCGTACAAACCCCGGCGGAAGCGGAAGCTGGTCATGTATCATGCGGGCCACCAGTGCCGTTTTACAGACGAACGGTAACGACGATAATAGCGCAACGAACTTCCCTCGGTTAAACATGCGATACTCCTCGAACGCCGTTTCCTTTGGGATTAAGCCGTGAGGCACGCTGCCGGATAAAATGTAGTTCGATGAAGGCAGTGGCGATGAAGAAGGGTCAGACCAGAGAGCAGGCACCTGCTTTCAAGGAGATGGGCACTGTTCGCTGTGAGGGTTGCGGCGAGGAGTTCGTTGTTTTTCACGATCCCACTTTCGTGGACAAGGCAGTTGCAGAGCGGCAAGCGCACTGGCTGGAAAAGGTTCTCGCCGAGGAGCACGAACGGGAACGAAAGCACCCGGATCGAATCCAATTGCCGGATTAGGGAAACTGCATGGAATCCGCCGTACTGAACCGATTGAGGGTGTGGCGGGGAAACAGACCACGAACACTAACCCATTGTGGGCGCAATACCGGGAAGCCACACGAGGTCATAAACTGGTTTGTGCTGGACGGTGAAAGGTTCTATATCGGCATCGCGAGCGTGCGATGCAACGACTCACGTAGACTAGCGGAGGTTCACGCTCACAGATGAAGATGATCGAGGTGAAACGACCTCTTCCAGGAATAAACATATTTTCGAAGTCCCCAGCAATGCTGCTTTTCTTTGCCAGCACTGCGGCCCTGTATTTCGAATTAGTCGTCATTCGGTATTTGGCTTCGGAAATTCGTGTCTTTGCCTACCTGAAGAATATGCCGCTGATTGCCAGCTTTTTCGGCATCGGCCTAGGAATGATTCTAGGCCGCCCGACAGAGCGACTGCGCCGCACGTGGCCCATTCTGGCTGCGTTGATGTTTCTGCTGGTTGCAAACGCCTGGTCCCTGCATCTGACGCATGTTCCCATGCCAACCTTCGATTATTGGCAATTCACGTTCAAAACCCTTCCAATTTCGCTCGTCACGCTCGTGTATGTATTTGCTGTTCTTTATGTTCTTGCCTTGATTATCGGGTTGTTCACTGTGCTTGGCGGATTCGTCGGCGAGCAATTGGTGGCATTGCCTCGGCTTAAAGCCTACGGAGTAAATTTATTCGGCAGTTTGGTAGGAGTCGCACTCTTCACGTTTCTCTCGTTCCTCCACACGCCGCCGTGGGTTTGGTTGACAGTGGGCTTCCTCGCTCTTTCGCCTTTTTTCATGCGCGATATTCGCTCGCAAGTGATTTTGTTTCTCGTGATTGTCGGGGTAGCTGTGTGGCAACCGGTAGCCATATGGTCGCCTTATTATCGGATCGCGGTAAAGGAGTTGCCGCCCGTGCCAGGATGGTCAAAGCCTGCCGGATACGTGCTGGGCGTCGACTACGATTATTTTCAAAAAGTGGTGGATCTCTCGCCTGAGTTTATAACTAGTAATTCGGGCGCGAAGATCAACCGAGAGGCGCTGCCTCATTACGAGTTGCCGTATCGGCTTTTCTCCGGGCCGTTGCAAAATGTTCTCATCGTTGGGTCGGGTACAGGTAATGATGTTGCTGCCGCACTCCGACACGGGGCTGGTCATGTGGATGCAGTAGAGATCGATCCGCTCATCTTGGAACTGGGACGACGGCTCCATCCTGAACATCCCTATGCCTCCTCCCGCGTGACTGCATATAACGACGATGCCCGCGCATTCTTCCGGAAGACGAAACAGACATATGACCTGATTGTCTTCGGATATCTCGACTCGCATACTATGCTCAGCGCCTACTCATCGGTACGACTCGAGAACAGCGTCTACACTGTGCAGAGCTTGCAGGAAGCGAAGCGTCTGTTGCGCCCCGGAGGCACCATGGTGCTTGCCTTCGCATCCGGCCGATCCTTCGTCACTACCAGGCTGTATCGGATGCTGAGTGTTGTTTTTGGCGTGCCTCCTCTAACCTATTGGACGGGACGTTGAGATCATAGCCTACTCCTTGGAGAAACGATATAACGGCGAAAGTTTACACTCTCTGACGGCGATCAAATCAAAATGAGCGAATGATAGCGCGTACAGGCTATTGTGTCATTGCAGCTTCGCGTACTCGTCTTTGCGCTGCTTCAGGCGGCGACATTGGCTGGTATTTCTCGGCACTGTATCAGTCACCTGCCCTACTGCCGCTTGACCACGCCTCCCACAACACGTCGAATGAGTCACCGTCGAAAACCGAAGCAAACGCGCTCCTGGCAAATAAATTCTTTACGCGCTGCTTGGGATTGGCAATCTTCAGATCGCAATTTGTTCTTCTCGCATGCATATAAACACTAACAAGCGCCCCAAGACCGGCACTATCGATGAAGTCGACATTTGTTAAGTCTAGTACCACGCGCTTGTCCCCACCGACCAGATCGCGAAGAGTGCTTTCCAGCATGGCTGACGTAGTTGACGTAATTCGACCGGTCGCCCGCATAGTTGTTTCTGATGGCTTCTTTTCCGATTCGAGTTTCAATTCCGCAGCAGGAATAACTGGGTCAGAAGCCATGACATATCTCTCCTTTGTTGAAATGCTAGGCCCGCCGTTTCCCCAAGCTGAACCAGGCTCTGTGTCAGTGTTGAACATCGCTCTCTGTGCAAACGAAGTTCGCGGCGTCGTTGGTATCTCCAGTGCCTTTGTACTTAGCGATCTGCGGATAGGGACAAAGCGGACGTGTCATTTTGACGCCCTGTGCCGGATCTAAGTCATTTACGAATTTTGTTGCGATGATTGAACCCGGCGCAACGCTGCTTTCTACCCAATGCTCCAAACCAGTGAAGATGTTATGTTCCGGGTCGGTTGCTATCGGGACCTGCTGAGGGTTTCCGCCAAGTGCGGAGGGATCAAACTGTCCGAAAAAGTTAGGGCCGGGACCGCCGTAGCAGTGTTGCATGCCTGGAGCCATATAGAGTCGAACGAAACCTTCTGTCTCATGCAATCCCAACTTAGCAGCAACGCTGTCGTAATAATTTGTTGTCGTGAGAGGCGGAACAACCGGCTCACTCCACCCGCTATACAGGATGAGTTTGCCGCCACGTGCCTGAAACGACCTTATATCTGGATCGCTCGCATCAAGGCCTCTTGCGGTTTTCGCGTCCGCAATCTGAATGGCACGCTCCACACCGACTGTTCGATAGTCCCAAGCCGGGTTGTCGAACACCAGGTTCTTGAGATAAGCATCGCCGTAGTCAAAGAGGCCACTTTGGCCGGGACCGGGGCCTGTAATCCAGCCCTTCCAGCCCTCTTCGCCCTGCTCGCCTCCCGGCAAATAGCCGGGGAGAATTTGATCGCCTTTGGAGTTTCGAAGTCCGGCATAAATCTTCCTCAGCTGCGCTACCTGCGGCGAAGTCAAGCAACTGTCGGACTCCAGAGCCTTGCAGAGCAGCGTGGAGGGGTCGAAGTGGCATTGCCTAGGATCATTTACGATACCGTCCCTGACACCATCCTGAGCATCGCAAGCGGCAAGCACGGCGGTACTGATGGTCGGTATTTTACTGGCAGGGATGTAGCTGTCGGGGGATGTGAGCCCCGGCACCTGAGTATTGTAGAAAAGCGCCGTCAGTAGCGTCCACGGGATGTCGGGTGCTCCAGCGAGGATCCCGTCATAATCTTCAGGGAAACGCTGGGCTTCCATCAATCCCGCACGGCCGCCGTTCGAGCAACCTTCAAAAAACGACCAACGCGGCGCCTCGCCATAGAAAGCTTGGATGATCCTCTTGGCCCTAAGAGTGGAGTCGTGAATGGCTCGATAGCCCCAGTCGATAACCTTCTCAGGATGTTTGAGTGCCCACTTGGCGTCATCAAAGTCCCCTCGGTGCCCCGTATCTGTGGATGCCGTGGCATAACCGTTCCGAGCCGCCGCCGCCATATCGCCGAAATTGATCGACCCACCAAAACCGGCGTTCCCAACGCCGCGGAACTTTCTGTTCCATCTAGAACTTGGCATCCACACTTCGAATCGAATATCTGAGTCCGCGGTTGGCTTAATTGTGCCTTCCACCCGGCAGAAGGCGGGCAGGTTCGGGATAGGATCTGAACCGGACGGCGTGAAGCTTCCAGCGGCGATGGATTGCGTCGAAATAATGGTGGTGTCTGGCAGCTTAAGGCTAGCTATGCTCTCGCAGGACACAGCGGACTTCTTGCCAGCCAACCCTGCAGCCGTGACCCATCCCTTCGGTGTGAATGATTGACTCGTATTCAGGGACTCAATGCTCCTGCGAGAGCCAACACCAAGGGCACGCTCGCGCACACCGAAAACGTTCATCACGAACAATGCTGCTGCGACCACCACCGATATAATGGCTGAAGTCCCGAGGACTTCGATCTTGTGTCGCTGCACGAATCTGGAAGCCCTATAAGCGAGCGTGCTCGGACGCGCTTTCACCGGCAGATGTTGCAGGTGTCGTGTAATGTCTTCCAAGAATTCAGCGACTGAGCGATAGCGCCGCTCCGGTTCTTTCTGAAGCGCCTTGAGCACGATGTTGTCCAGGTCGCCTCGCAAGCGCCGGCGCAGCTTCTCCGGTTGACCTTCGCGCGTTTTGCTCACCAGTTCCGGGGTCTTCGTTATCGGAACACCAGTGGCTGATGTTTCCGTTTCTACCCGGCTCACTGCGGTGCTCGGAGTCTCGGGGTCTTGCTCACAGATCGCTCGTTCCACATCGGCCGGAGTGTGCTGTGTCAGCCTATACGGGCGATGTCCAGTCAGTAACTCGTACAGCACCACACCAAGCGAATAAATATCGGTAGCGGTTGTGATTGATTTCCCGCGCATCTGTTCCGGGCTGGCATAGGCGGGGGTCATGCAGCGCGTGCCGGTTTGGGTGAGCACCAAGCTTTGCGCGGAAGGGTTGGGATTAAGAACTTTGGCAATGCCGAAATCCAGCAGCTTAGGCGTTCCATCACTGGTGACCAGAATGTTGCATGGCTTAAGGTCGCGGTGGACAACTGATTTTTGATGAGCGTACTGCACCGCCTCACACACCTTTGAGAATAGGCGAAGGCGCTCGTCGATACGCAGTTTGTGGCGGTCGCAGTAATCATCTATCGGAATACCTTCTACATAGTCCATCACTAGAAAGGGCAGGCCTTCAGGGGTGCTACCCCCATCGAGCAGCTTGACGACATTCGGATGATCCAAGCCAGCCAGGGTCTGGCGTTCATTACGGAAGCGGCTCAATAGCTCATGCCGATCCGATCCCAGCTGGACCAGCTTGATAGCCACCTCCTTCCGATATGCATCGTCAGCGCGCACCGCAAGAAACACCGCAGCCATACCGCCCTGCCCGATTCGCTTCACAAGCTTGTATGCTCCGAGAAGACGCCCCACCATTGGGTCTTCTACCTCGAGGCTAGTGGCCGTCGCGAACTCTGCAGGGTCTGACCTGGAGGCGGAGGATTCTTCCACGGTATGGGCATCCGATAAACTGCCGACGGCTGGATCATCTAGGAAGTTGCCGGCTTGCTGATAGTTGAGCAGTAGCTGTTCAATCTGTCGTCGCAAGGTTTCGTCGTGGCAGTTTTGGGTAAGGAAGGCTGGCCGCTCAGACGGCTTTAAGTCGAGGGCTACCTCGAACAGTTCTTTTGCTCTTTCCCAGTTGTCGGGATCAAAGTTCATGTGGAAACGGCACCTTACTAGCTTACGCGACAGCTACGCAAGAAAGCGGACATAGAACGTAGCACGCAATCAAGGCGACCAGCTTCATCGCGAGCGTGCAGTGTCCGTATGTTTTTGATTCAGGTGGCCATAAAGCCACGCCTTCGCAACCTTCAATTCACGTGCCACGGTCTTGGAGGCGACACCAACTACGTCCGCGATTTCCTCGATCGTCAGACCACCAAAATAGCGAAGTTCGACAATACGTCCTTGGCGGGGGTCGAGCTTCTCCAACCTGGAGAGTGATTCGTTCACCGCGAGCACTTCACCCGTGCGATCGGGAGAGACAAGGACGACCTCATCGAAAGCGAGCTTCTGCTGTTTGCCGCCGCGCCGGATTCGCTGTTGTGTGCGGGCGTAATCCACCAGAATGCGACGCATTACTTGGGATGCGACGGCAAAAAACTGGGCGCGATTCTGCCACTTGGCATTTCGCTGTTCCGCAAGTCTTAGGTAAGCCTCGTGGACCAGCGCTGTCGCCTGCAGAGTGTGAAAAGGACGCTCGTGCCGAAGGCGACGAGTTGCTAACCGCCGGAGTTCGTCGTAGACAAGCGGAACAAGCCGGTCGGCAGCGTCCTGGTCGCCTTCTGCCAGCCTGTTGAGAAGGGATGTCACTTCTGCGGGTGAAGAGTCCATCGGCTTCCTCCGATGCCCAACCCCACAACGGCCATTCTACTCCTGTTTTCAATGGCTTAAGGAAACTTTGGCCAAGAATGTCCCTTTTTCGTCGAAAACGTCGCGTAAACGGTCATATGTGCCAAGAGGGGACTTCAGAGGTGGAAGCGAGGGACCCGCTTCAGACTAACGCCTCTGGAGGGCATCGGCAAAACCACAATCAGGAGGAGAGTTATGAAACGCAACTATTGTATGTCATTTATTGGAACTTTCCGCGTTGTGGTTGGGGGCCTGCTGTTTTCACTGGCGATTGCCAGCGTCGCTGTTCCGCAGAATCCCGTTCCCCTAATTAACGAGCCCCTCGTGCCTGACGCTGCCAAGCCAGGCGGGCCCGGATTCACTTTAATGGTAAATGGAACGGGTTTTGTGTTCGGTTCAGCAGTGTACTGGAACGGGCGCAAACGTGTGACTACGTTCGTCAGTAGCTCACGGTTGACTGCGATCATCCTTTCTTCCGACATTGCCAAGGCGAACACGGGTGCGGTGACTGTGCTCAATCCAGGTCCCGGTGGCGGCAGTTCGAATGTGGCTTTCTTGCAAGTCAACATTGCTACCCCTGCAATCGTAGTGGCCGCACCGAGTTTCCGTGCCGGGGCAAGCCCCGCCTCAGTCGTGGCTGGAGATTTTAACGGTGACGGCCGATTGGACATGGCGGTAGCGAATAGCGCCAGCGCCAACATTAGCATACTGTTGGGCGCAGGCCGCGGGGAGTTCATGGCACCTACCAACTACAGCTTGGCATACGGATCTCACCACCCAAATTCGTTAGCAGTGGGGGACTTCAACCGGGACGGGAAGTTGGATTTAGTAGTTGCTAACGGCGGCAGCAATGACGTGAATATATTCCTGGGTGACGGGGATGGAACATTCCAGGCGCCCCAAGCGTTCGTTACCAATTCGGACCTTGATGACGTCGAGCCCTCGTCCGTCGCAGTGGGGGATTTCGACCACGATGGCAACCTGGACTTGGCCGTCGCGAACCCGGGTGGCCTCAGTGTCCTCTTAGGCAACGGGGATGGAACGTTTAAACCCTTCGTATCCTACGCCGCCGCATCCACGCCCGTCTGGGTCGCAACAGGCGATTTCAATCGTGACGGCAAACTGGACCTAGCCGTGGCAAACGAAGGCAGCAATACCGTGAGTGTGCTCTTGGGTAACGGGGATGGCACTTTCAGGGCACCCGTCGATTACAACGCAGGAACACAACCTGCGTCTGTGGCGATTGCAGATCTCAACGGCGACGGCAAGCTTGATTTGGCAGTCGCAAACCATGGCAGCAACAACATCAGTGTCCTCCTGGGAAACGGGAACGGAACATTTCAAGCGTCTGTGGCATACAGAGCTGGGTCAGGCCCAACAATGGTGGCGGTGGGAGATTTCAACGGTGACGGCAAGCCGGACCTGATGGTTGCGAACAATGCCATAAACGGTGGCACCCCCGGTGTGAGCGTGCTCCTCGGTAAAGGCAACGGAACGTTCCCAACCGCGGTGGATTACACCAGCGGAGTACAGCCCCAATGGGTCACAGCGGTGGACCTCGATAGCGACGGCAGGCTGGACCTGGCTGTGGCAGACATGGGATCTTCTAGCTCGCAGATTTTGACTCTGGGTGCCAGTGCGACTTTCGGCGATCAGGTCGTGGCCGTACCTAGCCCCATACAGTCTGTCACCCTGACTAACTATGGCACATCCCCACTCACCGGCACGAGCGTCAGCGTCATGGGGTTGAACGCTGGCGACTTTTCCCAGACTAACACCTGTGGACCTTCAATCGCACCAAAGGGGAGCTGCACAATCGACCTGACCTTCACACCTGCGAAAACTGGACTCCGCACCGCTACGCTGTCGGTTTCCGACAGTGCCCCCGGCAGCCCACAAACAATGAGTTTAACGGGGACAGGAACAGTGGTGGACCTAACTCCCCACAGCCTCAACTTTGGTTCCGTGCAGAAAAACCAGTCCAAAACATTGAGCACGCAGCTGACCAACACCAGCAGCACCACGTTAAACATCACCGGCATCACGATTGTCGGGAGCGGCCCCTTCTCGCAAACCAATGATTGCCGATCGAGTGTAGCTGCAGGTAAGTTCTGTACGATCAGAGTCACCTTCAAACCGGAGTCATCGGAGTCGTTCACCAGCGCAGTCTCAATCAGTGACAATGGTGGCGGCAGCCCACAGCAGGTGCCCTTGTCCGGGGCGGGGCTAAAGCGTCTGTTAAGCAAAGAGGCGCAGGCTGCGTTAGCTACGAACCAGCTGGCAAGCGTGCCCAAGCCCACCGGTCTCAGCCCGGTCGGGACCCGCGTAATGGACCTGGTTGACACCACACGCGACGATCCATTCGAAGCCAATGGGACCAAACGAGAGCTGTTGCTGCGCTTCTGGTATCCGGCGTCTTTCAATCGGGACTGCGATCCAGCGGAATATACCTCTGCCAAGGTCTGGAGCTATTTCTCACAGCTCGCCGCAATTCCGCTGCCCGAGGTCACAACGAACAGTTGCCTGGATGCTCCTGTGTCGGACGGTCCCCATCCTGTGGTAATGTTCACGCCTGGCTATACCGCCACGTTCACCGATTACAGCTTCATCTTTGAAGACCTCGCCAGCCGAGGTTATGTCGTTGCCTCAGTGGACCACACGTATGAGGCGACCGCCGTGGAATTTCCCGATGGAAGATTTGTCAAGTCACTTCTTGGAAGCCATCTGGCCCAAGACACAGCGCTCGGCGACAGGCAAACGCTCCCGATGGCTGTGTCGGTGCGCTTAGACGACCTAAAGTTTGTGGCGGACGAACTGGAACGACTGAATGCCGAGAACGGCAGCCCGTTCACAGGCAAGTTGGATATGAGCCGGGTTGCGGTTGCGGGCCACTCACTCGGCGGAGTGACAGCACTTCTGGGCGTGGAACGAGACGCACGCTTCAAGGCGGGCGTCATCATTGACGGCTGGCCCGGCTCTTTGACTAAACCAACGAAGACGCCCGTCCTTATTCTGGCTGCGGGGCATGAGCAGTGGAGCGACGATGAGTGCCGGCTCTGGGAGCAGTTACGCGGTTCTCGCTTCGCTGTGGATCTCAAGGGCTCTGAGCACGTCACGCCGACAGATGCTACATGGCTGGCGAAAGGCGCAATAAAGACGGGCACTATGGGCCCGGAGAAAACCATCGTGGCGGTACGAGATTATATCGCCGCGTTTCTCGACCAGAATCTACTTGGCGCACCGGCGAATCGTTTGTTGACCGGACCATCAGCGGACTACCCAGATGCAGAGGTGACCCCGCAGGGACAGGCCCTATGCCATGAGCCCTAGAGTCGCTTAATGGATGTGGCACTAATAGGCTGCGATGTTGCGGGTGCAGACCGCGGTTGGCACTTGTTCCTATAGAGAGGTAAGCGAAGGAGGAAAGTCATGAAACTCAGATGTGTGGTTAGCTGCATCCTGCTTTTGGTTCTGTTCCTGTCGCTCGCTCCAGCCGCGATTGCCAGCACCACATGGTACGTGAATGGAGTGAGCGGGAGCGATACCAACACCTGCTTATCAGCTGAGACCGCGTGCAAGACCATCGGCCATGCGATCTCACTCGCTTCTTCCGGTGATTCCATCGTTGTCGCGGCGGCGACCTATAAGGAACGTCTCGCCATCGGCAAAAGCCTGACCATTCTCGGTTCCGGCGCCACGACAACCATTATCGATGGTGGAGGCGTTGCGACTGTTGTCACAATTTCCAGTAGCAGCGCCAATATCACGCTTTCAGAATTCACCATCCGTAATGGCAATAGTCCGTCCGGCACCGGTGGTGGCATCAATAATTCCGGAAATCTCATAGTAAACGGCAGCATACTGAGCAAAAATAGCGCGCAATGGGGTGGCGGCATCTCCAACAGTGGCACTCTAACAATCAGCAATTGCACCCTGACCAGCAACGCTGCTAAAGGGAGGGGATTTAGCCCGGCCAAAGGCGGCGGCATCTACAATGTGGGAAAGTTGACGATCAACAAAAGTACTCTGAACAAAAACGTAGCGTATAGCGGGGTGGGAGGCGCCGGCGGCGGCATCTTTAGCGCAGGCACGGCGATGATGGTCACCAATAGTACAATCGCCGGGAATAGCACAGCGGGTGCCGGGGGCGGCATCCTCAGTGGGCGACAGCTGACCATCAACAACAGCACCATCAGCGGGAATAGCGGCGGTTTGCCAAGCGGGATCTACTCCCCTGTTGCTTCAGCTACGCTCCGGAATAGCATTGTTGCCAACAATTCGGGGGGCAACTGCGCAGCTACTATCACCTCGAAAGGCTACAACCTGAGCAGCGATGGCTCCTGCAATTTCAACGGACCCGGTGATATGAACAACATCAACCCTATGCTGGGCCCCCTCAAGAACAACGGCGGCCCGACACAGACGCAGGCTCTTCTTCCTGGCAGCCCGGCGATTGATGCGGGCAACCCGAGTGGCTGCACTGATGGCCAGGGTCATTTACTAAAGACGGATCAGCGTGGCATGCCGCGCCCTGACAAGGAGGACAGAACCGGCTGTGACATGGGAGCGTATGAACGTCAAAGCGACTAGCTCAAAGGCCGATGGCGCATCGAATTCCTAAAGTCACTGCAGGTGCTTCCGCTGGGCTCGAAATCGTTCGTCGTTGATGAGCACCAGCCCGGCTACTCTCAAGAATGGTTGGAAGAGCTCTCACCAGCGTGTCGAAACCATGCTCTGGAGTGAAAGCATCAGCCGACCCGAAGAACTTTTCGATGCTTACCGCTATGTTGTCGTTCGGGTCCACACGCCGAACCCATCCTCGCGGCAAGCATCAACCAGCATGCTGATGTGGGCGTTAAGATCACGTGAGGCAAACTCTTGAAGGTCGCGGCGTACGTCGCGCAGGTCCGAGGATGCAAGGCTGCCAGAAGCCAGTAGCTTCAGGAGACCTACATTACGTTCTCTCAGCTTTGACAAGTAGAGCTCGTGTGGCACTCTATCGCTTTTAGTGCCGTTGCATTTCTGGCAAGCAAGGACAAGATTCCAAATTCGATCTTCCAGCACAAAAGACCACGGTATTACATGTTCGACATCTAGCGGAAGGTCGGCCGCTGCGCAGTAGAAGCATTGCTCCTGGCATTGTGAAAGGAACTTCCTGTATCGGTGCTGCTTCCGTTCAAAAGGAACGCCTGCAATCTTTTCATAGAGCCGCGGTGCAGTGGTGAACTGTTCCGTGAATCGAACCCACCCTCCCCAAAAAACAAGGGGGACCCCCGAGTTACTCCTGCCCTGTGCGTGCACATGTGCACACCCACTGACTTCACCGAACATCCTGTGAGTCTGAAGCGGGGTTCGCTGCTTCCAAAGCCCTCCGGGACGGTGCCAATCGTCACACTATGGATGCCGCGGAAATCATGACTCCAAGGTTTTTGCAGGCTTGAGGAAAGATTGCGGTCAGTTTTTCCACAGAAGCCATTCCCCAATAGCACGTTGGGGCCATTGCCGTGCTTCTTGGCACGATTTAATTGATTATCCATCCTGATATTTCAACCTCCCCTAAGGTTGCTGTAGTCCCAGGTCCGAAAAGCTCAGAAAGCGATTGACGACTTCCGGAGTACCCCATGTGGTCAGGTAGGTGTCCCAGGAGGTAGGTGGCGAAGGCGATCCTCTTAAGGACCATCTCACGGCAGTAGTGATCACGGTCACTGAATTTCTGCAAGCAACCCGGTCCATCGTCCCCAGAGGTGCTGTAGTCCCAGGGTTCCAAGGGTCCCACGAAAGTGATCGCCATTCTGGAGGACCCCATGTGGCGAGAGTGGCCTCACTCTAAAAAACCAGCGGTCGTTCCTGATTTTCTGTTGAGGAGGGTCTCCGGTGATAAAGCTGGCGATTCGAAATCGCCTCTGTGGGTAGTGTCTTTTTGTACGCACCGGAGCGGGGCTTCCCGATCCCCAACCATTCGCGGGTTGGCAGAGGGGCAAGGAGGCGCAGCCGATTGGTTGAGGGGACTGTCAATGCGGGTATGACCGGTAAGGAGACGGTAATTTGGCGCGATAGGTTGGAGATGTAGGAGGCCGCAGATGCTGTCGCTGGTCGCGCTGCTTTCCATCATTGTGGTGTTTCTTCTGATTGAGCTGAATCGGGACACTGAGTTGGATGATTTCGCAAAACGGATGATTCAGTTCCATGAAGGAATCGAACTGGAAAACGAGGTCATGCGCTGGCTACTGTCTCATCCCAAAAAACCGATCTCGCCTAATCAACTGGGAAAGGAGCTAAGCCGTCCGGTAGATCACATCCGCTCGGCATTAGAGCGATTGGGTGTAGCGGAGACTCCTGCAGTTGCAAGAGCAAAGGATGAAGTGGGGAAACCTGTCGCAAATTCAGGTTCGAATTCTTCTCGGCAGGTGGAGAACGTTTCCTGTGGAGACTGTCTAGGTGAAACTCGAGTCCATTAATTGGGTTTTGAAGCCAGCAGTTAAACAGTTTGGAACGGATTCCATGTTTTGGCAGCAGAATCAAGGTGAAAGTTTGGCTGAATACTCTTTAACACTGGCTCTGATGCTG
>Ga0187778_10002293_pt1 | contig 13079 bp, 14 predicted proteins | sample 1015_Q2_SP5_20_M_FD_132418 | JGI IMG/M metagenome (GOLD analysis project Ga0187778, IMG submission 132418) | Tropical peat soil microbial communities from peatlands in Department of Meta, Colombia - 1015_Q2_SP5_20_MG | ecosystem: Environmental > Terrestrial > Soil > Wetlands > Peat | place... | reverse complement strand
TAGCGTTTGCTTAGCGAGAGCAAGCGGACCTTCTTACGATAGCCACCTTGAAAACGTAGCCCCATACACTGACTAAAAATAGCTTCTAGCCAGTTAACCTTTAGCCATCGACACGACCGCTACTACAACTTGATTCTAGTTTCATCTCAAAAGGTGACGGTGCACGAGGCGTGAGATCGGAGCGATTCTGTTGTACGGGGTGTTCCCAGTTTCGCTTTCAACTGCCAAGGCAGATGTCTCGGCGGCTTGACTGGCTCAGTTCTCATTCACCACACATTCGTAGTAGTCCAATACTCTTGCGGCAACTTGCCCCCAGTTAAACCGGTCTTCTACAGTGAGACGGGCATTGTGTCCGAGAGTAGATCTTAGCCGATCGTCCCGTATAAGCGTTGTTGTTGCGCACGCTATATCTTCAATGCTTCCAGGTTGTACAAGGAATCCGTTGTGCCGGTGCTCAATTAATTCAGGGATGCCCCCCACATTTGATGCAATAACGGCTCGACCAGATGCCATTGCTTCCAATAGGCTCAGTGGAAAATTCTCGTAGAATGATGGCAGGATGAAGATGTCAGCTAATGCATATAAGCTAGGAGTAATGCAGTGGTCCACGTATCCGAGTTCCGTAGTGCTATTTTGATTATTGCTTTCGAGGAGCTTGCCGCCAGGACCAGCAAAAATGAAATGTGCATCGACTTCACGCAAGATGCGCGGGATTGCCTTCATCAGCATGTACGCGCCTTTGCTCGCAGTGACGCGAGATAAGAACAGTATCTTTGGATCTTCTATATCGACCAAACCGGGAAAGTGCTCGTCTGCAAGATGGCCGTTGTGCGGCGTGAACATCATATCATCGACGCCATTGTATATCACCTGCACCCGCTCCGCGGCGACGTTCTGGTGCCGCAAGACTTGATCTTTCGTCCAATGAGAGACGGCAATATAATGCCTGCTGTTCGTATAGTACGCGTGCCCTGCAGCGTAGAGACTGCTGCCAAGGAAGACAGACATCTTTTCCGATCGTTCTAACTTGGAGAGTCTAATTCCAGAGCATGCCGCTGCCCATCGCACGGCTGGCAGCCTTTCACCCTCTATCGTATGTATCGTCGTAATGACCGGAACCTGTAACCGTTTAGGAGAGAGGAATAGATCGGGCATCGTGTTTTGAGAATGGATGATATCAATGTCGTGCTTTTTGACGAAGCTCGGCACGTATCTCTGGCACGCTAATTGAAAATAGAAGTAGTGCATGAAAGTATCTCGAGCGGTACCCAAATAGTGGACACAGACGTTTTTAGGGAGCTTCTCGAGCGCTTTGTCGCCGTTGATTCTCGTGTTTCCAAACTGAGTCCTTTTTGGCGTGACAACGTGAATCGCCACATCATCTGCCATATGACGGGCTAACTCTGTAGCATAGGTCCCGATTCCCAGCGAATTTGGGTAGAACTCAGATGTTAGTAGCAGGACGTTCATTTTTGTCACCTGTGCCAGTCGACCTCCCGTTTCGTTTATAGCTCAGCGGTCATCTCACACATGTGAATAGCCAACAATGTGGTGTAAAGTAGCAACACATTATTGTCTGCTCTTAACTACTTATCCTAGTGGTTGTGCGCATTCAAACCGTTTTTTCTTCATTTAAGGTCGGAATGACGAAAGCTATTTCCTGTGCCCTTTAGTTCGCCGTGATCCTAGCGCTCGATTGTTCGTGCCATCATGCAAGAAGTCATTTTCGAGCCCCGCTTGCAAAAAATCCAAAAAGATCCTTCACAGCATCCCATACGTGTGTGACTCTAAAGCTTTGTTTCGCTAGTGCGGTTGCTTTGTTGCCTTTACCTTAGTTATCATTTCTTACGGTGGTGGGCTGCACCGTATCAAGTTCCATAAAATAGAACGCCTCACCATATCAAAAGTTATATGATATGACGTCGTTATGGGCGAGGCCGTCTACTCGTAGTCCAAACGCGAAGCGCCGCGCGGGTTCACTGAACACCTGGTTACCTATCTGGTGGAGTTGCACCCGGCTCATAAAATCGCTTATTAAAGCTGCTGCGCTTCATCAGTGCCTTCGCTCTCGTTTCTTTAAAAGGCTTTGTCGCGGGGATTACCAGTCGCTTTCAAAATTATTGTTCTTAATACAAAGGGGATTGCATGCCTTTGGTCGCGTGTGCTCGTGCGTTCTATGGACGCGTAGAACACCGTGTTGTCAAGTCGCAGCTGCCACCTACGAGCAAAGCCGAAAGACTGAGCGGCCCCTTCACGATCGACCGCGTGCCTCGCGGTCGTGCACAAACGCCAGAGGTGCGGATGGCGATGCAGTAGGCGCGTCAGTACCTGTTTGCACGGCGCTGCACGCAAACAACGCTAGAATTGACGTATCGGAATTAACGGAACGAGACAGCGCACCGCGTGAAATGCGACGTTTCGTCGGAAGACAAGTTGCTTAGTTAGACTTATACCGAACGAGTAAGGATAACGTGTAACACATGGGTGACCACAACCGATCCCGTACCACACGATACGCCGCTGTTATTATCCTCGGTGCAGTGGTGGTGGCACTGCTTTTCCCAATCGTGGATGGACTCAGCGTCGCTGGCTTCTTAGGCGATAAGACGTACCTACTCATTTTGCAAGACAACTACGAGATCAGACCGACTGGCGGGTTGATGAATGCTATGGCAGTGATAACCCTGCATAACGGCCAGATTACTAACTTGCAGTACTACTACGGAAATAGCCAAGATCCGAATAATAGCAGCCCCCCGCTCAGGAAACTCGTTCAGCTGGATGGGCCTGAGAGCTTCACCAAGTTCTTTCACACGAACGTATCGACACTCACCGATTCAAACGAGCAGTACGATTTCGCGTCGTTTGCGCCTAAGATGCAATCAGATTTCTACAACGCGACGGGATATCGGGTCGACGGGATCATTGCCATCGATTTGACGGCGGTCAAATCGATTATGAACGTAACTGGACCGATAACGGTGTCAGGTGATGTCATAACGAGTAGGAACGTCGCTGATCGCTTACACTATGATTCAGGATCTAACGTAGGTGATGTGAAGACGCCACTCATTAACCTTATGAAGGCCCTGACGTTCGACATTGCTGGAAGCATCACGAATTCGAGCGTGCCCCAAAAACTCGCGCTGTGGACCACGTTGCAACGCTTGGAGAGCGAGAAGCACGTGCAGATCTATCCCAATACGGGGTTCTTTTTGCACACCTCGGGCGGTGAACGCAGACCGCCCACGGCAGACTTCATCTCCGTGGTCGATAACGCGCTAGGGACCGGAAAGGCGGACGTCGGCGTGAATCGCTCGATCGACTACCACGTGACGCTCCTTCTGGATGGCTCTGCGTTATCGAACCTCACGCTCACGTACACGAACAACTGCTGGTGGGATTATGACGTGTTCACGACCACGCTCGTGCCGCCTGGTGCGGTGCTTGTTGCTACGCATCACACGACAGGCGGTTGGGAAGTTTCTGACAGACCTCTGGTGACGCGCGGCGACGGCTTTACGGCCTTTTCGTGGGACAACTACGCGGCCGCGAATACCCAGTCACGGGTGACGTACCTCTACAAGACGCCGAACAGAGTCGACACACGCGGGCCGGGGTACCAGTACGATCTGTTCGTGAATAAGCAGGCCGGGATTGACCGGTACGTCCTGAGTACGAGCGTGCAGCTCCCGCCAGGGACGTGGCCGATCGACGCGGAGAACGTGGGAGCGAACCAGGTGCACACCGGAGATGTGCACGTGCACGTCGGGTACACGTAGGAGTGAGCCATGAACACAAAACAAGGTGCGGTGATCGCGATCATCGTTCTGCTCGTTGTCATTGGGCTCGTTGCGAGCGCAGAGGTGCTCTTTTCGATAGCTCCTACCAACGTCGCCTATACCGTGCCGCCTTCGGCGGTGCGCGCGCCGTTACACGAGAGTGCGGGCAATGGCACGATCGCGCTGCGGTTGAACGACATCAGCGATGCGTCGAACCCCACGACGCAGCGTGAGTGGGTCACGTTCAGCCGGCAAAGCTACGAGTACAACTTCTCATTGACACCCGCTCCTGGGGATCGCTATCTCGTGGCGAACGTCACCGTCGCGAACGAACGCCAGACAGACGTGCCCTTCTCCTACACGCATTTCGTGCTGCTCTCGTCGGATGACGCCGCGTACTACGCCAACTATGGTGTGTGCGGCTATCGCTGTAGCAATAACGTGCTGTTGAACCGTACACTCAGCGGCGGCGAAACGGACAACATGTACGTGCTCTTCTCGGTTCCTGCGGGGGCGGAGGCGGCACAGCTCGTGTACACCGCGTCGACGCCGCCTATCGTGCTGTCGTCGGTTTGAGACGGTGACCATGGAAACGTCTGCTCGTGGAGCCCCTCGAACGGCCATAAGTGCGAAAAAAAGCACGTGGCGCGGTTGCTGATAGGCATTTGATCTTTGAGTCCTAAGGCGGCTAACCAGCGGCGGCCACGAAGGTGTCCTCGCCAAATTTATAGAGCAAAAGGTGACCTAAATAGTAAAGAGCAGTACCCGCTTCGTCGATCGAGCCTATCTTGATGTTGATCAATGCTTGATTTGCCTGAATTTCAGCACGTTCTCGTCGCTCCATGTCCAATTATAGGATGTAAACACACACAGAACGCCGGGAGGGACGAAGAATCAAAATTGACAAATCTGAACTGAGCCGTCCTTTACTGCTCACGTGCTTGTGACACATAAGTGCTCCTTTGAGAACTGGCAGAGATGAAAGTGGCGAGCGATACCGTATAGCCGTGTGCTATTGCACACGCACCAATGTCACAGAAGCGTGCCGGATCTCTCGATGCGATTTCCCGGGTTTCCAAGAGGTGAGGTCGTGCGACAGGCCGTGTTACCGCTCAAGGCACGGCTGCTAGTCTTTGCGTCGCGTAGCGGGTTCGCCTAGTACCAGAGGACTTTACAGACTTTGCCCGGCCTGCAGTCCTTGCCCCACTTCCAGTGCAACTTGCCCTGGAACTTGTACCAAACCTTCTTCCAGTGGCAGACGAGCACCCATCTGCACACGTTGTGCGGGTAACGTGGCTTGTTATACTGGTTTGCGGCCAAAGCTGTATCAGACACAACCATCGATAGTAGTAAGACTACAGCCGCTCCCACGGCGAATAAGGCATACGATCTCTTTCTCATTAGACAGCACCTCCGTTTACCTTATAGCTCACCTTGATGTCTCATCGGAGGAACTGAAGTTGACACGATATCGCAAACAATATGAGATCTCTTCTCTCTCGCTTAGTCCGGTCAATGTGATGGATGAGATATCGAGGTTTGCTATTACACTCAACAACACCTATAAATACCTTATCAATCGCATCAGCTCGCCAATTAGGTAAGAAATTCGCGCAGAACGGCCCTAATCGCCGTTCAAGAGCTTGCACGTGCAGGACGCTTATGAAGACCGAGTCTTGCTTTGTTTCATAGCATGAGGCCTTTATCTGAAAAAGGAGACTGTCGCTAGCCCCCCACACTATCGCAAGTCAAATGGACATCGCGCCCTATTCTACGCCTTCAAACGACTCAATGACATAGCCGACGCCGAGCGCATTGAAATCCGACGACGCAGGTGAGACCATGTTTATGGTAATGACGTAATCGGTTGCCTCGTCTTTCGGCTTTGTTCCCTCCCACGTGCCGTTACCAGTGTAACTTTGAACGTAGCCTTTCAGCCTCGCAGCGTTAATCTGCTGCTGAAATGTTTGTCGTGCATCTGCCTCACTTTTACATAGCTCAACAGTGACCTTATTAATACCCTCGCTTGAACTTGAGCTCGTCACACCGGCATACACGATATGCCCCCTCTCGTTTGTCGTCTTGGAAAACGGCGTTACTATGGTATCGTTGTAAACGCTGAGGTACCTGTCGGAGAGCTCACTGGCAGATAAATTAGCCGCGTCTGTGGACGAGGAGCTGCTCGAAGGCGGCCCTGTTGTATTCGACGCGCACCCTGCTACTGACGCCATAAGGAGTATGAGCGCAGATACCATCACCACCGTGACTAGTTGCTCTTTCACCGTCACATCTGCTGCATCACGCGATACCAGGGGCGGACAGTAAAATGGGCTTTTCTCATTTATAAAACCACCTGTGCTACTCCGAGTTGAAGTTGATCTTCCCACCGGTGCGCCCCATCAGCGTGACCGATTGAGCTGCTATGACTGCTGATAGAGTCCTTCAAATAACGACGCGTGTTCTTGCGGCGCTACTAAAAAGTCCAAAAGGTAGGGCTCTTCGATAAGGTCATATGTCGGTTTCCGCCGGCGCAACCCCACATCTGGCACCTCCACAGCGTTCTGCACGCGGATCTCTGGCAACTGCGAGTACGCGCGATTTGGCAGCAGTCGGTCGTTTACGAGCTCGTAGTACGCCCCTCCGTGAAGCCGCTCATAGGGCTCGTAGAGTGGTTCAAACCATCGGCACACCCAGTTTGCCATCTTCAGCGTTTCTTCAGAGGGGTTGATGGTCACGTGACCGTAATTCGGCGGAACGATCACCTTATCCCCCTGCATCGCCCTCACGAGGAGGACGTCATCGACGCTGTCACCGTCGCGACGGCGCTGCAGCAGATAGTGTGCCTCCCCGTCGAGGACCTCATACAGCTCGGGATACGTGTAAGGCACCTCAGGCTGTACCCGCGGGTGGTAGTGCCCGAGGGTTTTGACGAATTCGACTCCCATCTTAAGCGGTGGTATGATCGTGATATCGTAGCGAAGCTTATGACGCTTCATCACTTCTTTGTCCGCCGAAGTGAGCGAAAGGTCCCGATACATGTAGTACACGTCCCGATTCGGCGCGCCGTCAAACCACGCCGTATCAAATATGATATCGCGGAGATCGTAGAGCCGCCGGATGGCGGGAACGATTAGCTGTCCTCCGAACTCTAGCTTCATCTACACCTCATGAGCTACGCCCTATTATTCTTACATCTCCTTCAACAACTTATCGTTTTGCGCTCTTGCTCTCGAAAGAGTGACGACGGGATAGCAGATAGGGTTGGCACGCCTGTAAACACCGCGCGATTCTTATAGACCAACGAACAGATAAGCGGCGCCCGTTCGTGTGCGTCTCATACAGACGTTGAAAGCCATGAACGGCGCCCGATATCGACCGCCAAATTATACATCGCTAGGCAAAAAGTGGTGAAGGGACGTGCGAGCTATTATACTTGCGGCGAACGATGATCGATCAGCGGAACTGCGGAGCCTAAGGAAACCGACCGCGTTGATCACCGTGAACGGAATTCCTTTGATAGAACGTCAGTTACACAGCTACGCGAAGATAGGGATTAAAACGACCGCTATCACTGTTGTCGCAGGCTATCAGTTCAACAAAGTGGCGCATCTGATACGACGTAAGTATCCCCAGGTTTTGCTCATCAAGAACGAACGTCATCATTTCACCGGTACGATGTATTCTCTCTATCTTGCGTTACAGCAACTCAGCGCCACCCGTTCTGACGAGGGCGCGTTCATCAGCATCGGAACGTGCGTGTATGATGATGACGTTATCGAGCGTCTGTCTAGGATTCCAGGAAGTTGCGTTGTAGGAGATACCAGCTTAGGCGGGCACGAATCACTCCATATCGTGGACGACGAACGAATCATCGATCGTGACGTCGATGATACGCCGTCGAAAGCATGCGCCACCGCGGTTTTAGCAGGGTTATACAAGCTCGACTTGAGCGTCATTGCCACGCTGAGAGCGATTATGGCAGACTATCTGCTCGAACAGCGGAAAGTGCGCTTGCCGATGGAGACTGCACTCAGCGAGGCCCTGCGCACAAATCATTTCGGACTGCTTGATATCGCCGGTGAGAGATGGGCAAAAATCAGGACGTTAGCCGATCTCACTACCGCTGACAGACGATTTAGCCTTTTCAACGTGCACGAGAAGCGGTGCTTCATCATGGACTTAGACGGGACGGTGTACGTGGGAGACCGTCCGGTCAGCGGCACGGTTGCATTCATAAACCGGCACCGCGGACAAAAAGACTTCTACTTCGTCACGAACAACACCTCAAAATTGCCCGAAGAGTACCTCACGCGGCTCGCTGCGATGGGCATAGATACGGATAGGGACCATATACTGAGCCCTCTTGACCCGCTCATTGCCTTCTTAAAGGAGCGCAATATAACGAACGCGTACCTGCTCGCCAACGCGAAAGTGTCAAAACACGTGCGACAAGCGCTTCCTGAGATCAACGTGAGCACCCTAGACAGCACGTGTCAAGCGCTCATCGTCGCCTATGATACCGAGCTCACGTATGATAAGCTCGCCCACGCGGCGCTCTTATTGCAACAAAGCCCGCGTATCCTTTTTCTCGCGACACATCGCGATCTTGTCTGCCCGACTGAAAGCGGCTTCGTCCCGGACAGCGGCTGCATATTGTCGGTGCTGAAACTGGTCTCGAGCCGCACACCCACGATAGTTTTTGGCAAGCCCAATCCTCTGCTAATCGGACGGATCATAAACAAATACCACCCCTCGCAAATGACGGTCGTTGGCGATCGCTTGTACACCGACAAACAGATGGCGGAAAACCTGGGCTGCGACTTTATCTGTGTGCTGAGCGGTGAGACAACGAGACAACAAATAGAAGAGCTTCCGAAAGGACGATTTCCTGCGCTCATCGTCAAGGATCTCGGAGAATTACTCGTATGAGTCATAAAAGTGGCTTCCACGATGCTCGCTCAGCTTCTACGCGTGCACCATTGCGTAAACAGAGACGTCAAAAAAACTTAGGCGCTCACGTACCAGCCGCGAGTTATTTGGTTTGTACTGCCCTGGGTAAGCGGCGTAAATAACGCTGGTCGCTCAAAAAAGGCTCCGTGCGATCAGAAAACCGGCATCGGACAGCGAAAGAATGGGGTCATTTGGAGGTGTTTCACTCCCACAGCCTTCAGTTACAGCGGGTCGTGGTGCACTCACGATCGATCTCAGCGACGCTCCCACATGGTGACGAACGATACGCAGTCATTCGATGACGTCACCTCTGCTGTTCCCGACGGCAGCGCGAATGCGTCAACTATATTATGCAATTGCTTCATTTCCTCCTTTGAAACGCAGGAGGCAGGTGTGCTAAGCAAACTCAAACGCTCCGTCGATCAGCTGCTCTACCGGCCCGCTTTCCTGCTTGTTCGCGTCGGCATAACGCCAAACGTTCTCACGCTTATAGGATTGCTGGTTGGCGTCATCGCCGGCGCGGCGCTCGCGCTTGGCTTGTTCATCGCGGGTGCCCTCCTGATCCTCGCAACCGGCTTCATCGACATGCTTGATGGAGCTGTGGCACGTAATGAAAAAGCAACGACCCGAATCGGCGGTACCATGGATTCCATATTCGACCGCTATGTCGACTGCTTCATTTTGATCGGTCTCGGCATCGCCGGGATAAACTGGTTGTACGTAGCAATCGCCCTTATGGGCTCGCTCCTCGTGAGCTACGTCCGAGCGAAGGCTGAGGGTCTAGGAATAGCGTGCACGGTAGGGATCGGCGAACGCAGTGAACGGCTTATCGTCCTAGCCGGCGGATTACTGCTCGGACTGGCTGAACCTGCGGTACTCCTCGTTGCGATCCTCGCGCAGATTACGGCGCTTTGGCGCATTAGCCTTCTCTTCAAGCGGGCCACATACTGATAGACTTGTACGGCATATTGCTCGTTCCAGGATCCTGTGTCACACTTTCTGGCGGCTGTACCTTGCCAAGCAGGACTAAACGGTCTACGCGAGGCGTGGGAGAGTCCACGCTCCTTAGGCCCCTTCATTTGTGATGATAGGCGCTCATTTTGCTTTGTGAGTCCTCTGTCGCGCCGCGATGCGTCATCGCACTGATATAGAACTGACCGAGCAGCACATTGCTGATTTTCACAAATCGTCGTCCTTCAAGAGTGGAGATCTTTGCTGATTGCTCGAAATGCATCAGTAGCCGCTTCTCGCTGCTCTTTCGTCAGCGATTTGTTCCGATAATTGGTGAGCTCATACGCGACTGTGAGCGTACGCAACGGCGCACGTGCATCGGGTATCGCGGCTTGAATGACCTCGTATTTCTCCCAGTGCGTCATGTTTGGCTCCAAAGTAAGATTGTGCGCTTTTGATGTCGATACTACCACCTCATCGTAGAGCGCATTGATCGCCCGTCGATCGCTTCCTTTCGAGAATAAATCAAGGGCCTCTGCAAGAACGCCCTCATCAGCGATTTCCGGCGGACCGGCTTCTTCCATAACGGGTGGTGGCGGGCTTGGCTCTTCCGCCGCTTCCTCCGCGCTCGGTGCCAGTTCCTCAGTTTCAGGCGTTTAGATCTCGGGCTCTTCCGTGCGCGTCGCGAGCTCCTCGTGGTGAGGTATCGCTTCGCTTCGCTCGGGTCCTTCGATCTTCACGGCTCCGATTTCAGGCGCATTGTTGCTGTCGGATCGATTAAGCCGCTGAGCTGGCCGCGCTGGAAAAGGCAGTGAAGTCCGCGTACTACTGAATCGCCGAGTGTAGAGGTACAGAGCTATGAGCACTATGCCCGTCATCACAGCGATTATCACATACAGAGGCGTGAAATCGACCGCGAGACGTGTAACGGCACTCGGCGTGCTCACAGGCGAGAGACCGGTCGGCTCGACCACCGTGTAGACGGTCGCGCCGTTCGACCATGCGGCTGGAAGATAGTAGAGGCTCACAGGGACGGAGAAGCTGTACTCACCGCTTTGATTCGTTTGCGTTTGCGCGAGGGTTATATCTCCCATGTGAAGTGATACCGGCGCGTTGGCAAGCGGTCCTTGCGCTGTGGTCGCCACACCCTGCACTTCCAGGTTAGTGCCGAGTGAGACACTATAGGAGAGGACGCTCGCGTTGTTGGTCACCGCAGTGGTGTTGAGCGCCGGCGCTTTAGACGGAGCGTAGATGAGCAAGTTGCTGAGAGGCGCAACAGCCTGCGCTTGTCCAAAACCAGCACTAAAGAAGAGTACGAGAATGAGCGTAGTGTACACAAATCGCGCTGTCCGAATCGAGCGACGCACCAATCTCACCGATTCTATTACCTCGCAAACCTTACTAGGAGGCTGCAAGCAACAGACTAAGGACCCAGTGGTATAAAAAGATAGGGTTCTCTCCCGATTTACACCGGAACTGTTAAGACATCAGCGCAATATCAGCTTCGCCGCTTCCTCGTACGCCATGATCAAATCGCCTCGCTCGTAACGGAAGACGTCCTTGTCAAGCGACTGGCGGGACTCTTTTAGCCAGAACCGACACGTGTCACAGCTTATCTCATCGGCGACGAGTATGTGCCCGCTCGCCTTTCCGAACTCGAGCTTGCAGTCGGGAAGCAAGAGACCGCGTGTTCCCAAGTACTTCTTTAAGACGGCGTTCGCCTGCAGCGCAAGCTTACGCATCGTTGCCAACTCCTGCTCCGTCGCAAGACGAAGCGCCCGTATGATATCGTCGTTCACCATAGGATCGCCGTACTCATCGGACTTGTAGTCGATGACGATGACAGGCGGATTCAGCCTCTGCCCTTCTTTGAACGGATATTTCCGTACCACAGACCCCGCAGCGATATTACGGACGATGACTTCAAGCGGTATAATGTCTACGGCCTTCACGAGCATCCGCGCATCGTCAGCCATCCGTATGTAGTGCGTCGCGATGCCGTGCTCTTCGAGGAGTTCGAACAGCCGCGCCGATATCTGAGCGTTAAAGTATCCCTTCTTCGCCACGCTCGCCTTTCGCTTGCCATCGAACGCCGTGATATCGTCGCGAAACTCTACGATGTATTCATGGGGGCGCTCCGTCCGATACACGGTTTTCGCCTTTCCCACGTGCACGATACCCATAACGTCCCCTGCCTCTCGCTTTATTGCCATCACCTCGTTCTGCGGTACCCGCGTTCGTCAGCCAGCTCGTGGATGAGCGGCGCAAGCGTCTCGCTGTACCAGCCAGCTCGCACGTACTGTGGATACAGCGGCAGCCGTTCCTTCAGCGTGACTCCGAGGCGCGCGGTGTCAGGCCACGCGTGCTCGGGATTGATGAAATCGATCGTCACCGTCGATACGCCCCCGATATCCGACGCTCCCGCCTGAAGCAGCGGGGCGATCTCCGTGAGGTTGGGCGGCACTTGGATGGCAACGTCATTAGGGAGAAGGTGTCGCCCGAGCGCGACAGTCCGAAGCAGTGTGTCAGCGCTCGGACTCGCGACGCCTGCCATGCGAGTGTCAGGCTTGGGCGTAAAGGGCTGAATGATGACCTCCTGTATGTGCCGATATTTCCGCTGCAGTTCCGCGAGCACCTCGAGTGAGCGTATGCGGTCTCCCCAGTCCTCGCCTATACCGACGAGGAGCCCGGTCGTAAACGGAATCCGAAGCTTACCGGCGTCCTCAATTGTCCACAGTCGCAGCTCAGGCTCCTTGCCGGCGCACCCACGGTGCGCGTTCACCGCAGCGGTGGTCTCGAGCATCAACCCGATGCTCGCGTTAACAGGTCGTAGCCGCTTCAGTTCCTCAAACGTAAGGATGCCGGGATTGCTGTGGGGCAGCAGTCCGACGGCGATCGCCGTGTTGCAGAGATCATAGAGGTACTCGATTATGTTGTCGTAGCCGATGGAGCGAAGCTTCTCATAAAAACCCGGAACCTCGTAAGGACGTTCCCCAAAGGTGAAAAGAGCCTCTGTGCAGTCTGCCTGTTTGGCCTGATGCAGCAGCTTATCGACGGCATCAGGGCCCATGAGGTACGCCTCGTCGTTCCCGATATCGCGCCGAAATCCACAGTAAGCGCACGCGTTGCGGCAGATGTTGGTCAGGGGAACAAAGACGTTGTGCGAGAACGTGACGTGTTCGGGAAGAGCGTGAGACAGCGTCTCTAATGGCGCGTCGATGATAGCTGCCGTGCTGAGATCCTTACGCAACATAAAGAGCAATGTCGTTTTGTCCGTTACATGGCATCGGTAATATATAAATAACGGGGATGCTTACGCCACCGGTGAGAAGCGATGCAAAAAACGGTGCGCGCGGTCGTGCCCTTTAAGACGCGCGGCGTGAAGACACGCCTCGC
>Ga0187778_10002292_pt1 | contig 13081 bp, 14 predicted proteins | sample 1015_Q2_SP5_20_M_FD_132418 | JGI IMG/M metagenome (GOLD analysis project Ga0187778, IMG submission 132418) | Tropical peat soil microbial communities from peatlands in Department of Meta, Colombia - 1015_Q2_SP5_20_MG | ecosystem: Environmental > Terrestrial > Soil > Wetlands > Peat | place... | reverse complement strand
CTCCAAACGACGGAGGAGGAGTTGGCCAGGGTTGTTCCCCCTAAGGTAGCCAAGGCGATAGTAGCCTCAAGAGAAGGGAAGGTGAAGGTGGTCCCTGGCTACGATGGGGTGTACGGGTCTCCCGTCTTCGAAGCATCGGATTTGTAGCTCCGACTCCCCATACGGGAGTATATCGGCAGGATAGCCAGATAGAAGCCCAAGAACAGCGCGTACCCTATCCAGTTGTGTATCCCCCAAAATGCGTTCGCCCCGTCCTCATAGCCAATCCACATCAGAAACACTATCCTCACCGAGTTCAAAAGCGTGAGGACCGCAATCCCCGCTAGCGCCAGCGACGTCGTAGAACGGAAGTCTTTCTTCAGATCCAAGTGCATCAGTGCCAGGAGCCCGAGAAACGTGGTCACGGAGATGATGCTGGAGCAGCCGGGCGTGACTACGCCGCTAACCATGTCTCCCGACCTCGACACGAACTCGAACTGCGTTCCCTGCCAGGCGACGGGAAACCCGAGAAGACCAACCATGCGGCCAGAAAGTAGCGATGACACCACGGCGAGAGGCTCTCCAAAGGCCCACTGGAGTGCTGCGGGGGCCCCGATTCCTGCGGCGTACACCAGGGCATATGGAAGGATGAAGCGCGTTGTCAAGGGGTTTATGATAAGCGAAGCCGCGTAGAATGTCAGAACCACTGCGATTCCCGATGTCTCGACAGTCAGGCCGGTAAGCGGCTCAAGCGCGAAGAGAAGGAAGACCATGACTATCCCAGCGATTCTGACGGACATACGTGATCCAAATCCTTCTTCGGATGCCAGAATCCGCTCCAATTCCTTCCATCTCAGGGCGAAGATAAGAGCGAGGAGGGCAGCGAACGGAATGGCGGGAAACACACTCCCAAAGGTGTCCCCCAATGACTCGTTCAGCAGCCCGATGAAGTTTGGAGCCGTACCGGCTGTAAGGACCGAGGCGGCCCCGATCCACCCGACAAACCTAAGCCCGGCTTTCAATTGTTCCCTGCGCTGGAGTCAACGAGTCTGAAAAGGTTGTCTGACCATCCTCTTCCCCCGCCAGCGGTTCTCATCTACGGCGACCCGATTATGAATCTTGGGAATCCAGTTCAGGTGCAGATGTGTGGGGATAATCGGATTTGAACATATTAGAAAGTATGGTAATGGAAAAGCCTAGGATTACGCCTAGCCATTGAGTTGTAGGGGTTTGAGCCTAGGAAGCCAATATCCCGTCGCTCGTAGAGAACGAGGACTGGATGGGGAAGGGGTCAACGACGACGAAGTAGTATTGGCCTGGTTGAAGACTCCAGCTTATCGAGGTAGGCGCACCCTGGCCCTTGTTGGCCGAGAAAACCGCGACATATTGGAGCGCTCCAGACCCCGAGAAAGCAGAGTATTCACTGGGTGTCATTATGTAGAGTGCGGGCGAATAGGAAGTCGAGAACGACCCCGAAACCTTGACGGGATTCTGGAAGGTAACCTTGAGCTAGGTATAGCTGCTCGGTTGAAGCTGAACCGTATCTTCCGCAGGAATTATCACTGTCGACCCTGCCGGTGAACCGTTCGATATGCCGGCGCGAGAGAGGCCAGCATATACCAGAAAACCCACAACAACTACTATCACAATCACTACCAAGATTCCCTTTGACACCACGTCCTAGGATGCGAGGCTGAGAGATTTGATCCAAGAGGGTAAGAGGATTCTCAGATTCTTAGAGGAACGAATGCATAGGCGTGCCAATTCTACACCGACCAGAAACCTCAGGACAGGCTACCGTATCATGCCAGCGGGAGCCCTCTGGTTTAGTCCCAAAATAGCTACGGCCCCGTAACGTATTCGTAGGCGTCGGCCGAGAGCATGAGGGGCAGCGTGAACTGCTGTATAGTAGTGAACCCACACAGGAGGTACTTGCAGTATAGGCAGGATAGGCAGGGCTGAACTGCTGTATAGGGTGAACTGCTTCCTGGCACTGCATAGCGTGAACTTATGTTCGCTGCTATTGTTTCACTATGGTCGCTGTCATGTAAGCTGCCGTTTAGCGGGAACTGCTGAAGCTGATACCAGTAGCCGTCTAGCCTGAACTGCTGAAGCTGGTTTGGTTGCTTGCTGAAATCAATCGGAATACCATCGTTCGCAACACTGGAGAAGACAGGAGCGGGGGCATTAGTCGTGAAGTTCCACTCGGTGACGCCCAGCGTGGCCGATGTTATCGGCGTCGTCGTCCGAGAGTAAGTCACCTTTTGCTCAGGTCCGGCGTAGTTTGGACTTGTGTGATACCACTCTGTCATCAGGCCTGTGAAGTAGCCCCGCGTGGCTGAGCGCGATTGCTGCGCCTGTGAACCCACGAACGAGGTTGCCCCATAGGCAGGGTAGTTTGCCGAGGCGCTCGCTCCCGTGCTCAGGTCCCGTGCAGAAGCAACCACCGTGTCTCCGCCGAACGAAAGGCTCATCTCGACGGTATCGTTCGGGTTGATTGTGCCTGAGAACGGGGTTGAGGCGGATGAGCGTGCAAGTCCGCCTGGCGCCCAGGCCGCTCTGACAAAACCGAAACCCGGGGTGTAGCCGCCCGTCTGGAGCGGCCAGTCCCAGCTCAACCCAACCTGGTACCAGTAGCCGGTGTTTGAGAGACCGTTTACGAGGTAGGCGGGTCCGTACCCGTTGGCGTCACACTGCGCGATTGCGGTCACATCGAATTCCAGCTGTGAGTATGATTGGGCGAATGCCATGACCTCCTGGACGTCGTAGTTTGGCTTAGGCCCAGACACAACGGTCGACGAACCAGGGCTAAGCAGGCAGTTCGCGTTGGAGCCGGAGAGGACGTGTGTGCCAGTCGGGATTACTGCGAACAGTGAAACGACCACCAGCAATGCCACGATTATCGCCGCCATTATTGTGATATTGATTCTAGACCGTCGGGGAAGCCCCTGCGGAGCACTAGCACTGCTTTCTGCTGGAGGCAGAGTGCTAGACAAAGCGACGAGTTGGGTCCCACAGTTCGGGCAGAACCTACAATCGGCAGTCACTTCGACTTGGCACTTGGGGCACTGCGGCAAAGACTGTCCCTGACTTTACATCGCTGGTTCGTCCCGGGTCTTTACCTTTGCTGTTGGAGGGGTTTGCAGGCCCCTAGGATTTCACGTGGTTGGGCATATCTATTGGAAGTTCGATGACCAATCCATTACCATGGATTTGTGTGGGGGTAGTCGGATTTGAACCGACGGTCTACAGGTTTCTGCAGCTCCAATGTCTAATCATCCACGCTGCCATGTCATCAAACTTGTATGTTTGACCACTGGAGCCTGTCGCCCTGCCATGCTGCCCACTTTCGTCAAGGTTCTGGGCTATACCCCCACGCGTTTCTCAGCGGCTCGTTGCACGCTAATTAAACTAGTGGCAAGTGGTTCCAGATGACCGGTCTGATGAAGGGACCAGTAAGGCCGCGAGAGACTTGGTATCATGAGAAACAGGCTGATCAAACTCCTAGGGGGCCCTAGATGTGTTCGTTGCGGCGAACTGGATGAACGCGTACTCACCATTGATCATGTCAATGGGGGTGGTACGTTGGATAGGAAATTACACGGAGGCTATTGGTCAATGATTTACTACTCAACACACAGTGAAGAGGCGTCGAAGAAACTCGAGATTCTAAGTCGAAACTGCAATCGGAAGAAGCACCGCGAGCGAGCAGGCGTGAGCTTCCTAGCTAGGCCCTATGCTCCAGGGCTTCCCCCCGTGGACGACCTTGTCGGGGAGCTTTGAGCCCCACCTCTCGAGGAACCCGATGTCCTCCTTCTTGTTCCTGAGGTTGTCCGGCAGCATCACCGGTATTTCATCGATTATCGGGTAGTACCTACCGCAGCTCGAGCAAATGAGTACGCCATCGACCACCACATCGCCTCTCACGTTGAATTCCAGCATCTCGAGCGGGTAGTGTTTGTCAATGGGGCAGGCTAGAATGTCGAGGAGCTTCCTTTGCATGGCTTCGCGTGCTTCAAGTCCCGTAAAAACGCTTTGTGAAGGCCAGAAACGTTAATCTACCGCAACCGATCGCCTCGTTCCAAGCCGGCCATAGCGCGTGGGTCCGACCTGGACTCGTTCCGATCCCAGCAGTCAAACCACGCGTCGTCGCGGTGATACTGACTTCCGAGAGGAGTCGGGAAGTCGCGATGCCGGCACCCATCTCAAGAATTCACGACGAGATGAATCAATGATACAGAACATTTAAGTCCGAGCGCGCGACGGCGATTTTTCGAGGCTCCGTGTCTATACTCTCAGGCAATGTTCTGCAGGTTCTGGGAAGCGACAGCCTTACCACGTTGATGTCTCTTTTCTGGATTGGTTTCATCCTGATCACCTTCTTCTACCAGACCAGGCTCCAGTCCTATCTCGCGCTGAACGACATCAGCAGAGGTTTGAACAAGCTCAAGGTAATGAAGGACAAGGCCAGGAAGGAGGCCATCGACTATCTCGTCAACGTCGGGAAGGCAGCCAACGATCCTGCCCAGAGGGTCGACCAGTTCCTCGACTACGTGACCATAATGCCCGTGGACACAGACCCGGCGGGGGTCATGGGCAAGATTGACCACGTGGTTACCACCAATAACGACAGGGTCAGGGCTGAAGTGGGTGCCCTGCTCGATCAGAAGAACCCGGTGACAGTCTCCATTTCAGAGAACCTGCTCGAGGTTGCGACCTCCCTTAACTATATTCACAAGATAGTCAGACACTTCTACCTGCTCGGCAAGAAGACCAACTCTTACTTCACGCTGGTCCAGCTGCAGATGCTCATGCCGATGATCATACAAGAAGCCGACGCTCTTCTGAACGCTGTTGATTCGTTCAAGATGGGGCAGCCGGTCGGTGACGGCATCGGGGCGATGGTCGTGTCGAGGTTCATGGTAGGCAACGAGAAGCGCGTAGTGGCCAAGGACACGGTCATGTCAGTCACAGAATACAAGGGGAGGAAGCTGTACGTTCTGAAGGCCGACGGGCCGATGGCATACGTGGGCCAGCCCGGCGTGGCAATACAGAAGATCATGGGAGATATGGGAGTGAAACCCAGCGCCATCGTGATGATTGACGCGGCGCTTAAGCTGGAGGGGGAGAAGACCGGAGAGATAGCCGAGGGTGTAGGCGCAGCCATAGGCGGCATCGGTGTGGAAAAGTTCCAGATCGAAGAAGCTGCAACCAAGGCCAAGGTCCCGCTCTACGCGATTCTGGTGAAGCAGAGCATTTTGGAAGCGATAACCGTGATGCGGAAGGAGATCGCCGAAGCGGCCGAGAAGGTCACCCAGGTCCTTAACAGGGTGATCGAGGAGAAGACGAAGGAAGGAGACGAGGTCGTGGTAGCTGGAATCGGCAACACCCTTGGTGTTGCACAGTGATGAGTTCCGTGCCAGGCCCAGACAGGAAAACGAAGCTGCTGGTCTACACAATTGAAGAGTGCCCGGTCTGCGGGCAAAAGACGAAGCGGGCCTTCGCGGTGGGCGACTATGTCACGAAGGACGGGTCGAAGTGCACGAAGTGCTCGAACCAGACTCGGGTTACCCTGGTGTACGCCGAGGGCACTAAGCCCTCAGGTTAGGACGACGAGCCCCACTTCATCCAGCGCCATCGTATGTTCGAACTGCGCCACGGGGCTCCCCGAAGCTTCGACAAGCGTGGGGTAGGCCCTCAAGATCTTTCTGGCGACGAGTTTGTCGATTATTCGTGGGAGCCTGTCCTTTCCAAACTCGCCGACATACCATCGGGGAGTGAATGGGAGTGTCTTCCGCTCAGCCCAGACCCTGTCGGCGAAACCGTCGAGCTCCCCAATCCCCGTCTTCTTCCTTGCGACCAGGGAGAAGATGGTTCGGGTCGGCGTGTCAACGACATAGCCTGCGGCCGAACTCAGAGTCAAGAAAGGTTCAATGGCGAACACTTCCCCCTTCTTCAGCGACTGCATACCGGGCATGTACAGGTTCGGGATGCTCTTGCCCGCGTGCACGGTGTATCTGTCGAGGGTGTGTCCGGTGAGGTTTTCGATAGTCTTGAAGCCGAACCTCGCGGCCTCACGGTGTATCTCTCTGCCGATTTCGCCAGTTCTCGCTTCCCTCCTGGCAGTGGCGATTGCAGCCTCGAGGGCCCTCTCTGTGGCCTCCAGCAGGAGGTTGTACGCTGGGTTGTAGGTCACGCTCACAGACGTATCGGTCACGTATCCCTCGACGTGTACCCCGAAGTCGACCTTCACCAGATCGTCCTCCCGGACTACCGAGTCGTCCCCATCCTGGGGCGCGTAGTGAGCAGTGACCTGGTTCACGCCGATTCCAGTCGGGAACGCGAGGTGTCCTCCTCTTGACTCCACCTCCCTCCTGACGAGGTCACATATCTCGAGGAACCCAACTCCTGGTCTCACAGCGGACCTCACCACCGCCTTAACCTGGTTCGTTATCGCGCCAGACCTCTTGTACTGCTCAGGAATCAGGGACAACTAATCTCACAAATCCTTTATTGAGTTCCGGCGCCAGCGGCGCCGCCCGTGGTATTTCAACTGATTCGCAAAGTCGGGTGCCCCAATTGAAGTACAAGACCGTGGCGACCGGAGGGACCTTCGACCACATCCACAAGGGACACCTGGCTCTTCTCACGAGGAGCTTCGACATCGGAGAAAGTGTCGTCATTGGCGTGACTTCTGATGCCTTCGCACCCAGGGGGGGTAAGATCCCCGACCAGACCTACGATGAGCGGGTCACCTCTCTGGAAGCCTTGCTCCGGAAGAGGTTCCCGGGACGGAGGTATCTCATCACCAAGCTGGACGACTACTTCGGGCCCGGGATTGCGTCCCCGGATGTGCAGGCGATAGTGGTGAGCAGGGAGACGGCAAAGCGGGTGCCCATAGCCAACGCCTTACGCGAGGCCAAGGGTTTCGAGCCCCTCGAGGTGGTAGTGGTCGATTACGTCCTCGCTGACGACTCGAAGCCTATCTCCTCTACTAGGATACGGAGAGGGGAGATTGACGCTGAAGGCCAGCTCCTGAAGCGGCCGGGTCACGGTTGAGAAGGGCCGGACCCGGGGAGCGGTTATATCGGAACCCTTGCAGGCGAGGGTAGGTTGGACAAAGACAGACTCGACCCCTGGGGCACGAGCTCGATCAAGGACTACTCCAGGCTCCAGTCCGAGTTCGGAATAGAGCCCGTGGCACCGTTGCTTTCGCGTCTGAAGAGACCCAGTCCCCATATGAGCAGAGGCATCGACTTCGGTCAGCGCGACCTGGGGCGGGTCCTCGATGCCTTGGGGAGCAACAAGCCCTACGCTGTAATGAGCGGCATCAAGCCTGACGGAGCCTTCCATCTTGGAAACAAGATGACAGCCGACGACATGATTTACTTCCAGTCACTCTCGAAGAAGTCTACAGTCTACTACGCCATAGCCGACGTGGAGGCCTACGCGGACAACGGGCTCTCCTTCGGCGAGACTTCAAAGACAGCCATAAGGAATGTCGCAGACATACTCGCGCTAGGTCTGGACCCGGACCGGGCAGTGGTGTACAAGCAAAGCGAGGAGATGAGAGTGATGAGACTGTCCATGATCTTCTCACGCGGCGTCACCAACAACATGCTCAAGGCGATTTACGGGGAGAGGCAGATAGGCCTCTACCTTTCGGCTCTTGTCCAGGCGGGGGACATCCTCATGCCTCAGCTCCCCGAATTCGGCGGCCCCAAACCCGTGCTCGTCCCGGTGGGGGCGGACCAGGACCCACACATCAGGCTGTCCAGGGACCTTGCGAGCAGGTACGGTTCCGAGTTCAAATTCGTCCCCCCTTCGGCGATATACCATCGCCTCGAGCTTGCACTGACTGGAGGCTACAAGATGTCGAAGCGTGTGCCCGAATCTGGTTTCACCTTGGACGACTCCTCTGCCGAAGCCTCGAAGCGCGTGCGCGTTGCCTTCACCGGGGGGAGGAACACTGTCGAGGAGCAGCGGCGGCTCGGCGGACGGCCAGACATATGTCCCGTGTTCGACCTCTACAGATTCCACTTCGCCACCGACGACGAGCACGTCAGGCGGGTCCATTACGAGTGCGAGGAGGGGATTCGCTTGTGCGGCGATTGCAAGCAGGAAGCGATTGGCCTGGTGAAGAGCTTCCTCGAGGGCCATCACAAGAAGCGCGACTCGCTGATGAACGACGCCAAGGACTTGTTGGCAAGGAGCAAGAGCTACCTAACCTCCACGGGAAGGTAGTGAGAAGAAATGTCGAGCACCCTCCATCCCCTCGAGCGGAAGATTCTCACGAATTTAGCCACTCTAGGCTCGCTGTCGTTCGACTCTCTCGTGAGCGCGACCGGGCTTCAGGAGGACCAGGCCAGACGCGCGCTCCAGTGGCTCTCTTCCAAGGGCCTGGTTGCTATCAGAGAAGACAGGCATAGCAAGCTCGAGGTTGTCAGAAAGCCGCCGGAGCTTGTACTGATGGCCAGAATCACGGGTGCACCGGGCCCGGTGAGTCTGCAGGACCTGAAAGTCCAGTTCGACTCGCCCGAAGAGTTCTCCGCTGCATTCGGCAGGGCGCGCGGTTCTGGATGGATCGAAGTCGAAGGAGGGGTGCCTCCCACGGTGGCGGTAGCCGATCCGAAGGGTCCAGAAACCCTGAACCTTCTCCTAGAGTCGGTCTCGGCGGGCACGGAGGAGGCCGCCCTCCCCCAAGCCCAGGTTACGCTCGTGGCTGACCTTCTGAAGAGGGGGGTGCTGAGACGGGTGGAAAGTCGCGTTACCTCGGTCAGCATAACCGAACAAGGCAGGGAGTCTGCCTCGCTCGGGGTCGAGTCGGGGCTCATCGACAGGCTCACTACCGAAGTCCTGGCTGCCGGAACATGGCGAGGCAAGGCCCTGCGCCCGATTGACGTGGAGGCGAAGGCCCCGCAGTTCTACCCAGGAAGGAGACATCCCGTCCGCGACTTCATCAAGGAAATCAGGGAGACGTACATTTCCATGGGCTTTACCGAGCTGCACGGGAACAGCATCTACCCGGCTTTCTGGAACTTCGACGCCCTGTTCACTCCTCAGGACCATCCTGGTCGTGAGATGCAGGACACTTTCTACCTGGCTGGACTTTCCGACTCCAAGATGCGCAGGAAGGGAGTGGTCGCGAACGTCGCCTCCACGCACGAGGATGGTTGGAAGACGGGCAGCAGAGGCTGGGGATACAGGTGGAAGATCGAAGAAGCGAGGCGGCTCGTTCTCAGGACACACAACACAGTCCTGACCGTAAAGGCGCTTTCCGAATCCAAGGAGAGGGAAACCCGGGTGTTCGCGGTCTCGAAGGTTTACAGGAACGAAAACCTCGATTACAAGCACCTCGCTGAGTTCCACCACATGGATGGGATCATGGTGGGGAGAGGGCTCAGCGTCAGGCATCTGATGGGCTTTCTGACCGAGTTCTACAAGAGACTGGGAATGGAAAACGTGAAACTCTGGCCCACATACTTCCCTTACACTGAGCCGTCGCTTGAGGTGGTGGGGTATTCCAAGGCAACCAAGTCCTGGATAGAACTCAGCGGATCAGGAGTCTTCAGGCCCGAGGTGACCATCCCTCTCGGCGTAAGGGTGCCCGTCCTCGCATGGGGACCCGGAGTGGAGAGGCTGATGCTGATGCGCTACGGTCTGGACGACATGAGGATCCTCTACGGCGACGACCTCACGTGGCTCAGGAGCAGGAGAGAGTTTGCCGGTAGTTAGGATCGACGCCTCCCGGTTCTCCAGGATGGTGGGCGCTGACAGGAGGACTATCCTCGATCGGCTCCCTTACATTGGCCTCGACATCGAAGGTGTCGAGAAGGACGCGGTGCGGGTAGAGTACAGCCCCAACAGGCCGGACTTCGGAACCGACTTCGGAATCGCACGGGCCATGAGGGGACTCCTTGGGAAGGAGGTCGGGCTCCCGAAGTTCCCCACCACTGCTTCAGGTATTCACGTATCGGTCGACAGACGGCTTTCCTCGGTCCGCCCTTTCATCGCCTGTGCTACGGCGACGGGGCTCGACCTCGACGACGAGGATATACGTCAGATAATCTCTCTGCAGGAGGACCTTCACAACGGCCTCGGAAGGAAGAGGCGAGTGGTTGCAATAGGGCTCCACGACCTGAAGGCAGTCGACCCCCCCTTCGCTTACCGCGCCGTGGATTCCTCTTTCGAGTTCGTCCCATTGGGAACCAGGAAGTCGGCAACCATAGGCTCGATTCTTGCCGACACACCCGAGGGGAGAGCCTACGGTTCTGCCCTGGGAGTGACAAAGCTCTACCCCGTGATAACGGATGTGAAGGGGGTCGTCCTGTCCTTCCCGCCCATAATCAACGGAAACGCGACCAAAGTGACTTCCAAGACGAAGAACATGTTCATCGACGTCACCAGCACAGACAGGAAGGCGGGCGACGATGTATTGGCGGTGGTCGTCACCACCCTGGCCGAGGCGGGTGCTAAGCTAGGCACCGTCTCGATCAGATACCCCGCCGCACCCAGGACCACTCCGGACCTGACCCCGATAGAACTGAAGCTGGACGATGAACTGGTAAGGTCGGCCTTGGGGATGAATCTCACTCACGGCGAGATTGTGAAGTCACTGGCCAGAAGTCGGATGGGAGCAAAGGGGAGGAACGCCATCGGCCCCCGCTACCGTATCGACCTCCTCCACCAGGTCGACGTCGCTGAGGAGGTGGCGCTTGGTTACGGGATGGACCGGATTTCGCCTGTCTACCCGCCGAGCAAGCAGCCCGGCTCCTTCGACATCTTCGAAGATTTCCTCGACTCGACGTCCACTGTGATGGCAGGTTCCGGGATGATTGAAATGATGACCTTCGAACTGACCGACGAGAAGTCTCTGTACAAGAATTTCCAAAGGTCCTCCGCGGAAAAGGTCTCCGTCCTGAACCCGAAGAGCATGGAGCACTCTGTGCTCAGGGACTCCCTCATCCCCACTCTGATGTCATCTCTGTCAGGGAACGTAAGGTCGGACTACCCGCAGAGGGTCTTCGAAATCGGGAGGGTGTACACACTTTCGTCGGGGAGCGTCTCAGAGTCATGGCATCTTGGTTGTCTTGTCGCCCACTCCCAGTCTTCCTACACCGAGGCGAAGATGTACCTCGAGTCGTTCTGTCGCGTAATCGCTGCAAAGGAGGTGGCAACCTCCGAGGCTCAGCACTGGGCCTTTTCGCCAGGAAGGTGCGCCGGTGTGAAGGTCGACGGGAAGGAGTTGGGCCATGTGGGGGAGTTGAAGCCAGAGGCGATTGAAAGCTTTGGTCTCGCCGTGCCCGTCTCTGGTTTCGAAATCGACCTGTCAGCGCTGCACGAACTCCTAAAATAGCGCCGGGGCACCTCAGGACCAGACGGCTTTCGTTCCAAAGCGCGCCAAACGGCCACCTGCGAAGGCGGAGACGCTTTGATGAGCCGGTGGTTCACCCAGTCGCGCGACAGACGGAAGCCGTTTGCCCGTTGAAGAGGCTCGGTGATGCTCCCCGCTGAAAGCTGGGACATGATCCGGGCTCGTCAGAGACGGGCAACACTCACCAGGAGAGAAAACAGGATGATCGACAAGCGGGAGAAACAGTATCAAGCCTTCGGGGAGTTCCTGGCCGGTTTCGTGACCGATCTGAATCATCTTTCAGAAGAGGGGTGGGGTGTCCTGGTCGAAGGTCAACGCGACGCCACCGCACTGAGGAAGCTTGGCTTCACGGGGAACTTGGCCATCATTTCCGTGCTGGGGAAGACCAAGAACCCAGTGTTCGAAAATCTGAAGAAAGTCGTGATCCTGACCGACCTGGACAGAGAGGGGGCTGTCCTGGCCGCGAGATACGTCAAACGCCTTTCACACGACGGTTTCAGGACGTCCTTGAAGGAGCGCCTGAGGCTGAAGAACGCGTCACATGGCGTCTTCCTGCACATAGAGAACCTCTCCAGGTTCGCTCAGAGCGAAGCTTGACGACCCGACGCCCAGGGACAAGTGAGAATGTTTCCCGGGCTCTCAAGAGCCCAAAGCCGTAAGTATCTTACTGCAAAATCCGCCTCGAATTGCTCGAGCGCAAAGTCCGGGCCAGTCATCTGGAGTGGTTTGAGCACCTGCCATGCGCGATTACCGTCTGTGACAGGAAGTACACGATCCTGTACATGAACGAAAAGGCTGCAGAAGTGAACGAGGAGGCGGGGGGCAGAGCGCTCGTCGGAACGAGCTTGATGGACTGTCATCCGCCTGACGCCCAGAGGAAACTCAGGGAGGTCATGTCCTCGGGCAGGCCCAACACATACACGGTCGAGAGGAAGGGGGTCAAGAAGATGGTGTACCAGAGCCACTGGAAGAGGAATGGGCGCGTCGCGGGCCTTGTTGAGCTGTACTTTGAGCTTCCCAGGGACGTCCCTCGCCACGTAAGAACCTGATACTCGAAGCAGGCCGTTGAGAAGGCTAAGAGAGTCGCAGATCTAGCAGAGTTGTGGGCTAGGCTGCGGTCTGATTCGGCCTCTGCTTGGGCACAAATTGCGAAGCTGGCGTAGCCTGAACCAAATACCCATCCTTCGAGAGCCCAAGCCCATTCACAATCTGGGCGACAGTCTCGCCGACCTTCGATGAATCGACGAAGATGCTCAGGGCTTCCCTGTCTCTCATTGGGTGGGGCGGAGTGCTCGCGAGGCTGAAAGTCACCAGCCCGTTGAATATCCCCCCTACCCTCGCTGCAGCCTGTGTGCCAAGATCGAACCCCCTCTGGACATCGATGTCCTGGAGGAGGATTATCCAGACCTGCACTCCTTTCCTCTCTTCGACCGCCACGCCTTCGGCCACCACCCTGGCTCAGGTTAAAAGTTCCGTACCATCGCTTCGCCCTTGGCGGGGCGGAAGAGATTCGGTAGACGCCCGATGAAAGCTGACAGGGAGATGAATCCTACGTCAAGTTAACAGAGCCCAGAAACACGAAGTTTATATCCCCGATAATTTTCGCAGGAAATCAATTAACGATTAACACCGTTAAGCACGAGTGAAACAGAAGTGAACGGAGAGAGGGAAATTGCCAGATTCAGGTATAGTAAAGTATCTAGTCAAACTGAAGTTTGAAGTAGACGG
>Ga0187778_10002291_pt1 | contig 13082 bp, 6 predicted proteins | sample 1015_Q2_SP5_20_M_FD_132418 | JGI IMG/M metagenome (GOLD analysis project Ga0187778, IMG submission 132418) | Tropical peat soil microbial communities from peatlands in Department of Meta, Colombia - 1015_Q2_SP5_20_MG | ecosystem: Environmental > Terrestrial > Soil > Wetlands > Peat | place... | reverse complement strand
CTGCCCCGCTGATCACAACCTCCTCGGGCGCCAAGATGGGCAAGACGGCGGCTGGCGCGGTGTGGCTCAACGCTGACCAAGTGAGCCCATACGACTACTGGCAGTACTGGCGCAACACCGAAGACGGTGACGTTGCACGCTTTCTCAAACTGTTCACCGTGTTGCCGCTTGACGAAATCTCACGGCTCGCCGCACTTAGGGGCAATGAGATCAATGAAGCGAAGAAGGCGCTAGCTACGGCGGCGACCGCGCTGGTTCATGGTCGCGAGGCCGCCGATCGAGCAGCCGAAACCGCGCGAAAGACATTCGAGGAAGGTACGCCGGCTGAGACACTGCCGACAATCAAGATTGAGAACGGAATGGGCATTCTAAATGCCGCCGTAGCCACCGGCACCGTGTCGTCAACCAGCGAGGCGCGCCGCCAAATCAAAAGCGGCGGCATCAAATTGAACGGTGTCGTCGTAACCGATGAAAAGCTGACGTTGACGGACAACAACGCGACGTCCGAGGGAGTTCACGTTCTGTCGTTCGGCAAAAAACGGCACTTTCAGCTCAAGCGGAAATAACCGCCTCAGCGCGCCTGCATCTGATTCTGCGTCTGCGGAAGCAAATTCGGATCGAACGATCCCGGCGACGGGATGAATTTGCGCAGCAGACCCGGCGCTATCGCGCTCACTGGATTGACCAGAATTCGCGGCGAGCCTGGTGGCCCGACGGCCTCATAATTTATTCCGAGCAAACCTTCTTTGCTGCCGCCGCCAAGGAACAGGCCAACGATGGGGATTTGGCCGAACATGTTGTTGAGCCCATAGAACGGCACGAAGGTGCCGCGCAGGTGCACGTCGTCGCGCGCGTAGTCAATTTGTCCCTCTATCGTCGCGCCAACGAGCGGCCCGCGTACGATACCGTCGCGGATCGCCATCTTGCCGGGCGAGCGCGTGAAATCGGTGCGCATCTCGCTGAAGTCGACACCCTGTGTGCCCGCCGCGCCCGGCGCCCCCGATACAACCCTCTCTAGCGCGGGTTCTCCGCGCACCGAGAAGCTCCGGATGAAAAGGGTCCCGATTTGCGGTGCCTGGTCCTGCGTCGGCGCATCCAGGGCAACCCACATCTGACCACCAAACATGCGCGGATACATGTCGGTGAACCTGAAGAGCGAACCGGCATCGTCGGTTTCGAAATAGATAACGTGATGATTGTCGCGGGCGCGTACCCGCAAATCGCCATTCAACGGAGTATCGCGGCCGATCTTGCTCGTCATCGAGAAACTTCGAATATGCCCTCCGCGGCGCGACAGTCTCAGGTCAAGCCCTCGTAGCGTCTCGCCGTTATGGCCTGCCACAGTGCCGAGTTTGACGTCGAGATCGAGATCTTCCTGCGTGGTTTTATTCTTGTCAGCGAGTCCACCCGCCAGCGACGACTTCACAAAATTCCGCCCATCGTAGACATCGCCGCGCATCGACACGCGCAACGTGCCGTCGCTGCCGCGGTCCGCCTTCAGGGCGACCTTATCGCCGTCGGAAAATCCGAATACCGGGAAATTCGCCGAAACGAGTTCGTTCGTGCCATCGAACTCTACCGAGCCCCGGACGGTCGTGCCCGCGCCGTCAACGCTGATATCATCGAAACGAACTGACTTGCCCGTTCTGACCATTGTATAGGTAGCGCGCGCAGGTTTTCCTGCCGGTTTGACCCAGCCGGGCAACAGATTGTCGATCTTCACCGGTGTGAGGTCCGCCTCAACGCTCAGGCCATTGTCGTCTTTGGTATTGTCGCCGACCCGCCCCAAAACCTTGACAGGAATGGCTCCTGCAACTGCGCTGCCGGCATCCATCCCCATGCGGCGACGGGCGGCCTCATCGATTATCGATTGCATACGAAGCTCGGCGTCAGGGTCGTCTTTCTGCTTACGCAATTCGATGGTTGCCGGCGTACCGTTGAGCTTGACGTCGCCCTTGAGCTGAAAACCATCGTTCGTTGCCGTTGCCTTGAGAAGCGAAGCCTCGAGCTTTTGGCCAAGTAAAATTTTATCGGCGGAAAAATTGATGAGGTCAGCGGCAATAGTATAAGTCGAAGAATCCTTGGGAACCGATCTTCCGATTGCCAAGCGGACCCCAACCTGGGCGGCGACCGTGCCGCGACTTGTTGCCGGATCAAGCGTGATGCCCACGCTATCGCGCAAGCCTTCGGTTGCAAGCAACGCTGCGGTAGCAGGCATGGTACCGTCGATGCGGAAGCTCGCCCGCGCGGGTGCCGGTTTGGGAAAAGTGTCCGGCACTTCGAATACGCCGCTTGCAATGTTGAGTTTGCGTCCCGGTACTGCTTCGACTGTGCCACGGCCGAGATTGATGACCGCGTTGCGGCCACTGATCCGGACTGTCAGATCAGCGTCACGAATAGCCGGCAAAGTTGCAATCGGACGCAGTGTCGTCCCGCTGGTTTCGATATCGACAGACAAGCCATCGTCCGGGGTCGGCGGGCCGTCGTGCCTGAAGACATCAAGTGGTGCGTTGCCGGCAACAACAACCCGTTCGACCATGCCATCGGCAATATGGTCTTCAACCCAAGACCGCACATCAGCGGCCACGAATATCGGCCAGAGCCGCTTCATCGCTGACACGGTCATGCGCGTACCGGCAGCGCCGAAAGCAAGGTGCGGCTCCGTCCCGGAATAATCGAGGCTCCCGGTAACGGCGATGCCGATATTGTGCGAGGGACGCGTGTCGATGCGGCCGAAATCACCCTGATCAAGTTCTAGCCGTTTGCGCGCGGTATCGATCCGTGCGCGGACAGCAACGCGATTGATGGAAATGCCCTCTTCATCCGCCGACGCGCCTGGCGCGATTATGATCGGATCGATTACAGAATCGCCGCGCGCGACTTCAAGCCGCCAGGCGCCGTTGTCATCGGGCAGCGCCTCCAGGCTCGCACGCAGGGTGAACTGGTTGCCGCCGGATTGGACCTGGAACGGCACAACCAGATTGTGCCGGTGCGCATCCCAATTGAATCGGAAATCGGCATGGTCGATGTTCAAACGAATCCTGTCATTGTCATTGATAGTGCCGGCATCCGCGATGAGCTGCCCCTGTACCTGTTGGGGCGTCCCGTCGGCTGACACGTCGGCACGGATACTCGCGGACAAAGGCAGGTCGATATCCACGTTTCGTGTGTCGAGCCTGAGCGCCAGTATAATGTCCCGTGTGGAAACCTTGCGCGCCTCGATGCCAACCGCGCGCATCCCATCGGTGAGCGGACGTATCGCTGCACTCAAAACCCATGGCCGTTCGGTATTGTCGGATTCTAGTCGGAAAATAACTCCGCCCTGTCGCGGACGCGTCAGGCTTGCGTTGATACCGTCAAAAGTCCAGCGCTTTCCATTGCGGCGGTCGTCAACGACGAGATTGCCGTTCTTGAGACCGAGCTCGCGCAGGTCGTGTCCATCGAGGCCCGTTTCACCAACGGCATCGAGCCTCGCCATGATGCCCGCAAGATCTTGGAAACCGGCTTGTAACGCGGCTTGCGGCGTAGCGTTGGAATCGGGCGCACTCATGCGCGGCGGTCCAATGCCCGGTGCGGCGGTCGCGATTGGCCGCTTATCCGCGCCGGCAAAAACGGTAAGACGACCGTCGGTCTCAATGCGTATGGACATTTCGGCGCCCACCAGATTGAGACTTTGCGCACGCAACCGCCCTGCCAGAAGACTTCTGCCGGAAATACCAACTTCGGCTTTTGGTGCGCTCGCGACTATGGTTCCGTCGCTATCCCGTACGATGATGTCGCGCAGGCGAAGCGAGGTTCGACCTTTCTCGTCGCGTTCGAGCTGTGTGCCTCCTACGACAACACTATGGTTGCCGCCGAAGTTTTCCTCGATTGCCGCCTTTAGCCACGGTGTAGCGAGATCAAGTTCGATCGGACCACCCGACAGCCGCCACCATAGCCCGACGACCGCAAGGGTCGCGATCGAGGCAAAGATCACCAAACCCCAAAGCACACGGCGAAGGAAACGCAAACGGACCAGACTGACTGCCCGCCGGCGCGCGCCTGTCCACCGCTGACGACCGAGAACACGCGTCACGCGCCGCTGATGCGGGGCATGAGCCACGGCAACAACGTGGCCTTCATGATGTGCGTGCTCGTGTTCGCTACCGGTCATTCGCTAGGTCGCGCCCTCGTCTGACTTAGCATGCGTATTCTACCGACAGCCGGACACATACACGGCGTTTCTCGCGGCACTTATCTGTGGAACCGGTTGCGCCCCTCCGACGCAAATGGCATGTGCGACATGACCGTTTGAAAGCGACGAAAGGAAGGCATATGGGCCAAGAACTTGCTGCGGGTGCGAAGGCCCCAGCCTTCACATTACCGCGGGACGGCGGCGGCCAGATTTCGCTGAAGGACTTCAAGGGCCGCAATCTTGTCCTCTATTTCTATCCCAAAGCCGATACGCCCGGATGCACCAAGGAAGCGCTTGCTTTCTCGCGGCTACGCGGCCAGTTCGCCAAGGTGGGGACCGAGATTCTCGGGGTCTCGGCCGACCCTGTCCAAGCCCAGGATCGATTCAAGTCCAAACACAAGCTCAGCATAGCGCTCGGGTCCGACGAAGAAAAAAAGATGATCGCCGCGTACGGGGCCTGGGGCGAGAAATCCATGTACGGGCGCAAATTCATGGGGGTCATCCGCAAGACATTTCTGATCGACGGGCGTACCCGTATTGTCAGGGTCTGGCCGAAAGTTCGGGTCCCGGACCATGCGGAAGAGGTTCTGCTTGCCGCTCGCGACCTGTAATTACCGGCAATTACTGAAGAATCATAGCCGAAACCGGTTTACCGGTTTCTTAACCATATCGGATTGATATCGGCCTGGCTGGCCACGGTTCGACCACGACGAACCCGGCGCGGAGCGTCGATGTCGCATTCTTCCCCCTCATACTACCCGGCAACCGACTCGGGTCCGCGCGCCGCGCACGCGCGAGCTTCAGCCGCAGCAATGTCCCGTCATCTGCATCGCAGCCATGATGGCTATACCCTCGTCCATGCCGGTCATCAGGTTCGGATAGGACCGATAGCGTTCTGGATCGTCGTCGGCGCACTGGTCATTATGGCAGTGTGGACCATCGCGACGGGCACTTATTTCGCGTTCCGCGACAACGTTCTGACCCGGCTGATCGGCCGTCAAACCGAGATGCAATTTGCGTACGAAGACCGCATCGCGGAATTGCGTGCGCAGGTCGATCGCATCATGAGCCGGCAGCTACTGGACCAGGAGCAGTTCGAACAAAGGCTCAATGCGTTGCTCCAGCGCCAGGCGGCATTGGAACAGCGCACATCCGCACTCACGGGCGACGTTTCAAGCACCGGATCGGTAAAGCCCTCGCGGATTGCGCCGCCGGCCCCGCCCGCGCCCGAAAGAATCCAGCCATCGCCAATCAGTGACACCGTGATCTTCGTCGCGCCGCCCGACCGCGAAGCGCGGCTACAGTCGCGCGAATTGGCCACGAATGCGACCCGTGTCGCTGAACGTACAACCGCGGGCGGTCTCGGAGGCGTGCTTGCACGCGTTTCCTTGTCGCTGGATAAAGTTGAGCAGCGGCAAGTCGCTACTCTCACCGATCTCGAAGAACGCATCGACACAAGAGCGCGCCGGATTCAGAGTGTCCTCGCGGATCTGGGAGTGGATGCATCCCGCAGATCTGGGGACGCTGCAGCCGGTGGTCCATTCGTGCCGATCAGACCGCCGCAATTCGGCGCCAGCGCTTTCGACCGTCAGCTCTATCGCATCAATGTCGCGCGCGCACAAATCAACCGTTACAGCCAGACGCTGGTCGCGGTACCGGTACGAAAACCGGTCATCGGTGAAGTCGACATGAGCTCACCGTTCGGCATGCGCATGGATCCATTTTTGGGTCGTCCGGCAATTCACACCGGCATCGACCTGCGCGGCGACGTGGGTGAACCTGTACGAGCTACAGCCACGGGTCACGTATCCATCGCCGGCCGCGAGGGCGGCTATGGCAATATGGTCGAAATCGATCACGGTAATGGGCTTGCGACCCGGTATGGCCACCTGTCAGTGATCAGCGTGAAAATCGGCCAGTTGGTCCGCATCGGTGAGGTCGTCGGCAAAATCGGATCAACCGGCCGCTCCACCGGACCGCACCTGCATTATGAGACTCGCGTCAAGGGCGAAGCTGTCGATCCGCAGAAGTTCCTTCGCGCCGGATTGAGGCTTGGCGACGTATAGCTAGAGCGCAAACCAAGCACCAAAACGCTTGCAACTATTCCACGTCCTCAATCTGCTCCGGTCCGCCGCCGAAGGCCTTTTGTGCCAATGCTGCCTGCATGAAGGCGTCGAGATCGCCATCGAGCACGCCCGACGTGTTTGAAGTAGAAACGCCGGTGCGCAGGTCCTTCACCATTTGATAGGGCTGGAGCACATAAGAGCGAATTTGATGGCCCCAGCCGATATCGGTCTTGGCCGCCTGCTCGGCCGCCGCCTTCTCCTCGCGCTTTTTCATCTCCATTTCAAAAAGCTTGGCGCGCAACATGTCCCACGCCATCGCGCGATTGCGATGTTGCGATCGATCGTTCTGGCACTTGACCACAATGTTTGTCGGAATGTGCGTTAGTCGCACCGCCGACTCGGTCTTGTTGACGTGTTGACCGCCGGCGCCCCCTGATCGCATGACGTCGGTGCGTACGTCGCTTTCTTTGATGTCGATCTTGATCCGGTCGTCCACCACCGGGTAGACCGTGACGCTAGCGAATGACGTATGCCGGCGCGCATTCGCATCGAATGGCGATATGCGCACCAGTCGATGCACGCCGTTCTCGCTTTTTAACCAGCCATAGGCATTGTGCCCTTTGACCACAACGGTCGCCGACTTGATGCCGGCGCCCTCACCCTCGGTTTCTTCAATCCATTCCACTTTGTAGCCGTGCGCTTCGGCCCAGCGCACATACATGCGCATAAGCATGTTGGCCCAATCCTGGCTTTCGGTGCCGCCGGCTCCGGCATGGACTTCGAGATAGCAATCGTTGGCGTCCGCCTCTCCGGACAGCAGCGCTTCCAGTTCTCGCCGCGCGACTTCGATCTTCAGGCGTCTCAGCGCATTTTCCGCTTCAGCAATTGTCTTGTCGTCTTTTTCCGCCTCACCCAGATCTATCAGTGTGATCTGGTCGTCGAGCTCCTCCTCGATGCGACCGATAGCCTTGAGCTGGTCGTCAAGCGCGTCACGCTCCCGCATGACGCGTTGGGCGCGCGCCTGATCATTCCAGAGATTGGGATCTTCAGACTCTTTGTTCAGCTCGGCGAGACGCCGCGTCGCGGTGTCGACATCAAAGATGCCTCCTCAGCAGCCGGACCGACTGCTTGATTTCTTCGACGAGATTCTGGATTTCCGCGCGCATTAATTGTTCACCGCTGCATTGCTTCGCTGCATTTAATAGACGCAGGGCGCAATGTCGAGCCTCCCCAAAATCGGGGTGTCGCTAACGCCACGAAATTACGATTTGATTCTAGTAAAGACCGCCGGTGCCGGAGCGAACGGCACGGTCGGCATCGGGTGTGACACCGACACCCCAGGCCCGCCCACCTTCCGCGTTGTCACCACCGCCGACAACCGAATAACCGTCGGGCGGCGCAGTGCCGGGTTTGAATGCTTCGAGGATTGCCCGTTCGGTGCCCGGTCCAGCGCGCGTTCCGCTTTTGAGATCGACGCGGATGAGCTTGATGCCCGGCGGGACGCGGAACGGCAGTGCCGGCTTGCCGGCAAGGGCAGCCTTCATGAACTCCTTGACGATCGGCGCCGAAAGATGGCCGCCGGTGGCGCCTCGCCCAAGGTGTCTTGGCTTGTCGTAGCCCAAGTAAACGCCGACGACGATGTCCGGCGTAAAGCCGATGAACCATGCGTCCTTTTCATCGTTGGTGGTGCCGGTCTTGCCGGCGACCGGCCGCCCGACTTCTTTGAAGCCGGCGCCCCCGGCCGTGCCACGAAGGACCACCCCCTCCATCATTGAGGTGATCTGATATGCGGTCATTGGATCGAGCACCTGTTCGCGCCGATCGATCAATGAAGGCTCGGACTGGTTCTCCCATTTCTTGCCGGCGCAACCGACGCATTCACGCTCGTCGTGCTTGTAGACGGTGTGGCCGTAGCGATCTTGGATGCGGTCGATCAATGTCGGCTTTATCCGCCGACCGCCATTGTCAAACATTCCGTAAGCCGACGTCATGCGCAGCAACGTGGTCTCGCCGGCACCGAGCGCGAATGAGAGATAGGGCGGCAGGTCGTCGTAAACGCCGAAGCGCTTGGCATATTCCGCGATCAGCGGCATGCCGATGTCCTGCGCAAGGCGCACCGTCATCACGTTGCGTGAATGTTCAATGCCATAACGCAGTGTAGAAGGGCCCGCAAAACTGCCTTCGTAGTTTTCAGGTCGCCAAACACCGACGCCAGGCCCCTGATCCACCTCGACCGGCGCGTCGAGCACGATCGTCGACGGCGTATATCCATTGTCGAGCGCCGCCGCGTAGACGAATGGTTTGAAAGATGAGCCCGGCTGACGCAACGCCTGGGTCGCGCGATTGAACTGACTCTGATCGAAAGAGAAGCCGCCAACCATCGCGAGCACGCGTCCTGTCCACGGGTCTTCGGCCACCATGCCGCCGGACACTTCCGGTATCTGGTGCAGAATGAACTGCCCTTCGGTTTTGGCGGGCTCGACGTAAACCACATCGCCGGGGCTGAGCACCTGGCTCACTTTGCCTGGCGCCTTGCCGCCAGTCTTCGCCCATTTCATGCCTTCAATCGGCAAAATGCCTACGGTGCGCGCTTTGCTGACAAAACCACCGGGCTCGCGTCCAGGCTGCAAGCCGATGCGCGCGGATTGGTCGCTCACCTCCAGCACGACTGCGAGCCGCCAGGGCGCGACGTCGTTCAACGCTTTGACATCGGCAAGTTTCACGCCCCAATCGGCACCGATATCGATCTTGGCTACAGGCCCGCGCCATCCCTGGGACTCGTCAAACTTCACAAGGCCGTCGGTGAGGGTCTTGCGCGCGAGCGCCTGCAGCTTGGGATCGAGTGACGTGCGGACAGAGAGGCCACCCTCATAAAGCTTCTTTTCCCCGTACCGTTCATAAAGTTCGCGCCGGACCTCTTCGGCAAAATATTCACCGGCAAACAGGCGCGTTCCGGCAGCCTTTGTTGTCACGCCTAGCGGCAAGCGTTTGGCATTTTCAGCATCGCCGGACTTGATGAACCCTGCTTCCGCCATGCGGTCGAGCACCCAATTGCGTCGCTCAAGGCCGCGCTCCCGCTGGCGGAATGGGTGAAAGAGGTTTGGACCCTTTGGCAGCGCGGCGAGATACGCAGCCTCCGACACGGTGAGTTCGTTCACCGCCTTATCGAAATAGACGAGGGAGGCCGCGGCAATGCCATAAGCGCCAAGGCCAAGGTAGATTTCGTTCAAGTAAAGCTCGAGGATCTTATCCTTGCTGTAAGTGCGCTCGATCTTGAGCGCCAACAGCGCCTCCTTGATCTTGCGCGAGTAAGTAACTTCGTTCGTTAACAGGAAGTTCTTGGCGACTTGTTGCGTAATGGTCGAAGCGCCCTGCGGCCGCCGGCTCGAGCCGTAGTTCTGAATGTAGATCATGGCAGCGCGCGCGATACCGGTGAAATCAAGACCGCCGTGCTCGTAGAAGTTCTTGTCCTCCGCGGCGAGAAAAGCGTTGATCACTAACTTCGGCACCGCCTGGATGGGAATGTACAGCCGCCGTTCGCGCGCATATTCGGCGAGCAGCGAGCCGTCCGCCGCATGCACGCGCGTCATTACAGGAGGCTCATAGTCCTGTAATTGCGAGTAGTCCGGCAGATCCTTCGAGAAATGCCAGAGCAGACCGGCGGTTGCCGCAACGCCGACCACGAACAGGATAGTGCCCGCCGCGAACAGGAAGCCGAAGAACCGCAATAAGAGCTTCATGAGCGAATGATCCCGCCTTGCACCCAGCTATAGGCTCGGTCCGCCAAAGCACCGCGCCGCAACACTGACGGGCATCCTACTATCCCTAGGCCGCCGCCGTCTTTAACAAAAGGTGCGGTATTCCCCTCAGATCGCTGGGTTTTATGTTGAAACTGAGGCCGATAACTCATCTTAGTTGCGACCTCCGCCGGCTACCTTAGGCGTAAAATAGGCATCGACCGCCTGCACCAGTGCCTGCGCTGTCCGGGTGCGCCAGGTTGCTGACATGAGTTGCTTGAGGTCGTCCTTGGTCGACATATAACCGAGCTCCACAAGGATTGACGGCACATCCGGCGCGGTCAGAACCTTGAAGCCTGCCGACTTGAGCGGATGCTTGTGAAGTCGTGCGGCGGCTTTGAGTTCGCCAACAACAGTCCGCGCGAATTGCATGGAGAAGGTTTTGGTCTCACGTTGCGCCAGATCGACCAAAATATTGGCGACGTCATCGGGCTCGGTTGTGAGGTCGACACCAGCGATGACGTCAGCCTTGTTTTCCGCTTCGGCCAGCCGTGCAGCCTCCGCATCGGATGCATTTTCCGACAGCGTATAGACTGTTGCGCCCTCGGCCTGACCTTCGTTGCGCGGCAAGGCATCAGCATGTACTGAAATAAAGAGCGCAGCGTTGCGCGTACGTGCAAAACGGACACGCTCGCCGAGAGGAATGAACGTGTCGTCGGTACGCGTCATCGCGACGCGATATTTGCCCCCACTCTCGAGCTTCTCACGTAGCATCTGCGTAAAGACCAGCACCACGTCTTTTTCAAGCTCCCCACCCGCCCCTTTGGTCCCGTTGTCGATGCCGCCGTGCCCAGGGTCGAGCACGACCAGAGGCCGCGCATCACCATCCGCTTTAGGCGGAGGCTCACTCGGCTTGGCGTTCGTGCTCGGCGCGGAACGGTTCGCAAGCGCAATGTTGCGCAGGAAGCTGGCGCGATCGATGGGGGTAAGATCGAGCACCAGCCGTGCCGGCTGGCCCTCGGCCGCGTCCAGCACAAACGATTTTTCGACGCGCACCGGCCCCTTCGTGTCGAGCACGATTCGCGAGCCGCCCTGCATGATCAGTCCGTAGCGGAAGGCCTTCACCAGGCCGCGGCTTTGCTCGGACGCCTTGGCAGGTAGCTTGAACGTGACCTGCGGAAGATCGACGACCACTCGATAGGGATCGGCAAGCGTAAAGGCAGCAAGATCGACCTTGCGATTCAAGTCGACGACAACGCGAGTCTGCTTGTCGTCGCCCCCAATACGCATATCGGTCGCAACCAACGGCGATTCTGTAGCCGCGAGCAGCTGCGCAGGGACTGTGCAGCACAGCAGCGCAGAGGCAAGCGTGCCGACGAAGGTGATCGTGCGGAGTGTCACGAATCCAGACCCTTTGAGGCCCCTTTTTTAACCTATTAATAGCTGCTTCGGTTAACGGAACTTGAGCAAGAGCGCGATTCCGGGCGTCAGTGTGGCCGAAACGCAAAGCTTCCCTTGCCAGCATTGTTTCAGGGCCGTATGTAGGAGTTACTGACGGTTAGAGTTCCGGTTGTGCCGCGTTCGGGCACCGGCGCGCTTAGGTCCTGTACCGCCCCTCGAGGAGCTCGGCGGACGGCCAAGCGAAACGAGCCGAAACCCTTGTGAAGGACACCCGGATCAGCGCTCGGCCACATGGGTCGTTCGCCACCTGACCGTAAGTGACGAGAAACCTCGGCTGGCGCCTATAGGCGCGGCCGCAGCGCTACGGGTCGCGAGTTTCATGCTGCCACTGACGCAGCAAAGGAATTTTGAGGTTCACCGCCCGCTCACCGCCATTGTGACGGTGCGCGCAGGTGCGGACCTCGCCCGCGCGGCTCATCCCTTCCACACCAATCAGACCGGCTTCCCGCTGCATCGTCTTGCGCTGTCGTTATCGCGCGAGCGTGCGGGAATTGCTGGCTCAGTGAGATTTTCCAATGGCCGACAAAATGCTGATCGACGCGACCCACCCGGAGGAGACCCGGGTCGTGGTGCTACGCGGCAATCGCGTCGAAGAATTCGATTTCGAGAGCGCCAACCGCAAGCAGCTTCGCGGTAATATCTATCTCGCCAAAGTGACGCGCGTTGAACCGTCCTTGCAGGCGGCTTTCGTCGATTACGGCGGCAACCGTCACGGATTTTTGGCGTTTTCGGAAATCCATCCCGATTATTATCAAATTCCGGTCGCCGACCGGCAGGCTCTAATCGCGCAGGAAGAGCGCGACCAACGTGCCGCCGACGCGGAGGCCGACAATCGCGCCGGCAGGCGCGGTCGCCATCGCGGCGCGGGTCGTAGACGCGGCCACGATGTGATGCGAAGCGAACCACTTCCGGCAGCGGATGTCCCGCAAGATTCCACCGACGTTCCGGCGAATGAAATGGGCATGGGGTCGCCCCTGCCCGGCGAGATCGCCGAAATCGCCAGCGATATGCCGGCGACGGAAGCGACTTCCTCAGAGCTGGTCGCCGAAGAGCGCGCCAACGACGCCAGTGAAATAGCCGCGAACGAAGAACCCGCTCCCTTCGAGACAAACGATCAACCGGTCGGGTCAACGACCGAACCCGAAGGGTCATTAACGGACACCGACGGCGCATTTACTTCCGACGCTACCGAAGCCGAATATTCCACATCCGCTGCCGAGACTGCTTCCGGCCAGGACGCGGGAGGCAATGGCGCAGGCGAGGAGCATGTGGAGGAGGAAGCGGTTGAGTCGGTCGGCGGTGCCGATGCGCTTGAAGAGGTGCAGGAACGACTGCCCCGCTTCCGCCGCCAATACAAGATTCAGGAAGTGATCAAGCGCCGGCAAGTGATGCTGGTGCAGGTCGTGAAAGAAGAGCGCGGCACCAAAGGCGCCGCCCTGACCACTTACCTGTCGCTCGCCGGCCGCTATTCAGTGTTGATGCCCAACACCGCTCGCGGCGGCGGAATTTCACGTAAGATCACATCCGCCGAAGATCGCTCAAGGCTGAAAGAAATCGCTCAAGAGCTGGAAGTGCCGGAAGGCATGGGCGTGATTTTGCGCACTGCGGGCGCCAGCCGAACCAAGACGGAAGTGAAACGGGACT
>Ga0187778_10002290_pt1 | contig 13084 bp, 11 predicted proteins | sample 1015_Q2_SP5_20_M_FD_132418 | JGI IMG/M metagenome (GOLD analysis project Ga0187778, IMG submission 132418) | Tropical peat soil microbial communities from peatlands in Department of Meta, Colombia - 1015_Q2_SP5_20_MG | ecosystem: Environmental > Terrestrial > Soil > Wetlands > Peat | place... | reverse complement strand
GAGCGAAGAGTTTCAAACCGCCATCATCCCCACCCCTTCTATTGGCATGATCGGATTAGTCGATGACGTGTCGAAAGCTCCTGCCGGAGGCTTCCGTCGAAGCGGGGACATCATACTACTTATAGGAGACACGTTTCCGGAGTACGGAGGGTCAGAGTATGGTGAACTCTTTGGAGTCGATGGGCCGGTCTCAGAACCGTGCCCGAGCGTCAACAATTCGATTAGTGTGTTAGTGGACCTTGTGGAGTCGGGAAAAATCGCTTCCGCCAAGGCAGTTTCGCGCGGAGGCATCATAAGCGCGCTTGCACAAATGTGTAACCAGCTGGGAGCTGAAGTGGATTTATCTAACTATCTCACAGAAGAGGACGAGGTATTTTCTGAGACTTCTGGGAGGGCTGTCTTAGCGATCGAGCCCAGCAGCGTTGATGCGGTGATAGGTGCACTAACATCCCGTGGAGTTCCGAATGCTGCCATCGGCAGAGTTACTGGAAACGAGTTGAGAATCAAGGTAAGTAATACCGAGCTCACACTTTCTATAGATTTGATTAGGAGAAGCCTCAATACTCTCAGTGATTGTATGATGGCTTAGCAAATGCGGCGGCACGGTATTGCCTGGTGAATAAACAATGCTGAGTGTGAACCTTGTTTACGGAACGTACGGTGAAAGCGGCATTCTTACAAGCATCAATAACACGAGGCGTATGTTGAAACTGCTCGATCCAGAAGTGCGCCTCTACGAGAACGCGCCGAGAATATGCGACGTAATCGATGCTCACACATTCGGACCAATCGCTCTATTCTTAGCTCTCTTGCACAAAGCACACCGCAAAGTTGTGGTGATACACGCGCATACGACGCCGCAAGATGTGCAAAGCAGCTACGTCGCGGCGAGTTTTCTGAGCATTTGTCTTAGAAGATATCTCAAATTCTATTACAACCTTGCCGATGTGTGTATCGCTCCCTCGCTTTATACGAGAGACGTGCTCATAAATACGCTTGGCGTCAGACGGAGAATTGAAGTTGTCAGCAACGGCATCGATTTGAACTTGTGCAAGTGCAACGAAGAGCGAGCAAATACATTTAGAAGACAGTATGCGATAGGGGATCGTCCGTTAATCCTCTCCATAGGTCTCGTGTTTGTGCGAAAAGGCATCGCTGACTTCGTCGAAGTCGCACGCATGTTCCCAGATTTTCAGTTCGCTTGGACAGGACGGATTTTAGCTTCCCCGTTTCTGCCCAGGAGGACAAGAGAGATACTCAGAAACGCTCCACCAAACGTGCTTTTCACGGGCCGGGTCGAGAACATTTGTGACCCGCTGAGCGCCGCGCAGATATTCGTCTTCCCTTCTTATGAGGAGAATCAAGGCATTGCCGCACTTGAAGCAGCAGCGTGTGGTTTGCCGATAGTGATCAGGGATCTTCCCGTTTATGTGGAGTACGTGCACGAAAGGGACTGTATTAAGTTCACGTCAAAAAGGGAGCTCGCCGAAGCCATACAAGAACTGGTAACAAATAAGACAAAGGCTGGCTTGCTCGGACAAAATGCGAGAAAAGTTGTTCAGAAGCATGACATCCAAGTCATTGGCAGGCGGCTCCTTCAGGTTTACCTCTCTGCGAAGGTACGATGATATACCACGCTATCGCAGGTTTCGCAGTAGCATCAAAAGGAAAGATATATAGGCAAAACGTCTCGTTGTAATTCTGATCAAAAACGCAGAGGAATTCAAATTGCACGTAGGTGAAGCTTTAATTGGCAATAATCCCGAACTGGCCCATATAGATCTTCTCATTGGCGACAAGAATGGTCCCGTTGGAACTGCATTTGCGAGCGGATTAGCGCACCTGTCAAGAGGGCACACACCTCTCCTTGCCGTGATTCGTCCTAATCTGCTCACAAAGCCGGCTACGCTTATAGTGCCAAAAGTCACAGTGCAGAATCTAGAACAAGCAGCACAGATATTTGGTCCTGCACAGGCCGCAGTTGCGAAAGCCGTAGCGGATGCTGTCGAAGAAGGGATCCTGGCAGAAAAATTATCTGAACAATACGTGCTCATCGTATCAGTGTTTATCCATCCTGATGCCAAAGACCGTGGAAAGATTTATCGCTACAACTATGGTGCGACAAAACTAGCCTTAAGAAGAGCTTTAAGCAATTTTCCGTCCGTTGATACTGTGCTGTATGAAAAAGACAGATCATTGCATCCTGTGATGGGATTTAAAGTAACCCGTTTGTGGGACCCCCCCTACCTGCAAATTGCTTTTGACATAACTGAGCTGGGTTCGGTTCTAAGCGTCCTCGAAAAGCTTCCTCAGAATGATCATCTCATCCTCGAAGCAGGGACGCCACTCATCAAGCATTACGGTCTCGATGTTATCAGCGAAATGAGAAAGACGCGACCGAGCGCATTTATCGTAGCAGATTTGAAGATTCTTGATACAGGAAACTTAGAGGCACGCCTGGCAGCTGACGAGGCCGCTGATGCTGTCGTGATATCTGGGCTGGCGCCGGCGTCTACGATCGATAAAGCAATTGAGGAGACAAACAAAACGGGATTGTACGCAATTATTGACATGCTCAATGTTGACAAGCCGGAAAACGTGCTGAAGTCTCTGAAGAATCGTCCGGACATTGTGGAGTTGCACAGGGCTATTGACGTAGAAGATACAGAGCACGCGTGGGGCGATATTTCTAAGATTAAGAGATATACAAAACTTGTCGCGGTCGCCGGTGGGATTCGCCAAGACAACGTGGATGAAGCCCTAAAATCTGGCGCTGACATAATAGTCGTCGGCAGAGCGATCACCGCCGCGAGAGACGTAGAAGGAGCCGCACGCATGTTTCTCGAGGGACTAAAACAAAGCGATATCGATCAGTACAGAATCAAGACTGACTTCTAGCCGAAGGCGCACACTGTAGGAAGGCTGGATCCCTGTTACGAATGCGTCTCGACCGTTCGATCGTAGAGCTTGGATACAGGACGACATTTGTGAAGGCCCCTACGCATAAGTTGAGTACGCCGCATTGACTGCAATATACCATGAGAATCACGTGATTAACCGGATACTCGTTAACGGATTCACTGCACAGGTGCCTAAGTGGAGGTGTAAGAATGAAACCGCTCATCGTACTGAATTTCAAGACGTACGCGGAAAGTACTGGGGCGAACGCAGTAAAATTAGCGACAATCGCCCGTAAAGTGGCGACAGATTCGGGCGTTACCATTATCGTAGTTCCGCAAACCGCGGATATCTTTCAGGTATCCCATCAAGTGGAGCTTCCAGTTTATGCTCAGCACGTTGATGGAATAAAATTTGGGGGTCACACAGGCCACATTCTTGCCGAAGCATTAGCTGAGGCAGGGGCTCGAGGTACTTTGATCAATCACTCGGAGCGCCGTCTTCAGTTAGCGGAGGTCGACGCCGCAAATGAAGCAGCGAAGAGGGCTAAATTAGAGACGATTGTCTGTACCAACAACATAGCGACTACAAAAGCTGCTGCTTCCCTGCGCCCCGACTATGTGGCCATCGAACCTCCTGAGTTGATTGGTTCAGGCATTCCAGTATCAAAGGCCGATCCCGCGGTGGTATCAGGTGCGGTGGACGCAGCGGCCGGGGTAAAAGTCCTCTGCGGCGCTGGCATATCGAAAGGAGGAGATGTAAAAGCTGCCTTGGAGCTTGGAGCTGATGGCGTGCTTCTCGCTTCGGGCGTAACCAAGGCCACCGATCCAGAGGCTGCGTTGAGAGGCTTAGTTGCATTTGCATAGCCGTTCTTCCGGGCAAACTGAAGTCGATCTTTGGGAAGCTCTAATGAGACGGTGCGCTGACAGTTATCAATCCAAACACTGGTCGAAGAAGGAGTTTGTCAACCTGCTGCTCAGCACGCCGACGCCAGTCGTTGCTGACGCAATGGATGGAAGTAACGTTCTTGAGTGGCTCAAGCCTCTGGTGGCCGATGTTACGGTCGCGGGTCCAATCGTTACAGCACAAACCAACGCGGCAGACTGGGGTACAGTGGTGAACGCCTTAGAAGTCGCCTCGCCTGGCGACGTGCTTTTTATCGATGGCTCTGGCTCAGATACATCTCTGTGGGGTGGGCTTACGTCCCGTGCAGCACTATGGCAGGGGCTCGCGGGCACAATAGTGCACGGCAGTTGCCGCGATGTTTCGACCATCAGAAAGCTTGCGTACCCGGTGTGGTCAAAATCGATATCCCCGCGGGCGGGCAGGCCAATAGGCAGAGGCAAAGTGAACGTTCCCCTTCTTATTCGGGGCATTTCGATACGCCCGCACGATTTCGTAAAGGCTGGTACAGAAGGAGTCATCATCATACCGTCTCGAGAGCACGCACTAATCGCCACCAACATCATTGAAATCATGCAAAAAGAGCGCTTCTTAGAGGGCGGACTCAAGGCAGGGAAGAAATTTAGCGAGCTCCTCGGCGGCCATTCTATCTGATACGGCTTTACATATTATTAGCTCAAAAAGTAAAGCGATGGTTACTAGTGAGCTAGCCAATTTTTTTGCATAAGATGCCGACCAGTCTGCTGCTCACCATCAGGCAATTTGAAAGGACTTACATCTCAGTTTTGGCTAGAGAGTGTGACTGAACATATCTTCATGCTGTCAAAACGCTGTGGGGTATAGAGTCACTCGGTCTGGTAAAATCACAGAGGATCGGAAGGATCAAATATGTAGAATTAACTGATCACGGCAAACTTGTGGCTGAGGCTCTCAATGAGCTCGTTAACGACTTAGGAGCCAGCGACATTCCCCTGAAAAAGGATTTCGATCACATTAACCAGAAGATTGACAACGTAATTCAAAAAGTGGAAACGATCAAAAAAGAGGTCGAAACAGGTGCAAGTATTAGTCGTGACGAAGCCATACGTTTCAATAGAAGGCTCGGTCCGTACTATCGAGAGCTGAATACTGTTCGGTTTCTATCAAGCATCCAGCCCAATAATCCCCTCCATGTGAAAGCAACAACGATCGCGAAGACCCTCGATCAGGTAAAAAAAGAGATAAAAAAGAGAGACGAAGGTCAGTGAGCGCTATCGAGCCGGATAGTAATCCTTGACACGCGTTGTGTCTTCGAGAAACGGAGTCGATGCTTCGAACAGCACTGTGTCAGTACTAGCCACTATGGTGTGCCGTTCGAAAGGCTTTACGTGAATGGTATCTTCCTTCTCGAAGTGCGCCCTGCGGTCTTCGAATTCGATGTAACCTGTTCCTCGTGTTACGAACATCGTTTCGTCTTTTTTCTTGTGGTAGTGATAAGATGATTGATATCCCTCCCGTATATAAAGTTCTTTCAGCAAGTAGAGTTCGGTAATGATGCGCACCTTTTCATACCCCCAGGGCTTTGCCGTCTTGTTGTGCCATTCTCTAAAGATCCGCTTTTTGCCGTCTTCAGTATAGAGCGTATCCCAGAAATTGTCGTCTGAATAGAAATCAAGATAGCCAAGATCAGCGAGCATAGGAAACGCCGTGTCCAGCTCATCACCAAGCGCAAATTCAGTCAAGTCGCAATCCTTTCGCATGCAAAAGACGCCCCCGTACACGTTATATGACTCGCGATCAAAGAATGTGCGCGACCTGGGATCAACGGGTCTTTGTGCCTCTTCATAGACTCCCGTATAGACCAGTACAGGAGCAGTGGATCTGGTGAATTTCATAAGCATCTTCTTTAGATTCAGGTCGGTAACCATGCCGCTGTCTACGACCAAAACATCGTCGTCCATTCGACCGAGAATGTGTGCTGTGTTCTCAAAAGTCCGTTCAGTTCTTTCGTAAGAGAGTCGCACGCCTTTGCGTTCTTCGCCCAAAGTCTCTTGCACCATATCTGAAGATACACTCGTTTGGAGCACCGCGTCTTTGAGTCCCACTGTCGCAAGATCAAGCAATATTTTGTCCACCACAGGAAAGCCGGGCTTTAGTTCGATGAGCACGTTCGGAGCCTTGGCATCTACGCTCTTCTTCTTGCCGTAACCATCACACAGAATGAGCACTTTCATATGAAATTCATTCAGTTGTTAATCGATAAATATAACTGTTTTTGACGTGTTCAAAGCTAAGGCACCGTCAGGTAGTGGCCGAACAGAAATTATTTTAAGTGAGGTACTGAAATCACCACTGTGAAAATTCCGAATAATCCCTTTAACGCTTATTCGTAAGCGCGGAGAAGCTTCAAATGAATATCGTTATGGTAACAAGCTGGTCGCCGCGGCACTGCGGCATAGCTACCTATAGTTCAGAACTTGTAGGCGCTCTTAGAAAAATTGGACACAACGTCAGTATAATCTGCCACACAGATGAAGAGTTTGGCGGACATCGCGAGGAAAACGTTTATCCAGTGATCAATACTGAAGATCCTGGATGGGATGAGAGAGTTTACCGTACGATCACAGAAATCAAACCCGATGTAGTCCATATTCAGCACGAGTATGGTCTCTATTTGTCCGATGAGGATTACGGTGGCAGAATCCTTCTTTTGCTCTTCCGACTTACACTGAAAAAGATCCCTACAGTCATGACGTACCATTCGATTTACACCTCTCTGGACCGTCCTGAGGCTATTTTTACTGATGTCAGTCTGCGGCTGTTGGATTCCGCGATTGTGCACGCGGAGGTTCAAAAGCTGTTTCTTCCTTACAACTTGGATTGGATACCGCATAATGTGCACGTTATATCGCACGGCGCGAAAGAAGCTATGCCGGATCCTAAGGCTAAAGAACGATTTGAACTTGTGGGAAAGAAAGTTGCACTTTGCATAGGATGGTTCGAACCAAACAAGCGATTTGAGGACGTCGTCAAGATATGGCCAGAAATCGTGCGCGAGGCAGGCAAAGATGCAGTCCTCCTTATCGCCGGCGATGCACGGCCTGGCTCGATTACGGGAATAAGGTACAAGGAGAAACTGCTGCGGACTATTGATGCATCGCCTGCCAAGAAAAATATCAAGACAATACTGGGGGCGTTTGATCCTGACACGTACGACAGCATTATTTCTGCAGCGGACTTTGTCGTTCTGCCTTACAAGCACGCCTCGCAGAGCGGCAATCTTGCCCATTCCTTTGCTCTTAATAAACCTGCGATTGTATCATCGCTTGAAGGGCTCAAGGCAGAGATCGAAGCGAGTGGCGCTGGAATAACGACGCCAGTTGATGACCTCGAAGAGTTACGAAGAGCCATCACAATACTCCTGACAAGCGACTTAATGCTCAAAACGTACAGCGAACACGCAAAAGGGTACGTGGCAAATTTCATCGTCTGGGAAAATATAGCAAAGAAGCACACGCTCGTTTATGAAAATGCTATCGATCGCGTGACGTACGGAACGAGAATGCAAACCAACCAGACTATCTGAATAGGTCTGACTGTGCGCATGCTCGCGACGTTGCTCGAAAAGTGCGGGAGTATCGAAGGAATTGGTTCACGTAAGAGAGTACATGTCTGCTCCGGTCATTCAGATTGCGCCAAGCGCGACCGTCGCTGATGTTATTGATCTCGTCTCACAGACAGGCCATAACGGCTTTCCGGTCGTGAAAGACCGCAAAATCGTTGGTATCATCACCAGCGCAGACTTGATTCTCGCAAAGCGGGATGAGAAGATCGAGACGTATATGACGAAGGATTTGCTAAAGGCAAACCCTGATGACGATATCGTTAGCATAGCCGGAATAATGGCTTTCAATCATATCCACCACGTGCCAGTCACAGAAGACGACGACGTCGTTGGAATAGTGACAGCCACTGATATGCTACGCGCAAGCATCGAGAACATAATCTCTGAAAATGTCGAGCGCATCTTCACGTTTTTTCAAACCCTACACCCGGACATACGGCTCAGCCACACCCGGGTCGCTGTGGCGTCGCTTGTTCCGACTCAAAAGCTTCTCGATCCAGCGGAGTTGCGGTTACGAGAAGAACAGTTTAAGCACGGGGTTGTGTATCCGATTGTGGTAACAAAAAGCGGCAATCGTACGTATATCATCGATGGACATCATCGAGCCTACCTGGCGAGTAAGCTCAAAATCAAAACGATGCCTGCCTTTTACATAGAAGGTGACTTAGGCATTATCAAATCATCTGCGAAGCTCGGTCTAACGTCTCTGCAGGACATGCTCGTAACCTATAAGGAGTGATGCTATCCGAAGTATTCCTTTAGGTCAGCTGCGACCTTTTCCGGCATTGATTCTACGATAACTTCTTCGTGAAGTCTTTCCATAAATCCCGCATCGTTGTTATAATAGCTTTGTGGGTACGGACGCGCGATAATCCTGACGATGAGTCTAAAGCTGTCATCTTGGCTCGGCGCGGAGAACGTGCTTAGGTTGAAGCTATGAACACCGTACAAAGTGTAAGCCGTGAACACCCTCTTAAGCCCCCTACTAAAATCTGAGATAGTGTCACCGTCAAGCTCGTACAGTGAGGAGATCGTGTGAAATACGCCACATATCTCGTCGTTGCCAAGTGGGACATAGCTGGTAATCCACGAGATATCACCGATCCGGCCCAAGAAACGCTGCTGTTCTTGCTCCTCGACCTCAACTAAATGAAGCCAATAGTTTCGCTCGTGTCTCGCGAAGTAGCTTTTGCAAGCTGACAGGTACGACAAAGCGAGATTCGTCGGATGTTCATCCACCGTAAGCTGAACGTGCGGATGGATAACGCTTGCACCTGCAGGTGGCAGAAAGTTCCAACTCCAGATCGGAAAAACGGCCTTCTCGTCCGCCGATTTGACGTAGTCGAAATACTTAACGCTCGCCTTAATCGTATCCTGCATCTGTTTTAAGGTAAACTCATCGATTCCTAAGAAGTGCCGTCTTGTCACCGTCGCGACTGCATGATACTTTGCGAAAGGGAACAGATTAGGAAATACGGTTGTCTCTCCAACCTTGATCCTTCCTTCGGGTACTAGATGAGGAGGGAACATTGGGGTCGAAGTCTTTATGTTAGTGGGACAAAAATAGCAGTTTTTAGCCGAGAGCTCAATCAGCTCGGAGTACCCCGTTCCCGTCTGAGCTTGCTTTTTGCGCTCGGAGCGTTTGACGTTAATGCGGCACGCTCTTCCTGTAAGAAGTTCTTTTCGATATTCGATTTTTTGCCTTTCTAGGCTGAAATTGTCTGTCGGGTTCAATAATTCAGATTCGACCGACCACTTACGAAAAAGTTCTTGCAGATCGTTGCCCTCCGACGAGAAGTAATGAACGCGCGTCAGCAGTTACGACGATTGTAAGCTCATCAACTTTATATACTTTTTGAAAACGAGCAAGGATAGCCGTTTGAGCCGATTTAAACCGGAAAAGTAAGGTATAGCATAAATCTTGGCTGTCTAGCGGTTCAAAAACCAGTCTAGGATAATTCGATAAGCGCTTTGACTTCACGCCTCGAGACAGAAGTCACCCAGTTGGAATAAGCAGCTTGGGAAAGCAATACGCAGATCCCGCTAACGTTAAAAAGCATAACAGCTAAGAAAGCTCATGCCTTTTATGCGGCTGGAGAGGAGCGAAGCTGCTTTCAAGGCTGTTCGCCGTTGAATCACGTTAGGACTGAAGCTAGGATTGAAGCCTCTGAGGCCTAAAGTCTAGAGACGCTCACTATGTTGGCAGTAAGCCATCAGTCACCGAGGAGCTCGACATGGAGTTTGATCTAAAGGCTCACATTAAATTTAGCGGTGACCTTCCAGAGGAGGCACGACTAGACGTGGAAGAATCCATTGACGCCGCAAATAACGTTTTGTTCACGAGAGGTGTGCCACCCGATTTCGTCAATGAAGCCGGAAAAATAATCGACTGGCACATCCATGCCAACGGATTGTACATCCGTATTGTGAGCGGCAGGTACACTCGTTCGCACGAAGCATTTCTCCGCTTTAAAAAAGCTCTTGGAAAAGCGATAGGAGGACGTCATCGCATTGGAATCCGTGGCTGTGACATCGACCAATTTACGATATCTATGGAGGCGGAAAAGCACGTTCAAATTCGCCTGCCGTTTATCAAACGATGCACGTATCGCGACAAGTTGCTCACTTTAGACCTCATATTGAACGAGCAAGACATCGAAAACAAAGTTCCTGACAGGATTGTTACCCTCGTCGAAGAGAAGATCAAACAAGATATCTACGGAGCCAAACTGGAAAACTGGGACTTGATATGGACAAGTGCGGAAAAGCAGCCAAAATTTCAAGGCGAACCGACCGAAGAACTCAGAAAACTTCAATGGATTAGGCATGGATGGAATCGAGGGCAATGGATCTACGGACCACAGATCACAACCGTCTTCAGGACCTTTGAACAGCTCATTGAAAAAGAAATACTTGAGAGCCTTGACTATTCCGAGATGATATTCCCGAAGCTAGTGCCGTGGGAAGTCTGGGAGAAGTCTGGTCACGCGCGCGGAATCTATCCGGAAATGTATTACGTGTCCAGTCCTAAGTCGCGCGATCCCAAGTACTGGGAAGAAGTGACTGATTGCTACAAGGTGACAAATAAGGTCCCCCTAGAGCTTATCAGGCAGAAAATTAATGATCCTTTGGGTGGGATGTGTTATGCGCAATGTCCTTCCTTCTGGCCGTTTCTGCAGGGTGAAACGATTGCAGAGGAGTCGCTCCCGGTCAAGGTCTTCGACCGATCGGGCACATCGCACAGATATGAAAGCGGCGGCATTCACGGGATAGATAGGGTGGATGAGTTTCACCGAATCGAGTTGGTCTTTATTGGTACGCCGCAGGAAGTTGTGGATGAATGCAAGAGGCTTGAAAGAGGCTACGCACATATCTTTAACGAGATACTGGATCTAGAATGGAGGATGGCGCGCGTCACCCCTTGGTTTATGGCACAAGAGGGACTCGTAACAACGACAAGCGACCGACATATCGGCACCATCGATTACGAAGCGTACATGCCGTACAGAGGGCACAGAACAGAAAGTGAATGGCTTGAATTTCAAAACGTCAGCGTAAATGGAGAAAAATATCCGCGAGGGTTCAACGTGAAAGCACAAAAAGGAGAGCTATGGTCCGGCTGCTCAGGCATTGGCTTGGAAAGATGGGCAGCAGCCTTTTTTGCACAAAAAGGATTGGACGTCAATGAGTGGCCTAAGAAGTTCTTAAATCTAATCGGCAGCCTGCCTGAAGGGATCAAATTATTATGAAAAAGTGTTATATGCTATGGTCATTTATATACGACTGGCCTGCACGTAGGACATCAAAGTCTTGACGAAGAGGTAATCAACAATTATTGACTTTCGGCTTGTGAAGAGGACTCATAAATGGCACGGAGACAGATACGGAAGAAAGCAGAAGGTTGGAAAGCGAAGAAATGGTACGATATTACGACGCCTGACATATTTGGCAAAGTGAGCATAGGAACTACGCCTGCAGATGACACTTCCAAGCTGGTCGGCCGAGTAATTGATACGACCCTCAGCGATCTGACGAATGATTTAGGCAAACAAAACGTGAAAATGCACTTTAAAATTATCAATGTGAGCGATCAATCCGTCAACACCAAGTTTATCGGACATGAGCTCACGCGCGATTATATGAGGAGCTTAGTAAAAAGACGTACCAGCCTTGTTGAATCAAATATCGTCGTGACAACAAAGGATGGTTATAAGATCCATCTAAAGCCGATGTCATTAACTATAAAAAGAGCTAGTTCTTCTCAAATCGATGCCATACGCGACATAATGAACGGCATCCTGCGTGAACGCGGAGAGGAATTAAACTTTGAACCGTTTATACACGAAGTAGTGCTGGGAAAGCTTGCCAGCGACATTTACAAGAAAGCGAAGATCATATATCCGCTCCGCCGAGTGGAGATCGGCAAAACCAAGATACTGGCCGAACCTTAATACGCAGATTTAAATGCTTGGCAACGAATTTCGACCATATGGACGTAGCCAAGAAGATTCTATTAATTGTCTTAGACGGAGCGGCTGATCGCCCCACAGTCAGCGAAAAAACGCCGTTGATGGACGCCGCTACTCCCTTTCTCGATCGTTTGACGGCAGAGGGCATTTTGGGAATCATGGACGTTATAGCGCCCGGCACGCCTCCTGGATCGGATACTGCTCATCTGTCGCTGTTGGGTTACCCGCCCGAGGACGTCTACACGGGGCGCGGGCCATTCGAGGCAGCCGGCGTTGGGATTGATGTTCGTCAGGGTGATATCGCTTTTAGAGGTAATTTTGCGACCGTAAAGAATAGTATGATTATCGACAGGCGTGCGGGTCGCATCGGCAATACCCATCAATTGGCAGAGTCAATCAGAGAGCACGTTCACCTCGACTGCGACTTCGTTTTCAAAGAGTCCGTAGGTCACAGAGCAGCGCTCGTGCTTCGCGGCGAGGGGCTAAGTCCGATGGTAACACCGACGGATCCGCAACGCTCCGCGGCAATTATGACCTCCAAGCCCTCTGTAGATAATGCCGCTTCACGAAAAACTGCGAGCATCGTGAACGAGTTTACGCGCCAAGTGCACTCAGTTCTCAAGGACCACCCCGTGAACAAAGACCGTGTGCGCAAGGGCATGCTTCCTGCAAACGCAGTCTTGCTCCGCGGAGCAGGCGTAGTTCCGCGTTTGGTCTCCTTCGAAGAGCGTACGGGGCTCGAGGCAGCAGTGATTGGAGCCACCGCCCTGGTTATCGGAATCGGAAAGCTCGTAGGTATGCAATACTTTCCGACACAAGGGGCAACAGGACATGTGGATTCGAACATTGAAGGAAAAGTAGATAACGTCAATGAGGCTTTGAAAGAGCACGAGTTTGTACTCTTAAACATAAAGGGCGCCGATGAGGCAGGCCACGACGGTGATTTTCGCACCAAATCGCAATTCTTATCCCGCGTAGATTCGGCATTATCGAAGCTACACATCGATGAATCTTTACTTGTTACCATTACCGCAGATCACAGCACGCCTGTGAGCCTCCGCGAACATTCCGGGGATCCAGTCCCATTCCTAATGTGGGGCAAAGGAGTTCGAACTGATGACACGGAGGTATTCAACGAGTTTTCTGCAGCCCGAGGCGGCATGCATCGTATTAGGGGCCTCGACATGACACCGATTCTTGCGGACCTCCT
>Ga0187778_10002289_pt1 | contig 13091 bp, 15 predicted proteins | sample 1015_Q2_SP5_20_M_FD_132418 | JGI IMG/M metagenome (GOLD analysis project Ga0187778, IMG submission 132418) | Tropical peat soil microbial communities from peatlands in Department of Meta, Colombia - 1015_Q2_SP5_20_MG | ecosystem: Environmental > Terrestrial > Soil > Wetlands > Peat | place... | reverse complement strand
GTCGTTAACGAATGCGATGCACATCTCGAGCGTGTCTCCGATGAAGATAGCGCTGCTACTCAGATCGATGAGCTCTTTTCGAGAGGCCGACTCACGTTGTCGCCTGAGCTCCTCTTCGACGTGGCGGGCGAGCTCCGGCGAGGTGGTGAGCAGAAAGCTCGATGATTTCGGCCCGTGCTCGAGCTGAGCGATCATATCGGCGGCGATGTACGCCGGGTTGCCGCTTTCAGCCAGAATAGCGATTTCGCTCGGACCCGCAGGGAAGTCGATCGGAACCTCGCTCTGTACGAGTAGCTTCGCTGCGGTGACGTACACGTTTCCTGGTCCGACGATCTTATCAACCTTCGTTACACTTTCCGTCCCGTACGCCATGGCGGCGATAGCCTGCGCTCCGCCCAGCTTGTAAACGGCGTTTGCCCCGGCGATATCGGCCGCTAAGAGCGTTGCGACAGGCACCGTGCCGTCGGGCATCGGTGGTATGCACACCACTATCTCGCGTACCCCTGCGACCTTTGCGGGGACGATATTCATAAGCGCTGTTGACGGATATACCGCAAATCCGCCTGGGACGTACGCGCCGACGCGATCAAGAGGGGTGCTCTTCTGTCCAAAGACAACACCTGGAGCAACCTCGTGGAGCCACATGTCGTTTTGTACCTGGCGCATGTGGTACGAAGTGATGTTATCAGAGAGATGATAGAGGGCGTCGATCACGTCCTGCGAAGCGTTTTCATACGCTGACAGGAGCTCCCCTTCTGTGACCCGCAACTCAACGATATCGGCCTTGTCGTACTGCAAAGTGTACTTCATAAGGGCCGTGTCGCCGTTCGCCTTGACGTCGTCAACGATTTTTGTCACATCGTCCATGACCTCGCGTACCGCTGCTCCACGATCAGTAAGGCGTCGAAATTCGTCGTTTGTTACCTCAGACAAGCGTTTACAGATCATGCAATCACAACCGGATAGTACCCGAGGGGATATTAACCTTTATGGATATGCGCGGGGCCATCTGCCGGTTAAACCCATTTCGAATCATTTAAATAGAAAGATAGGGCCTTTACAAGCACATGAGTAGGAAAGACCTACTGAGCGACATCATAATGGCTCGCAAAGAACTCAGCATCGACCGACTGAAAAAAGTGCTGAAGGTCTGCCTCACCATCACACGGAAGGCCTACTGATCGATAATAGGCAGGGAATGCCCGCACTTCGGACAGTCCTTTCCTCGTTTTTTCGTAGTGTAGCCAGTTCGTTCAATGACGGTCTCCCCGCACTCGGGGCAGTAGGTGCTTTCGTGACGCGTCGCGACGTTTCCCAGATAAACGTAGCGTAGCCCTGCTTGCGTTGCGATACGATGGGCTTTCTCGAGCGTTTCCAAAGGCGTCGCCGGGCGCTCGAGCATACGCCAATCGGGATGAAAACGCGAGAAGTGGACCGGAATATCCGGATCAACGCCCGCCGCCCACTCACTAAACGCGGACAGCTGCTCGTCGTCATCGTTTAGGCCAGGTATGATAAGGTACGTCAACTCGAGGTGCGTACCGTGCTCATGCATGCGCTCGCACGTTCGGAGCACCGGAACGAGACGTGCCCCACAAACGCGGTTGTAGAACGACTTATCGAAGCCTTTCACGTCGACGTTCGCCGCGTCGAGGTAAGGGGCGATCTTGTCGAGAGCCTGAGGGGTCATGTACCCGTTCGTGACGTACACGGTGTACAGGTCGGCTTTCTTGGCGAGGATGGCGGCGTCATAAGTGTACTCAAACCAGATTGTTGGCTCGTTGTACGTCCACGCGATTCCCCGGCAGTTACGCTCGAGCGCCAGTTGGATCGAGCGCTCCGGCGGGATTTCCACGGTGCCGAGTTCGCCGACTTGCGCAAAGGAGATGTTGTAATTTTGACAGTGCTCGCACGTGAAGTTGCAGCTCACCGAGCCAAGCGAGAAGACTCGTGATCCAGGATAGAAGTGAAACAGCGGCTTCTTCTCGATAGGGTCGACGTTCATCGAGCTCACCTCGGCATAAATGAGGGTCATAAGCTTGCCGTCGAGGTTTTGTCGGACGTGACATTTCCCGCGTCCCCACATCTTGATCTTACACTGATGCGCGCATAAGTAGCAGTGAACGGCATCATCGCCTATAGGCTCCCAGAGCATCGCGTCGCGTATCACGTCCTCACCGCCTCAAGTGCTCCGTCTTCCGTGCCGCGCGATTTGTCTCTGCCACGGATCGAGACGCGGGCGTCACGCCCAACTCTTCCTCTTCGCTCTGGGTCGCAAGTGCCTTGAAGTCGAGGGTCAGCAGGGCGATCTGAGAGGTGATATACGCCTGCAGCGCCCGCGCACTTTCCGCTCCGAGATACACCTCGAGCTCGTCGAGCGACTGCTGCACCTCTTGTGCGAGCCGTTCCATCGATGCCTTTTGGTCACGCTTCTCGCGAGTCATATCCACTGCTCTCATGACACGCTGTAGGCGTATCATCCTTTCTCGTCGAAGCAGCACATATACGGTAAAAAGAGCATAACATACGTGCTAAAGTACTGCGCGCAAGCATCGTTCACGCTACCCGAACAGTCGGAAGCTTACGATGTTTCTCGCATAGGGCACGAGCTTGCGCAGCGACATGAGATGAGATGTTTCCGCGTGACAGTAGACGAGACAGTGCTTGTCGCACTGCAACATCCGTTGTCGATCCGCTTTTGCCCGTTCAGAGGTCATGAGCGTTTTGAGGTCATTTTCAAGCAGGTTGCCCAACCTCGTGCCGATTGGCATGCACGGATAGACGAGGTCGCCGTTGGGTTCGATCATAATGGAGAGCGTCCTGCACGAGTACGGCTGGTCAAAGCTGTCGATGTACGAGCTGCTCGTGGTCAAGGTTGTGCCGTACTCACGCTTCAAACGAGTAAGGATCTCACGTAGTCGCATGAGATCCGGCGTGAGATCCTCGGTGCCCTCGAAGTTAAACGCTGGCATGATGAGGATTTTGTGACCGTGTGCGTGGACCTTTTCGACCTTGTCCTCGATTGTGTCGAGATCGTGTTTTGTCACGACCGTTTGAATGGTCGTTTTGAGGCCGAGATCGGCGAAGTAATCGAGCCGATCTAGCAGATGCACGTTGCCGTGTCCCTCGTCGATCGACAGCTCAAGAAAATCGAAATAGCGAGCGTACGCTTCAAAGGGTCTCTTGTCGATAAGAAGGCCATTGGTAGTGAACAAGATGTAGTTCGAGCAATCGTGCGTGTGGCGCAGAACGTCGCCGATATCTCTGCGCAAGAGGGGTTCCCCCCCTTCAAAGCTGATGGTAAACGTGCTTGATCGTGAGAGGTTATCGATGATGGCGCAGACCTCGCTCGTGCTTAGGTCAGGAACTTTATCCGCCCACACGTTACAGAAGGCACAGCGCAAGTTGCACCGGTGCGTTATCTTGAATGACGCGTAGAACGGGTTGTCGAATTCTCGTCGTACGTAGTTAAAGAGATACCCGCGAAGGGCTCGCGCGTTTCTGTTCATCGAACCTCTGTATGGCACTTCACGTATGAATGGATATGGATTCCCCGCCCCAGTGGGCTGGAGCGGGTCTACTCCTCAAAGGGTGCGACGTTGCAGGACGCCTGCTTGCTGCTGATCAGCTTTCCCTCGTAAAACAGTCGTGCTGTCAGGAGATAGGTGCCCTCTTCGCTTGCGAAGAGTTCACTGACGAACCGTTTCGTGCCGCCGGCGGCGAGGAAGTCGATGGCGATAACGTCCATGAGGGTGTGATCCTTCGAGGGCGGGGTCGCCGCGACCTCCAAACGAAGGGCTTCTACATCTTGATGGGCCTGGACCACCGTCTCCGTCTCGATGGTTTCTTCGTACGCCCAATAAGGACGATTGACAAAGAAGGTCTGGATCTCGGCAGGGTCTTCCGTAAGGCGTAGCTCTTGGTCGGGAGAGTACCAGCTCACTAAGTTGCTGTCGCGGTACGCTGTGACATGGAGGTACACCCTCCCCGTGTGATTCGCAAAGACGTGAAAATTGAGGACTGCGCTTTCCTGCGGACGCAGTTCCTTTACGAAGTGAAACGACCCGCTAGGCAGCACGTCGACGTCGTGCGAGTTGTACGTGTATAGCGTCGCGCTCACGTCGGTCACAAGCTCCGTCGATACGTTTCTCAGTGCAACGGTGATCCAGTGGCGCCCTCGTTCGAGCCGTTCGGGCGTGACCGTGACTTCAAAGGGGTACTTCCGTCGTTCTTCCATGACGCACCCGCACTACTTCACGGTCACCCGCGTCTTCTTCGCGACTTCCGTCGGTTCCTTCTTGGGCATCGTTATTTCAAGCACGCCGTTGGTGAACTTCGCTTCCGCCTTGTCAGGAAGCACTTCGGCAGGAAGGTCGAGCGTACGCCTGTACGACGCGTAGCCGCGCTCGCGGTACGCGTACTCCTCCTCTTTTCGCTCGGTCTCTGTCTTTGATTCCGCGGTGATCTCAAGACGTTCGGTCGTAAGATTGATCTCTATGTCATCCTTTTGAACGCCTGGCAAGTCGGCAACGACCTGCAACGCGTTACCCACATCGATGATGTCCACGCGCGGTCGCTTTAAGGCCGGTGTCATTCCCTGTGAGGGAAACACGCGCTCGATCATATCCTCCATGTTCGCCCGGAAACCGTCCATCATGCGGCGCATTTCGGTGAAGGGATCGGTCATCCAGTAGTCCCTAGGTGTCATCCTTTTCTCTTCTTTTTTGTCGTCGTCGGTCATAATTTCACCATACTAAATAGCTCATTGCTGGTTATAAAACATACGTAAGGAAAAGGGGCTTTTCACGAACGGAGCACGCTACGAGAAGCACCGATCAATTATCGCAGAAAAAGGTCGTGACCGTTTTGTATACATGCCTCGCGTGCACGGTCGGCGTAGCCCTCAGTCACAAGGGCGTGCATAACCCGCGCGACCGAGAGGCAATCTGATCGCTGTGAACTCATGTCGCTGTTGATCACAAACTTAGCCTCCGGGTACGCCTTGACGAGATCGGTCGCCTCACGCACTGACGCTTTGCCCGGCTGCACGGTAATGCCCATATACGTGCCCGCTTCAAGCGCGCACTCGATGGTCGATGGATCAACGTGATCGATGACTACGTCCTTTGCCCCCACGTCTTCAATTATCTGGACGATGCGCTGAATCGCCGCTTCTTTTCCTCGCCGCGGCGTATGTATGACCTTGGGATAATAATCGATGGCAAGTTGGGCGCGAAACACGCGCTCTTCGACTTCCGTGCATCGATCAAGCCCGATTTCGCCCACAGCGACAACGTCGGGATGCGTAAGGTACTCGGGAAGCACGCGCAAAACTTCGTCGACGTTATCGTTGATCGAGCGTGGATGCACGCCTAAGCCGACGTGTACGTCCACGCCGTTCTCTGCTCCTCTTCGTACTTCGCCTTCCACGAGCTTGTGAAAGTGATCAAACAGGACGGGAGACGCCGACATGCGCATCGGATCGTGGGCGAGCGTCAGCACGTGACTGATGCCCGCAACTCCCATCAACTCAAAGTCTTCGTAAGGTCGGGTATCCATATGAGCGTGGGTGTCGAACACGAACAGGACTGGGCCGTGCTCACTCTTATGCTTTTTGTCTCGTCGAGAACGGCCGAGCGGATCGCAGATCTTGGTGAGGGTTTCGCTGAGCGCCGCAACCGATAGGTATAAACGTGCGGAGTAAGCAGCATGGTTAGAAGGACTATGCCGGTACCCAAAATAGATGCAGAGCTCTGCGTTGGTTGTGGGGCATGCGAAGACGTGTGTCCTGACGTTTTTGAGCTTCAAGATGATGGCTTATCACACGTTATTGATGCCAGCGCCTGCAGCGAGTGTGACTGTCAAGAGGCCGCGGATAGCTGCCCCACAGAAGCCATATCCTTTGCAGAAGAGTGACTGCCTCTTGCCTTGTAAGGTCACTCTCTCTTTTTGCTTCAGAAAAAGCGGGCAACCCTTTCTCTGGGAAAATCCATCCGCTCCGCCTGTCGGCGTTGTCAACGCGCCGTCGCTAAATATGAAGGCTCACCAATGGGCCCACAAAGGGGAGGAAAAAGGCAATGACGTAGACAATTGCGGCCCCTTTAATAGCTTTGCCAACTGATATCGCCACAAGAAAGAGGGCAGGGTCATAGCTCTCCACCCCCGCGATTATGGGCACCAAGTCACCCGCGAAAGGAATCCACGGGGAGATGAGGAGCAGCGCCGCGCCATACTTGCGGAACCAGTCTTGGACTCTCTTTTCGCGCTCGCGATTATGAAACGGAATGATTCTTCTTATGCCGTATTTTCCCAGGAGATAGCCCACAGAGGCCCCGATGATGGATCCGGGGATCAAGATGAGCAGAATAAGGAAGGGGCTGGTGCTGTTGCTCAGTAAGAGCGCGATCGTCGGTTCTGTAGGAATGGGAAGCACTGATGACGTCGCGCTTACGAGAAACAGCTCAAGCAGGCCATAATCGGTAACAAGAGGCAGTAATAGTCACCTATTCAGTTTTATCGGTTACAACACATCTGCTTGTGTTATAAAAAGATAGTGACAGAAGCTTGGAGACGCCCACATCGTCGCTCTACGAGTGGCAACGCACGCGCCGATATTGCGCCGTGGGCTTTAATGGCAGTGGTACGGGCAGACTGTAGCAGCGTGTGGCTTCCACTTGCGAGAGACGACTGGGATTAGCTCTGTGCGTGAAGCTGTAGTCAACACGCGCGATGAAAGCGCTTATGTGTGCTTGATTCCATGCTCTTGGAGGTAGCTATGGAAAACGAGCGATATAAGCGCGGAGCCAGGATTCTGGAGGACGTTAATGCTAAGGGCATAGACGCGCTCGTGCGAGGTTTAGATGCGATCGCACCTGACCTTGCGCGGTACGTAGTAGAGTTTGCGTATGGAGATGTCTACGCACGGCCGGGACTGCACTATCAGCAGCGGGAGCTGTGCATCATCGCCGCACTTACCGCACTCGGCAACCGGGACGAACAGCTCCACGATCACGTTGAGGCAGCACTAAACGTCGGATGCACTGCGACGGAGATAATCGAGACGATCCTGATGATGGCAGTGTACGCCGGGTTCCCGGCAGCAATCAATGCTATGCATACCGCAAAGCAGGTGTTGCGCCTCGGTTGACGGCGGGGTAAAGAAGCAGTGACACCGATTATCTCTCCTATCAAGAGCTCCGGCACCTTACGGTCCGAACCCGCATTTTCACGCGGCGATGCGGGCGTTTCGTTTAGCAGCCGGAGAGTGACGCCGCACGAGAGCGGCTTGGAAAAGAGGAGCGATGCTCCGGTTGGGATTTGAACCCAAGTCGAGGGAGTGAGAGTCCCCCATGATTGGCCGGACTACACTACCGGAGCCCGTCTGTGGATATAACGCGTAGACTCTTAAACTTTGCTCGCACACCGCACCACGCGCACACATCCCTAAGGAATCGCGTTGCGTGAATGCCGCTTGCTGTCAAGGGCTTAGCTAATTGCCTTCCCACGCTGAAGCGACGAAGCCGTATCCCTAGAGCGCAACGATGTCGTTCAGGAATCGATACTCTTCGCGGATCCTATGGACAACGGCAACATCAATAGTTGCCGTAATGATGCCCTCGACTGCCCCTCCCGAAACGACGACGTTTCCCCACGGATCCGTGATCATGCTGTGACCAAAAAAGACGTAGTGAGGCACTGGTGCGCCCACTTGGTTGCACCCGACGAAGTAACACTGCTCTTCGATCGCGCGCGCGCGATTGAGGGTAATCCAATGCTCGGTGCGCGGGTAGGGCCACGCCGCGGGACATACGATAATCTCCGCTCCTTTTTTTATAAGGGCACGATAGAGCTCAGGAAAGCGCAAGTCATAACAGATCGACAGCCCGATGTTGCCAAGTTCGGTCGGGACCACGGTTACCTCCTTTCCTGGCACAAGAGAGCGCCTCTCCTTTGAGCGGAACGAGAAAAGATGAATCTTGCGATAGCGTCCGACGATCGCCCCGCGTTTGTCGATAAGAAGGCTCGTGTTGTAGACGTGATTATGCTCATCGCTTTCCAGCATGCTTCCCATGATGAGATAACTCCCCTTTTCTTGAGCAAGCCGCGTGAATACATCGCTTGTACGTCCAGGAATAGGTTCTCCTGCGGTAAAATCCCGGCACTGAGCGAACAGCTCAGGCAGAACGATGAGATCGGCATCCGTTTGATCGACTAACGTAACAGCGCGTTCGACGTTATCAACCCACGTGCCGATCGCTCCCATCTGTATGCACGCAATCGTTCGTTCCATAAAATTTGCCTGTATTTCCTCACATGATGGCCGTTGCTCACGCTATGGTCGTCTTAGCTTATAGCCTTTGAGGGCTGGTAGATCGGGTTATCGGCATCGTGAGTTCTGCCAAAAGGTTTCGCCGCAGGAAAATATTTCTATTTTTAATCGGAACTACAGGTAAATGAAACGCGAGCAAATCCTCATCGAGGCGCTACCTTATATCCGTGAGTTTTACGGCTCTTTTGTCGTCATCAAAATTGGCGGGCACGCTATGGTCGATAAGCGTCTTATGGAGGGCATCATCGAAGACATCGTGCTCTTGCGATATGTCGGGATGCAGCCTATCCTTGTGCATGGAGGCGGGCCGGAGATCAGCGAAAAAATGAAAAGGATGGGCAAGAAACCTGAATTTGTAAGCGGCTTGCGCATCACCGACGAGGAGACACTTGAAATCGCCCGTATGGTGCTCGTTGGGAATATCAACACTCGTCTCGTCGCACTGATAGGTAAGCACGGTGGCAAGGGGGTCGGCCTCTCGGGGAAGGACGGGCGCATGATCACGGCGCGAAAAAAGCCGCCACAAAAGGTGATGTACGGGGGCATCGAGCACGAGGTCGACTTAGGCTGGGTTGGTGAAACTGAAGTTATAAATCCCGAGATTCTCATGATAATGGCAGGCAAAGGGTACATCCCCGTTATTGCGCCCATCGCCGTCGATAGTGCGTGTCAGAGCCTTAATCTCAACGCGGACACCGTGGCTGGAGACATTGCCGCAGCCCTCATGGCGCAAAAGCTCATCGCCATGACGGACGTGTACGGCATTCAGCGAGACCTGGATGATCCCCGTACTATCATACCGCGCCTTACACTAGCAGAAGTGCAGTACGAGATCGAGGCAGGGAGTATACGCGGGGGGATGATCCCGAAAGTGCACGCTTGTATGCAGGCAATCGAAGCAGGGGTGCAGCACGCACACATCATCAACGGCAACGTTCATCACGCGCTCTTGCTCGAGCTATTCACGGATCAGGGCATCGGGACAATGATCGTGAGAAAGTGACGTGCGCGTCCGCACCTCGAGAGTAACACTACGGTAGGACAGATGACGACCATTCGAGAAGTTGAATTACAAGGCCACGTTATTGATTCACAGACGCTAACCAAGGTGCTCGATAAGATCATGGATCTTGACGGCGAGTTTGATATCATCACGTTCAGGGTGGGGGAGCACAAGAGCGATCCGAGCTACGTGAGGCTCGCCGTGAGGGGACGCGATGAGGCACACCTCGATGCCATACTGAGCGAGCTGCATCGGCTCGGGGCGCAGATTCCTGAGATTGAAGATGTCCGACTCGGAGCGGCTGAGAAAGACAAGGTGGTCCCCCAAGGATTTTATTCGACAACGAACCATCCAACGTATATACACTATCGCGGTGATTGGATTCCTGTTGAAGACATTGAAATGGATTGTATGATTACCGTTCTCGACGGACGAGCGCTTTGCACGCCGCTCCATCACGTCAAAGCAGGGGATCTGATTGTCCTGGGCCAACAAGGCGTACGCGTTATTCCACCGGAAAGACCACGCAGCCGCTCGCTGTTTGAGTTTATGGGCGGTGCCGTCTCCTCTGAACGCCCATCCGCGACGCTGATTCGACAAGTTGCCGTTGAAATGGTGCAGGCGAAACTGCAGGGGAAGAAGATCGCTGTGGTCGCAGGGCCGGCCATATCGCATACCGGCGCAGCAGGGGCACTTTCGCAAATCATACGGCGCGGCTATGTCGATGCGCTGCTCGCGGGTAACGCGCTCGCCGTACACGATATCGAGCGTGATCTTTACGGAACGTCGCTTGGACTGGATATCAAAACGGCCGAACTCGTGAGCGAGGGCCATAAACATCACCTGTACGCGATCAGCGAAGTGGTGCGCTGTGGGTCTATTAACGAGGCCGTGCGGCAGGGGCTCATAAAAAGTGGCGTCATGTACGAGTGCGTAACGAATAACGTTCCGTTCGTGCTCGCGGGTTCAATCCGCGATGATGGACCGCTGCCAGAAGTCATTACGGACACGATGGTCGCGCAGGACGCCATGCGGCAACTTTTGGCAGATGTGGACATCGTACTTATGATGGCTACCATGTTGCACTCCATAGCCGTGGGCAACATGCTTCCCTCGTACGTCAAAACGGTGTGCGTCGATATTGATCCGGCGACGGTGACCAAGCTCATCGACCGTGGAACCGCGCAGGCAATTGGCATCGTCACTGACGTGGGGACGTTTCTCCCGGCGCTTGCAGAAGAGCTCACGGCAATCGACGTTGAGTAGTTCCCAAACGTGTTGCTTGCGGTTTATTGGCCCGGGGCTACGCATGCGGCTGCTTGAAGACGCTTACCGCCTATTCTGTGACCACAGGAGAGGCTGTTGGATCAAACGGATTTGTCCGTAACGCGAGGGAGAAAAGGTACGGGTAACGATTCATTAGGTGCTCCATGTACTTGACCCACTCGAGGATGAGCGCGCTGTACGCCCTGTTTGAATCGAAGGCCAGATGCGTATAATCAGTGTCAGGCAAGTGTGCGAGATCGGTTCTGTACGACAGTTCCTCAGCCAGATGAAAGACCGCCCATAGTTGCTCCGCAAACGTTTCATGCTCCAGTAGATTCGGGTTCTCCAAGAGACGGAGCAAGAATTCGCGCTTTGACACGAGGAGATATCGCAGATTCTCCAAAAAAAGGAGCGCTTCGGGATTTCTTGCCTGATACTCAATGCCGTAATGGTACTGTCTGAGGCGCACGGCCGCCTCTAAAAACTCTCGCTGTTTCCACGTGCGCTTGACCAGCAATTCGTCGCGAATCTTGTTAGCGTGAGGGTCAAGGGTCGAGAAGGCCTTGAGGAGCGAGGTACCCACCTCACTGAAATACGCGCCAATTACCATGTTCAGCTTGTTAAGCCTAGTCTGTCTCTCCTGACTGCTGATTACCTGCTCGATGACGACTACCACGAGCAAAGCTTCGATAGGAAGAAATGCGAGAAGGCCGAGTCCGTTGACGGCGACGGCATACGCGTCGCCGATCACGACAAAGTAAAGGGCGTATAAGGCCGCTGAAAGCAGAATTAGAGCGATGCCGAAGCGCGCTCGCCAGCTGAGTTTCAAGGTGTCACCACGCTATGAAGTAATTCACGATGTATCACGCGGTTCATCTACATAAGTGACGTGCTCGCGTGCCGTCCTGGCAGAGTTTCGCATGAGGCCGCGGCTCACGGATAGCACACTGAGTTCAGGAGCGGGAGTTCTCATGGGATCAATGCTCAGTAGACGCGTAATGTTCATATGGGGAGCACAACAAACGTCTTGGCAGGGTGAGTGCAATAAGACCTCTCTTTGGAAAAAATGCCGTGGTGCCTATCTTTATTCATATAGGGAATACCATAAAATTTCTAGTTGGAAAGAACACCGCGTTACCGATATTAACAGGCAGCCTAAAAGGCAAGAAATGGATTGTCGGCGTCGGTATAGAACAAGTCTTGGGTATGTGGGAGGAAAGGTACACGCGCGCCTTTGAAGACTCAGTGTCACCATCAAGCGTTGTTTACGATGTTGGTGCCGCTGGCGGATGGTATACGCTCTTAGCGTCACAGCTGGTCGGTGACAAGGGCAAAGTCATCGCCTTTGAACCGTTGCTATCTGTGCTGCCATACTTAAGAAGGCACGTCGAACTCAATCATTGCCGCAACGTACAGATTCTAGAGGCGGCCGTTTCAGACAGCGAAGGTACGGCCACTTTTTTTGCGAACGCGGGTGGTCAGTTGGGCTCTCTTTTACCGGATTACGGTTCAGATGAGATGCCTGTGGAGACGGTCACCGTAGATTCGCTCATAGAGAGAGAAATCATTCCAGTTCCCGATTTTATCAAAATGGATATCGAGGGCGGCGAGTTAGCGGCACTTAGAGGAGCGGAATCGACGCTTGTAAATTACGCCCCTATGTTATTTCTGGAGACGCATTTCGATTTATATACGAAGTGTTGTGATCTGTTACGCTCTTTCGGATACACGCTGACCACCTTGAGCGAACACCCAGAGGCGCCTGGTTCTATCATCGCACGGAAATGACAGGCACCAAGGCAGTGGGTCGTGCTATGGCTAGAACGAGGCGAAATTCAGTGATTAGATCGATTTATCCATCACCTTCACGGACATGCTTTGCTATTCAGTCAGGATCGATCTGAACAAAGTCGCGGCCTTGCCGAAAGTTTAGAGCGAAAACGCCATTAGCAAGCCGTACGATCGCGCGCTCTAGATGACTGCTAGCGAGTTGATCTTCCGGTATCTTTTTGCTGAGATGCCTAAAGAGATTGTCTTTGTCGCCTCGGAGTGTCGGCACGCGAGCCGCGCACCCATCTCGTAGTGCGCGTAGTTTGCATCGCACACCGACTGATCCTAGCTTGGCAGCTACGCCAAAACTGAGCACTTCGGACGCAATTAGGGAAGGGAAATAGCGCAACATATCTGTCCGCGAGAGGTATTTTTTGAGGAATGCGTAACGTCCCTTTTCCAACAAAAAGAGCTTCTCTGGAGAAACACTTAACGCGTAATCGTGGCGAATGATAGAAGATGGAACATAAAGGCTTTCAAATCCCTCCAGGTACGCCTTGCACGTGAAGTCGAGATCATCGTGATAGAGAAAGAGGCTTTCATCAAAGCCGCCAAGATGGACAAACTCATCCCGCCGCACGGCGAAGCAGCATCCTGACACATAGCTCACGGATTCTGGTAGCGAGCACGCGTCTTTGGATGCCCCGAATCCCCTCGTAAACG
>Ga0187778_10002287_pt1 | contig 13097 bp, 12 predicted proteins | sample 1015_Q2_SP5_20_M_FD_132418 | JGI IMG/M metagenome (GOLD analysis project Ga0187778, IMG submission 132418) | Tropical peat soil microbial communities from peatlands in Department of Meta, Colombia - 1015_Q2_SP5_20_MG | ecosystem: Environmental > Terrestrial > Soil > Wetlands > Peat | place... | reverse complement strand
AGTCGATCCACCGGGTCGTCCAGCGCTACGGGATGCGGCTCGGCGCCGCCCGGTTCGTCGCCGGCGAGACGCTCGACGCCGCCGTCCCCGTGCTGCGCGGGCTGAACCAGCAGGGCCTGCTCACGAACACGACGATCCTGGGCGAGGGCGTCCAGAGCGAGGCGGAGACGCGCACCGTCGTCGACCTCTACACGCAGGTGCTCGAGCGAATCCGTGCCGAGCAACTGCAGACGAACGTGTCGCTCAAGCTCACCCATCTCGGCCTCTCCCTCGACGAGTCGCTCGCCCTGGAGAACGCGCTCACCGTGGTCGCGCGGGCGGCAGAGCTCGGGAACTTCGTCCGCTTCGACATGGAGGAGTCGCCCTATGTCGACGCGACGCTCAGGATCTTCCGCACCCTCCGTGAGCGTGGCCACGAGAACGTCGGGACGGTGCTGCAGTCGTACCTCTACCGGACGGAGGCCGATCTCGAGTCGCTCCTCGACCTCCGACCCAACCTCCGGCTCGTCAAGGGCGCCTACCTCGAGCCGGCCGCGATCGCGTACCAGAAGAAGGAGGACGTCGACGCCGCGTACGCCCGGCTGCTCGAGCGGTCGCTCACGGCGAGCGGCTTCACGGCGATCGCGACGCACGACGAGACGCTGATCGAGCACGCGATCTCGTTCACGCAGCGCGAGGGGATCCTGAGCGACCGATTCCAGCTCCAGCTGCTCTACGGCGTGCGCCCCAAGCTCCAGCTCGCCCTCGCCGGGCGCGGGTTCGCGGTGCTCGTGGCGACGCCGTACGGACCCGACTGGTACCGCTATCTCATGCGCCGCCTCGCAGAGCGCCCGGCGAACGTGTTGTTCCTGCTCAAGAACCTCGTCAGGGGATAGCCGTCCGGTCCGTCACGCGGAGGACGACCTTGCCGCGTTTCCCGGGCTGGAGGCTACGGTCGAACGCGGCAGGTCCGTCCTCGAGCGGATAGACGGAGTCGACCATCGGCTCGAGGACGCCGGCGTCGAGCAGGCCCGCGATCTCTGAGAGCTGCTGGCGGCTCGGCTCGACGACGAAGTAGGTGGTCGCGATTCGACCGTCGGACGACGGCGGCTCCTCGGCGATGGAGACGAGCGTCCCACCGTCTCGCACGAGCGCCGGCGACCGCACGAGCGATTCGCCGCCGGCCGTGTCGAAGACGAGGTCGACCAGCCCCAGCTCGGTCGTGAGGTCGGCTGACCGATCGAAGACCTCGTGCGCCCCCAGCCCGAGGGCGATCCCGACGCCTTCCCCTGACGCCGTCGCGATCACGTGCGCGCCGCGCCAGCGGGCCAGCTGCGTGGCGAAGTGGCCGACGCCGCCAGCGGCGCCGTGGATCAGCACACGCTGTCCCGGGCGGAGCACGCCGTGGTCGAACAAGCCCTGCCAGGCGCTGAGCGCCGCCAACGGAACGGCTGCACTCTCGACGTGGTCGAGCTTGCCCGGCTTGGCCGCGAGCACCGAAGCGGGAGCCACCGCGTAGTCCGCTGCGCCGCCGTCACGATCGAACGGCGTCAGCGCGAACACCTCGTCGCCGACGGCGACGGCCTCGACATCGAGCGCGACCGCGGCGACGACGCCGGAGACCTCGTACGACGGGATCGCCGGCAGCCGATCGACCGGCCATTCGAGCTCGTCGCGCGTGATCGCAGCGGCGTACACCCGGACGATCGCCTCCCCGGCCCGCGCGGTCGGTGTCGCAACCTCGTCGAGCCCCAGGCCGGGAACGCCGCCTGGAGCGTGGACTCGCAGTGCACCCATCGTTTGAGGGATACCCGTCGAGCCGTCGGCGTCGCGTGCCATCGTCTCTCCTCTCACCTCGAAGTCTATTGCTTCTTCGCAAGTAACTTGCTAGAAAGATTATAGCGGGAGCGTTATTCTGCGTCGGGATGGCTGCGTCACGACCGGACTTCGTCGACGGCCTCCTCGCCCAGTGGAATCGTGAGCGACCCGAGTTGAACGTCACTGCCCTCGGGTTGGTGGGGCGCCTGCTTCGGACAGCGCAGCTCACGGAATCGGAGCTCTCGGCCGGCTTGACGCGTCACGGGCTTCAGCGCGGCTGGCTGGACGTGCTCGCAGCGCTGCGGCGCGCCGGCGAGCCGTACGAGCTGAATCCCGGCCAGCTGCTGAACGCGACGATGCTCTCGTCGGGCGGCATGACGAAACGGCTCGATCGCCTCGCCGAGGCAGGCCTCCTCGAGCGGCTACCCGATCCCAGCGATCGCCGCGGCACCCGCGTGCGACTCACGCCGGCCGGGAAGTCACTGATCGACGAGGCGATCGAGACGCACATCGCGAGCGAGGAGCGCCTTCTCGAGTCGCTGACGGCGAGCGAGCGGCACGCGTTGGACTCCGCCTTGCGCAAACTCCTTGCAGGCCTCGAGACGAACGGGTAGCAAGCCGCTGGACCGATCAACCCGAGATTCAGGAGGAGAGCCATGGAGATCACACGGAGCTCGCTCGAGACGAGACCCGGCCCGAGCGACTGGTTCACCGGCAGCGTCTACCTCGACGCGGTCGCAGCCCCGGCCGGTGCGTCGCGCCTGTCCGCCCACAGCGTCCATTTCACGCCGGGAGCCCGCACGGCCTGGCACACCCACCCGAACGGGCAGACCATCTACGTCCTCGAGGGCATCGGCCTCGCCCAGCGTCGCGGCGGCCCGATCGAGGTGATCCGGCCTGGCGACCGCGTCTTCTTCGAGCCCGGCGAGGACCACTGGCACGGCGCCGCATCGAACCGCTTCATGACCCATCTCGCGATGCTCGAGGTCGACGACGACGGCAACAGCGCCACCTGGGGAGACCCCGTCACCGACGAGGAGTACGCGGCGGCGTCGCCGAGCTGAGCAGTCCCGCGGCAATCCCGCTGTCGGACTGGTGGTTCCACCGATGTCCCGGGCCAGGTGGGAGAGTCTAGGACAGCCGGACTCGGATGGGCCGCGCTGGACGGTTCGGGCAGGAGAGCGATGGTCGGTGAGGGACTCGAACGGCGCGCCTCGCTCGGCGCACTCGCACCTTGAGGTGATTCGAGACGGAATGACCTGAACCGCTGCGGCGCCCGACCAGTTCGGGCGCGGCAAGGCACCGCTCGCGAGGTGCGGGTTCCCGAGCGGAAAGCGAGAGCGGCCGGCCGAGCCGGCCGCGAGGCGGGCGAAGGGAACGGCGCGAGCCGCCGAAGGCGGCTCGCCCAGAAAGATGGCCCCGGGAGGAGTCGAACCTCCGCACGCAGATTCGAAGTCTGCCGCTCTATCCGCTGAGCTACGGGGCCATGCCAGCGGAGGGTAGCGGCCTGGACTATCAGATCGGTGCCGCGCCCGACCTGTGCGGGCGCGGCCAACCAACGACGCTGAGGGGCGGGGTTCCCGAGCAGGAAAGCGAGAGCGGCCCCGGTGAAGCCGTGGCCGCGAAGCGGCGCGAGGGGAACAGCGCGTTCGCCGCCGCGGGCGGCAAGCGCCGAACAAGCACCGTGGCCAGCGCCGCGCCCGACCTGTGCGGGCGCGGCCAACCAACGACGCTGAGGGGCGGGGTTCCCGAGCAGGAAAGCGAGAGCGGCCGGCGGAGCCGGCCGCGAAGCGGTGCGAAGGGAACAGCGTGCTTGCCGCCTCCGGCGGCAAGCACGCCAGAAGGTGGCGGACGGGATTCGAACCCGCGACCACCGGGACCACAACCCGGGGCTCTACCAGCTGAGCTACCGCCACCGTGTAGCGACGGACAGGATACCGCCGACGTCTCTAGGATCGTCCCGTGGCGGCGATCCGGCACACGCGGACCGGCTGGTGGCTCGAGGAAGCGGTCTCGGGGACCGGCCCGGTCGAGCCGACGCGGCCGCTCGAGGGCGACGCGAGCGCCGACGTCGTGATCGTCGGCGGCGGCTACCTCGGGATGTGGACTGCCTGGCAGCTGAAGCAGCTCGAGCCGGAGGCGGACGTGCTGCTCCTCGAAGCGGGCCTCTGCGGGCACGGCCCGAGCGGGCGAAACGGAGGGTTCGTCTCGACGCTGTGGGACGACCTACCGAAGCTGCGCCAGGTCGCAGGCGACCAGGGCGCGCTCGACGTCTGCCACGCCTCGGAGCGGGCACTCGCCGGGATCGGCGCCTGGTGCGAGGCGAACGGCGTCGACGCCTGGTACCTGCCGGCCCCGCGGCTCGACGTCGCGACGACGGCGGCGCAGATCGGCACGTGGGACGCGGACCTCGCAGCGTGCGCGGCGGTCGGCGCGCCGGAGGAGATCGAAGAGGTCGACGAAACGCGGGCGCGGGCGATCTGCGACTCGCCGATCTTCGGGAGCGGCATCCTCTGGAAGAAGTCGGCGTCGGTGCAGCCGGCGCGCCTCTCGCTCGGCCTCCGCGCCCGGCTGCTCGAGCGCGGCGTCCGGATCCACGAGCATATGCGGGTGCGCCGCCTCGGACGAGACGCCGTCGCGGAGACCGAGAGCGGACGCGTGCGGGCGAAGGCGGCCGTGCTCGCCGTGAACAGCGCCGCGGCGACCTTCCCGGGCCACCGGCTCTCGCTCGCGGTCGCGTCCAGCCACATCGTGCTCACCGAGCCCGTGCCGGACGTGCTGGAGGAGCTCGGCTGGACGCGCGGCGAGACGATCGCGGACGGCCGGACGATGCTCCACTACCTGCGCACGACCCGAGACGGCAGGATCGTCTTCGGCTGGGGCGGCGGCCGGATGGCGGTCGGCGGCAGACCGGCCGCGCGCCTGGAGGTCGATCCCGGAGTGATCGCCCGCACGCGCGCGAGCCTCGTCCGCTTCTTCCCGCAGCTCCGCGGGCGTGAGGTGACGCACGCCTGGGGCGGGCCGATCGACGTCTCCCCCACGCACCTGCCGATGTTCGGCAGCCGCGGCAGCGTCCACCACGGCTACGGGTTCACCGGGAACGGGGTCGGGCCGAGCTACCTCGGCGGCGAGATCCTTGCCCGGCTGGCACTCGACCGCCGCGACGAGACGACGCGCCTGGCGATCGTCGAAGGGAAGCGGAAGCTCTTCCCGCCGGAGCCGTTCCGCTACGTCGGCGGCTCGCTGATCAGGCAGGCGCTCGTGCGGAAGGACGCGGCGGAGGACGCCGGTCGCGCGCCCGATCCGCTCACGGCGTTCGTCGCGGCGATGCCGAAGCGCCTCGGCCTGCGCCTGCCGCGCTGAGACGTGTACGCGCGCGTCATCTCGGTGCAGGGGAATCCCGACCGCCTCGACGGCGCGATCGCGTTTCTCGAGCGGGAGGTGATCCCACAGGCTCGCACGATGCCGGGATTCCGCAGCGGTCACTGGCTCGTCGACCGCGCGGACGGCCGGATCGTGGGGATCGCGTTCTGGGAGACCATGGACGACGTGAACGCGTCCGCGGCGGCGATGAAACGGCTCAGGGAGCGCGGCGCGTCACTGCTCGGCGGCGAGGTGGTGGCGACCGACGTCTTCGAGGTCGTCGCAGAGGCATACGGAGACACCGTCCAGCCGTAGCCGGCCGTCCTTGGCGCGGCTACTGCCCGTGCGGCCGCCGCGGGTTCGCCCTCTGCCAGACGGTCGCCGGCGGACCCTGCTTCCTCGACCTCGGCGCGAGCAGGCCGGCGCGCGTCTCCTCCTCGAGCTTCCTGCGCGCGGAACTCGCGCCCAGGGGGTACGGCGCGGTGCTGCGCACCCGGGCGAGCACGTCGGGATGGACCGCCCTGTCCTCCCCAGCAGACGCACGGCGTTTGGCGGCGCGCGGCAGTCTCGACATCACCACCACCTCCTTCGTACCCCACGGATACCACCGCAGCCAGGGATCGGCATCCGCGAACACGCGGAGTCCAGCTGCCGGAAGACCGACGCAGCGGCTCACGGGCAGATGCGCACGCACCGCCAGGATTCCTCGGACCGCGGGGACATCACGAAGTCGCGGCCAAGCCGATGAATCCTCATGCGCCCGCCAGGATTCGAACCTGGGACCCGCGGATTAGAAGTCCGCCGCTCTGTCCACTGAGCTACGGGCGCGTGCGAAGAGAGTAGCGCGGCCGAGGAACCCTTCGATTTGCAGGTATTTCGTCGCGTCCGACGCCTGCAGCGGCGTCTGGAGAGCCCGATGTCAGCGCGGTGAACACTTATCGGTCGTCGACGCCTCTGAGGGCGACCCGGGCGGATAGGTCCGCGCCGGCTCGCCCTGGCCTCGATCGTGTCGGCGAGCCACACCGGCCCGATGCCAGTGGCGCGACTAGCCGGACCTCAGACGAGTTCGACAGCCGCTGCGAGGCCCCCAGTCCGGGGCGATTCATGGATCACGAGAACGCCACGATGGAGAACGGCAGATCCCTCCGCAGCAGCACCCCGGCGTCCGTGCCCGTCACGAACACGCTGACCCGGAACGAGCCGTCCGGCTGCCTCGGGGTAACCGAGCTCGGGGTCTCGGCGAGCCCGGACACGACGGCGGTCGTCGCAGGGTTACCCGGGAACCGCACGTCGAACACACCCACGCCGTCACGCTTGATCTGCACAGGGCCCCCACGACAGGTGTAGGTCTTCTGGAAGATCGCCTTGTCGCTCGTGTAGCTGTCGGGCGTATTCGCAAGCCCGTTCACGTCGCCGACGACGATCGCGGACGCCTCGATCGACCCAGGACCGCACTTCACGACATACGACGGCTTGCTCGCGGCGTTGACCGCGAGCGCCGAGCCACCGAGCGCGAAGAACAACGCCGCCAGCGCGAACGCGTTCGCAGACCAGATCCCCTTCGCCTTTCCCCCCATCTCCATCTCCCCCTTGCTCGTGGTCGTCCCGCCCACTCCTTTGCTCAGCAACGTGCTTGGAGAGCGTTCTTGTTGCCAGTATGGGCGGGCCGGCGTGTCGGAATGGTCGTTCGGATTCACACAATCTACTCTCCTTCGGCCCGCCATGCGGCTTGAAACCTGGGCTGAGCGGCGTTCCCGACAGAGAACCGCCGCTCGTCGGCTGAGCTACGGGCGCCCGTCGAGAGGGCAGTCGGTCTACGACGCGTGCAAGACGAGCGGTGCGCAGACGCCGCCGGTCTTCTCCCTCACGGGGGCGCCGGTCGCCGTCTTGGGCGAGACGGTCAGCGTGGTCGCGGTGACCTTCACCTCGGCGTACGAGTAGACGTCGGTGGCGGCGCAGCGCATCCCGATCCCGCGGGGCGGCGGCGGCTTCAGGAAGAGCGCGGTCACGAGGTCGCCGAAGCCTTGCTTGCCGAGCGCGGCGTCGATCTCCTTCGCGTACGTGTTCGTCGCGACGGGCCCCGTGACGACCTCCCACATGCCCGTGCCGACCGGGCCGCCCGGCTCGAGCGTCTTCGTCCGGATCTCGCCGATGAGGTTCGCGTGCGTGTCGGTCGCGAGGAAGACGACGTTCTTCACCCCGGCGAGGTCGCTCAGGAGCTTCGCCCGCTCCGCCGCGTAGCCCTCCCAGCGGTCGTACGGCAGTTGGTAGAACTGCTGGATCGGGACCTCGTTGACGACCGCCTTGAACGTCGCGGTCGAGGCCCGGATCGCCTTCACGAACTCCGCATGCTGGCGCACGCCGAGGAAGGTCCGCGACGGGGCGTCGATCGCAGCGACGCACGCGGCCGGCGCGGGGTTGGCGAGCGACGGCACGAGGGTTGCGAAAGCGGCCCGCACGGCGGCAGGCGCGGTCGGGGCGAGGTCGGGAGAGCCGTCGTTGTCGCAGACGCCGCCGGCAGAGGCCTTCGCGCTCCGGAACGACCGCTCGTCGAGGAAGAACAGCTCGAGGTTCTTGCCCCAGCGGAAGGTCCGGTAGAGGCCGTCCTTCGCGGTGTAGGTCACCGGCGCGTAGTCCGTGAACGCCTTCACGCCCGCCCGATAGACGGCCTCGCCGTTCTCCGCGCGCGAGAAGTCGTTGCTGAACTCGTGGTCGTCCCACTGGCTGTAGAGGCCGGCGGTCGCCCGGAGCTTGCGGAGGTTCGGCAGCGCGAGGCCGAGCTTGTACTTCTGCCACTTCGCCCGGACGGTCAGCGCCGGCACGGAGCCGGTGAGCTCGCTGTCCGAGTAGATCGTGTCCCCGAGGTTGATGTTGAAGTCGTTGTGCTCGGCCGCCATCCGCCCGTAGACCTGGAAGTCGTTGAAGCCGGGCTTGCCGTTCGGCCCGGGCGTCGCGTCGGCGTCGCCCGAGAACGCGAAGCGGACCACGACGTTCGCGGTGGGAAGCGGCGCAGTCTCGAACGTGCCGGTCGCGCTCAGCGCGCGGCCGCGGAGGAACCGGTATCGGTACGTCGTCGCCGGCTCGAGCCCGGTCGCGGAGACACGGACGGTGAAGTCGTCCGAGGCCCGTGCGGTGGCCCGGAACGACATGTTCTCCACGGTATGCGAAGCGGGCGCCCACACGACGGCCGTCACCGGGCCTGCGCTCGGGGCCCGCGTCCACAGCATCGTGGATGTCGCCGTGATCTCCCCGGCCGCGACGCCGAAGTAGAACCCGCCTGGCTGGGCCGCGCTCGTCGCGAAAGCGACCGGCATACAGAGCGCGAAGGCGAGGAGCGCTACTCCGAGTCGGCGCACGCCCGTGACTCTAGGGGACGGGCTCTCGGACCTCGTGACTCTAGGGGACGGGCTCTCGGACCTCGTGGCTCAGCCACGAAGTCTCAGTCGTGGGGCGGATCGTCGTCGGGTGCGTGCTCCTGCTCGGCGAGGAAGCGGAAGAACCAGAACGTGAAGCAGGCGAAGAAGACGATCGCCTGCTCGCCCGCCATCGCGATCCCTCCGAGCTGCTGGTCGGCGGTCGCCGAGAGACCCCAGAGCCGCTCGGGGGCGTCGCGATATGTCGCATACGCGGCGTGCGGAACGAGCGCGAGCACGAGCCCGATCGGCGCCGCGAGGACGAAGCCGGCGAAGAGGTAGAGGGCACGCGCCCCGGCATGGAGCCTGCGCGGGACGTCGTGGACGACCGGCCACCACATTCCCACGCCCGTGGCGAGGTAGGTCAGGTGCTCGAGGTGGAGGAGCGTGTGCGGCCGCCGCAGCGCCGCGTCGTAGGCGACGGGGACGTGCCAGAGGGCGTAGTTGGCGAGCCAGAGAGGCAGCGCGACGAGCGGACTCGTGAGAGCCCGTACGGCCGGCGGCCGCGAGAGCGCACCGGCGAGCACCGGCGGGAGCGAGAGGACGAGCAGGAGCGGCGCCCACTCTGCGAGCACGACGTTCTGCAGCAGGTGCACCACGAGCAGGTAGCGAAGCGCGAGCTCGTGCAAGGGTGAGACTCCGAACGCGAGCACCAGGAGCTCGGCGACGACGAAGCAGCCGATCCGCCAGCGAGGAGCCCCGCTGCGTCGCACCGCCATTCCGTACGCGATCGCGAGCGCCGGGACGAGCACGAGCGTCTCCTCGTTCCACGTCCAGGCGTACGGGTCCACGCGGGCACGGTAGATGGTCGATGCCACGAGATCGTCCGCTTCGGGCCGCGTGCTGGGTGTCCGGGGGTGCGTCGGTCGGAAGCGCACGCTCCGGCCGCGAGATTGAAGCATCGACGATCCGGCCCTCCGTAGTAGCGTCCACCGATCGCTGGGTCACTGGACGCGGACGTCGTCGTCGTGGGAGCCGGGCTGGCCGGCCTGCGGGCGGCGCGCGACCTCGCAGAATCCGGCCGAGCCGTGATCGTGCTGGAGGCGCGCGACCGCGTCGGAGGTCGCGGCTATTCAGTCGACCTCGGCGGTCGTGTCGCGGAGCTCGGCGGCGCCTGGTTCGCGCCGGAGCATTCGGAGGTCAGGGCCGAGCTCGACCGGTACGACCAGGCGGTCCGCGACTCGGTGCTGCCCGTCCACGCGCGGTGGCGCACGGCCGGCGAGCTGCGCCACGGGCTGCCGGTGCCGTGGGAGGAGATCGGCGCGCTCGAGCGCGCCCTGCAACGCATCGCGGGCGACGCCGCGGCTCAGGCTGCCGGCGGTGGTTCGCCCGCCGGCTCGGGCGCCGACTACCTCGACACCCTCTCTCCGCCGCCTGCGACCCGTGACTTCCTGATCGGCTGGTGGCAGTTGATGGCCGGCGCGCCGCCCGAGGCGGGTGCGAGCAGCGAGCTGCTGGCGGTGATCGCAGCTCACGGAGGGCTCACCGGCCTCGTCACGTGCCTTGCCCACAGCCCGGCGAACGGGTGGTCGGCGCTCGCCGACGCGATGGCGGACACCCGTGGCGTCTCGCTCCGGACGTCGACGCCCGCGGTCTCGCTCCACGACGACGGCGGGACGGTCGACGTCGAGACCGGGAGTGGCATGGTCCGGGGCTCCGCTGCCGTCGTCGCGGTCCCGGCCAACTGCCTGCCGGCGCTGGGCTTCGACCCCGGGCTCCCAGCGGCCGCTCGCGCCGCGGCCGGCAGGAACGTCGGGTGTGCGACCAAGCTCGTCCTGCTGCTTCGAGACGTGGAGCCCCACGGCCTCGCGGTCGGCCACGATCCCACGCTGCCACTCCGCTGGTGGTGGGTCGACGACGCCGTCGACGGCGTAGCCCGTGCGACCGGTTTCGGCTGGCAGGACGACTTCTTCGACCTCGACGATCTCGAGCAGGTCGATCGAGCCGTCGCGGGCTACTTCCCCGAGGCCACGCTCGTCGACTACGCACACCACGACTGGAACGCCGACCCGTGGTCGAACGGGACATGGCTCACAGTCCCCGCCGACGCCCCCGAGCTCTTCGAGCCGGAGCGCTTCGACCTGCCCGGCCGGATCCTCCTCGCGGGCTCCGACGTGGCTGCCCAGGAAGCCGGTTGGTTCGAAGGCGCCCTGCGCAGCGGCGCCGCCGCAGCGAGCTGCGCCGAAGAGATCCTCTCCGATCGCGGCAAGCGGGTGGCGGGGATCGAACCCGCATAACTAGCTTGGAAGGCTAGGGCTCTGCCATTGAGCTACACCCGCGTCGGACCAAGGGTAGCCGGCCTGGGCGCTGCGGGCTGCAACCCGTCAGCGGCCGTTGACAGAGAAGTGCTGGTAGTCCTTGTCGCCGCTCCACGAGCCGCCCCAGCCCCACCCGACCGACGCGAACGCCCGCACCACGACGTCGCCGGCGTGGATCATCCCCGGGAGGCGGAGCGAGCGGTCGAGGTATCGCCGGCTCGCCGCGTGAGAGGTCGTGCCGCCGCTCACCGACGGATTCTCGAGCGGGTCGAGGTCGATCGCCTCGCCATACGCATGCTCCGACCAGCTCGCCGTTCCGGCAACCGGGCGACAGTTGAACGCCGACGTGTTGTCCGCCTCGATCGAGCGGTAGTCGCTGCCGCCGTAGGCGTCGACCGGCTCCATCCGGCGAATCGGGAAGCGGGCGTCGAACAGCTTGTGGAGCACCGTGACGACGTCCGCCACGACGGCCCGGTTCACGATCAGGCGGCCGGTGTGCGCCCGCCCGTCGAAGCCGCGGTAGCTCGCCGAGACGACCCGGAGATCACGGAGTGCAACGGGACAACCGGGGTGCCACGAGACGTCGGTCATGCGAGCGGCGAGCGCCTTCGAGATCGGCGCGACCGACGCGCGGAACCGCGGAGCCGTCGATGCCGTCGCCGCCGGGACCAACGCCGACGCACAGACGAGAACGGTGAGAAGCTTCACGACGAGTCGGGGCGGCCGGATTCGAACCGGCGGCTTCTTGCTCCCAAAGCAAGCACTCTGACCAGACTGAGCTACGCCCCGTGGCGTTCAGTGTAGGCGGTCCGCCAGAACACGATTGAAGCACGGTCCGCGACGGCGGATACTTGAGCCGGCTCCGGACGGAGCGCCGCAAACGACCGTCGAGAAGCGACCGGGAGGTCGAGATGCCGAAGTATCTGATCATCGCGAGCTACACGCCCGAGGGAGCCGCAGGAGTCCTGCGGGAGGGCGGCAGCGGACGCGTCGCGGCTGTGACGTCCGCGGTCGAGGGCCTCGGCGGCCGCGTCGAGAGCTTCTACTTCGCGTTCGGAGACGCCGACGCCTACGTGATCGCCGACGTGCCCGACGCGACGGACGCGGCAGCGCTCGCGCTCACCGTCGGCGCCTCCGGAGGAGCGAGCACGAAGACGGTCTGCCTGCTCACGCCGGCTCAGGTCGACGAGGCCGCGAAGAAGTCGCCGGGCTACCGCGCGCCAGGCGCGTAACGAGACACGCACGCCGGTCGGCCGACACCGCGTCGGTCGGCGGCAGCGCATCGTTCCCGCGGGGACAGCGCGCGGCCATCGGTACCCTGTGGGCAGATGGTCCAGCGTGTTCTTCTCGCCTCGCCCCGGGGCTTCTGCGCCGGAGTCGAGCGGGCGGTCGACACGGTGCAGGCGGCGCTCGCGCTCTACGGCCCGCCGGTCTACGTCCGCAAGCAGATCGTCCACAACGTCCATGTCGTCGCCGATCTCGAGCGGCAGGGCGCGGTGTTCGTCGACGAGGTGGACGAGGTGCCCGAGGGATCGACGGTCGTCTTCTCCGCGCACGGCGTCGCGCCCTCGGTGCACGAGGACGCTGCCCGGCTCGGACACACGGTGATCGACGCCACCTGCCCGCTCGTGACGAAGGTGCACGCGCAGGCCCGACGGTACGCGCGGGAGGGCTACCGGATCATCCTGATCGGCCACGCCGGCCACGAGGAGGTGGTCGGCACGATGGGTGAGGCCCCCGACAGCACGATCGTCGTCCAGTCAGTCGACGACGTGGAGCGCCTTGGTCTTCCTCCCGACGAGCCGCTCGCGTACATCACGCAGACGACGCTGTCGGTGGACGAGACCGCCGAGATCATCGGCGCCCTCCGGCGCCGCTTCCCGGGGATCCACGGGCCGCGACGCGAGGACATCTGTTACGCCACCTCGAACCGGCAGTGGGCGGTGAAGGAGATGCTGCCGGAGATCGACGTCCTGCTCGTGATCGGGTCGCCCAACTCGTCGAACTCGAACCGGCTCGTGGAGGTCGCTCACTCGTTCGGCGTCGCCGCGCACCTCGTCGACGACGAGACCGAGATCGACGACGCCTGGCTCGAGGACGCAGTGACCGTCGGGGTCACGTCCGGCGCCTCGGCCCCCGAGCGGCTCGTCCTCCGCGTCTGCGACTGGTTCCGCGAGCGCGGCGTCGTGCGGTTCGACCGCTTCCGGCTGATCGACGAGGACGTGACGTTCCGGCTGCCGCTCGAGCTGCGCCGCGAGCTCTCGCT
>Ga0187778_10002286_pt1 | contig 13099 bp, 11 predicted proteins | sample 1015_Q2_SP5_20_M_FD_132418 | JGI IMG/M metagenome (GOLD analysis project Ga0187778, IMG submission 132418) | Tropical peat soil microbial communities from peatlands in Department of Meta, Colombia - 1015_Q2_SP5_20_MG | ecosystem: Environmental > Terrestrial > Soil > Wetlands > Peat | place... | reverse complement strand
CGACGGACTCAAAAAGAAACGCGACATTGACGACCGAGCCCACCACTGATAATTCCCCGCAATTCACGGGGGGCGGCGGTCTGAGACCTCCCGCCAACCACGACTCTCTACTCATTGGACCGAACGGAATCCGCGCCGGATGGCGACTTCTCATATTCTTGTTCCTCGCTGCAGGCATCGGAGTATTCGTCACCGCTGTCTGTTTGGCATTCATTCCTCCGGCTCGCCAATTCTTGCTCACGCTGCAGACTAAAGCTCCGATCACGCCAGGCACGCTGATTGTTGGCGAGGGGGGAGGCGCCGCAGTTGTTTTATTGGCTGCCGCGTTGATGACTCGGATCGAGAAGCGTTCTTTTTCCGATTACGGCCTGCCTCTAAACAGAGCTTTTGGAAAGCTCTTGTTGCTCGGATTGGTCACAGGCTTCTTAGCTCTTTCACTTTTGGTTGGACTGATCGCCGCGCGCCACGGGTATTCAGCCGGGGTCCTCGCGGTAAACTCGCACGATGCCGCCAAGTACGGCCTTCTGTATGCAATCGCATTCCTTCTGGTAGGATTCTTCGAAGAATTTACTTTCCGAGGCTACGTACAGTACACGCTCGCATCGGGCATCGGATTCTGGCCTGCGGCGATTATCCTGGCCATAGTTTTCGGCGCCAGCCATTTGAGCAACCCGGGCGAGGCTAAATTTGGCGCGCTTATGGCGGCTGGATTCGGGCTCGTGGCCGTATTCTCGCTCTGGCGGACCGGGAGTCTATGGTTCGCAATCGCCATGCACTCCGCGTGGGATTGGGGCGAGACGTTTTTCTACTCAGTTCCTAACAGCGGACTCGTTGCGCGCGGTCACCTGTTGAATTCGACCTTCCACGGCCCCAACTGGCTGACCGGTGGATCCGTCGGGCCTGAGGGAAGCATCTTCATTTTTCCGGTGCTGGTATTCTGGGCGCTCGCGATCCACTTCATGTTTCCTGCGCGCACGTCGGATTCCTGACCGCCAGCGATTGCGCGAGCCAACGCATTGCAACCATCGATTGCTTGCAGCATCTAACCTCTCCGGTGCGTGGTCACTAATTTGACAAGCGAAGTAGGTGTCTATAAAATCGCTGGTTTTGGGGTGGACGTGTTTTCCCGCACTGAGGACCTGACTGATGGACAAGAAGCGCCTTGATTACTACAAGAAAAAGCTGACCGCTCGTCGCGAAGAACTGCTGCGCGATATCGCGCGCAATCAGCAGGAGGGCCGCGAAGCCGACGAAGATCCGACAGTCGATCTCGCGGACAAGGCCGCAAACTCCTACACAAAGGAATTCCTATTTGGCCAGACTCACAGCGACCGCGCGCTTCTGCAACTGGTCGACGACGCGCTTGCTCGCATCAAGGATGGGACGTTCGGCGAGTGCGTCTCCTGCCATGAAGAGTTGCAGCAGAAGCGCCTGGAAGCCGTGCCGTGGACTCGCTATTGCATTTCCTGCCAAGAAAAGAAAGAGAAGGGACTGCTGTAGGGCGGTAAAGTCGCTCTCCGTAGTTCTGCGGATTTCCTCATTCTCACGAGGGGCGTAGTGTTTCGCAAGTCCCCTTGATCACCGAACCCCTGTGATTATCAAAAGCGCTCTCGACGGGCTCGCGTCGGTGCTTTTTGCGGCGACGTGCCGCATTTGCGACCGCATTCTCACCAACGCCAGCCGTATCCCAATATGCGAGGAGTGTCTAGCCAGCTTCAAGCGGATCGTCGATCCGATGTGTCTCTGCTGTGGCCGCCCGTTCCCGGCGAATGTGCCCGCCGAATCCAGACAGCCGCTCTGCCGGCTCTGCCGCGTGAATTTCTACGCCTTCGACCGTGCCCGCAGCTTCGCTACTTACGACGATGCGCTGTCAGAAGCGATCGTGTTGCTGAAATACGAGCAGGTCACACGGCTGGGCAGTTGGTTTGCCGATCGGCTCGCTGAAATCGCCTTGCAGGCACCAGACGATTGGCGGGCCGACATCGTAGTTCCCGTTCCGCTGCACCCGGAAAGGCGCCGGGAACGCGGCTACAACCAGGCGGAATTGATCGCGCGCCCGCTCGCCAAGCGGCTGAATCTGAAGCTGGAGCCAGGCCTCCTGAGGCGCGTGAAACCCCGGCCCGCCCAACTCGTGCTTTCCCGCACAGAGCACTGGAAGTCTGTTCGCGGCGCTTATACGACCGATAAAGGCCGCCACGTTGACAACCTCCACGTGCTGCTGGTAGACGATGTCCTGACGACCGGCGCCACTCTTGACGCTTGCGCACGCGCCCTGAAAAAGTCTGGCGCAAGGGTTATACGGGGGCTGACGGTAGGCAGGGTGCGATCCTGGGATAGCGGCCCGGGATCAGGGCTTGGCCGGAGCAAAGCCGGAGTTTCAAGCAAACCGGAAGAACGCTCGAAGCATCAGTAAGTTGTGAGCACGGCCGTATCGTCGGGCAAAGGCAACGCGATGGAGAGTGGGCAAAAGACTGGCTTACGTCCCCGGCCCAATCTAGGGCTGGGTGCTTCGCTGCCTGACGCCTCGTCCCCCAAGCCAGCGGCAAGCCCCGCGAGCCGGCCATCGCTGATGCAGGCACCCGTCCTCGTACTGAACGCAACCTTCGAACCGATCAATGTGACTGCCGTCCGCCGCGCGCTGGTCTTAATGCTCAAGGGCGTCGCGCAGGCGGAAGAAACCAACCACTCGGAAGTGCATTCGACCTCGAAGGCGATTCAGGTGCCGTCGGTAATTCGTCTGTTGAGTTACAGGCACATTCCGCAACAGAGCCGCGCACTCTCTCGGAAGAATATTTTGCTGCGTGACCGGAACACTTGCCAATTCTGCGGCAATTCGTTCCCGGCGTCGGAACTGACTCTCGACCACGTAATGCCGCGCTCCCGCGGCGGGCGATCCTCGTGGGAGAACCTTGTCGCCTCCTGCTACACATGCAACAACCGCAAGGGCGACCGCACTCCCGAAGAGGCTGGCCTGAAGCTGCAGCGACGGCCGCGCCCGTTTACACTCCATACCTCCCGGCAGTTGATGCGCCTGATCGGTCATCGCGACGAGAAGTGGCGCAAGTATCTTTTTTACTGACCACTTGGCGATTTTCGCTCACAAGCAACCTTTCGCGTTTCCCAGCGTCTAAATAAACAAGACTGCTTCTAGGACACACCCCGGGAAGCGAGATCAACCTAGTTGGTCCGCTTCCCTCCTCTTTTTTTTCAGGCAAGTTTTTCGAACGCTATTGCCGAAAGACAATCTTCAGCTCCCGGCGCCAGTTTTCGTTCAATCCGATTCGCGTGATTTGAATATCGGGCGAAAGATATCTCAGCAGCGTTTCCGTCGATGGATGGAACCGCAACCCTGGCGCCACGAGCCACAGGAGGGGCGGCTTTGAATCGAGTCGCACGCCGCCAAAATATCCACAGCGCTCGAAATCGCCGTCAAGCTGGTGCCGCCGGACCCGCTGCCAGTAATCGATTGCCTGCATGGGCAGCTGGATATCTTCCGAAGCCTTCAATTCGATCACCACGAGCCGTCCTCGCCGCGTTACTCCAAGCAAATCGATCACGCCGCGATCGCCCGCTGTGACTGCAGGCATTTGAGAATATAGACAGCTCGCGTCGAGTTGCGCGTCAAGCCGCGTCGGATCTTGCAAAACGATCGTTTCGAGCCATCTCTCGGGCGCGGCTCGGTACAAAGCGTGATTCGTGTCGTCCGCAAGTATGCTGCGATGCGAATCGAGCCGGCGGATCAGCCGATCAAGCGCCACCTGATTGACGTCGGTGAGTTTTTCTTGCGAATCGCCAAGCCCAAAAGATATGCCATTTCGCGACCATCGCCCGAATTCAAGCCCGTGAAAGCAAAGCGACACTTTTCCGGTTCCCGGGACCGGCCGCAGAGAGATTTCGTTGCCTGCCGGTGGCAAGTGCAAGGCGAGTGCGTGAATCTGGCCGATCGCCTGATACACCGCCGCGCAGGCAGATTCCATCTCTCGCCGCGGAACAAGCCAGCTTTCCAGATTCCCGGCATCGGCCACATCGAGTTCCTGAATCCGGCCTTGGGGCTCGCTCAACTCAAAGATTTCCAGTCGCGCATCGGGTGACAGCGCGGCAATCCGTCCTCGGAAGAGCTTGCTCGCGCCTTCCGGAACGAAAATTCGGAGCCCTTTGATCGCGTGGCGCTCAGCGTGACTTCGGGTCCAATCGAGCCACAGGAGGCCGAACGCGAGCGCGCCTTCCGTCGCTGCCGCGCTCTCATCCGGCGAGACCGCCAGCACGGCCCACGCCTGCGACATGCCCCGCATCCGCCCGCGCACGTAGACGCCGGAAAACGAGTGCTCTAGATCCGGTGCAGCTGTCAGCAGGTTAATCGTAGCGTCAGGAAAGCGATCAGTGAGGATGCGTCGCAGGCGCGCGCGGAACCGCTCGCGATTGATTCGCCCGGCGGGAGGCGCTGAATCGGTGCGGAGGAATTCAAGCCGCCCGGGTTTGGTCCGGCCAAAACGCTGAACCTCGAGCACGATGCGGTCGTCCGACTGCTCTCGAACTCGCAGAACCCGCCGCGTCAGATTGCGTTCGTCAGACCAGAGATGGACGAGCGCGCTTTTGCCCCGCTCGCGCAATTGACAGCGCAATCCGCCAAGCTCCGCCAGCCATTCGCCATCCTCGCGGACCTCAGTGGACCCGGATTCCACCATCGCGCTCAACGCGCGGTCGAGCTCGGCCCATTCGTTCATAGACAATCCGCCTGCGTTTAGAAAACAGTGTCCGAGCGTTTATTCGAGTATCAGGCCGGTAACGCGGATAGCAGGATACTGCCGATTCCACTCCGTGGGAAGATGCGCACCCAGCGTGACGTTGAAATCACGGCTCGCCCCGGCCTTGAGCGGCTGCCCATCGGTCAGGATGATCCGCTGCGGATCGCGCAGGACGACTTGATTGAATGGATCGCGGAATTCGATGACCACGTCGAGTGCGCGTAGCGTGCGTGGTCCGGCGTTCGTGACGGTTCCCGCAACATACGTGAATTCCTGATTCAGAAAATTGGTCGCCTGCGACATCTCGCCGGACTGAAAATGTATCTGTCGGGCGTAGGCTTGTTCCGTCGGGCCAAACGGAAGCTTGCCGATTGGTGCTGGCCCGCGCGATTGCGTAACGCGCGACAGCCAAACAAATCCGCCAACCAGGAGCAAGGTGATGACGACGCCAATTGCGAATGTGGCTGGGAAGGTACTTCTCTTGTTCCGGGAGGGTGCAGAGACTTCAGGTTCCATTCGCTTCTCTTTTTTCAGCGGCCGAACGAAAGTCGCAAAATCAGTGGCTCAGGAAGCCCTGCTTGCGTCATACGCTTCTGCACGTCATCAATATCGTATGACACGCGCCAGAACTCAACCCACTGATTCTCCATGTCGGCGATGGCAAACGCGGCGCGCGGATCACCGTCGCGCGGCTGCCCGATCGACCCCGGATTCAGCAGGTAGGTGGTTCCCTCTTCGAGAGTCAACCGGGAGAAATGGCTGCCGAACGCCGGCTTGAAGTGGAGGACCGCCATCTCTTCCCCGCGCAGCGTGAAGCCTCCTTGAATGTGCGTGTGGCCGAAGAAAACGACGCTTGATGGTGCGTCTTGTAGGCCCGGCAGCGCGAGCTCGGGAGCGAACACGTATTCGTCTTCATCGTGCACGGAGCCGTGAATGATCGAAAAATTGTCGGCCTGCAGTGGCCCTCTGGGCAGATCCTTTAGGTACTCGAAATTTTCGGGGCGAAGTTGCTCCCGCGTCCAGAGCACCGCATTCCGCGCAATCGGATTAAATTCCTCCGGGTCGCCTAGGCCAGTGACCGCCTTGTCGTGATTGCCGCGGATGGTGAGACTGGAAATTTCGCGAATACGGTCTGTCACTTCGTTGGGGTCCGGACCATAGCCTACGAGATCGCCCAGGCAGACAGCCTTCTCCCACTTGCCCTCGGACACTTCCAGCGCGGCCTCCAGTGCAGTATGGTTCGCATGAATGTCGCTCAAAATCAGGTAACGCACGCCCCACCCTTGAGAAAGAGAGGCAACATAATAGACGAAGACTCGTCAGGTTGCACGAAACTCCCGGCAATCGGGAAGACGGTCGCGGGCATCATCTGATCAGCATCGAATCGCCGTAGCTGTAGAAGCGATACCCCGCATCAACCGCGTGGCGATATGCTCTCAATACATTTTCGCGCCCCGCAAACGCCGCCACCAGCGCAAGCAAGCTCGATCGAGGTAAATGAAAGTTCGTGAGCAGTTGGTCCACAACTCGAAAGGGCGTGCCTGGGTAGAGGAGAATGCTTGCTTCCGCCTTGCCCGGTGTTAGGAACATACCCTTGCCGCAATTTTTCTCCGCCGCATCTTCGAGCGCCCGAACTACCGTCGTCCCGATGGCCAGCACCGGGCGCTTTTCGCGCTTCGCACGTTCGATCGCCGTCACCGTACCGCCGGGAATTTCATACGTCTCGCCGTGGATCGGGTGATCTTCGATGCGCTCGGTGCGGATCGGCTCGAACGTGCCTAGGCCCACTTCGAGCGTCATCTCCGCCATCTCGATTCCCCGCGCACGAAGCCGCTCCAGAATCGCGGGAGTGAAGTGCAACCCCGCCGTGGGCGCGGCGATCGCGCTTCCCTGCCGTGCGAAAACGGTCTGGTAGCGTTCGCGATCCGCGGGTTCATCCTCGCGTTTGATGTACGGCGGCAAGGGAATATGCCCGAGGCGATTGAGCACCTCGTGAAAACCGTCTTTCGATGTAAAGCGCAACACGCGCAGTCCGTATTTCCCGCGCCCTTCAACCCGCGCTTCCAGCTCCCCTTCACCGAAAACAATTCGCTCTCCGGTTGGTACCTTGCGGCCGGGACGCACGAGGCATTCCCACATGTCCGCACTTACTTGCCGGACAAGCAGCACTTCGATTTGGGTCTTCAGAAATTCGCCGCGAGCCGGATTGCGTCGGCCGAGCGGCTGCGCGTGAATCCCCGCCCGCCGTCCGAAAAGGCGCGCGGGCAGAACGCGCACGTTGTTGACGATAATCAGTTCGTCGCCGCGGAGCAGGTCGGGAAACTCGCGGAACTGCCGGTCTTCCCACGCGCCCGTCGCCCGATCGAGCAGCAGCATTCGCGATGCGTCGCGTTCCGGAAGTGGGCGCTGCGCGATTCGATTGAGCGGCAAATCATAGTCCAGCTCGCTGACGTTCATTGGCCGCCGCCCGTAATTAATCCTTCGCCACACGCGCGGCGATGCTGGCGGCGACTTCTTGCAACTCCACGTGAATGCGGCCGTTTGAGCTGATCAGACTGGGCCCTCCGAGGTGATACGGTTGGCCGGTAAGGTCGCTGACGGTCCCTCCCGCCTCTTCTACCAGCAGAACCCCAGCGGCCGTGTCCCAGGAGCTCAGTCCGAATTCCCAATAGGCATCGAACCTCCCGCAAGCGACCGAGCAGAGATCAAGCGCCGCCGAACCGTCGCGCCTCACACCGTGAGTTCGCAGCGTGAACTGCCAGTAGTACTCCATATTCGAGCTTTTTTTTCGCAAATGCGTCGGAAACCCCGTCGCCACAAGGCTATTCGCCAACTTCTCTACTGGCGACACCCGAATGCGCTCCTCGTTGAGGAATGCGCCTTCGCCGCGCACGGCCGTGAACAGCTCATTTGCGACCGGATTGAACACCACGCCTACGATCGACTTGCCATCCTCGACCAATCCGATCGAGACAGCGAAGCACGGGTATCCGTGAGCAAAATTCGTGGTGCCGTCGAGCGGATCGACATGCCAGCAGTATCTGGTGCGCGCCGTTGCACCGCTGCCCTCTTCGGCGACGATTCCGTGGTCGGGAAAGTGCTTCTTCAGGCGCGAGACCACCAGTTCTTCAGATCGCCGATCCGATTCCGTCACAAGGTCCACTTCGCCCTTGTAGGTGATCGTTTTCGGGCGCTCGAATCCCTCACGAAGGATCGCCCCGGCTTCGCGGGCAATGTCGACTGCCACTTTCAGAAATTCTTTCATCCGTTTCGCTCGCTATTGCGCAGCTGGAGTGAAATATTCGGTGCGGCTGCGGACGGTGTAGTCACCGGCCACGCTCACCTGTATGTGTCGATCGCTACGCGGCGGCGGAGTCGGTTGCGGATAGTAGCCCAGCAAATACTGCGTGCGCAGCTCGCGGTCGATCCGGTCGAACATCTCTTCGATCTGTGACAAATCGTCGAGAATGTACATGGCCCCGCCAACGCTGTTCGTAATCGTAATCAACGCGTGTTCTCCCGCGGTATTTCGCCCGTTTTCATTTTTCACCGGGCGGATCACAATTGTGTAAAGCAACGTGCCGGAGGAAATCGCGTCGCGCCGTGCGTCCTCGAACTTCGAGATGCTCGTCGTTTCGCCTGCGTCCGTGACGAGCACAATCGCGCGCCGCCTCTCCGCAGGCCGCTTCTTCAACAAATCCGACGCCAGCACCACCGCGTCGTAAATCGACGTCCCGGTCCCGGGCTCGATGCGCCGCACTGCCGACTGCAACTTCGGAACGTCATCCGAGAAGTCGGCCAGCCTCGTCACCGTTTCATCGAATTCGAAAACCCCAAGCGTATCGCCCGGTCGAACCATTTGCCGAATGAAATGCGCCGCGGCTTCCGTTTCGAATTTGAGCTCTTTGTACGCGCTCAAGCTCGAATCGACCATCAGCGCGAGATCGAGCGGCCGATTCGTCTCAGGTTCGAACAGTTCGATCTTCTGCGGCGCGCCTTCCTCGGAGATTTGAAAGGCGTCCTCCTTCAAATCAGGGATCGGCCGGCCGTCTGCGTCGGACACGCTTGCCAAGACTGTCACCAGATCTGTCTGCGTCCTGATTTTTCCCGGCCGCGTCTGCTGCGGCACCCGGCCGAAAGATCGAATGGCGCCGATTCCCGCAATTGCCGCAAGGAGCAAAACTCCCGAACCCGCGAATCTGACGGCGGCCGGTGGAACAGTTCGAATTTTCTTCATTTAAGAATCAGATTCATCAGGGCGGGAAATGGCTTTCTGCGGGAGCGTTTCGCCTTCGGCCCAGACGGCGCCTCCGGCGAAATATTCCTTCTTCCAGATGGGCACCACGCGCTTCAGCGTATCGATCGCGTAGCGGCAGGCGTCAAACGCCGCGCCGCGGTGCGGCGAGCTGACGGCGATGAACACGCTCGTCTCGCCGATCTCGAGCCGTCCGAGCCTGTGAACGATGGCGAGCCGATGGACAGGAAACTTCGCCCGAATCTCGGCGCCGATTTCGCGCATCTTTGCGAGCGCCATTGGCTCGTAGGCCTCATATTCGAGATACAGCGTCTGCTTGCCTTTGAAGTTGTTCCTCACGAAGCCATCGAATGCTACGAGCGCGCCGTCCTCCGGCGCCTTCAGGCTCTCGACGATTTCCTTCGGGCGGATCACCTCGCGCACGATCTGAAAAATGTCTTCCTCAATCGCCGCCTGCTGCCCACCGCTCACCGGCGGAAGGAATGCCACCTCATCGCCGCTCGAAAGCGGCGCGCGCCATCCCGCATATTCCTGATTCACCGACGCGGCAATCGAGGAGCGAAACGAGGCCAGCTTCGGAAAGCGCCGCCCGTAGCGTTCGAAAAGGTCCTCGACTCGTGCTCCGTCGGATAACTCAGCGTCCTCTTGCGCGACGCCGGTGATGTCCTTGAGCTGTCCGAAGAAAAGTACGCGCACTCGCATCGAGTCATTCTAGCGCGCCGTCGCCGCCGCGAGAAGCGCACTACGCCGTACCGAATCGGTATTCGTTGTCCCGCTCATTAGCCGGACCGTGTGACACAAGTCACAGAGATACCGCCTCAGCCCAGCAAGAATTAGATTTTGGAGGATTCGTTGCCCGATCACTGTTCCGGCGCGGCTCCGTACACACTCCCCGGCCGGCAACGAATTCCTTAGTTTGCAACACCGGCGCTTGATAAGCGCCCGATCGGGATCGGCCCAGTCGCAAGGAGGGACCATAGCCCGCAACAAACGAATGGACATGATTGACGGCAACGAAGCTGCGGCCAACATCTCGTACCTCACCAGCGAGGTCGTGGCCATCTATCCGATCACACCTGCATCTCCGATGGGCGAGCTCGCGGACGAATGGGCGGCAAAGGGCCGCTGCAATATTTGGGACTGCGTGCCGGCGGTGATCGAAATGCAGAGTGAAGGCGGCGCGGCCGGGGCGCTGCACGGCGCCATTCAGGCCGGAGCCCTCGGCACGACTTTTACTGCTTCGCAGGGCCTCCTCTTGATGATCCCGAATATGTACAAGATCGCGGGCGAGCTTACGCCAGTGGTCATCCACGTCGCGGCTCGCACTTTGGCCACACACGCCCTTTCGATCTTTTGCGACCATAGTGACGTCATGGCCTGCCGCGCGACCGGATTCGCGCTCCTCGCCTCGAACTCGGTTCAGGAAGCGATGGACATGGCGCTGATCGCGCATTCGGCAACTCTGCGATCGCGCGTGCCGTTCCTTCATTTTTTCGACGGCTTTCGCACGTCGCACGAGATCGCCAAGGTAGAGATGCTGGAAATCGAGGACATCCTCGCCATGATCGACGATGACCTCGTGCGCGCGCATCGCGAGCGCTCGCTTTCACCCGATCGCCCTGTGTTGCGCGGCATGGCACAAAACCCCGACGTCTTTTTCCAGGCTCGCGAAGCGGCGAATCCCTTTTATTTGGCCTGCCCGGATATCGTGCAGCGCGAGATGGACAAATTCGCAAGCCTCTCGGGCCGCCGCTATCGGCTTTTCGATTATGTCGGCGCACCCGACGCCGAGCGGGTCATCGTGATGATGGGCTCCGGCGCGGAGACCGTCGAGGAAACCGTCGAGTACCTTGCCTCGCGCGGCGAAAAGGTCGGCCTGCTGAAAGTGAGGCTCTATCGGCCATTTTCACTCAAGCACTTCGCGGCCAGTCTCCCTTTGACCGTTCGGGCCCTCGCCGTTATCGACCGCACGAAGGAGCCGGGCGCTGCAGGCGAACCTCTCTACATCGACGTTGTGACCGCAATGGCCGAAGTAGTGACTTCGAAAGAGGCTCCCTTTGCCTCGCCACCTCGAATCGTCGGGGGTAGATATGGTCTCTCGTCGAAAGAATTCACTCCGGCGATGGCCAAAGCAGTCTTCGACGAGTTGAAAAAGCCGGTGCCGAGGAATCATTTCACCATCGGCATCGTCGACGACGTCACGCACAGCAGCCTGGAATACGATTCAGACTTTTCGATCGAAGCTCCCGATACCGTGCGCGCTGTTTTCTTCGGGTTGGGTTCGGACGGCACGGTGAGCGCTAACAAAAGCTCAATCAAAATTATCGGCCAAGACACAAGCCGATATGCGCAGGGCTACTTCGTTTACGATTCCAAGAAGTCCGGCTCGTTAACCGTCTCGCACCTGCGGTTCGGCCCGCGGCCGATTCACTCCCCCTATTTGATTAGCCGCGCCACCTTTGTTGCCTGCCACCAATTCTCCTTTTTGGACCGCATGGAAATTTTGAAGCTGGCGCAGCCCGGTGCGACGTTTTTGCTGAACAGCCCTTTCGGCCCCGATGTCGTTTGGGACCACTTGCCTTCTCCAGTGCAGGATGAAATCGTCCAAAAGAAACTTCGCCTGTTTGTGATCGACGCGGATTCCGTTGCGCGCTCAGCCGGCATGGGGCGCCGCATCAATACGATCATGCAAACCTGTTTCTTCGCGCTCAGCGGCGTGCTGCCGCGGGACGAGGCCATCTCAGCGATCAAGCGAGCAATCCAGAAAAATTACGGCAGGCGCGGCGAGACGATCGTCCGGATGAACTTCGCCGCAGTCGATAACGCGCTCGCTCACCTATACGAAGTCCCAATACCGGAGCGTGCCTCGACCGGTATCCAAATGCGCGCTCCGGTGCCATCGGCCGCGCCAGATTTCGTTCAGAAAGTGACAGCCAGAATGCTCGCCGGAGAAGGCGATCTTCTGCCCGTGAGTGCTTTGCCCGTCGACGGAACCTTTCCCACGGGAACAGCGCGCTGGGAAAAGCGAAATATCGCGCTTTCGATTCCGGTATGGGATGAGGAGCTCTGCATCCAGTGCGGCAAGTGCGTTCTCGTCTGCCCGCATTCCGTGATTCGCGCCAAAATCTACAAACCTGAAAAGCTCAGCTCCGCGCCGGAGCATTTCAAGTCTGCGAACCCTCGCTGGAAGGAATTTGAGCATCTGCGCTACACCTTGCAGGTGGCTCCCGAGGATTGTACCGGATGCAGTCTCTGTGTCGAAGTGTGTCCGGCGAAGAGCAAGTCCGAGGTCAAGCACAAGGCCATCAACATGGAGCCGCAGGCGCCACTGCGCCAGCAGGAAGCCGCCAACTGGGATTTTTTCCTGAGCCTTCCGGAAGCGAACCCGGACGATCTGCATCTGGGGCACGTGAAAGACGTTCAGCTGCTGCAGCCCCTGTTTGAATTCTCCGGCGCCTGCGCGGGTTGCGGAGAAACGCCCTACATCAAGCTGCTCACTCAACTGTTTGGCGATCGCGCGGTCATCGCCAACGCGACCGGCTGCTCGTCGATCTACGGAGGCAATCTGCCCACGACGCCCTACACCGTCAATGCCGCAGGCTTCGGACCGGCCTGGTCGAATTCACTGTTCGAGGACAACGCCGAATTCGGCCTCGGCATTCGCCTGGCTTTGGATAAACAGGAGGAATACGCCCGCGAATTGCTCAAAAGGCTCAGCGGCGAGGTCGGAGATGTTTTGGCGCACGCGCTGCTTGATGCGCAGCAATCGAAAGACTCCGAAATTCGCGATCAACGCGAACGCGTAAAGCTCCTCAAATCAAAGCTCGCCGCAATTCAGACTCTCGAAGCGCGCGCATTGCTCGTTATTGCCGATGCTCTGGTTAAGAAGAGCGTCTGGATCGTCGGCGGGGATGGCTGGGCCTACGACATCGGCTATGGGGGACTCGATCACGTCTTAGCCTCCGGCGCGAACGTCAAAATTCTTGTGCTCGATACGGAGGTCTATTCCAATACGGGAGGCCAGCGATCCAAAGCCACGCCGCGCGCGGCGGTCGCCAGATTCGCTTTCGGCGGCAAGAGCACGCCCAAGAAGGACCTG
>Ga0187778_10002285_pt1 | contig 13099 bp, 10 predicted proteins | sample 1015_Q2_SP5_20_M_FD_132418 | JGI IMG/M metagenome (GOLD analysis project Ga0187778, IMG submission 132418) | Tropical peat soil microbial communities from peatlands in Department of Meta, Colombia - 1015_Q2_SP5_20_MG | ecosystem: Environmental > Terrestrial > Soil > Wetlands > Peat | place... | reverse complement strand
GTTCCACAAGTTCCTGCAGGAAAAAGAGAACGAGGCGCTGCTCGATCGCATGGTGATCATCAAGATCCCCTATTCGCTCTCTTACCGCGACGAGTCGCGCATCTACCAGAAGCTCGTGTCGGGTGCGCCCGCCTTCCGCAACGTGCACCTCGATCCGCACGTGCTGAACCTCGCCGCGGTGTTCGCTATCCTCACGCGGCTCGCAAAGCCCGAGCGCGAGGGGCTCGACCTGCCGAAGAAGCTGCGGCTGTATTCCGGAGAGGCCGTCGAGGGGGTGCCGGAAACCGAAGCCACGCGGCTGCGCGCGGAAGTCCCGGACGAGGGCATGACGGGCGTGAGTCCGCGCTTCGTGATCAATGCGATCTCCAACGCCATCACCCGCGGCAACACCCACAGCCTGACCAGCATGGAGCTGCTGCTGGCGCTCAAGGACGGCATCGAGAGCGATGCGCGCATGGATGTCAAGCAGAAAAAGGCGTGGATTGATCACCTGGTGACCGCCCGCAAGGAGTTCTACAACCGCTGGGTGAAAGAGGACGTACACCGCGCCATGTTCGCTTCCTTCGAGGAAGAGGCGCAACAGTTGCTCGAGAAGTACCTGGATGAAGTCGAGGCCTCACTCGATCACCGCCAAGTCACCGATCCGATCACCGGCGAGAGCCGCGCCGCCGACGAGCGCTTCCTGCGCTCGGTCGAGGAGAAGATCAAAGTGTCCGATTCCGGTAAGCTCTCGTTCCGCCAGGAAGTGGTCCGCAAGGCCATGGTGGCCTTCAAGACGGGCGAGAAGTTCAAGCTCGCGAGCCACGCGCGCATGCGCGAGGCGATCGAGCAGTATCTGTTCGAGGAGCGTCGCGACGTGCTGCGGCTGGTCACCTCGACCGCGCGCCCCGATGAGGAGGCGCGGCAGAAGATCTCGGTCGTGCAGCAGCGGCTCGTGAACGAGTACGGTTACGACGAGCACTCCGCCAAGGAGGCGCTCAGCTACGTCACCACGCTGCTCGCGCAGGAGTAGCGGCGCGCGCGAAAAAGGAGTACCACTAAGCACGTGAGCGACGAGGCCGGCAGAAGCGGCGACAAATCCGGCGCCGCGAAGTGGTACGGACTGTTCTCGCGCGGTGCGCGCGACTGGCTGCGCCACGACGAGAAGGTGCGCGACGCGGTGCGCGCCAACCTCCCGGAGATCATTGCCGGCGGCGAGGTGATCAACGACGGTGCCCGCACCGTGCGCGTTCCAGTGCGCATGCTCGAGCACTACCACTTCCGGCTGCGTCGCCCCGAGGAACAGCAGGGCGCCGGCCAGGGCAAGGCCAAGCCGGGCGACGTGTTCTCGGATCCCAGCCGCCAGCAAGGCCCGGGCGAGAAGGGTGCCGGCGGCCGCGATGAGGGCGGGGTACAGCTGCTGCTCGAATTCAAGGTCGACGATATCGTCGACTGGCTGTGGGAAGAGATGCAGCTGCCGAACCTCAAGGCGCGCGTCGGGCCGTCCGATGAGTCCGACTGGACACGCGAGGGCTGGGATCGCCGTGGCGCGCGCTCACGCCTCGACCGCCGCCGCTCCTTCAAGGAGCTGGTCAAGCGGCGCGGTGCCCCGGGCGCCACGCCCACCTTTACCGACGAGGACCTGCGCTTCCGCCAGCTGGCACGGCGGCGTCAGCCGGCGGTGCACGCGGTGGTGTTTTTTATGCTCGATGTCTCCGGCAGCATGTCAGATCGCGACCGCAAGCTCGCCAAGACCTTCTTCTTCTGGGTCGTGCAGGGTCTGCGGCGCGAGTACCGCTCGCTGGAGACTGTGTTCGTCGCCCACACCACCGAGGCCTGGGAATTCAACGAGCCTGACTTCTTCCAGGTCACCGGCACGGGCGGCACGGTCGCCTCCACCGGGCTGCTGAAGGTGCGCGAGATCATCGATGCGCGCTACAACCCCGGGCGCTGCAACATCTATCTCTTTTACGCCTCCGACGGCGACAACTCCGTGAGCGATGCGCACGACGCGCGCGCCGCGCTCGGCGCCATTGCCGCGGATGCCTGCTTCACCGGCTACGTCGAGGTGTCGTCGGGACTCTCGCGGCAGCTCGCCACCGAGACCGGCAAGCTTTTCGCGGAGCTCAAGAGCGCCGGCTGCGCAGCTGGCAGTTACGCGCTCAACGACTTCGACGACGTCTGGGGCGCAGTGCGGCATTTCTTTACCGCCGAGAGCCAGGCGTCCGATGCGGCGCGTGCGCCCGCGGGAGCCTCACCACCCGGTAGCCCATGAGCGAGGACTGGCAAAGCTACGTGCGGCGCATCGAGGAGCTCGCCGCGCGCTCGGGACTTAAGTTTCACCCCGTCGACTTCGAGGCTGTCCCCGACAGCTTCATGATGGAGATCGCCGTCTACGGGCTGCCGGTGCGCATGCCACACTGGTCTTTCGGCGTGCGCTACATCTATCAGCTCATCCAGCGACACATGGGCCACTCGCGGCTCTTCGAGGTGGTGTTCCCGGGCAACCCCGGTCACGCCTATCTCGCCGAGAGCAACGGTCTCGCCGAGAACATCCTGGTCACTGCGCACGTGCTCGGACACGCGGATTTCTCGCGCAACAACCTGCTGTTCCGTCGCTGCCAGGAGCAGGTGAGCGAGCGCATCGTCGAGCACGCTGCCAACCACGCGCGCCAGATCTCACAGGCGATCGAGACGCACGGCGCGCAGCGCGTCGAGGCGGCGCTCGATGCCGCGCTCGCCCTCGAGCAGCACGTCGATATCGATCAGCCGCTGCGGCGCGAGCCGTACCCGCCGTACCTCGAAGAGGGCAAGGCGCTGGTCGACGATGCGTTTCGCAAGCGCTTCGCCGCGCTCGAGCCGGCCAGCGCGGGCAGCGCGCTCGAGGCCAGGAAGCGTGCCCCGATCCCCCCGCACCCGGAGCGTGATCTGCTGTGGTTCCTGGCGAACTATGCACCGGAGATGGAGAGCTGGGAGCGCGACATCTTTCTCGCGGTACGCGAGGAATCCTTCTATTTCTACCCGGTATTCGCCACGCAGATCATGAACGAGGGCTGGGCGTCGTACTGGCACGCGCGGCTCTTGCGCGAGGCGGACTTCGTGCCGCAGCAGGCCTACCTCGACGCCATCAAGTGCCACTCGGATGTCGTGCGCCCGGTAGCCGCCGAGCAGCAGATCTCGCTCAGCATCAATCCCTACCACCTCGGCTTCGCGATGTGGGAGAAGATCGTCGCCAAGGAGGGCCTCGAGGCAGCCCGTCACATCATGGAGCAGGACGATGACTTCGGCTTCGTGCGCAATCATCTGACGCGCGAGCTCGCCGAGGAGCTCGGCCTGTTCCGCTACAGCGCGCGCAGCGACGGCCAGATCAAAGTGCTCGAGTCGGAGCTCACGGCGCTGCACGAGGCGGTGCTCGCGCCCAAGTACAACTTCGGCGCGCCGATCGTCTCGGCGGTGCGCATGCGCAATGACGGCACGCTCGAGCTCGCCCATGACAGCCGCGTCGACGGCCGGGGCCTCGACCTCGAGCGCAGCCGCAAAGTGCTCGATTATCTGCAGCGCGTCTGGCGCCGCCCGATCGTGCTGACCACCGTCAACCAGGCCGGCTCGGCGCTCGAGCTGACCGCGCCGTAGCCGCGACGCCGCCGGGCACGCGCCCTGCTCAGCGCTCGCGGGCTGGCTGCGCCGGTGGTGGCGGCGCAGGGGCTTCGCCGCCCCAGTCCTCTTCCGCGTGCGAGGTCACGATGGACACCGGATCGCTGGCCGGAAAGCTGGCCTCGAGCGCCTCGTCGAGCTGGCGCTGAATCTTGTCCTCGCGGCGCTTGCGTGCCGCCTCCGTGAGGGAGTCACTCATCGCTCGGACTCCTCCGCAAATGGCCCCGCGGGCTGTCGGGCTCCCCAGACCCGACATACTACGCCCTCGAGTAGCCGCCGACAGGCCTTGCGGAGTAGGCTTTATGTCTGCCGGTGATGCTCGTGACCACCCCGGCAAATTGCGCTTGCCGCGGATTGTGAGTCCATACCGCTCGGCAAGATGCGCAATTTGCTGGGGGCCCGGTGCGGCGCCGGTCCTAGCCGGGGGAGCACCACCATGGGGTACACGACTTCGGGCATCCGCAATATCGCGCTGGTCGGCCAGGCCGGCGCGGGCAAGACCTCACTGCTGGAGACCTTGTTGACGCAGGCGGGGGCCACGCGCAGCCGTGGGAGCCTCGCCCGCGGCACGACGGTGTCGGACTTCGACCCGCAGGAGAAACGCCTGCAACACTCGCTCGACACCGCCATCTGCAGCTTCGACTACAACGCAACGCACATCAACCTCATCGACACCCCGGGCTACGCCGACTTTCTCGGCAAGTCGCTCTCGGTGCTGGAGGCAGTCGAAGCGGTCGCCGTGGTGGTGAGCGCCGTCAGCGGCGTAGACACGCTCACGCAGCGCCTCATGGAATTCGCGCGCGAGCGCGAGCTGTGTCGTCTGATCATCGTCAACAAGATCGACAGCCGCGACGCCCACTGCCAGGAGGTGCTGCAGAGCTTGCGCGAGACCTTCGGCGGGGAATGCCTGCCGCTCAACCTGCCCGCCGGCGGCGGCGACGGCGTGGTCGACTGCTTCTTTCAGCCGCACGGACGCGCCACGGATTTCTCCTCGGTCGAGGCGGCACACACGCAGATCATCGATCAGGTGGTCGAGCTCGACGAGCAGCTGATGGCGCTGTACCTGGAGCAGGGCGAGGAGCTCTCTCCCGAGCAGCTGCACGACCCCTTCGAGCAGGCGCTGCGCGAGGGACACCTGGTGCCGGTGTGCTTCGTTTCCGCCGAATCCGGCGCCGGGGTCGCGGAGCTGCTGCAGGTGTTCGAGCGGCTGATGCCGAACCCGGCGGAAGGCAATCCGCCGCCGTTTCTCAAAGGCACCGGCGAGGAGGCCGAGCGGGTGGCGGTGAGCCCCGACCCGGCGAAGCACGTCATCGCCCACGTGTTCAAGGTGTCGATCGACCCGTATGTCGGCAAGCTCGGCGTGCTGCGCGTGCACCAGGGTACCGTGCGCCCGGGCAGCCAGCTGTTCGTCGGTGATGCGCGCAAGCCCATCAAGATCGCGCACCTTTTCCGTCTGCTCGGGAAGGAGACCACGGAGATGACGGCGGCCGTGCCGGGTGACATCTGCGCCATCGCCAAGGTGGACGAGCTGCACCTCGACGCCGTGTTGCACGACTCGCACGACGAGGATCAGTATCACCTGAAGCCCGTGGCCTTTCCGCCGCCGATGCTCGGCGTCGCCATCGAGCCCGAGCGCCGCGGTGATGAGCAGCGTCTCGCCGATACGCTGCACAAGCTCACCGCGGAGGATCCGTGCGTGCGCCTCGAGCACCACGCGGCGGTGAATGAGACGGTGCTCTACGGCATGGGCGAGTTTCACCTGCGCGTGCTGCTCGAGCGCATGGCCGAGCGGTACGGAGTGCACGTGAAGACCCATCCGCCAAGCATCCCCTACCGCGAGACGATCACGCGTCCGGCCGAGGGCCACTGCCGGCACAAGAAGCAGACCGGCGGAGCGGGGCAGTTCGGCGAGGTGTTCCTGCGCATCGAGGCGCTCGAGCGCGGGGCAGGCTTCGAGTTCGTCGACGAAGTGGTGGGGGGTTCGATTCCCGGGCAATACATCCCGGCGGTGGAGAAGGGCGTGCGTCAGGTGCTCACCGAAGGGGCACTCGCCGGTTTCCCGATCCAGGACGTGCGCGTTACCGTCTACGACGGCAAGTACCATCCCGTGGACTCGAAGGAGGTGGCGTTCGTGTCCGCCGGGCGCAAGGCGTTCCTCGATGCGCTGCAGAAGGCCACACCGATCGTGCTCGAGCCGATCATGCGCGTCGAGATTACCGCTCCGGCGAGCGCAATCGGCGACATCACCGGCGATCTCGCCACCAAGCGTGCGCGCATCAACGGCAACAACTCGCTCCCCGGACAGCGGGCGACCGTCATGGCCTTCGTACCCCTCGCGGAAGTCTCGGAATACCAGTCGCGGCTCAAGGCGCTCACCGGAGGGCAGGGCGCCTACACCATGGAGCTCAGTCATTACGATCCGGTGCCGCCGCGTAAGCAGCAGGAGCTCGTACAGGCCTGGCGGCCGCAGGAGACCCAGGAGTAGTGGCCGCCGCCGTCCCGCCACGGTTTACGTACGGGTAGCCAGCGATCCTGCCCGTAGGGCTTGTCGTGGGTGCAGCCCCGTTATTGTCATAACAGAAGCGCTGCCCGCTGCGCCGCGCATCCTGCGCAACCGCGCACTGTCTGCGCCGGGCACCCTGCGTACACTGAAAAAGAGTCGCACTGCGGAGAGAGGTATGAAGCGGGCTGCCTGCGTGCTGATGCTGAGTGCGCTGGGAATCGGGCCGGCGGGCGGGGCCACGGGCGATCCGACACACACGAAGCCGAGCGCGCTTGCGCCCCGCCACCACGGGGGCAGCCACGTCTACGGCGCACCGATCCAGCAGCCGATCTTCAGGAGCCGCCCGAAGCCGAAGTCGGCGCAGTCCGGGGCGTCGCAAGCTCCTCAGCCGCAGCGCTGATCGTGCCGAGGGGCGTGCGCGGCCTCCCCTCTCAATGGTTAGTCAGCTTCCGGTGCGTTCAGGGCGCCGGCGTCTTCCACATCACCGTATCCCCGGCACGCAGACCGAGCTTGGCCGCCTGGCCGCCCTTGAGCTCGAGCACCGCCGCGACCGGCGCATCGGAGCTGAGAGTCTGCAGCGACATTGGTGCGGCGTTGGCGATGATCTTGGTGACGCGCCCGTCGGCTGCAATGAACAGCATGTCGAGCTCGATGTAGGTGTTCTTCATCCACATGGTCTCGACGCGCGGGGGTTGCACCGGAAACACCATGCCCATGGTCTCCGGCAGGTCGCTCACGAACATCAGTCCCTGCTCGGCGCGCTCGGGGGTATCGGCGACCCACACCTCGAACCCGTACTTGCGCGAGGTGTGATCGCCGCCGTGATGCGTGATCTCGAGTGAGGTGCGCGGAAAGGTCGATAGGTCGAGCGGCCGGCGCGGCTCGTCCGCAAACGCTGGCGAATCCGGCCGCAGCACGGCGGCGGTGATGATGAGTGTGGCGATCGGTGCGGCGAGCCAGGGGCGCGCGGTGGGTGCTGACATGGATCCTTTCCCTAAGGCTTGGCCGCACGGGGAGTCTCGGGCGGCTCGTCTTCGAACACTGCCGTGCCGGCGAAATCGAAGCGACTCACCAGGATGCGCGCGTCACTGCTGAGCGTGCTCGCCGGAGCGATGCAGAAGCCGCGGGCCACGATGCGCCAGGAGCGCTTCGGGCCGCCGAGTGCCCCGAGGCGCTCTTGCCGCAGCTCGTCCACGGTGCAGTGATCCTCGCCACGCGTAGCGAACAGCCGCTCCTCGCCCTCGAAGATCACCGTGAGATTGGTCGGCAGCTCGCGGCCGGTGCGCCCCTCGCGCACCGACCTGACACCGAAGACCATGCGGATCCGGCGTCCGTCCGGGTGCGATGGACCGGCGAAGCTGACGCGCACACCGCTGCCGTCGGGCCGCGGGCCACCGTCGCACTCGAGCTCGCCATCGTGCCAGTCGATGTCGAGGTTGAGCGCTCCGCGGATACGCGCCCGGAGATAGCCGTTGCCGGTCGGCAGGCAGCCGTGCGGGGCGGGCGCCGCACCTTTTGGGGCAGGACCAGTCGGCGGTGCATCAGCGGGCGTTGCCGCGGTGAGCGCCGGCACGCTCAGCACACCGAGGATCAGGCAGGCACGCAGCATGCGGCGCAGTGTACCGCGCCGTGCGCGCCGCGCTCTCTTGTTACGCCCCGGCCTCGACGAGCAGGGCCTTCGCGAGCTGCGCGTGTCCGCGCGCGATCCAGCGGGCCACGTGCATCAGCAGCGTGAGGATCACGATGCCGAGCAGCATGCAGAAGAGCGCGCCCACGACAGTCTGCGGCGAAGCATAGTCGTGGCCATCCCAGTGGATCACGCCGCTCGAAAGACCGTGCGGGAGAAAGCCGACATCCCGTCCGATCAAGATGAACGGCGAGAGCGCGAGGCGCAGCCCGATCCCGAGCCCGGTGGCCGCGACGGTGAAATAGATGATGCCGAGCGGCAGCATGGCGAGCAGGTACAGCAGCGTCGTCCAGGTGCGCACGTCCTTCAGCATCTCTCCGATGCGCGTGAGCCAGCCCGAGGGCGGTCCCGGATGCACCGGCCGCCGCGGCATGCGCTCGCCGGTGGTGGCCTCGAGCAACCGTCCCTCCCCGAGCGCGATCACCCGCGCCATGCCGATGAAAGCGAGGAAGAACGGGATACCGATCACGAGGATCGCGAAGCCGGCCGAGAGCGCGAGCCCTGCGACCACGAACGTGAAGTACAGGATGCCGGTCGCGAGCGTGAGCAGCATATAGAAGAGAGACGTGTAGGCACGCACGTCCATGAACACGCCGAAGAAGCGCCGGATACCGGAGGCCTGCGCGACGGCCCGGGGGGCGGGGGTTTTCAGCGCCGCCTTCACTTTGGCTTCGGTGTCCCGGTAGGCGGCAGCCACCTCCTCCGGAGCGCCGTAGGTGCTGGCGATGAGTTCGAGCACGTCCGCTTCCGACCTGCCGGCGTGCGCGGCTACCTCGGCGCGCAGGTACTCCTCAGCGTCGTACAGCGCGTCCTGGATCAGGGCCGCATCCTCGCCGGCAAGCGCCGCGCGCAACTGCTTCAGGTACTCATCGATCGAGCGTGGGGCGTTGGCACTCATGAGTCGGTTCCTTCGATGAAGCGATCGACGAAGCCACGGGTCTGGCGCCAGATGGCGCTCCACTGGCGCAGCATCGCGCGGCCCTCCTCGGTGATGCGGTAATAGCGGCGCGGCGGTCCGGCGTAAGAGGGCACGACGCGGCTTGTGAGAAGGCCGGCCGCAGCTAGCGTGCGCAGCACGGGATACACGGTGCCCTCCTTGAACAGTGCCTCGCCTTCGTTCGCCTTTTGCAGGCGCTTCGCGATCTCATAGCCGTAGAGGTCTTCGGTGGTGCGATCGAGTACAGCCAGGAGCACGAGCGCCACGAGACCCGCATTGAGATCTTTCTGGAATTTTCGAGCCTGGCTACCATCCATCCGCTAGTACTGTACACTATATAGCATTAGCAATCAATCAGTATTTTAGATCTGAATGACGGGGCGTCGAGGCCCTCAACCGGCTTCAAGGCCCTGGAAGGCGCCGGTGGGAAGGCTGCTAGACTTCGTTCCCCCTCCACGAAAGCCGCGGATGAGAAACTCGCTCCTCGAAATCACCCCGGTGATCCCGGGGAGCCTGGCGCGACTGCCCGAGCTGTCCGCGAACCTCTTCTTCAGCTGGCATCGGCCCGCACGCGCCCTCTTCGAGGACCTCGATCCGGAGCTCTGGAAGCAGACCAACGGCAACCCGCGGCTGATGCTCCGCTGCGTCAACCAGGCGAAGCTCGACCGCTGCGGCCAGGACGAGCGCTACCTCGCGCGCTACGCGAATGCGCTGCAGACGCTCGACGCATATGTCGCCGTGGCGCCGGCCGGCACGGGGCCGCTCGTGGCCTACTTCTGCGCCGAGTACGGCTTCCACGAGAGCTTCCCGATCTATTCCGGCGGCCTCGGCGTGCTGGCGGGCGATTACTGCAAGGGTGCGAGCGACGAGTGCGCCAACTTCGTCGCCGTCGGACTGCTCTACGAGCAGGGATATTTCACCCAGACCGTGGACAACGACGGGCTGCAGCACGCGGAATACCGCGAGCACGATCCGCGCGACCTGCCGGTCGAGCCGGTGCGCACCGCCGCGGGCGAGTGGCTCAAGGTGAATGTGCGCATCGCCGCGCGCGACGTGGTCGCGCGGCTGTGGCGCGCACAGGTGGGCCGCGTCGCCGTGTACCTGCTCGACACCAACTGCCCGGAGAACGCCCCCTCCGACCGCGATATCACGCACCGCCTCTACGGCGGCGACGAGTCGACGCGCGTCAGGCAGGAGATGATTCTCGGCATCGGCGGAGTGCGCGCGCTGCGCGCCCTCGGCGTACAGCCCGGGGTGTGGCACCTCAACGAAGGCCACGCGGCGTTTCTGATACTCGAGCTGCTGCGCGAGCATCTCGGCTACGGCCTGGCCTTCAACGCCGCGCTCGAGGCGGTCGCCGCCGAGTGCGTCTTTACCACTCACACGCCGGTCGAGGCGGGCCACGACGCCTTCAGTCCCGAGCTCATCGTGCAGCACTTCGAGGGCTTCATCCGCGAGCTAGGGCTGCCGGTCGAGCGCTTTCTCGAGCTGGCGCGCGCACCTTCCGCGCCCGGCCTCTTCAACATGACGCGCCTCGCCCTAAACGGCACACGCCACGTCAACGGCGTGAGCCGCATGCACGGCGCGGTCTCGGAGCGGCTGTGCGCCGATGAGTGGCCGGAACTGCGCCCCGAGGACAACCCCGTGGGCTACGTCACCAACGGGGTGCACGTACCGACCTTCCTGCACCAGCGCTGGATGGAATTCTTCGACCGCGAACTGGGACGCGAGTGGCGTGAGCGGCTGCGCGATGCCGAGTTCTGGACAGCGCTCGAGCGCGTACCCGACGAGCGTTACTGGGCGACCGCGCAGGACGTCAAGTCGCGCATGCTGGCGAATGTGCGCGAGCGGCTGCAGCACGAGTACCAGCGCAAGGGACTGAGCCCGGCGCAGCTGCGGCAGGTCACGCGCTTTCTCGACCCGCAGCGTCCCGAGGTGTTCACGCTCGGCTTTGCGCGCCGCTTTGCCACCTACAAGCGCGCGACGCTGCTGCTGCGCGACCGGACGCGATTGGCGCGGCTGATGAAAAATCCCGAGCGCCCGGTGGTGCTGCTGTTTGCCGGCAAGGCGCATCCGGCGGACGAGCCCGGCAAGGGCGTGCTGCGCGAGCTGCGTCAGCTGATGATGAGTCAGGAGTTCGTCGGGCGAATCATCTTTCTCGAGGATTACGACCTGCAGCTCGCGCGCAGCCTGGTCTCCGGCGTCGACGTCTGGCTCAACAATCCAATTGCACCGCTCGAGGCGAGCGGCACCTCGGGCATCAAGGCCGCCATCAACGGCCGCCTCAACGTGAGCATACTCGATGGCTGGTGGGCGGAAGGCTGGGCCCAGGACAACGGCTGGGGGATCCCGCCGGCGAGCGTGCAGGACCCCGAGCGCCGCGACGCGCTCGAAGCCGAGTTGATTCTCGGGGTGCTCGAGGAGGAGGTGCTGCCGCTGTACTACGCCCGCGACGAGCGCGGCTGCCCGCGCGGCTGGGTGGCGCGCAGCAAGCGCGCCATGACCACCGTGATCCCGCGATTCAACATGCGCCGCGTGCTGTTTGACTACAGCCAGGGCCTGTATGTGCCAGCGGCCGCGAACTACCGGCGGCTCGCCGCCGACCGCTTCACCGGGGCGCGTACCCTGGCGGACTGGAAGCAGCGCGTACGGGCGGCGTGGCCCAAGGTGAGCCTTAAGCTGCTCAGCGATGCGGCGCGCGATCTGCCACGCGGCGAGCGGCTGCGGCTGCGGGTGGCGGCCGCGCTGAACACCCTGTCGCCGGCGGATACGCGCATCGAGTTCGTGGCACGGCGGCTGTTGCCCGAGGCGGATCTGTCGCCGCCGTCGTTGTCCTCTTACGGACTGACCGCCCGCGAGGGTATCTGGCACGCCGCGTTCACGGCCACGGATGAACAGGATGCCGATGGCGCGGTGATATTCGCCCTCGACGTCGAGCCCCCGGAGTGCGGGCAGTTTCGCACCGAGGTCCGCATCTATCCCTGGCACGAGCTGCTGTCACATCCATATGAGCTCGGGCTCATGAAGTGGCTGTGAGGGCGGCGGCGCACTGCGGGTTGCGCAGCGCACCCCCGTTGCGATGTAGTACGGCTCATGTCGCATCAGCCTGCACGCCCCTCCTCCGGACGCTACGTGAGCCGCCTGACGGGCGGGACGCTGGCGATCATCATGGCCGGCGGGCGCGGCGAGCGGCTGCGTGATCTGACCGCGCACCGCTGCAAGCCGGCGACGCCCTTCGGCGGCAAGTTCCGCATCATCGACTTCGTCCTGTCGAACTGCGTCAACTCGGGCATCCGCCAGATCTCGATACTCACCCAGTACAAGGCACAGTCGCTCATCCAGCACGTACAGCAGGGCTGGAGCTACCTGCGGGGCGAGTTCGGCGAGTTCGTCGAGGTGGTACCGGCCCAGCAGCAGCTCGGCGCCACCTGGTACCGCGGCACCGCCGACGCCGTGCACCAGAACATCGAGTTGATCGTTGCGCACCGGCCCAAGCACGTGCTGGTGCTCGCCGGTGATCACATCTACAAGATGGACTACGGCCCGATGATCGCCTACCACGTCGAGAAAGGCGCCGACGTCACCGTCGGCGTGGTGGAGGTTCCGGCCCGCGAATCACGCCACTTCGGTGTGCTGACCGCCACCGAGTGGAACCGCGTGACGAAGTTCGCGGAAAAGCCGGCCACGCCGGATGCACTGCCGGGCCGTTCCGACACCATCCTCGCTTCGATGGGCATCTATGTCTTCAACCCGCGCCTGCTGCAGACCATGCTGGCAGCGGATGCGGCCAGCGATGCTTCCGCGCACGACTTCGGCAAGAACATCCTGCCGGGCGCGATCGGCGCCAACCGCCAGGTGTTCGCCTACCCCTTTCAGGATGTGAAGACCCGTGCGCAGAGCTATTGGCGCGACGTGGGCACCATCGATGCTTTCTACGACGCCAACCTCGAGCTGGTGCACGTGCGCCCGGAGCTCAACATCTACGACGTGGACTGGCCCATCTGGACATACCAGCTGCAGCACCCGCCCGCCAAGTTCATCCTCGACGAGGACGGCCGCCGCGGCACCGCCATCAACTCCATGGTATCCGGCGGCTGCATCATTTCCGGCGCGGTGGTGCGCGAGTCGTTGCTGTTCTCCGCGGTGCGCGTCGAGGAGCGCAGCAACATCCACCGCTCGGTGATCCTGCCGCGTGCCGAGATCGGCCGCAGCTGCATGATCGCCAACGCAATCATCGACGAGGAGTGCACCATCCCCGACGGCACGCAGATCGGCATCGACCGGGAGGCTGACGCGCGGCGCTTCCACGTCACCGAGAGGGGGGTGGTGCTCGTCACCC
>Ga0187778_10002284_pt1 | contig 13101 bp, 10 predicted proteins | sample 1015_Q2_SP5_20_M_FD_132418 | JGI IMG/M metagenome (GOLD analysis project Ga0187778, IMG submission 132418) | Tropical peat soil microbial communities from peatlands in Department of Meta, Colombia - 1015_Q2_SP5_20_MG | ecosystem: Environmental > Terrestrial > Soil > Wetlands > Peat | place... | reverse complement strand
CCGTTGATGTCGTTGAGAAAGCCGTCGTAGGTCTCGGCGACCACTGGCAGCGACCAGGGATATTCGCCCGTAAATCCATGCTGAATACGCCATGCGATCACGGCATCGCGCACTGTGCCGACGCTGTGTGTATTGGTGATCATCACAGGGCCTTCGAGAAAGCCGGATTCTTCCACCCAGGTGGTGCCAGTCATCTCCCCGTTCCCGTTTTCACTGAACCATGCGGCGTAGACCGGATCCTGCGAAAGCTTGCCGCGCGGCAGCACGGCAGTGACTCCGGTGCGTACCGGCCCTTTGCCGACAATCAACTTTCCCTCACCGGAGATCAGTGTGCGTTCACCGACTTCCACCCCGGGCACATCGGTGATCGCGTTCAGGGCCCCAGGCGTGCCGTCGAAGGGCACTCCCAGGTCGCGGGCACGAGGCTCCTGTTGAGCCGCAAGCGGGAGGACCGAGAAAAGGACGATCAAAACGGCGGCCAGGCGCTGCTTATAACCGCGCAAAATGGAATTACCTAGGTAATGTTCGGTTTCCAGAACAGAAATGCGTATTTTCTTGACCCTCATATGTGCTCATCCTAAGATTCTGTTAAGTCCTTGATTATGATGCGCAAGAGCGCACCGCTCCCAGGCAGGAAGATTCTACAGGCGAGCCTCGCTATTTTCTGTTGCGCGGCCAGCGTTTGCCTCTACGGGCAGGCCCGGGGCGGGAGTGTGGTCGCCACCGGCAATGTCAAAGTGGATGGGAAAGAGGTCGTGCGCAGCGGCAATATCTTTCCCGGCGAAAAACTGGAGACCGGCGCGCAGAGCGCGGCCAGCATCACCAATAACGGGGCCGTGAGCTCCGTGCAAGGAAAAGCCGCGGTCACCTATTATGAGCGTTATCTTGAGATGGATTGCGGCCGGGTGAACGTGACCACGGTGAGCGGATTTGCGGTGCATGTTTCCGACGTGATTGCCGCTCCCGCCGAGCAGCAGGCCAGGTTTGAAGTCGTACAGGGCAGCGGCCGCATCAGGATACAGGCGCTCGATGGCCGCCTCTCCGTGAGCCGCGGTCAGGATCAGAGCTCCCTGAATCCCGGCGAGGCGAAGGAGTTTGCCAGCAAAGCGGCCTGCCTCATACCGCCGGCGATTCCGTGGACGCAGGCATTTCTCTTCAGCGCCTCGACCATTCCGATCTGGCTGAATCCCACCACTTCGCCGCCCACCCCGCCGCAGCACGGCATTACCGAGATGCGGCCTTAGCCTCTGGTAGCTACTTTCTGCTAAGGGACAGATCGTCCAGACAGCCAGTGCCGCGCAGAATGTCGCCGGCCGGAACTCGCTCCAGTTTGATGAGCACGACGCTGGTTTCAGGAGCGGTCTTGAAGGAGTCACGGAATTCTTCCCACAACAGCGAAGGGGGAAAGGTCGCGCTCTCCGGGCTGGCGGGGAAGAGCACGTTGTGCGTAACAACGTCGCGTACCTCCCACTGTAATCCGCCGGCGCCCTCCAGCTGGTCGCTTCGGTAGAAGCCGGTCAGCTCGTACTCAGTGCCAGGATCGACCGCAACGTATTGCGAAATACCGGTCTCCGCGGCGGCGCCATCGAAGGTAAGGCAAAGCGCGCGCTTGCCGCCATGCACGGCGCTGGTTCCCAGGCGAACATTGATGTGCGCGAGTGGCTGGTAACGCCAGTCAAGGCCAGCATTGAGAACATCGTTTTCAAAGCCCGCATTCACCAGCAGATTTGCGGAGCTTCGATACCCGGAAAATTCCTTGTGCGAGGTAAGCTCATACCAGACACTTTGGGCCTGTGCTCCGAGCCCTTTCTCCAGCAGGTATTGGACATAAGGAAAGACAAGAGTCGGGTCGTACGGCTTTTGCTGGGCCAGTACGCTCTTCCAGACTGCGGCTGCATCTTGCTCCCGGTCGCGTGAAGCCAGCAACTGCAGGAAGATCAACTGGCCTTCCGTATTGCCTGGGACGATCTGGCGCAGGATCAAACCAGCGTCATGGCTGGCGCGCCAGGCCAGGTCGAGTGCCGAGGGGAGCGAATCGGGATCGCTCTTGACGATATCCCGCAACTGCTGAAAGCCGGTCTGCGCGTCACCGGCTGCAAGGTAGGAGTTGGCTGCGGCCAGTTCATATGCCGGAGTCGTAGGATCAGCGGCCAGCGCGCGTTCAAGCGCTGTGCGCTGCAGCTCAAGTTTGCCAGCGGCCTGCGCTGCATAGGCCATCTCCAGCCAGGCTTGGGCATCGAGCGGATTCAGGTGCACAGCATGATCGAAGTCTCGCAATGAGCGCTCGGGTGCCAGTTCACCGAGATAATCCTGGTGTCCGAGGCGCACCCATGGTTCTGCGTTGAGCGGGTCCCACATTGTGGCTTGCTCGAGTCGCGAAGGACTGCCGTTGCCAGAAAGGTATGCGCCCACGCACACCTGCAGGCAAAGAAAGATGAAGCCTGCCAGCAGAAGGCTGACAACTGAGGCGACGATCCACCGGCGGGAGTCAAGCATTGGACCCGCTTTTTCCGCTGGCCAGGGCGCATAACGCGAAGAACAGCGCCGCGTTGGCTGGAACTTGCAGGTTGAAATCCGTCAGGCTGTGAACCGCGATCCCAGTTACGCCGACTAGAGCGGCAAATCGCATGGCGACTGCGGGGTTGTCGCGCCATGCGGTCGCCGTGCTCAGGCCGATGCCGTAGAGGGCAGCCAAAAACCCGAGAATGGGGAGGAAGCCTGCCAGGCCGAGCTCCGCCAGAAACTGTACATAGTCGTTGTGCGCCGCATTCACGACTTCATTCAGATGGAAGCTGCGGAACTGAGGAAAGGCGGTGACATAGGTGCCCAATCCCCAGCCGAGCCAGGGCCGCGCTCGCCACATGTGCAAAGTGTCGCGGACGATCTGCATGCGCACGTGGGTGGAAACTCCCGGGTGCCTGAATGTGGCCAGCCGCTCCTCAAGCTCGCCGGCGCCCACCCAGAGCGAGAACACAACAAAGAGCCCAATAGCCACGGCCAGGCCGGTGCGAGTGCGCATCCGGCGCTCGGTCAGCAGCAACGTTGCGGTCACAATCAGGAACTGAACCAGAAAAGCGAGCATTCCGCCCCGCGATTCAGAGAGAAAGATGGATGCCGCCATCAGAAAGGCAGCGATGGCCCAAGGCAATCTTCGCGCCCATGACCGCTTCTCGGGCAGTGCCAGCGCCAGCGCGAACGGGACGAGGATCTCCATCAGGCCGGCGTAGTGGGCATGATTGACATACGGTCCGTAGACTAAGCCGCCATTGCGCGGGGTGCGAAGTCCATAGAGCTTGTTGGGCGAGGCCAGCCCCTGCAGGATCGCCTCAAAGGCCAGCACTCCGCCGAAAACTGCCAGCACACCTCCGAATCGGCGGGCTCGGCTCTCCCGGGCAAAAAGCTGATTGCCAAGAAAGAAGACCATCACGCACACGGCGAATTGCAAAGAGGATTCCAGAGTGGCATGCAGATAGACAGTTGTATGAAAAGCAATCTGAATGACGATGACGAAAGCCAAAGCAGCCAGCGGCAGGTAGAGTGGGTTCCAGAGAAGCTTTAGGCCGGGCTTCTGCGCCCAACGAAAAAACCAGCACGCGGTGAGCAGCGCCGCTCCTAGTTCCTGCAGCAGGCGCGCCCAAGGCTCGACGGCGCCAAACGCCAGCGGGGCAAGTAGCAGCAAAGCCAGCAGACCAACGAAGAGACGAGATTCAAAATGGTCTTCGGCGGCCGCTGGCCGGGCAGTTTCCTTGAGCTTCTCCGGCGAAGATGTTGGACTGCTCGGCATGAGTCTGATGGTCCGAATGCGCGGAGAATATCGTACTCAAAAGACGGGCTGTTTAGAATTGCTCAGTGCAGCCCGCGGCGGAACCAGGATCGGGCCTCGGGACGGGTTCAGGGCCGTAGCACGCGCCCGGCGCAGGCCGGCGTAGCGCCAAAGGCAGCAAAGCTGGCGGAGGGCTCCTTCGCGCAAGCGGAGCAGAAAGAACCGTTGCTGCCAGGAAGACTCCGCCACACCTGCTGGCTCTGTCCAACCTGCCCTGACTTGAGCTTCTAGCGTGGCCAAGCGACGATCCCGGCGGCAATGTTCAAGGACATGTTCGGGGAGAGAGGCACGCAGAGAATCTCGCGCGAGCAGCAGACTCACGCACAAAATCCGCTCGACGCCGGCGCCCTGTGCGCTCTGCAGAAGCACATCCCAATTCAGGTCCTGACTGCGCCGCAGCAGAGCTGCGATATCGCTGAGCCAAATGAGCCGCTGCCAGCCATGCTTGGCTGCGTGGATACTCAGCGCCAACAGCAGATCCTCCGCCCGCAAGCAGCGTACGGACATTCCAGCGAAAGGGATCATCTCAACGCGCTTCAGCATGCCATCAATATCAAGGTCAATGCAGAGGTGGTGCGGCGCGAGGGAGCAGTGCAGATCAAGGCGAACATGCCTGGTCGGATGAAGCAACTCCAAAGCACCTTCAGCCTGCAACTGGGCTTCCTGCTCGCGGGGTCCCATCGGCCTTGTGGCCTCATATCCACGAGCGGAAAGCACGTGCTGGGCTTGAGTGACTTGGTGTGGATGCAATAGCAAGTCAAGATCGCCCGTGGTCCGCGCCCCGAGGTTGCCGTACAGCAGGCAGGCCAGCACCGGCCCCTTGTAAGGGACTGCGGCGATCCCCTCATTCTCCAGCAAGGGCAGGATCTGCATCAACTCGGCGGTCAATAACAGATTCTTCTGTGCCACCAGGCGAGATTGCTGGCGCAGACTATCGAGGATCCCGTTGGGCAAATTCCGGGCGAGCTCAGTATTCTCCAATGCGCTCGTTATGAGCGGAGTGATTCCATGCCGCTGAGCCAGCGCAGCGAAGAGCTGCCCGTCAACGCTCTCGCTCTGGGTGATGTTAGGTGATTCCGGGCTGAGAAGCGCGAGCAAAAGGCCTAGCTCCGGATGCTGACCCTCCTCAGCGCTTCTTCTGCGTGGTGGAGTCATCATAGTACGTGTAGCCTTCCGGATATCCAGAGTAGTAATAATGGTGCAGGTCAGGGGCGCGTAGGTCCACCGCGTTCACCACTACCCCTGTGACTTTCGCGTTCACCCGGACCAGCAGATCGCGCGCCCGGCGCAGGGCCTCTTTACGAGTCACCCCGGAGCGAATCACCAGAATGACGGAGTCGGCCTCCACAGAGAGCGCGACAGCATCAGTGACCGAGAGAGCGGGCGGCGTATCGATCACGATATGGTCGAAACGCGTGCGCCACTCGAACAACAATTCCTTCATCCGCACCGAACACAGAAGCTCCGCGGGATGCGGTGGTGGCGGGCCGGCAGGCAACACATAGAGATTGCTCATCTGCGGCGAGCGAACCAGAACTTCTTCCAGCGTGTTGCGCCCTGCCAGCAGCGTGCTCAGACCGCCGCCTGCCTTGATTCCGAGCGAAGCATGTACGCTGGGCCGGCGCAGATCGGCATCCACCACCAGCACGCGCCCTCCCTGTTGTGCGAGCACAATGCCCGAGTTCACGCAGGTTGTAGTCTTGCCTTCCTGGGGGAGTGCGCTGGTGACCAGAATCACCTGCGGCGGCGTTCCTAAGGCTGAGAGCAGGATCGATGTCCGCAGCGCGCGATACGACTCCGCGATCTCCGATTTGGGATGCGAGTGCGCGATGACCTCCACCTTGGCGTCTTTGCCCGGGCGCCACGCAGTCAAGTCCTTTCCGTTGCCCTCCCCTGCGCCCATAGGTACGCTCATGGGAACAACACCCAGCGAAGGAAGCGCCGAGATGGTCTGAACCTGCTCCGGCGTCCTAATCGTGTTGTCCATGACCTCTATCACGAAGGCCAGCACGATGCCCGCGGTCAGACCAGCGAGCAGGCCCAGGACCAGATTGCGCGGAACATCGGGCTTGGAAGGAGATGTGGGTACGCGCGCCGAATCTACGATTCGGATGTTGCTGGATTTCAGCGCAGCGGAAACGCCCGCTTCTTTCAACCGCTGCAAAAGATTGTCGTAAAGCTGCTGGTTGGTATCGAGGTCGCGTTTGAGCAGCGTGTACTGGATGGCGCGCTCGTTGAGCCTGTTGGCCTCCTGCTTCTGCTTGTTCAGCGCCGCCTGCAGCATGTTTTCGCGCCGTGATGAACCCAGGTAATCGCTCTGCAGGCGGCCGCTGATCCTTTTAGTCTCTGTGGCGATAGATTCCTGCACCTGCTGCAGCTGGTTATTCAGCTCCTGCACCTTGGGATAAGCCGGCCCGAACTGCGTACTCACCTGCGCCAGTTGCGTTTTCAGTTCTGCTTCTTTCACTCGAAGCTGCTCGATGAAGGAGGAGGGGTCGGCTTTGGCAATGAGTTCCGGGCTGCTATTGGAGGTGAGCCCGTAAGTGGCTTCCTTCTGGATGCGCTCTGCGGTCGCATCCGTAAGCGCCTTGTTCAAATCATTGAGCTTGGCTGTGATGATGTTCTGCTTCTCGTCGATCCCCAGGATGTCGTTCTCTTTTTCATACTTCACCAGCTTTTCCTGGGACGTTTCCACCTTCAACCTCAACTCGGCCAGCTGGCGAGTCAGCCACTCGCTGGCCTGCATCGCCGACTCATATTTGGCGCGGATGTTCTCCTGGATGTAATCCGCCATGAAGACATTCAGAGCACGCGCAGCCATCTGCGGATCAGGATCAGAGTAGCGCAGCTCGATCATGCGGGTATTGGGGATACTGTTGATCTGCAGACCAGTGTGCAAACGGCCGATGAGTGCGGATTCCTGCTGGGGAGTAAGACGTTCGGTATCGAGCGGAATGGCACCGCTACTGGTCTCCGTCGCGCCCGGCGCGCGCCCGGTAAGCTGTTGGTCCCAGCCCAGATCGCGGGCGACCTTCAATCCCAGCGAATCACCCTGCATGACTCTGACCTGCGTTTCCATTGCAACGGTGTAATCCCAGTCGTCAGAGGCCATGGGCCCGCCGTCTTTCATGTCCGTGATGGATTGCTCGTGGTATACCGCCACCCGTCCCACGGACTCATACAGCTTGGGGGTGCGAAAGGTGTTGATCGCTGTGAGGCCGAAGAGGAGCCCGGCTGCAAGCAGGACATACAGCTTGCGCTTTGTCAGAATATGCCAGTAGTCGAGCAGGGAAGGTTCCGTAGGCGCTGTTGGTACGTAGGTGTGCGGGACAACAGGATAAGGGAGGTCCACAGGCTGCGGACTGTTGCCGCCGTTGCCCGGCCGAATCAGCTTTCCCGAATCCATGGAATCTGCTCCGCAGCCTCAAGAACGAGCGCGCTGGACGGCTGTTGAAAAGTAAGCCCTGAAAAACATCGCATGAACAGCGGTGATTAGCTGCATTGTAACATCAAAAAAATCAAGGCCAGAGAGTACCTTCGTACTGTTTCGCTGGCAGAACCCGTCCCCGTCTCGAAACTCGGAAGGGATATCGCAAGAGCCGGGGCATGGCCGCTTTATAATGTGCCAACCCTTCATGTCGGCCTCCGTTTCATTGAGCGGTCAGGTAGTACTCATCACCGGGGGCACCGGCTCATTCGGCCGCAAGTTCATCGAGATAGCCCTCAAAGAGCAGCATCCCAAGAAGATCATTGTTTTCAGCCGCGATGAACTCAAACAGCACGATCTGCGGCAGCTCTTTCCTGACGGCGCCAGTTCGCCCATGCGCTATTTCCTGGGTGATGTGCGCGACCGTGAGCGAATGGAGCGCGCCTTCGACGGCGTGGATGTGGTGGTGCATGCTGCTGCTCTGAAACAAGTCCCGGCCTGCGAGTACAATCCCTTCGAGGCGGTACAAACCAACGTGTTAGGCGCCCGCAATGTGATTGATGCGGCGATAGACCAGAGAGTCAAGCGGGTGATGGCTGTGAGCACTGATAAAGCAGTGAACCCCGTGAATCTGTATGGAGCCACCAAGCTTTGCGCGGAGAAGATGTTCATCCAGGCGAACGCCTACGCTGGCGAGGGCGGAACACGGCTGAGCTGCACCCGCTATGGCAACGTCGTCGGCAGCCGGGGGAGCATCGTGCCCTTGTTCAAGGAGCAGCGGAAGAGCGGCGCAGTCACCTTGACCGATCCTCGCATGACCCGCTTCTGGCTGACGCTCGAGCAGGGTGTACGCTTCGTGCTGCGGTGCCTTGGCCAGATGCGCGGCGGCGAGGTGTTTGTGCCGAAGATCCCGAGCATGAAAATCACCGAACTGGCGCAGACGCTCGCTCCCGGTTGCGCGATGAAGCAGGTGGGAATTCGCCCCGGTGAAAAGCTCCACGAAGTCCTGGTCTCCGAAGATGAGGCCCGGCATAGTGTGGAACTGGATGACATGTATGTGATCCAGCCGGCGCATTCCTGGTGGCAGGGGCACGAGTGGGATGGACGCCCGCTGCCCGATGGTTTTCGCTACGCCAGTGACACCAACTCTCGTTGGCTGAGCAGCGACGACATGCGGAAGCTGGCTGAGTGAGCGTGATGGCTAAATCGGGAGAGAGGCTGGCGATTGAAGGTGGAAGACCGGTGCGCGACACTCTGCTCCCCTACGGTCGGCACCGGGTCGAAGAAGAAGATATCGCCGCCGTTGTAGAGACCCTTCGTTCAGCGTGGCTCACCACTGGGCCCAAAGTCGGCGAGTTCGAAGAGGCGATCTCAGTTTTCACCCAGGCGAAGCATGCTGTTGCCTTTAGCTCTGGCACAGCCGCACTGCACGGCGCAGTCTTTGCAGCAGGGTTGGGTGCGGGCGACGAAGCCATCACTACTCCTCTTACCTTCTGTGCCACTGCAAATGCTGTTCTGTATCAGGGAGCGAAACCAGTTTTCGCCGACATCAGCGCGGACACTCTCAATGTCGACCCGGCCGACGTTGCCAGGCGCATCACCAAAAAAACCCGCGCTTTGCTGCCAGTGGATTACGCCGGTCATCCCGCAGAGCTCGATACCGTGCTGAAGCTTGCACGCGAACACCATCTGATAGTGATTGAAGATGCCAGTCACGCTCTGGGAGCGACTTATAAGCAGCGGAGGATCGGCAGTATCAGCCACATGACCGTCTTCAGCTTTCATCCGGTCAAGCACATCGCCTGCGGCGAGGGCGGGATGGTCACAACAGATGACGAAGCCCTGGCCCGCAGGCTGCGAAGCTTTCGCAATCACGGGATTAGCAGCGATGTCCGCCAGCGGCAGGCGGCAGGACAGTGGCACTATGAGATGACCGAGCTGGGTTATAACTACCGTCTCAGCGACATCGCCTGTTCGCTCGGACTCTCGCAGTTGCGGCGGATCGAAGGCAATTTAGCGCGGCGGCGCGCGATTGCCACGCATTACAACTCCGCATTCGCCGGACTAACGGCGGTGGAAACTCCTGCAGTTCGGGGTGAAGTGAATCCAGCATGGCATCTTTATTACATTCGTTTGCGTCCGCATCTGCTCACCTGCGGCCGAGACGAGGTTTTTGGCGCCTTGCGCGCCGAAAACATTGGTGTGAACGTCCATTACATTCCAGTGCACCTGCATCCTTATTACCGCAGGCGCGAGGGACACAAACCGCATACGTATCCGGTGGCGGAGGCCGCTTACGAACGCCTCATCACACTCCCGCTGTTTCACAGCATGGGTGACGAAGATGTGAAAGATGTCATTCGCGCGGTTGAGAAGGTAATCTCACACTACAGCCGATGAAGCCTGAAACAATCGCCGCAGGCGATACCGTGGCCCCGCTCGCAGACCGGGTGGCGCTCGTAACCGGCGGCTCACGCGGACTCGGAGCCGAAATAGCACGCGCACTTGCACGCCAGGGTTCCGATGTTGCCATTACGTTTCTGGACCACAGCGATGCGGCTGGCGAAGTGTTAGCAGCCATACAATCCATGGGTAGGAAGGCCCTGGTCTTTCAAGCTGAGACTTCTCAGTTCGAGCTGGCGCATCAGGTTGTGGAGAAGGTGATTGCTCAGCTCGGAGGCCTCGACATTTTGGTCTGTAACGCGGGAATCGCACGCGATGGATTATTGGTGCAAAGCCGTGAAGCCGACTGGGACCAGGTCATCGCTGTGACTCTCAAGGGCTCGTTCAACTACATCCATGCCGCCGCGCCACACATGATGCGGCAGAAGCGCGGGAAGATCATCTGCATCGGCTCCATCAATGGCTTGCGCGGGCGCGCGGGCAGCGCCAGCTACAATGCCGCCAAAGCCGGCCTCGTCGGATTGGTGAAGACAGCAGCCATCGAACTGGGCGAGTACGAGATCAATGTGAACCTGGTAGCGCCCGGCTTTATCGAAACGCCTTCGCAGGCGGCTACGCCGGAGGCAGTTCGCCAGCAGGTGTTGAGCGAGTCTGCCATCAAGCGCCTGGGCAAGCCTGAGGACATCGCTCCGTTGGTCGCCTTTCTGGCCAGCGACGCAGCCCGTCACATCACCGGCCAGGTCATCAAAGCAGACGCAGGGCAGTATCTCTAGAGGCAAGGAACCGCCGGTGCCACGGATCGTCGCCATCATTCAGGCCCGCATGAGCTCCGAGCGCTTGCCCGGTAAAGTACTGATGGATCTGGCCGGCGAGCCGATGCTGGCCCACGTGGTGCGCAGGGCTCAAGCCACCAAAGCCCTGTCTGAAGTTGTGGTGGCGACTGCAGAAGCCACAGCGGATGATGTCATCGCTGCACTTTGCCGCGGGGAGGGATGGCAGTGTTTTCGAGGCAGCGAGGCGGATGTTTTGGATCGCTACTACCGCTGTGCCAAGCAGCATGGTGCTGAGCAGATCGTGCGAATCACGGCAGATAATCCTTTGACCTGCCCTGAGCAGGCAGCGCGTGCCATCGAACATCATCTAATCACACGGGCTGAGTACACGCATATGGAAGGTCTGCCGTTGGGGACTGCCGTAGAAGTCATCGAGGCGGGTGCGCTCGAGCGTGCCTGGCGAGAAGGTATTCAACCCCATCATCGCGAGCACGTGACGCCATATCTCTATGAGGTCTCGGGCAGATGTCGCGCTGAGAAACCCGCGGCGCCCCGAGAGCTGGCTCATCCCGAAATGCGTCTTACTGTGGATGTCGCCGAGGATCTCGATCTGATGCGCCGAATCTATGCTGCTTTGTATGAGCCTGGGCGCCTGGTTCGTTTGCCGGACGTGGTGGATCTCTTGCGGACCCGTCCCGAGCTTCTTGCCATCAACCGGCATGTAGAGCAGAGGTCCCGATGAGTGCCGCCGGCCTGCTGCTGATTCGAGCCGATGCTGGCACGCAGATGGGGACGGGGCACGTCATGCGCTGCCTGGCCCTCGCACAGCACTGGCGCGATGCCGGCGGCGAGGTGATGTTCGTGACCGCGTGCGACACCCCCGCGCTGCTCGAACGCTTGAACGCAGAATCCTCGGCGCTGCTGGAGCCGGGCGCCGACCCGGCAAGCGAGGCCGATGCTCTCGATCTGGTGCGGCTGGCCAGGCGGCATGGTGCCGTGCTCATCGCGCTCGATGGATATCACTTCAGCCCCGACTACCAGCGCGCCGTCAAGACCGCGGGCATTCCTTTGCTGCTGTTCGATGACGAGGGCAACCGCCCGGATTACTTCGCCGATCTGCTGCTCAACCAGAATGCGCATGCCAGGCAGGAGCTCTATGGCGAGCGCGCCAGAGGCGCTCGCCTGCTGCTGGGAACGCAATATGCACTCTTGCGCCGCGAATTCTCCAGCCGCGTAGGCGAACCACGCAGCATCCCCACACAGGCAGACAAGCTGCTTATCACGATGGGCGGAAGCGACCCCGATAACGTCATGGAAAAAACGATTCGCGCCCTGAGCGCATGCAGAACTAAGCCTTCTGAGGTGCGCGCCCTGGTGGGCGCTGCGAATCCACATCGCCAGAGTCTGGAGGCCGCCGTAGCAGATTCGGGAGTAGCTGTTAAGCTGGAAGAGCCGACCGAAGATATGGCCGAGATCATGGCGTGGGCAGATTTCGCCCTTACAGGCGCAGGCACGACCCTATGGGAACTCGCCTTTATGGGGGTGCCCTTCGCCATGCTAGAGCTGGTGGATCACCAGCGCAAAGTCGCCGCCGCCGTAGACGCGCAAGGCGCAGGAGTGAATCTCGGCTGGCATGCATCGCTGACCCCGCCGGATGTCGCCGGTGCTTTGCAGACCTTGCTGCATGATGCTGGCCGCCGCCGTGCCATGAGCGAGGCGGGTCGCCGTCTCGTTGATGGGCTTGGCCCGGCGCGAGTGGTTACCGCGATCTGGGAGCTGATCCACAGTGGGCTTCGGGCGTGAGACCCATTCGCGTGAACGGGCGCAGCCTGGGCCCCGGGCAACCCTGTTTTCTCGTGGCCGAAGCCGGCATCAATCATAACGGCGATCTGAAGTTAGCACGCGCTCTGGTTGACGCAGCTGCCGAGGCCGGCGCCGATGCCATCAAGTTTCAAAATTACCGGGTCGAGGACTTTATTCTCGACCGCTCGCTCACCTACGAGTATCTTTCCCAGGGCAAGACGGTGATTGAGTCGCAGTATGAAATGTTCAGGCGCTGCCAGCTTGATTTCAGTCAGCTACGTGAGCTCAAACAGCAATGCATGCGCCGCAAGACCATCTTTTTCAGCACGCCGGTGAGCGAAGCAGGTCTTGGCGATCTGCTTCGGCTCAAGGTTCCTCTGCTGAAGAACGGCTCTGATTGCCTGGGACATCTGCCGCTCATCCGCGCCATGGCGCGTACGGGTCTGCCGACGGTCATCTCCACCGGCATGGCGGTTGAGCGCGACATCGCCGAGGCTGTCACGGCATTTCGCAGGGCGGGTGGAAACAAGCTGATCCTCATGCATTGCACCTCCTCTTATCCCACACCGGCACGGGATGTGAATCTGCGCAAGATTCCGGCTCTCGCTGCTAAGTTCCGCTGCCCAGTCGCATTCAGCGACCACAGCGAGGGCCTTACCGCAGCTTTGGGCGCGGTTGCTCTGGGTGCATGCATGATCGAAAAGCACTTCACCCTGGATAAGAACCTTCCCGGGCCAGACCACCGCTTTTCTGCCGATGCGGCCGAATTTCGCAGCTTGGTGAATGGCGTCCGGCAGCTTGAGGAGCAGCTCGGCGAAGCCGCTCTGCGCTTCGCCCCATCGGAAAGGGCGAACCGGCTTGAGGCCCGCCTT
>Ga0187778_10002282_pt1 | contig 13109 bp, 13 predicted proteins | sample 1015_Q2_SP5_20_M_FD_132418 | JGI IMG/M metagenome (GOLD analysis project Ga0187778, IMG submission 132418) | Tropical peat soil microbial communities from peatlands in Department of Meta, Colombia - 1015_Q2_SP5_20_MG | ecosystem: Environmental > Terrestrial > Soil > Wetlands > Peat | place... | reverse complement strand
GTCGCGGCCGTGGCCGATCGCTTCCAGCCCAGTCCGCTGGTCGCGGTCTTTGAAGGAGGCTTTGAGGAATACCGCAGGCAGGGTGCGGTTGCTAGCGGGGTGGTGAAGAGCCCCGCAGCGATTTCCCGGGCCATGCAGATTGCAGCCTCGGAAGAACTGACTCGCTTCGAACGAAACCTGCCCTGGCTTGCGATCACCGGAGCGGTGACCCCATTCGTCGGGCTTTTCGGCACGGTTTGGGGCATCATCGATGCCTTTCATGGTCTGGGCACAGCGGGCGCAGCGACTTTGCGTGCGGTCGCACCCGGTATCTCGGAAGCATTGATCACCACGGCAGCCGGTCTGGCGGCGGCCATTCCGGCGGTGATCGCCTACAACCTGATTGGCAGTTCCATTCGGGGATTCGCTGCTCGAGGAGATGATTTTGCGCTGGAAATGCTGAATGCGGTCGAGCGCGGGCAGGCGCAACCTAGCCACCGACCACTCGAGGCTCCGGAGGTGCGGCGGTAATGGCCTTTACGGCTGCGAACGGGCGCACGCAAACTTCGCTTGCAGACATCAACATCACCCCGCTGGTTGACGTCGTCCTGGTGCTCTTGATCATCTTCATGGTTACCGCCCCGGTGCTGCAATCCGGCATTGAGGTCAACGTTCCGAAAACCCGGACCGTGAAGGAGATCACCGAAGAACGGCTGGTCATCAGCATCAATAAGCAACAGCGGGTGTTTTTGGGCAACAATCCCATCAATATTAACCAGATTGCATCCGAGCTCCGGCAGAAGATTCGCGACCCGCAACACCAATCGATTTTTATTCGTGCCGACGAGGACGTGCCTTTCGGAGCCTTTGCCACGGTAATGGATGCAGTTAAGCAATCGGGCATCACGAATGTAAGCATCGTGACCCAGCCGCTGCAAGGCCATGGCAGCTGAGATTTTCTTTGAGCATGATCGCTGGGGCTTCAATCTTGCCCGCTCGGTCATGCTGCATATCGCGGTCACGGCCGCGATTGTGCTGTACACAGCTCTGGCTCCTGGCGGGCAGAGGGGAACTTGGGGTGCGGGCGGTGGCGGGGAAGCGATCGGGGTGACTCTGGTCAGCACGGTCCCGCTCCCGGCACCAGCCGTCGAAACCCAGAACGTGCTGGCCAATGAGTCCAAGGGATTGACGCAATCGCTGCCTCAACCCAAGGTAGAGGAACCGGAAGCAATTCCTATCCCCGACAAGAATGCCAAAACGAAGCCCAAACCGAAAGCCAGCGCTACCCAGCGCAAGCCGCCCCCCGAACCCGCTCAGGAGGCATCGAACGTTGTCCCCTTCGGTGAAGGTGGGCCGGTCAGCGGACCCTATGGCTCCTTCAGCGCCGGCGGGGCCAAGGGAGGCTTCGGGTTTACCGGGGGTGGAGGTGACTTTGGCACCCGTTTCGCCTGGTATGTTCGCGTCGTGCAGCAGAAAGTCTCAGAGAACTGGTTGAAATATGAAGTGGACCCTCGAATCACCGACGCTCAGCGGGTGTACGTGACCTTTGACATACATCGGGACGGGCGACCCACGAACATCGCGATCGAGCAATCCAGTGGAGTGCCCTCCTTGGATCAATCGGCCACGCGGGCTTTGCAGCGCATTGACACGTTCGGTCCGCTGCCCTCCGACTACGCGGGCGATAAAGTCTCGGTCGAATTTTGGTTTGACTACAAAAAGTAGGTTGAAAAATACATTCGAAGTTGAACATTCCGGGGAACCATCGTGACGCGCTCACCGCGAGCTGGGCAGAATGCGGACTCGCCATGGCTGGGCCCCGCCATCGACATTTGTCCTGAGCGGCAGAAGAAAGGGATCGATTTAGGTTGAACTGTTATTTTAGTCGTAATACGATACATTCTTTGAGCCACCCGCTGGCACAGAGGTACCCGCAGCGTGGTCGGCCTTTCGAGTTGAGACCACGCAAACCACACTGTTGGGTCCTGCTTTGGCTCGCACTCCTCTCGCTGTTGCCGTCCGCCTCGGCCCAAGACTGGATCCGGACGGGAACCGGATTAGGAGTGGAAAAGGTCCGCCTGGCGGTTCCAGAATTCAAGCCCGCCAGTCCGGAAGCTACGAACCTCGATCTGCTTCGCGTCTTCAATGAAACGTTGTGGAATGACTTGGACAATGCCGGGATTTTCGAATTGGTTTCGAAGAGCTTCTACCCTCTGGAGGTTCCCAAGAATCCAGCGGAAGTGAAGTTCGAAGCTTGGAGTCAGCCGCCGCCGAATGCCGCGATGCTGGTTTTCGGCAATCTGGCTGCCAGCGGCAATTCGATGACGGTGCAGGGCTGGCTGTATGACGTGAAAAATGTTGCTTCGCCCCAGGTGTTAGGCAAGCAGTACACGGATGCGGCGACCAGTGGTGCCGCACGGATCACCGCCCACAAGTTCGCTGACGAGATCATTTTCCGGCTGGGCGGCGGAATTCCGGGCAACGCCGAGAGTCACCTCTACTTCGTCAGCAACCGTAGCGGGCACAAAGAAATCTGGGCCATGGACTACGACGGAGCGAATCAACGTCAGATCACCCATCTCGAGTCGATCTCGCTGTCGCCGCGCATTTCGCCCGACGGCTCCCGCCTGGCGTTTGCTTCCCTAACACCATCGGGCTGGGAAATCCTGATGTATTCCATGGATCTCAACCGCATGGTTTCCTTCCCCCGGCTGGGCGGGACCAATCTTTCCCCGGCGTGGTCTCCCGATGGCAGCAAATTGGCGCTGTCTTCCTCCCGTGGTGGTGACTCTGACATCTACGTGGCGGATCAGTCGGGAGCCAATTTGAAGCGGCTGACGAGCTCCAAGCTGCCGGATGTGTCGCCGGTGTGGAATCCGAAGACCGGGGCACAAATCGCCTGGGTCAGCGGACGCACCGATCTTCCCCAGATTTACACCATGGAAAGCGACGGAACCAACGTCCAGCGGCTGACCGATCAGGGCTACGCCGTCTCTCCGTCATGGTCCCCCAACGGGCAGTTCCTGGTGTTTTCCTGGATCCGCCATTATGGCCCGGGTGCGCCCGGGGCGCAGGATATTTACCTGATGGACATTGCCAGCAAGCAGTGGGTGCAGCTGACCCACGATGGCGGACGCAACGATTTTCCGTCCTGGTCGCCGGATGGGCGCCACATCGTATTTCAGTCGAGCCGTTCCGGGAGCGAGCAGATCTGGACCATGCTGGCTGATGGCACCAATCAGAAGCCGCTCACCGTGACGGGCAGCAACACGCAGCCGAATTGGAGTTGGAAGTAGCAGGTTAACTTTGTGGTTTCAAGTATTTGGCGTCGTCGGTTCATTGCATTCTACCGAATTCGAAGCGCGCAGCTTGCGAGCGCGCGAATCTTGTAGGGAGGAAACTTGAAGCAGCAACCAGTGAAGTGGATCACGCTCATGTTCGTGCTGTGCGCCATCCTGTTTCTTGGCGCCTGTCACAAGAAAACCCCGCCGCCTCCGCCACCGCCGCCACCCCCGACAGCAGCGCCCAAGGCTTCGCTTACGGCGAATCCCAATACCGTGGAGAAGGGCCAGTCTACGTTTCTGAGCTGGGAAACGTACAATGCCACCGACGTCAGCATCGACGGAATTGGGGCGGTTCAGCCCGTCGGATCGCAACAGGTGACGCCCGCGGATTCCACTACCTACACTCTGACGGCTAAGGGCCCAGGAGGAACGCAGACCGCGACGGCTCGAGTCACGGTCACTGCGCCACCCCCGCCACCGCCACCCCCGTCTGCTTCGGAGGAAGAGCTGTTCGCCGAGAACGTAAAGGACATCTACTTCGACTACGACAAGGCGGACATTCGTATCGATCAGCAAAGTGCGCTCGGGGGGGATATCAGCTTCCTCAAGCAGCATCCCAATGTTCGGTTCACCATCGAGGGACACTGTGACGAGCGTGGGTCGACGGAATACAACCTGGCTTTAGGCGACAGTCGTGCCAATGCCGTCAAGAACGCCTTGGTGCAGGGTGGGATCAGCGCCTCCAACATCAGGACGATCAGCCTCGGCAAGGAAAAGCCCTTCTGCACCGAGCACGCCGAGTCGTGCTGGCAGGAGAATCGCCGCGGCCACTTTGTCTATCAGAGGTAGATCTTTTCGGTGCGGAGCAGCCAACTGCTCCGCACCTCATGGTTTCTGTCTCTGATAGCGAACCCAGGGGGAGCCTCTAGCTGGACGTTTCCGACCGCCTCCTAACCGCCTGGGAAGCGGGCGAGACAACCGTCTCGGAACGGTTTATCCTGCAAAGTAGACTCTCTCGATCGAGAGGCTTGGCCTGGCATCCAGCCCCTCGATAGGAATGGAAAACATTATGAGAATCCAACGATCCTTGGGCCTGTGGGTAGTGCTCTTGACCTGGTGCTCAAGTCCGCCGACGGTGTGGGCGGTCAGCAAAGAAATGATCCAGCTGCAGACCCAGGTGCAGGCTCTGCAGGATCAGATGACGCACATGCAGCAGTCGTTTGACGAACGCATGGGAGTCATGAAGAACCTGATGGACCAAAACACCGATAGCATGAACAAGGTCGCGGCTTCGATCACCGCCTTTCAAAGCAGCCTGGAGAAGCTTCAGAATGACAACAGCGGTCGGGTGGACCAACTCTCCGGCCAGATCCAGGCGCTCAACGACTCCCTGGATGAGTTGAAGGCTCGCCTCGCCAAGGTCAGCAAGCAACTGGAAGACCTGCAGGCGGGTCAGCAGAACCAGGCGGCGGCCTCGGCCGCGCAGCAAGCGCAACAACAGGCTCTGGCACAGGCTCCCCCGCCCGACGTGCTCTACAACAACGCGCTAAGGGATTACAACGCCGGAAAGATCGACTTAGCCAAGCAGGAATTTTCCGACTACGTCAAGTTCTATCCCACGACCGATTTGGCGGGAAATAGCTATTACTATCTGGCAGAGGTCGAGTTCAAACAGGGAGATTACCAAGGCGCCATCAACCACTACAATCAGGTGCTGCAGAATTTTCCGGGCGGCAACAAAGCTGCTTCCGCCGATCTGAAAAAAGGCCTGGCTTTGATTGAACTTGGCCAGAAAGATGATGGAATCGCGCAACTGCGCCACGTGATTCAACGCTACCCCCGAAGCAACGAGGCGGCGCAGGCGCGAGACCATCTTCACAAGCTGGGGGTCTCAACCAGCGCGGCAAATGCGAAGCGGCAATCGTAAGAAAGTGGAGAGGTTTTCGACCTTAAGCGACGCGTTGCTAGGCGCCGTGGTGAGCGTGATGACGTTTAGCGTGGTGAGCTCGGTGATGATGGGCGGCGTGGTGCCTATGGGTGGCGGCGTATACACTGGTCCCACCGAACACCAGTAACAGAGCTACCGCCAGCCAACGCCTCATAAGGTTCCTATATACACCAAAATCGGAATCTCGTCTGCCTATCGGAAGGACGGGAGCATCCGGAATGTAATCAAATCCAGCGCCCCACGCGAAGCAAACCATTACAACATAAGTGCAACGAAACGCTAGAATTCCGTCGCGCAGTTTGGCTAGTTTTGCTCCCTTTTGCCCCATGTTCACGGACAAAAAGCGGACCATTCACGGACAACTAGGCTCATGGGCTGTCCACCACAGTTCCCACTCCGAATTCGGGGCTGCTCTGCGTGAAATCAGCTCCCGAGCGGCTAAGGGCACGAAAGGATCGTCTAGGACGGAACCCCAGCCGTGCGGTCATAGCTCACTATTCTGACACCCGTTTCTGGCCCTAGCTATGTCCGAAACCTGCCTGTCCAGTATCAACGTAAATAAAACTTGCCGCCAGCCCGGACCCAATCGAGCTACTAGTGCTGCGCGTGCAAACGGTGCCTTATGCAGGGAGGAGTCTGGCAACTCCGCTGGTTTTTGGGATGCGCAGTAGAATCGGGTCGTTGGGCGTTCCATGAACACGTATTCTCCCCTGACGTCCAGCGAGCGTCGGCGCTTCCACGGCGGACGACGATGCGGTTATGCCGTTTTCTGTCGCAACATAACACGCATGGGCATTCCGTTCTTCGGAAGCAAGAACATGCGCGCCGACGGTTCCGGTTCAAAGCCAGGGTCCAGGTAGAAATGGGCGGCCCGCACAAACGTGGCCAGCATGATCGTCGCCTCAAGCATCGCGAACGAGGCTCCAATACACATCCGCGGCCCAGCTCCAAACGGCATGTATTGGAAACGATTCGGCTTGAACGGGTTATCGGGGGAGAAACGATTTGGATCGAAACGATCTGGATCCTCCCAAAAGCTCCTGTGACGATGGATGGCATAAATCGGGATGAACCCGAGGGTGCCCTTCGGAACGGTGAGACCGTCGAATTCGACATCGTCGATAATATCGCGCACGATCACGGGAGCAGTGGGAAACAGGCGCAGCGACTCCTTTAAGACCAGCTGAACCGTAACCAACTGACTAACGTGCGCGGAGGTGACCGGTCCCTGGCCGACGACCCGGCAGACTTCCTCGAGTATTCGAGCTTCCCATTCCGGACTTCGCGCGATCAGGTACAAAGTCCAAGTCAACGCGAAGGCTGTGGTATCAAACCCCGCGATCAGGAATGATAGGATGTTGTCCGTCAGCAACTCGTTGGACATGCTCTGCCCGGTTTCGGCATCGGATGCCCTGAGCAAACGCGCGAGGAGATCGTCGCCGGCAGCGGCCGCAGCGCGCCTCGCCTTCACCAGTTGAGCAACGGCCGCTCGCAGGCGGGTTTCGTGGGCTCGCATAGCATTTCCGCCCGGGCGCGGCAACCAATGCGGAAGACCCAGCAGCCGATAGATCACCCACCAGTTTGCCCCACGGTAATAACCCGCATGCCCCTTCTCGATGTCACGCAGCATCGGCTCGGCGCCTCCGGCCAACATCGTATTGGAGATGACATGAAAGGCTGCGCGCAACATGTCCCGGTTAATGAAATGCACCGTACCGCTAGAGGCTGAGCGCCATTTTGCCAGTGTCGCTTCGGCCGCCGCCGTCATGATGCAGCCGTATTCGAGAAGCGAGTCGTGATGAAACAAGGGTGCGGCCGCGCCTCGCTGCCACCGCCACTCTTGCCCCTCAACCGAGATCATGGCCTTGCCAAACATCGGCTTGAGCACATCGACCTGGAGTCCACCTTTCGGGAACTCACTGTGACGGCTTAGCAGCAAAGTCTTCACCAGTTCGGGACCCATAAAGAACGCGATGCGTGGCGGTCCCGGTGCGATGACGAGTGGTGCCCGGTAGGCCTGCTCCGGAATGATCTGCAGATTGTTGCTGAGCAACTTGGCGAGGTTAAATGGGAACCTCAAGGGCCGGGGAGATGGCTTGACGTTGGGGGGGTAGAACGGCACAGAGGTTTCGACGGATGTGAGCGTAGTACTGAACCTCCTTAGTGCGACAGGGGGATCCATCTATAGAGCCTTTTCCTTCAACCTCTTGAGAGGTCTCTTTTCCTTCGATCCTCGATCGTAAAGCTGCTGGTAGTGATCGGTAGCCTGTGCCCGTCTGAATCCCTGAGTATGGCGCACCGCCTAGTGTAAAGTAGCGAGTGTCTACTGACCATCACGAGCCATACCCTGTGGCAAGAGTTTGAGAGCAACAAAACGGTGCAGTCTGCTGTCCTCGGCTTTGTCGACCACGCCCATTCCGCCGCTGCCCAGCTTTTCGATACTGCAGTAGTGTGCGAACACACGACCGATCATCTTGATGCCGCCGCACATGCCGATCGCGCTGATGTTAGTGTCCTTTTCATGTGCGTCAACGAAGAGGAAAGTTCAGTTTGTTGCGCCTTGGCCTGGTTACCTTCGAAGCAGCTACCGAGATTCGGGGGCTAGAACCTTCTCGCTCAATCGTTCGAGCGGCCGCTTCTCTAAAGCAACTCGGTCGTAAAGACGTTCGTAATCCTCCCACTCGGTCTTCAACATTCGATCGAGGACTCGCGTTCCCAACCCATAATTTCCCGTATAACGCGAGTGATGCAACGAGTGATACGTCGTGCTCGTAATCACCTTGCCAAGCCAACGATTGTAGTTTCTTGACTTGAGCTCGAAGTTGGCATGGCTAAAGGAATTGATCATCAAATATCCGATATACCATCCGCCGATTCCGAAAACATTCATGCCGATCCAATGATCGGCAATTGCCAAAGGACCTAGAAAACCTATGTCGAATATGAACTTTTCGGAGAAGGAGAAAGAAATCGCCGTCAACCAGCTATTCAAATGGCTCTTGTGGTGCTCCTTGTGAATCCAGTGCAGCGATCGCAAGTGGAAAGCGCGATGCGAGGCATAATGCCAAATCTCGGCCCAAATTGTTCCCGCTACGAGGGAAAGGGCGAATGAAAGCCAAGTTCTTCTTCTGAAAAAACCACCATAGAGCAGGATCGTCAATAGCACCGCATGAATCGGGGCGTGCAGCGAGTTCTTCAGCTCTCTTCTGATTTGATCAGTTCTAATCGGCAGATCGTAAATGACTCTTTCGCTGATCCGCCATTTCCTGGTCACTGCGAGGTACCAGAACAGCGCCATCAGGTGCCCAAGTGTAGCGATGATCAAGAGTAGGACGATTTCCGCTGCGGTAATCCGCATATGGTCGTCGCTCGCGGCCGGCAGTACTTTTTTCCTATGCCGCCCTCATGCTATCAATCCGTTTGAGAAACTTCGCTTTAACAATCAGGTTCAGATAAGTACGTACGCTCCGTTCATTGGTGAGATGCACATGTTTGAGATTGTCAAGCACCAGTGGATGAGAAATCCCGTTTTCTTGATGAAAGAAGGGTTCCGTACAGGGCCTGAATCCGATTGCCTTGTAATAGGCCAACAGCGCTGGCACGCTATCGATAAATGTCTCTTTTTTCGAATTCCGGTGAATAAATCGGGCAAAAGCAGCGATCAGCTTGATCGATGTGGAACCGCCACGGTGCGCTTTGCTAACAATGAACTTGCTAATGATAGCTGTTCCGCGAGGATGATATCGTGACGATTTCATTCCGTACAGTTCTTCATAGACACCAATCGGACCTTCCGAGGGAAAATTCACACGGCCGGTTCCAATCGTGTCACCCTGCTTCACGGCTATGAAGGTGTGGCCTGCTTGGTCGAGATCGTCAGCGATACTCTTTTGTTTGTGATCAGCAAAAGGGGAGCGGCGCTTGAGCTCTTCGCAATAGACTTTGTATCTCAGGCGTTGCGCATTGAGCAGCATGTCCGCGTTTTGACACAATAAGACTTTGATTTCTGGGCTTGCACTAAATGCCTTTGCTGTTGAGTCAAGGATGAGGTTGTCGCTCATTCTCTCGTCGGCAAAAGTCACAAGCTCACGTAGCAACTGCGCCGCCAGTGCAGGTTGTCGATCTTGCAGTTGAGCAAGTGTGGAGCCGTTGATGCTCAGCACGGACGTCATCGTCCTAGCGATCACCGTGGCCGTGGCGGCGTCACCCCGCAAAAACCCGATCTCGCCTACGGGACAGCCGGCCCCGGAAACCAGGATTTCCGGCAATCCTTTTGTCTTGCGATCAACGGTCACTGAGCCATCAACGATAAGATAGGCGTCAGTATAGTGCTGTCCTTTGTGTCTGAGTACTTCGCCGGGGCTAAATTGTGCTTCTTGGCAGAAGGGTCGTAGCGCAGCCGGATCAAGCCCAACTCTTGTCACATCCCTCCTGGGCTCTTACGGCCAGCGATTGTGACACAACAGATGGTCGATTGCAATCGCCAGCGTCGGCTCACGAAATCGTCGTGTAGAGCACGAGGACTGCATTTTCAAGTCGCAATGGACCTACGTTCTTGCACTGATTTCCGAAAATCGGCGCTAGTTGCTTGGGTTATCGCGAATTTAGATACGACAACTATGCAGTTTTTTGTATCTGCGGGGGGCTCATAAGTCATTGTTTTGCCGCAAGTTTTGGACAAGTGCAACCGAAGTCTACCTCGAAAGCACTCCGATTTGCGCATTCGCTTCAACTTGCTTTAAGTGTTGAGCCGCTGGAGAACACGAAAAACTCCGCCCATTTCGACCTTCTCCGCCGTATCATGAGGTACTGTTCCGTTTGATTCCAGGTTCAAATCGTCGATAGTCCCTGGATCTCAATGTCAGTTTTGTTTCGGTTTTCTCGGGTGTTCATGGTGGGTGGGTGCGTTGCCTAATTGCGGGTTGTTGCAAACGGAGTGACCGCTTCACACCAACTATCGAGGCCTCCCCTATGGGAATTTTGTATGGCGATTGAATTTTCGTGGTATCGAGGCCGCCTTTGGGCTGCAGTCCGATCGAGCTCCGTGTTCGCCTCTCTCGACGACGACATGTTGCGTGAAATCGTGTCAAGAATTGAGTTCCTTCACCTGGAAGGTCAAGATATCTTGTTTCGTGAGGGAGACGGGGGGGATGCGCTGTACATTGTCGTGAGCGGACGCTTGCAGGTCGTCGCCGAACGCCCTGATGGGACAAGAGCCGCGATTGGACAAATTGGGACCGGCGAAGTAGTTGGCGAAATGGCCTTACTTGGAGGCGAGTTACGCACTGCTACGGTTCTTGCGATTCGTGATAGTGTCATCGCGCGTTTGCCGAAAGCAGCATTCGATGAACTAATTGGTCGATATCCTCACAAATTGCTACGAGTTTTCGGATCAGCTGCAATCGCTCGAACACGAGAAAGTTTGTCGGGCTTTCAACTTCGTTCACGTCCTCCTAGAACAATTGGCGTCATAGCTGGAGAACCAAATGTTCGCTTGAACGAATTCTGCTCACATGTCGTTCAGCGTCTCGCTGGTATTGTTAAAACTCGCTTGCTATCGAAACATATGGTCGCCTTGCAGTTGGGCCCGGCCATTCACAAGGGCGACGGCCCTGACATCGAGGTGCCGATTACACACTGGCTCAATGAACGCGAAGCCGACGTCGATCTTCTTGTTTATGAAGGCGACCCCCTCGACCGGGCGTGGACGAAAAAGATACTACGACAATCGGACCATGTGTTGGTCGTTGGCGACGGTTCGGCGTTTCCCTCACCGCCCGATCCGGCTTTTACAGATGCTGTTCAAAAAGGCGTCAACTTTAGCGTCATTCTTCTTCACTCTTCAGCAGTTAGCCCAACGGGTGCATCAAAATGGCTTCAAACATATGGTATTGATCGCGTTCACCATGTTCGCGAGGGTTCTCACCTAGATTTAGAACGACTCGCGCGTTTTCTTACTGGCACGGCGGTTGGGATCGTGCTGAGTGGTGGATTTGCGAGGGGTATAGCACACGCCGGCGTCCTACGTGCGTTGGAAGAATGTGGTGTACCAAGAGATCTCATGGGAGGTACGAGCATTGGCGGTATCGTTGCCGCGGAATGCATTCTCGGTCTGGGCTATGAACAACTTGTGGAGACCACATGCGCTGGGTTTGAAACCTGCTTTAGGGACGTTACGTTGCCGTTTGTTTCTCTTATAGCCGGTCGCAACCTAGCTCGTTATATGGACTCTATCTGTGGTGATATGCAAATCGAAGATCTTCCCATCCCTTTTTTTTGTGTGTCGACAAATCTTACCCGCGGGCAAATGCACATTCACATTCAAGGTTCGTTGACGCGGAGCTTACTAGCAACAAGCCGGGCACCAGGAGTCTTTCCGCCAATCGTCGAGAATGGCGACCTGTTGGTTGACGGCGGTATTGCTGACAACTTGCCGGTTGTGTTTATGCAAGCATTTGGCAACGGGCCCGTCCTTGCATCTGATGTTTCAGCATCCGCCGAACGCCTGCACTGTCAAGATTATGGTTTAGCTGTATCTGGTTGGAAGCGGCTCGTTCGCAAACTGAACGTGTTTAAGCCTCAGGAATTTGTACCTACTCTCGACTATACGTTGATGCGTACAATCGAATTTGGCGGTGTTGCCTCTCGCGAACACGCAATGCAGGTTGCTGATTTCTACCTTCGGCCACCCCTCGGCTGCTTTAAGGTAAACGACTTTAAACAGGGTCGTCGGATGGCTGAGGTCGCATACGAGTATGCGAGACCACGTGTTGAGGAATGGCTCAGAAATAAATCCACTCGCCCGCTTGAAAATTTGGTCACTACCGCAATTGCTATATGAAGGGTGTTGATGACAGTAAGGATAAGTGAGAATTCCGGCTTCGAGCCGCCGACTATCTTCGACCGCCGCCAGAATAGCGGGCCGGCGGAATTGGCTGGTCGAGGCGTTTTGAGGTTACCCCGGGGAGCGGAGCCGCACTATCCGGAAATCCCTGACGAAAATCCCGGCCGAGAAACGCCGCTACTGTGGCCGCGATTTGCGACTGAGTGACTGCCGCTGTCTGCTGGCGTTCACCGAGGGCGCCCGTATCGGGCCCCATGACGGCAATCCAGATGTTCTCGGATCCTTTTTCTTCTACGCCATGTTCCTTCCATTCTTCGAGACCGCTGCCTCGACCATGATCGGTCGTGATGATAAAGGTCGTCTGGTCGCGATACTCGGGCATGGCTTGCATGGTTTCCCATAACTGCCGCACAAACTGATCGAACTGGTGGGCGCTTTCGAGCACCAGATCGTAGCGGCCGGAATGCGCCCAGTTGTCCGTCTCGCCATACCCTACAAACAGCAAGCGGGGGTGAGCGGTTTTCACGTAATCGACTAACGGCACCTGGAGGAATGCATCCCAGACGTCTTCGTCATCCAGGCGGGTGGTAGTGCGATAGAACTCGTTCACGAGTTCCTGACGCGGGGTGAGATCTCCTTTTTCCGGGAGGTCCCAGCCCACCTGCATCACCAGCCGGCTGCGGGGCTGGTTGAAAATATTCTTGAAGACGACCCAAGTGGCATAGACGGCAATTTGCCCGCGAAACTCGGGAAACTGATTCATCCACTCGAAAACCGTGGTATTCGGATTCGGTCCGAACTCGTTGCTGTTGATGCGCGGGTCGGGCCGGCCGGTGAGCATCTCGTTATAGCCGGGATAGGAGAAGGCCAGACCATTCGTGACCCGCGCCACGCTTCCCTTGTTCTGGTTCCCGAAGATCTGACCCTGCTGGGCGACGACGCCCCAGAGAAAGGGAAACAGCATCGTTCGCCGTTCTCCTGGATCGTCGCTCCAGAAGTCATGGCGAAGTCGCTCGGGGTCCGCCCAAATCCCGCCGTGCTTTTCGTCGAGCAG
>Ga0187778_10002281_pt1 | contig 13111 bp, 13 predicted proteins | sample 1015_Q2_SP5_20_M_FD_132418 | JGI IMG/M metagenome (GOLD analysis project Ga0187778, IMG submission 132418) | Tropical peat soil microbial communities from peatlands in Department of Meta, Colombia - 1015_Q2_SP5_20_MG | ecosystem: Environmental > Terrestrial > Soil > Wetlands > Peat | place... | reverse complement strand
CCAACGCGCTCGGCACGGTGCTGCCGGTGAGGCGCATGATCGAGGCGGCTCACGCGCACGGGGCGGTGGTGGTCGTCGACGGGGCGCAGGCAGTACCGCACACCACGGTCGACGTGCGCTCACTCGGCGCAGATTTCTACGCCTTCTCCGGTCACAAGCTCTACGCGCCGACCGGCATCGGCGTGCTGTACGGGCGTGAGGCGCTGCTCGCGGCCATGCCTCCCTGGCAGGGCGGCGGCGACATGATCCTCACGGTGTCCTTCGAGAAGAGCACCTGGAACGAGCTGCCCTGGAAGTTCGAGGCCGGCACCCCCAACATCTCCGGCGTCGTCGGCCTCGCGGCCGCCATGGACTACATCGAGGGCCTCGGGCGCGAGGCGATCGCCGCGCACGAGGCGCGGCTGCTGGCGCTCGCAACCGCGGAGCTCGGGCGGCAGCCCGACATCGAGATCATCGGCACGGCCACCGCCAAGGCCGCGGTGCTGTCCTTCGTCATGAAGGGCGTGCACCCGCACGACCTCGGCACGGTCCTCGACGCCGAGGGGGTGGCGGTGCGCACCGGTCACCACTGCGCCATGCCGGTGATGACGTTCTTCGGGCTGCCGGCGACGGCGCGCGCCTCCTTCGCCTGCTACAACACGGAGGACGACGTCGCACGGCTCGTGGCAGCGCTGAAGCGGGCGCGAGAGGTATTTCGCTGATGGACCTGAAGGAGCTCTACCGCGACGTGATCCTCGATCACAACCGCCAGCCGCGCAACTTCGGCCGCATTGATGCTGCCGACCGCCACGCGGAAGGCCACAATCCGCTCTGTGGTGACCGCCTGACGCTCTCGGTGCGCATGAACGGCGAGCGCATCGAGGACATCCGCTTCGAGGGCAGGGGCTGCGCCATTTCCACCGCGTCGGCCTCGCTGATGACGGAAGCCGTCAAGGGCAAGGACCGAGCCGGTGCGCGGGCACTTTTCGACAAGGTGCATGCCCTCCTCACGCAGCCGCAGGCCGCCGCCGACGAGTCGCTCGGTAAGCTCGCGGCGCTCTCCGGGGTGCGCGAATTCCCGGCGCGCGTCAAGTGCGCGAGCCTGTGCTGGCACACGCTGAATGCCGCGCTCGAATCCGGCACGGCGACGGTCACTACCGAGTAGCCGCGCATGCGCCGCCACGAGAACGAGCCCTTCGTCGTGAGCCGCGAGGTGCGCGCGGTGATCGTACCGGCCGGCCAGGAGGTGCGGCTCAAACCCGGCCAGGCCGGCTACATCACGCAGGCGCTCGGTGGCAGCTTCACGGTGTACCTCGAGGGCAACCTGTTTCGCATCGCCGGCGAGGACGCCGACGCCATCGGCCAGGAGGCGGTCAAGCCCCCGGAACTGCCACCGAACGCCAGCGAGGAAGACGTGAAGACCCTCGCCTGGGAGCAAATGCGTACCTGCTACGACCCGGAGATTCCGCTCAACATCGTCGACCTCGGCCTCGTCTACGAGTGCGAGGTGCGGGCGAACCAGGACGGTACACGCACCGTCGAAGTGAAGATCACGCTCACCGCCCCCGGCTGTGGCATGGGGGATATCCTGGTCGATGACGTGCGCGACAAGATCCAGCGCATTCCAACGGTGCGCGAGGCGCTGGTGACGCTCACCTTCGACCCGCCGTGGAATCAGAGCATGATGTCCGAGGCGGCACGCCTGCAGACCGGCATGTTCTGACGGCACGGCTTCTGCAGATCATGAACTCCGCATGGGTAGACATCGGCGGCGCGGACGCGGTGACGGAGACGGCGCCCCTCACTGCCGAGGTCGAGGGCGTCGCGGTGCTCGTCGTGCGCTGCGGCGCTGAGCTCTACGCGGTGGAAGACCGTTGCACCCACGACGGCGAACCCCTCGCCGAAGGTGAGGTGGAGGAGTGTCGGATCATCTGCCCGCGACACGGCTCGCACTTCTGTCTGCGCACCGGCGAGGCGCTCACGCCGCCGGCGTACGAGCCGCTGCGTACCTACCGGGTGCGCGAGCAGGACGGCCGTGTGCTGATCGAGACGCCACCGTGAGGCGCTGGCGGGCGAGGTGCGGATGAAGCGGCTCACACTCATGCGTCACGGCGACGCGCGCTGGAAGGATGCGGCACTTTCGGACCTCGAGCGCCCGCTCAGCCGGCGTGGCGCCGCGGCGGCCGAGACCATGGCACGGCGGCTCCTCGAGCTCGAGCTCGTCCCGGACCTGCTGCTGGTGAGCCCGGCGCGCCGCACCCAGCAGACGGCCGAGATCGTGGCGCGCCAGCTCTCAGTCCCCGCGCGGCGCGTGCTGCGCGAGGAGGCACTCTACCTGGCGAGTGCCGCAGATCTGCTGAAGGTGATACAGGCGATCGGTCCGCGCGTTGCCCATCTGCTGGTGGTCGCTCACAACCCCGGGGTGTCGGAGCTGGTGCAGCTGCTCGTGCCTGAGGGTGAGGCCGGCGGCCTTGCGACCGCGGCGGTGTGCTCGATCAGCTTCGACACCGCGCACTGGACCGCAATCGGCGCCGCCATCGTGAAGGACGTGCAGCGCGAGTCGCCATCGAAGGGACTCTTCGGCTTCTTCGGCTGAGCGGCTCCTCCTCAGCACTCGGGGACGTTGACCGCGAGTCCTCCCTGCGAGGTCTCCTTGTAGATCGTGGACATGTCCGCCCCGGTCTGGCGCATGGTGGCGATCACCTGATCGAGCGACACTTTGTGCGAGCCGTCACCGCGCATGGCGAGGCGCGCGGCGTTCACGGCCTTGACGGCCCCCATCGCGTTGCGCTCGATGCAGGGGATCTGCACCAGGCCCGCCACCGGATCGCAGGTGAGCCCGAGGTTGTGCTCCATGCCGATCTCGGCGGCGTTCTCGATCTGCTCGCTGGTTCCCTGCAGCGCCGCCACCAGGCCGGCGGCGGCCATCGAGCAGGCGACGCCGACCTCCCCCTGGCAGCCCATCTCCGCGCCGGAGATCGAGGCGTTGCGCTTGTAGAGCATGCCCATGGCCGCGGCCACCAGGAGGAAACGTACGACGCCCTCATCGCTCGCACCCGCTTCGAAGCGACGGTAGAAATGCAACACCGCCGGCACGATGCCGGCAGCCCCGTTGGTGGGCGCGGTGACCACACGGCCGCCCGCGGCGTTCTCCTCGTTCACGGCGAGCGCGTACGCGTTCACCCAGTCCATGACATCGAGCGGACTGCCGGTGGCGCTCTCGGTGAGCATGCGATAGAGCCGCGGGGCGCGCCGGCGGACCTTGAGCACTCCCGGCAGCAGCCCCGACTGCCGGAAGCCGCGCTCGACACAGCCCTGCATCACCTTCCAGAGGGCCAACAGCTTCCCGCGCACCTGCGCCTCGCTCGCCCAGGTGCGCTCGTTCGCAAGCATCAGCTCGAACATCTCGAGCCCGTGCTCGCGGCAGAGCTTGAGCAGCTCCTCGCCGGAGGCGAACGGGTACGGCGGCGCTGCATGCGAGTGCGCCTCGGGAGCCTCGCTCTCGTCGCCGCGCACGATGAAGCCCCCGCCGGTCGAGTAGTAATCCTCCTCGCGCAGCACGTGCTGCCCGGCGGTAAGCGCGGTGAAGCGCATGCCGTTCGAATGGCGCGGCAGCCGCTCGTGGTACATGAAGAGGAGCTGCATCGGCTCGTCGAAGGCGATCTCATGCTCGCCGAGAAGACGAATGCGACCGCTCGAGCGGATGCGCTTGAGCAGCGGCTCGATGCTGTCGGGATCGACGCTTTCGGGCTCGGCTCCCTCGAGGCCGGCGAGTATCGCGCGGTCGGTGCCGTGGCCGGCGCCGGTGAGCGCAAGCGACCCGTACAGTCGCACCGCGATCTCCTGCGTCGCCTCGAGGAGCCCCGCGCGCTTGAGCTCCACGACAAACGCCCGGGCGGCGCGCATCGGTCCCATGGTGTGCGAGCTCGACGGGCCGATGCCAACTTTGAAGATATCAAATACGCTAAGCGTCATGACCCGAACCTCTCACGCGGCGAGCATTCCGCCACGGCGGCGAGCGCCGCAGCCGCGGCTCACGGCGCTTCCTGGGGGCGACCGGGGCAGTCTGCAACGTGTCACGGGCGCCGTCGTGCTTTGCGGCGACCTCCTGGCGCTCAAATGCGACCTGCACGCGGCCCGTGCCCACGGCGCGGACGCGGGAGCGGCACGCGGCCGCGACACCGGCCGTGGCGGGAGGCCTTGAGTATAATTCCATCTTATGAACACGGGCGTCACCGAGCGGCTGCGCAGCGAGCTCCTCGCGCTTAAGGAGCAGGGCCTGTACAAGAGCGAGCGCGTGCTCGGCGGCCCCCAGGGCGGCGTGGTGCGCGTCGGCGGGCACGAGGTCATCAACCTGTGCGCCAACAACTATCTCGGGCTCGCCAATCACCCGGCGGTGCGCGCGGCGGCAAAGTGCGCGCTGGATGAGTTCGGCTACGGCATGGCCTCGGTGCGCTTCATCTGCGGCACGCAGCAGACTCACAAGGTGCTCGAGCAACGCCTGGCGCGCTACCTCGGCAGCGACGACGTGATCCTGTACTCCTCGTGCTTCGACGCCAACGGCGGGTTGTTCGAGACGCTGCTCGATGAGCGCGACGCGGTGATCTCCGATGCCCTCAATCACGCGAGCATCATCGACGGCATCCGCCTGTGCAAGGCGCAGCGCTACCGCTACGCCAACAGCGACATGACCGAGCTCGAGAACTGCCTCAAGGAGGCACGCGCAGCGCGCACGCGGCTCATTGCCACCGATGGCGTCTTCTCGATGGACGGCTTCATCGCGAAGCTGCGCGAGATCTGTGACCTGGCAGAGCGCTACGACGCGCTGGTGATGGTCGACGACTCGCACGCCACCGGCTTCATGGGTGCCACGGGCCGCGGCACGCCCGAGCATTGCGGCGTCGCCGCGCGCGTCGACATCCTCACCGGCACGCTCGGCAAGGCCCTGGGCGGTGGCAGCGGCGGCTTCGTCGCCGCGCGGCGCGAGATCGTCGAATGGCTGCGGCAGCGCTCGCGGCCCTATCTCTTCTCCAACAGCATCCCGCCGGTGGTGGCCGCCGCCAGCCTCGCGGTGCTCGAGCTCCTCGAGCAGAGCTCGGCGCTGCGCGAGCAGCTGTTCGACAACACGCGCTTCTTCCGCGCGGCACTCACTGCGGCCGGCTTCGACCTCAAGCCCGGCGAGCACCCGATCATCCCGGTGATGCTCGGGGATGCGGCGCTCGCCGGGCGCATGGCCGATGCACTCCTCGAGCGCGGCGTGTACGTCATCGGCTTCTCCTACCCGGTCGTGCCCAAGGGCCAGGCGCGCATCCGCACCCAGATGTCGGCCGCGCATACGCGCGCGCAGCTTGAGCAGGCGGTGGAGGCCTTCACGCACGTCGGACGCGACCTGGGCGTGATCCAGTGAGCGCGGCGGCTCTTACAAACGCCCGCGACGCCCCATAAACCGAGAACCGCATGAAAGCACTGGTCAAGCAGCAGGCAGCGCCCGGCATCTCCCTCGCGGACATCCCGGAGCCCAAGGTCGGGCCCAACGACGTGCTCATCAAGATCGCCAAGACCGCGATCTGCGGCACCGACATGCACATCTACAACTGGGACGCCTGGGCGCAGAAAACCATTCCGGTACCGATGGCGGTCGGTCACGAGTACTGCGGGCGCATCGTCGAGACCGGCTCCGAGGTGAGAGGTGTGAAGAAGGGCGATCGCGTCTCGGGCGAGGGTCACATCACCTGCGGCTACTGTCGCAACTGCCGTGCGGGGCGGCGGCATCTGTGCCGCAATACCGTGGGTGTCGGCGTCAACCGCCCGGGGGCGTTCGCCGAGTACTTGTCGATCCCGGCGGGCAACACTTTCAAGCTCCCCGACTCGATTCCCGACGACATCGCCGCGATCCTCGATCCCCTCGGCAACGCCACACATACCGCACTCGCCTTCAACATGGTCGGCGAGGACGTGCTCATCACCGGTGCCGGTCCGATCGGCATCATGGCGACCGCGATCGCACGCTTCACCGGCGCCCGCCACGTGGTGGTCACCGACGTCAACGACTATCGCCTCGAGCTCGCCCGCAGGATGGGAGCGACGCGCGCCATCAACGTGCAACGCGCCTCGCTCGATCAGACCATGAAGGAGCTCGGCATGCAGGAGGGCTTCGACGTGGGCCTGGAGATGTCGGGCAACGCCGCGGCGCTGCGCGAGATGCTGCGCACCATGCATCACGGCGGCTCGATCGCCATCCTCGGCATTCCCCCCGAGGATACGGCCATCGACTGGAACCAGGTGATCTTCAAGGGCCTGACCCTCAAGGGCATCTACGGCCGCGAGATGTTCGAGACCTGGTACAAAATGGCGAGCATGCTGCAGTCGGGGCTCAAGATCGAGCCGATCATCACCCACCACTTCGCGGTGCAGGACTACGCCAAGGGCTTCGAGACCATGGACTCGGGCAAGTCCGGCAAGGTGATCCTCGACTGGTCGACACTGTAGCGAGCGTGCCGCTCGGTCCGCGGTGGCAGGGTCGGCTCGCGCTGCTGCGGCGCCGCTAACGCACCTCGCAGAAGCAGTAGGCATACAGCCGGTCCGGCACGCTGAAGCGGGCGAGCTGCTGCGCCTCGCGTGTCACCGGATCGAAACGCTGCGCGAGCCGCGCGAGCGAGAGCTCCTGCGGGCCCGCGTGCAGCACCAGCCGCGCCAGGCGCGAGCGCAGCTGCAGCGCGAGCGCCTGTGCCCAGGTGAGCTCGGGCTCGATGAACTGCGGGGCGTACTCGGTCAGCTTCGCGCGTCGTGCTGCGGCCTTGAGGGCGTCGTCGAACGAGCCGAACTGATCGACCAATCCTAAGCGGTGCGCATCGGTACCGGCCCACACGTGTCCCTGGGCAATGGCGTCGACCTGGGCCTGGGTCTTCCTGCGTCCCGCGGCCACGCGCTCGAGGAACTCGTCGTAGCCGCGGTTGATCTGCGACTGCAGCAGCGCGCGTGCCTCGGCACCGAGCGGCCGATCGATGCGCAGCTGCCCCGAGAGCGGCGTGGTACCCACGCCGTCGGTGCCGACGCCGATCTTGCCGAGTGTCTTGTCGACCGTGGGGATGATGGCGAAGATGCCGATCGAGCCGGTGATCGTGGCCGGACTCGCCCAGATCTCGTCCGCCGGCGCGGAGATGTAGTAACCGCCCGACGCCGCGTAGCCGCTCATGGAGACCACGAGCGGCTTGCCGGCCGCACGCAGCGCGTTCAACTCGCGGTAGATCTGCTCGGAGGCGAGCACGCTCCCACCCGGGCTGTCGACCCGCAGCACCACGGCCTTGACGTTCTTATCGAGCCGCGCCTGGCGGATCAACCGTGCGGTCGAGTCGCCGCCGATACTCCCCGGTGGCTGATCGCCATCGAGGATCTCGCCCTCGGCGACGATGACGCCGACGCGCGGCTTGCCGTCCGCCTGCAGCTTTTTCTGGGTGCGCGCGTAGCGCACGTAATCGTCCACCGCCACCGACTTGAACGAGCCGCTGGTATCGTCCTGGCCGACGAGGCCGATGAGACGCTTCTCGGCCTCGAGCCGCGATTTGATCGCCGTGACCAGCCCGGCCTCGAGCGCCACCCGCGCCGCATCGCCGCTCGCGGCCGGCACGCTTTTGGCCAGGCCGTCGACATACTTCTCCACGGCGTCGGCGGGGAGCTTGCGGGCGCGCGTCACGGCCTCCTGGTAGCTGTTCCACATGGCGCCGAGGTAGGCGCGGCTCTCCTCGCGGTCCTCGGGCGACATGTTGGTGCGCGTGAAGGTCTCCACCGCGCTCTTGTAGGTACCGACGCGAAAGACATTGATCTCCACGCCAAGCTTGTCCAGCGCATCCTTGAGGTAGGTGCGGTAGCGGTCGTAGCCGTCGATGAGCACGAAGCCCATCGGATCCAGATAGATCTCGTCGGCCTGCGCGGCGAGATAGTAGCGCTCCTGGGTGAGCTCGACGCCGTAGGCGATCACTTTCTTGCCGGCGGCGCGGAACTCACGCAGTGCGCGGGCGAGCTCCTCGAGCGTCGGCTGCGTGCCGCCCTCGAACTTCTCCAGGTCGAGCGCCAACACCTGGATGCGCGAGTCGCCGGCCGCGACGCGGATCGAATCGGTCAGATCCCACAGCAGCGTCTCCGCGTGCTCTTCCCCGCGCGCCTCCTGCAGCGCCCGATCGAGCGGCTCCCCGGAGAGCTGCTCGACCAGCTGACCCTCGGGTACGACGAGCAGCGCCGCCTTCGAAGGAATGCGCGGCACTGTGCCACGCAGCACCGCGAGCAGCAGGCCGAAGATCACCAGCAGCAGGATCAGGTGCAATCCCTTGCGCAGGCCATCGAGGCCGCGCCACAGACCCGAGAAGAACGAGCGGACCGTCATGACCTAACCGCCTCCTGAAGCAGCGCCCGGAGCTGGGCGCTTGCGGGTGGGCCCCCTCAGATCTTCTCCTCGATCCGCGCCGCCTTGCCCGAGAGGTCGCGCAGGTAGTAGAGCTTGGCGCGGCGCACGCTGCCGCGGCGCTTCACGATGATCTCACTGATCGCGGGGCTGTAGGTCTGGAAGACGCGCTCGACACCCTCGCCGTGGGAGATCTTGCGCACGGTAAACGAGGAGTTGAGTCCGCGGTTGCTCTTGGCGATCACCACGCCCTCGTAGGCCTGCACGCGCTCACGGTCGCCCTCGACTACCTTCACCTGCACGACCACCGTGTCGCCGGGCTTGAATTCCGGCACCTCGCGGGTCATGCGCTGCTTCTCGATGTCCTGAATTATCTTGCTCATGTTCATTCACCTCGATTCTTCGCCTGCCGCCGCACCCGCGGCCGGGGCGGTGGCGATACCGCCGCCGCGTCGGAATTCCTCCAGTGCCTCGCGCAGCTCACCCGTAAGATGCGCCTGCGCGAGCATCTCGGGCCGGCGCGCCGCCGTGCGGGCAACCGCCTGCGCCAGCCGCCAGCGGCGGATGGCGGCGTGATCGCCGGACAGCAGCACGGGCGGCACCGCGCGGCCCTCGAACACTTCCGGCCGCGTGTAGTGCGGCCAGTCGAGCAGGCCCTGCGCGAACGAATCTTCCTCGCTCGAGCGCTCATCGCCCAGCGCTCCCGGCAGCAGCCGCGCGAGCGCGTCGATGATCGTCAGCGCCGGCAGCTCACCGCCCGAGAGCACGTAGTCGCCCACCGAGAGCTCGCGGTCGATGCCGAGCTCGACCACGCGCTCATCCACACCCTCGTACCGCCCGGCCACCAGCAGCACCCCCGGGAGCGCCGCGAGCTGGCGGGCCTGCGCCTGGCCGAACGGCTCACCCTGCGCCGTGAGGTACACGCGCGGGCTCCCCTGAGGCAGTCGCGCGTGTGCGCCACGGATCGCCGCAAGCAGCGGTGCCGGCGTCATTACCATGCCCGGGCCGCCGCCATAGGGACGATCATCCACCGTCCGGTGCACATCGGGCGCATGCGCCCGCGGGTCCTCGGTGCCCACGCGCAGCAGTCCCCGCGCAATGGCGCGCCCGACGATGCCGAATTCGAGCGCTGCCGCGATCATGCGCGGAAAGAGCGTGACCACCTCGATCTGCATGGAGCCTTCTATTCCAGCTCCGCCGGCCAGTCCACCACAATCTCGCGCGCCGCCAGGTTCACCCGGTGCAGATGCGGCGGCGCCGCGCGCACCCAGTGCTCCCGTCCGTCCCTCGCCACCGTCACCATGACCGCACCGCGCGGCGCATCGATGAAGTGGCTCACCTCCCCGAAGTCCGCCCCCTCGAGGTTGCGGACGCGACATCCCAGAAGATCTGCACGGTAGTATTCGCGCTCGGCGAGCGGAGGGAGCGCTGTACGCTCGACCTCGACCACCGCACCGGTGAGTCTTACCGCATCTGCGCGGCTCTCGATCCCCTCGAGCTGTGCGACCAGCCCATCGCCGTGGACGCGGCCCGCCACCACCGCCTTCGTCAGTCGCTCACCGTTCGCAAGCCTCAGCACCCAGTGTTGGTACTCGAGCAGCCGGGCGGGTGGATCGGTATGCGACTCGACGTGTGTCCAGCCCCGGATGCCATACGGGGCACCGATGCGCCCGAGCTCGATCCACACCGCGGCCGCCCCCGTGTGTCACAGACCTTCGTGCCGCGGCCGCAACGTCCCGGCCATCGGCCGGCCAGTCAGGCCGTCGCCTGCTTGCGATACGAGTCCACGAGGTGACGCACGCGGTCGGAGGGCTGGGCCCCCTTGCCCACCCAATAGTCGATGCGCGGCAGATCGAGCTTGAGCTTCTGCTCTCCACGGCGCGCAATCGGGTTGAAGAAGCCCACGTGCTCCAGGCTCGGGCCACCCTGGCGCTTGCGGCTATCGGTCACTACGACGTGATAGAAGGGCTGGTTGCGCCCCCCGCGCCGCGTCAGGCGAATGGTTACCATGATCGTATCGCTCTCGTTTGCAGGAGGGGCAGCACAAAGGCGCCCCAAAAAAGAGCGCGGATTCTACGCAACCTGCGAATCCTGCGCTAGTTTTTCCGGTCCTCTCCCCGGGGTGTGACACGCCCCGCTAGCGCCCTGGAAAGCCGGGCGGCATCCCCCCCTTGAAGGCGCTCATCAGCTGGCGCAGCCGCCCGCCCTTCATGCTTTTCATGACCCGCTGCATCTCCTGAAACTGCTTGAGCAGGCGGTTGACGTCCTGGACCTGCACCCCGGAGCCGCCGGCGATTCGCCGCCGCCGCGAGCCGTCGATGATCCCCGGGTTGCGCCGCTCGCGGGGGGTCATGGAATTGATGATGGCGATCTGCCGCCGCAGCTCCCGGTCGCCCTGATCGGCGGACACCGCGCCCTTGCGGGCCACGGCCCCGGGGAGCTTGTCGAGCAGCGCCCCGACGCCGCCCATCTTCTGCAGCTGCTCGAGCTGGCTCCTCAAGTCGATCATGTCGAAGCCCTTGCCCTTCACCACCTTGCGGGCGAGCCGCTGCGCCTCCTCATGGTCGACTTGGCGGTGGACCTGCTCGACCAGGCTGACGACATCGCCCATGCCGAGGATGCGTGTCGCCATCCGCTCGGGATCGAAGGGCTCGAGCGCATCGGTTTTCTCGCCGACGCCGAGAAAGACGATGGGCTTGCCGGTGATCTGGCGCACCGAGAGCGCCGCGCCGCCGCGCGCATCGCCGTCGGCCTTGGCCAGGATGACGCCGGTGAGATCGAGCGCCGCGCCGAAGGCGCGCGCCGCGTTCACCGCGTCCTGGCCTGCCATGGCGTCCACGACGAAGAAGCGCTCGGCGGCGCCCACGGCCGCACCGATATCGCGCACCTCAGCCATGAGCGCCGCATCGACGTGCAGACGACCCGCCGTGTCGATGATCAGCACGTCAAACACGCCGTTTCTCGCCCGCTCGAGCGCCGCGTGCGCAATCGCCGCCGGCGATTGCGTGGCGGGCGCCGGGAAGTACTCGGCGTGCACCTGAGCGGCGAGTCGCTCGAGCTGCAGCATGGCGGCCGGGCGACGCACGTCGGTGCTCGCGAGCAGCACACGCTTCTTCTCGCGCTCGATCAGGAAGCGGGCGAGCTTTGCGGCGGTCGTCGTCTTGCCCGCGCCCTGAAGCCCAGCGAGCAGCAGCACCACCGGCGGCTGGGCGCGCAGCTTCCAGGGGGCCGCAGCGCCACCCATCAGCTGCACGAGCTCCTCGTGCAGGATGCCGACGAACGCCTGTCCCGGGGAGAGGCTCGTCAGCACCTCGGCGCCGAGGGCCTTCGCCTTGACCGACTCGATGAACGACTTCACCACCGGCAGCGCCACGTCCGCTTCCAGCAGCGCGACGCGTGCCTCGCGCAGCGTCTCGGCGACGTTCTCCTCGGTGATGCGGCCGCGCCCGCGCAGGCTCTCGATGGTGCGCGCCAGGCGCGCCGTCAGGTTATCGAACATAGCGGGCGATTATAGGGTCGCGGGGACGGTTTTCCCGCTCCGGACCCGTAAGCTTCTATGCTACGTGCGAGCGAACCCGTGAGGATGGCCGCCTTGAACCTCGTTTCGACCACCCCGCCACTGCTGGCGCTGCTCGTGCTGCTGCTGGTCATCGTCGCGTTCTCCTCGGGCACGGAGGTCGCGATGCTCTCGGTCAATCGCTACCGGATCCGCCACCGCGCCCAGGGCGGCTCGGGCACCGCGCGCACCCTCGAGCGGCTGCTCGAGAAGCCCGACGACTGGCTGGGCGCAAATCTGGTGATCCTCGCCGCCGCGAGCGTGTTTGCCTCCGCCATCGCCACGGTGCTCGCGCAGCGCACCCACCACCCTTACGCGGTGCCGCTGGCCGGTGCGTTGCTCACGGTCATCGTGATCGTGTTCTGCGAGCTCACGCCGAAGATCTATGCCGCGTCGAATCCCGAAGGTGTGGCGCTGCACACGGCCGGCATCTACCGCGTGCTAGTGCTGGTCACACGCCCCGCGCTGTGGCTCACTAACACCCTGGCCTACGGCTTCCTGCGCATCTTCGGCGTGATGCGCTCGAGCGCCGCGACGCAGGCGCTCAGCGCCGAGGAGCTGCGCACCGTGGTGAGCGAGGCAGCACCGGTGATCCCGGCGCGCCACCGGCAGATGCTGCTCTCCATCCTCGACCTCGGGCGCGTCACCGTAAACGACATCATGATCCCGCGCCAGGAGATCTCCGGGATCGACGTGAGCGAGAGCTGGGAGGACATCCTCGATCAGCTGCAGCAGACGCCGCACACGCGACTGCCGCTCTACGAAGGCGAGCTCGACAATCTCATCGGCCTGCTGCACATGAAGCGCGTGGCCAACGAGCTGGTGCGCGGCACCCTGAGCCGCGAGCGGCTCATCGAGATCGCGCGCAGCCGTGAGCCCTACTTCGTTCCCGAGGGCACCGCGCTCAACGTGCAGCTCGGCTATTTCCAGCGCAATCGCCGCCGCTTCGCCTTCGTGGTCAACGAGTACGGCGACATCGAGGGTCTGGTCACGCTCGAGGACATCCTGGAGGAGATCGTCGGCGAGTTCACCACCGACCCCGCGACCGTGACTCACAAGGACGTGCACGCCGAGCGGCCCGGCGTCTTCATCGTCAACGCCAGCGCCACCATCCGTGCCCTCAACCGCGCGCTCGGGTGGCAGCTGCCCACGGGGGGACCGAAGACCGTCAACGGGCT
>Ga0187778_10002277_pt1 | contig 13118 bp, 8 predicted proteins | sample 1015_Q2_SP5_20_M_FD_132418 | JGI IMG/M metagenome (GOLD analysis project Ga0187778, IMG submission 132418) | Tropical peat soil microbial communities from peatlands in Department of Meta, Colombia - 1015_Q2_SP5_20_MG | ecosystem: Environmental > Terrestrial > Soil > Wetlands > Peat | place... | reverse complement strand
TACTTTCTCGAGATGAGGAAATGCCCCGATTACCATTTCCGCCAGATCCGCCTCGCTCGGGGTAGATGCGCCGAAGCTGGTACCGTGGCGCGCGGCGGCTGTGATCGCTTCGACGACGCTAGGGGCGGCATGGCCCAGAATCATCGGCCCCCAGGAACCCACGTAGTCGATGTATCGATTTCCGTCGGCATCGAAAATGTACGCACCTTGACCGCGCACAATGAAGGGCGCCTCCCCTCCCACCGCTCGGAAGGCACGCACCGGCGAATTGACACCCCCGGGCATGACCTGCTCGGCGCGTTTTTGCAATGTGCGCGAAATCTCGAGTTTGCGGGCCATGGCACCTCCTCACAGGCCAGAAAAACATGGTACCAGCGCGGGGTCGATCGAGCCCATCTCCTCAGCAGGTGAGAACCTCGTCCCCGCGAAGGCGTGCCTGGGCGACACAAGCATCGCAGGGCTGGAACGGGAAGGAATTCACCGGAAATTTACATTGTCGCAATATAGGTGAAACAAGGCTGTCCTAGGTTTGGCATAGCAGCCCTTTCTAACCGGGAGGGTCTACTAGGACGGCTTCGGGGGGCTCCGGGCCGTCCGAATTTTTCTGTTCTCCAATCCTAACAACTGCGCCTCTTCAACTGTTGGCAGCTCTGTGCCTGCCAAGATTTGCTTTTGGGATGGCTCCGGTCTAGATTTCTCCTATGTCGAGGTACCCAGGTTTGCTTTCTCCTGAGGCGAAGGAAAGTTGGTGTGCCGAGATGTCGGCGTTGGCGTACAGCGGCAATTCCATGGTCGATCCCCTGCGCAGGGTGATTGTCTGCTCCCCCCTGACGGCCGGTTGGGACCAGCCGGAGCGCGCGGCGAGATGGCAAGCGCTCGGATTCCTCCACAAGCCCGATTTCGAGAAGGCCCGTTCACAGCATGCGGAGATGTGCCGGCAACTGGAGGATGCGGGTGCCGAGGTGTTGGAACTGCCTCCGGCCAACGAGCTTAGCCTGGATGCTGTCTACGTTCACGATGCTTCGCTTCCCACGGATTTCGGGTTGGTGCTGATGCGCCCGGGGAAGGCGAACCGCATTCCCGAAGCCCAGTGGCACGAAAAATTCTTTCTGCACATGGCCCACGTGCCGATGTTGATGAAAATCACCGAACCGGCTTCGACCGAGGCTGGGGACATAGTATGGCTGGATTCGAAGACGCTGCTCGTGGGGAACGGCTACCGAACCAATGCGGACGGAATTGCCCAGTTGCGAAGCGCGCTTTTCCGTCATGGGATTGAAGTGATCCCGGCGCCTCTACCCCATGGCTCGGGTCCATCCGCCTGCTTGCATCTGATGTCGCTCCTCAGCCTCCTCGATGAACGGACGGCTCTGGTCGACCTCCCCTGGCTGTCGGTGCCGACGGTGGAATTGCTGAAGTCTCGAGGCTACGGTTTCATTGAGATTGACTACCAGGAAAGAGAGACCCTGGCCTGTAATGTACTCTCGCTCGGAAACAAACGGCTGCTTGCCTTGGAAGAGAATCGAGGAACCAATGCCAAGCTGCGAGCCGCAGGGTTTGATGTTCGTACGTTTCCTGGTTCTGAGCTGTCGATCAACGGTGGTGGGGGCCCAACTTGCCTGACTAGGCCTTTGCTGCGGGCCTGAACCTGGAGACACCGACGCTCTTTCCGGCCGACCGTGGCGAACACGCATGGACGGAACAACCTTCCTCCGAGACTCAGCAGCGAAACAGAAAATGGAATGGTAAAGGCCAACGGCAACGATCGCTAGAATCTTGGAGGCGTCGTAAAAGCCATGTCTTGGCTGCGTAGCATCGCCGGAGGGCTTCGGTCTGTGTTGGGAAAGCGGGAAATGGATGTCAAGTTCGATGCCACGGAAGAGATTGTCCGCTCTGCCGCCTGGAAATCCTTTCTGGAGACGTGTTGGCAGGACGTGCATTTTGGCCTTCGCACCTTGCGCAAGTCGCCTGGCTTCACTGCGGTTGCCGTCCTGATTCTTGCCCTTGGCATCGGGGCGAACACCGCCATCTTCAGTCTTGTCAATGCCCTGATGCTTCGTACTGTGCCGGTGCGTGACCCCGGAACCCTGGTCGAACTCCTTCACCAGTATCCAGGCGAGCCTGCGTTCAACGGCTTTTCCTGGGATGCGTATCAGCTGATGCGCGACCACAACCACGTCCTATCGGAACTAGTCGTTGACTCTCCCGTCTCGTTCGTTGTACGCGGGCAGAAGCTCGAATCCCACAGGATCTTAGGCGGCTATCTAAGTGGAACGTTTTTCGAAACACTCGGGGTGCGACCTGCCATCGGCCGATTCATTGGCGCCGAAGGCGACGATTTGGGTCATCCGCCCGCAGTCGCCGTTGTCAGTTGGTCCTATTGGAAGGGCAAATTCAATTTGGACCCCGCGATCTTGGGCCGGCAAATCATCGTGAATGACACGCCGGTCACCATCATTGGCGTGACCGAGCAGGGGTTCCACGGACTCAGCGAGGAGATGAGCCAAGATGTTTGGCTTCCCCTGGCGATGAAGCCGCTGATCGATGAATCAGGCCTCGGGTGGGGTTCCTTGGGTTTGGTAGGAAGGCTGAAGCCGGGTATTTCGATCGGGCAAGCACGCGCCGAAATGGCCGTGTTATTCCAGTCTGCGATCCGGGCGCCAAACGTAGGCCCCTACGTCCGGGAGATGAAGTTTGTCATGGAACCGGCGGCCAACGGTTTGTCCACGCCGATCCGCCGGATCGTCAGAACACCGGTGCTTGTGCTCACAGCTATTGTGAGCCTGGTGTTGCTGATCGCGTGCGCCAACCTGGCTGGTCTGCTGTCGGCGCGCGGGGCGTCACGCCGCCACGAAATGGCCGTGCGTGCCTGCCTGGGCGCTGGGCGTCTTCGGCTGGTGCGGGCGGCGCTCACGGAATCTCTGCTGCTGTCCCTGCTTGGCAGCTTGCTCGCTGTCTTCCTGGCCTATTTCGGAGGTCGCACACTGCTGCGGATGATTACCTCTGGGCGCGAGATCGTCGGATTACCCGTGCAACTCGATATTCTTACTCGTGTGGATGCGCACGTGTTGTTGTTCACCGGTGCCCTGGCATTGCTCACCGCACTGTTGTTTGGAGCAGCACCTGCTCTGAGCTTGAGCACCTTGCCGGCAGCGGCGTTACAGCCAGCAGCACGGATCGGAGAGTCGCGGTCGCAGCGGCTCTTCGGCAGGAGCCTGGTGGTTGCCCAAGTTGCTGTGTCGATGGTGCTGCTGAGCGCAGCCGCGCTCTTGGTAGGCTATGTGTCCCATCTCCGCAACTCCGATCTTGGTTTCCGCCGCGACCATCTCTTGCTGCTGAGTCTCGATCCGGACCAGAGCGGCTACGACGACGCGCAGTGGGCGCGTTTGTCCCGGGAGTTGCTCTCACAATTCGAAGCGCTTCCCGGAGTGCATTCCGCCACCCTCAGCGGGATGACTCCTATGTCGGGCGTCGGGGCGTCGAGTTTTGCGGTTGTCAAAGGGCACCCAGAAAACCGTCGCGAGGTCTCGATCAACTTCGTGGCGCCGAAGTATTTTGAGACCTATGGCGCAACCCTGCTCGCCGGTCGCGACTTTTCGTTTGAAGATCAGCTGCGACCGCCCGTTGCCATTATCAATCAGACCATGGCTAGCGATTACTTCGCTAGGAACAGCCCAATCGGTAGCTATGTGACTCTCGACCACGTCACCTTGCGCGGCGATGAGACTCCCACCTACCAGATCGTGGGAGTGGTGAGCGATGCGAAATACAATGATTTGCGGCAAGCGGCGCCGCGCACCATCTATTTGCACGCTTTCCAAGAAGGCCGGGTGGTTTCCGAACTCACCCTTCGCACGGCGATGGATCCAGAGTCAGCGACCAGTGCGGTTCGCCAAATCGTGGCCTCCGTCCTGAAAACCGTGCCCATCGTAGGTGTTCGCACCATGACCGATCAGATCGATGCCGCGATCGTTTCCGAGCGACTGATTGCCACATTATCCACCTGGTTCGGTGGGCTGGGCGGGCTGCTGGCCGCGGTCGGCCTCTACGGCTTGCTGGCCTACACCGTGGCGCGGCGTACCAATGAAATTGGCGTTCGCCTAGCCTTAGGGGCCGAGCCCGGCGATGTTCTACGCATGGTTTTCCGGGATGCCCTGGGAATGCTGGGCCTCGGACTCGTGCTCGGAGTCCCGCTGGCGTATTGGAGCCAGCGCATCGCGGCCGGTTTGATCGCAGGCCTCCCGATCGATAGCGCGATCCCGATCGTCACCGGCATGGCGGCGATGATCGTCGTAGCCCTGTTGGCCGCCTATTTGCCAGCACGCCGGGCATCGTGCGTCGATCCGCTCGTGGCCTTGCGGTACGAGTAACCATCCCTACTGCGAAGGTGCTGGCAATGCCAAGAAACGAAAGTGCGATTCCGACGGGCCTGTCTCCGAGGTACCGGCTTTCGACGGCGCTCCTGTTAAAATCAAGAGGCGATGGTTCTGCCCTTCGTTCGCGATCTCTTCGCGGACGTGGAAAAGCTACCTGCTTTCTCGCGTGTGGCCTCCCATCTGAAGGAGGGCACGGGGCGGCTGAGTGTGTCCGGCCTCGTTCCCGCCGCCAAAGCCCTGCTTCTGGTTTTGCTGCAGCGCGCTGCGGGCCGGCCGTTCCTGGTCGTCGTTCCCGATAATCGGGCGGCGGAAGACCTGCTTCCGGTCCTGCAGGCATTTAGCGGCCTGACCGGTAATCAGGACGTGAACTCGATTGCTACGCTTCCGAGCGGCGATGTCCTGCCATTTCAGAATCTGTCGCCTCATCCCGAGATCCAGGAAGAACGAGCCGTGGCGCTCTGGAAAGTGGCCAGCGGGGCGGTCTCCATTTTGGTTTCGCCCATCACGGCGTCGGCGCAGCGCTTGCGTTCGCCTGAATACTATGCCGACTTGGCGCGTGTCCTGCGTCGGGGAGAAGCGATTGAGATCGATCCCCTGTTGCAGCATCTGAAGACGGTGGGCTATGTCTCGACCGACCTCGTCGAAATGCCGGGGGACTACGCTCTACGGGGTGGGATTCTCGACGTTTATCCTCCCGAGGCGGATCGACCACGGCGAGTCGAGTTCTTCGGTGATGAAGTCGAGTCGATCCGCAGGTTCGATCCGGCCACGCAACGATCGTCGACGCCGATGGATGAGACGCTGCTGCTTCCTCTTACCGAGACTCCGGTCAATGAAGACCTGCTGGGGGCCATTCACGCCCGGTTGTCGAAGGAGCGCCTCGCCGGCGGGGTCGTGGAGCAGGCAGTGCGTGCCAGAGGCCTTACGGTTTTTCCCGGATGGGAATTCTATGCGCCGGTCGCAGGCGCCGATCGCACGTTGTTCGACCTCATGCCCAATGCCGTCGTGTTCGCCGACGAACCCGATCGCCTGAAGGAGGAATTTGATCACGTCTGGTCCCGCATCGAAGAGGCGCATGAGCGCAGCGGCGTCGGCAACCTGGTTCGGCCCGAAGAGCTGTACCTGCCGCCCGAGGCCTGGTGGCCGAATCTGACGCAGCTGCCCGGGATCGACCTCGAACAGCTGGAGATTTCCCGTCCGGGGAAAGCGGAATCCGTCGCCTTTCATTCGCAACCGGCGCAGCGCTTTCATGGTTCGGTCTCCGCCATGCTCGAAGAGGTAAAGCAACAGACCGGCGTCTCGAACAGCGTACTGATTGCCGTTCCCAATACGGGTGAGATCGAACGTCTCGCCGACCTGTTCAGCGAGAACCACCTTTCCTTTCGCCTGGGCAGCCGCACTCGGGGCGGGGGCGCCCATACCGAGGATGCTGCCTATTTCACGGGCGAAGTCCTGACGACTACGCTGGTGAAAGCCTACGTGCCGGACGGTGTGATCCTTCGCGATGCCCACCTCGCCATCTTCGGGGCTCGCGATTTGTTCGATGAGTCGGAGTTGGTGGTTTCCGGTCCTCAGCGGAGGACGTCCAAGACAGCGGCCTTTCTCTCGGATTTCCGCGACCTCCAGGTGGGGGATTATGTGGTGCATGTGGAGCATGGCATCGGCCAGTACCAAGGTCTGAAGGATCTGGCTCAAGACGATGGCAAGGCCGAATTCATGTTGCTCGAATATGCCGAAGGGGCACGACTCTATGTGCCTTTGACGCGCCTGGACCTGGTGCAGAAGTATCGCTCCTCCGAAGGCGTGAAGCCGGCGCTGAACCATCTCGGCACGGCAACCTGGGCCAAGACGAAAGCCCGCGTGCGCAAGGCCATGCAGGACATGGCCGACGAATTGCTGAAGTTCTATGCCGAGCGCAAGGCCGCGCGGGGGCACGCGTTTTCGACCGACACGCAATGGATGCGGGAGTTCGAGGATGCCTTCGAGTTCAGCGAAACCGAAGACCAAGAACTCGCCATCAGCGACATCAAACTCGACATGGAATCGTCCCAGCCGATGGATCGCTTGCTGTGCGGTGACGTCGGCTACGGCAAGACGGAAGTCGCCATGCGCGCCGCCTTCAAAGCGGTCAATGACAACAAGCAAGTCGCGGTGCTGGCCCCCACGACCGTGCTTGCCTTCCAGCACTACGAGACCTTCAAGCAGCGATTTGCGGCATTCCCCGTCAACGTTGAGATGATCAGCCGGTTTCGCAGCGCGCGGCAACAGAAACAGATTCTCGAAAGGGTAGAGGCCGGCAAGATCGACATGCTGATTGGGACGCATCGCCTGCTGTCGAAGGACGTCAAGTTCGCCGACCTTGGCCTGCTGGTTGTCGACGAAGAGCAGCGCTTCGGGGTTCGTCACAAGGAACGTCTCAAGCAAATGCGCAGGGAAGTCGATGTGTTGGCGATGTCGGCCACCCCGATTCCGCGAACGCTGCACATGTCGCTCGTGGGTTTACGGGACCTGAGCCTGATTGAAACCCCGCCCAAAGATCGTATGTCGATTCAGACCGTGGTCGCCAGTTGGGACGAGAAGTTGATTCAGTCCGCGCTGCAGCAGGAAATCGCCCGCGGCGGGCAGGTCTATTTTGTGCACAACCGGGTCGAGAGCATCTGGGAGATTGCCGCCAAGCTGCAAGAACTCGTGCCCCGGGCCCGCATCGTGGTCGGGCATGGCCAGATGTCGGAAGGAGAGCTGGAGAAAGTGATGCTGAAATTCATGCATCACGAGGCCGACATCCTGGTAGCCACCACGATCATTGAGAACGGCCTGGATATCCCGCTCTGCAACACCATCGTCATCAACCGCGCCGATCGTTTTGGACTCTCCGAGCTGTATCAGTTGCGGGGAAGGGTGGGACGCTCCAATCGCCGCGCCTATGCCTACTTGTTAATCCCTGCCGATATCGAGCTCACGCCCATTGCCCGCCGTCGGCTGGCGGCGCTCAAGGAATTTTCCGATCTGGGCGCCGGCTTCAAGATCGCGGCTCTCGATCTAGAGCTGCGTGGCGCCGGGAATCTGTTAGGCGGTGAACAAAGCGGCCACATCGAGGCGGTCGGCTTCGAGCTCTACACGCAAATGCTGGATCGAGCCGTCCGCGAGTTGAAAGGGGAAGTCGCGGCCGACGAAGCCAAGATTCAACTCAATCTCGGCCTAAACATCCGTATTCCGGCCGAGTACATTGCGGAGGAGAATCAACGCCTGCGCATGTATAAACGCATCGCCGGCGTGGAAACCGAATCCCAGTTGCATAACGTTGGGGAGGAACTTCGTGATCGTTACGGTGAAGTGCCGGCGGCAGTCGCCAACCTCTTGGAATATGCCTCGCTCAAGCTGCTGGGATCGCGCGTCGGCGTAACGGCCATCGACCGCAAGCGGGAAACCGTCAGCATCAAGTTCCGACCGACCGCCGCCATTGACCCTGCGAAGCTGGCGCGATTCGTATCCTCGCAGCCTGATGCCCACTTCTCACCCGATGAGACGCTAAGATTTACCGTGAAAGCCGTGGGCGCTCGCGAGGTGCTGAACCAACTTCGGCGCGTGCTCGAGCGACTTTCTGAAGTGGCCGAACTGGTCTCACAGGCGCAGACGAACTAACCTTAGCCTACTCCGGCTCAAACCACCTGCGGTGTGTGCTCGACCCGACCCTCCTCGAAGAGAGCTTTCTCAACTGACGAGGGTCGGGAACGAGGCAATGGCTCTCCAACTTCTGGCGGGGGTGCCTAGCGAGAGACCTGCCTATCTTTGCCCATGGTACGCTCGAATATTCGCAATCACACCGATGGGTCTCCCTGGCGAATTCGTGCCTACCAGTTATGCCCTGGCCGCAGTGTTTGCCTGGGGCACAAGCGATTTCCTCGGGGGATATGCCTCCCGTCGTGCCAATGCGTTTCTTCTGACTACCCTCGCGCATGCCAGCGGCCTGGTGTTCATGCTGCTGCTGGCCGCTCGAACGCATGCCCAGTTTCCCTCCGCTGCCAGCCGGTTCTGGGCGGTGGTGGGCGGGATATCGGGCGGGGCCGCGCTGGCTCTTTTCTATCGTGCGCTTGCGGCCGGACGAATGGGCTTGGTTGCCCCGGTGGCGGCGGTGCTCGGAGCGGCGATCCCGGCCATGTTTCTTATGATGACCGAAGGCCTTCCGGGTGTCGTTCGCTTCGCCGGTTTTGTGGTTGCCGTCGTGGGCATCTGGCTCATCTCTCGTAGTGAAGATGGCAGGGGTCCGGAAGGAATCGGCCTCGCGGTATTGGCCGGGGTGGGTTTCGCCGGGTTTTTCCTCGGCATTTCCCAGGCCAAGGACGGCTCGCCTGAATGGCTTGCCGCAATTTCCCGCGTCGGAGCCCTGATAGTGACCGGCTTGATCGTGCTCGTCCAAAACAAGTTCCGCGACATGACCCGTGCCAGCGCGGGTTTGGGTTTACTGGCAGGATGCCTCGACACTTCCGGTACCGCTCTCTTCCTCTGGGCTACCCGGACCGGACGGTTGGATTCCGCCGTCGTGTTGACATCCCTGTACCCGGCGGTCACGGTCTTGTTGGCCCGGCTGGTGCTTGACGAGCATTTCACGCGCCGCAAAGCCCTCGGCATGGTCGCCGCCTTACTGGCCATTCCCATGATTGCCGCGCGCTGAGCAGCCTCGCGGGTCACGGTTTGCTTTCCGTATCTCAATCTATCCCTGCCCGGGCCATCCATGGGGTGTTTCTTGCTACCATCTCCTCATGCCGCTCCTTGAGATTCGCCATCTCAGCAAGACCTTTCCCTTGGGCGAATCCTTGTTTGGTGGCCTGGCTCGAGGCGAGGTTCGCGCGGTCGACGATGTCTCGCTGGACATCGAAACCGGCGAAACCCTTGGTTTGGTGGGAGAGTCGGGTTCAGGGAAGAGCACGCTTGGCCGACTGATCTTGCGGTTGATAGAGCCAACTTCGGGTTCCATAGTGTTTGAGGGAAGGGACTGGCTGGCCGCGGCTCGGGGCGAGATGCGTCGCGCCCGCCGCGATATGCAGATCATCTTTCAGGATCCTTTTGGTTCCCTCGATCCTCGCATGCGGGTCGAAGACGTTTTGAGCGAGCCGCTGTTGATCCACGAGCGCTCGACTCGAGCTCAGCGCCGTGCCCGTACAGCGGAACTCTTGCATGCGGTGGGCCTCGACCCCTCCGCCATGCAGCGCTTCCCGCACGAATTCAGTGGCGGGCAGCGCCAGCGAATCGGCATCGCCCGCGCTCTGGCACTACGGCCGAAATTCGTGGTAGCCGATGAACCCGTCTCCGCCCTCGACGTGAGTGTGGCTGCGCAAATCGTCAACCTCCTGGCACAGTTGCAGCGTCAGTTCGGCCTGACGTACCTGTTCATCTCCCACTCCATGCCGCTGGTTCGCTATCTGGCAACCCGCATCGCTGTGATGTATCGGGGAAAAATCGTCGAACTGGGATCCAGCCAGCAGATCACCGAGCGTCCGCAGCACCCGTATACCAGAAGTCTGCTCGCAGCGACGCCGGGGGTTATGGCCTAGCCTGGCAGTCGCGATCTCGCTGTCCCGCGCCGGGGCTGGTTTCGCAGCGTTTGCCGCTATCTCGCCGTCGGTCTACAATGCGCCTCGCAAGGTCGTGGAGGTCTCCGATGGCTGCCGCACCCGTCCTCCCGATACCTACGCCGGAGGAGGCTCCTCTTTCTGAAGGCGCGCGTATCGTCAATACATTTCTTGCCCCCCATCGGACTTTCCTGGACTTACGACGCAACGCCAGTTGGTGGGCGCCCTTTCTTCTGCTTTCGATCGTTACGCTCGGCTTTTTCTACACCATCGATCAGAAGATCGGTTTCCGTAAGGTAGCCGAGAATCAGATCCAGCAATCGCCGAAATTGGCCGACCGTCTTGCGCGCCTGCCCGCGGACCAGCAGAGTCAGGCGGTTGGCCGGCAGGCTGCAGCACTCAGGTACTTCCTCTACGGGTATCCTGCCGTGATTTTGCTCTCGAACCTCATCATCGCGGGCCTGCTGTTTGCCACGTTCAAGTTTGCCGGCGGTGCCGATCTCAAGTTCAAGACGTCGTATGCCATCGTCATGTATGCATGCCTGCCTTTGCTAGTAAAGACCCTGCTCGCCACAGCCGCCTTGGCCGCCGGGGCCAATCCGGATACCTTTGTCCTGCAAAATCCGGTGGCCACCAATCCCGGCTATTTTCTTAGCCCAGCCGATTCCCCGTTTCTATTCAGCCTCGCCTCGGCGGCTGACATTTTTATGATCTGGACGCTGATTCTCACCGCAATCGGCTTTGCCGCCGTTACCAAGCTGAAGCGTTCGACAGCCCTGGCGGTGGTGTTCGCTTGGTATCTGGTCTTTGCCCTGGGAAGTGCTACATCGGCGGGCGTGTTTTCCTAGCCAGAGTGCCTTAGGCTAAGCAGGTCAGTTTTCGCCCGGCGCCAACCCTTGTCGAACAGAAAAAGTAAGGGGCGCGCCCGAAGTTATTTGATCTGGACGAGGTCTGCGGCGGGAGGGCTTACCTCGGAGGGCGAGCGATGCTGGGGGGCACGCCAGGAATCAAAGACAGAAACCTGGTGTACGCAGGACACGGTGCAATGCGGCGCGCACGATTTCTCGGTTTCATACTCCCGACGAAGATCCTCGACGGTATAGTGTTCCAGCGGAATCGCGGGATAGCCCCGTTGCTGTGAACAGTAGTGCACGAGCCCGTCTTCGCAGACGTACAAGTAGCGGGACCCAGCGCGGCAGCGCCACTGGTTGGGTCGGCCGCGCGCAATATTGTCCTGAAAGGCATGCAGGCGGGTAAAGCTGCGCTTCTCGAGTGCCTTCATGGCATGGTACATGCGGCGCTCTTCACTACCGAGCGCTTGCAGCTGGCCGCCTCCATCATGGATGATGCCCACGGTCGAGCTGAATCCAAGTTCCAGGGCTCGTTTTCCGATGACCAGCGCGTCCTCGGGATTGCGCACCCCGCCTCCGACCACCGAGTTAATGTTGACGTGAAACTCGGCGTATTCGGCTAGGGTCGCAAGTTTCTTGTCGAGGACCTTCAGGCTTTTTTTCGAAACCTCGTCGGGCATCACGTTATCGATCGAAATCTGCAGCCACTCGAGTCCCGCCCGGTTCAGCCGCTCGACACGCTCGGGTACCAGGAGGTATCCGTTGGTAATCAGACCGGCGATCATGCCACGGCGGCGGATCCGGCGAATGATTTGGTCGAGTTCGGGATGCAGCAGCGGTTCTCCGCCGCTGATGGTGACGACCGAAGTGCCGAGTTGTGCCAATTTGTCCAGGCGCGCGAACATGGTCGCGGTCGGCACGGGGCGGGAAAAGTCGTCGTACTCGTTGCAATACTTGCAGGCCAGATTGCAGCGCCGAATGGGAATAATATGGGCCAACAGGGGGTGCTCGGTGGAAAACAGGGCCTGTGCCACCGCCCGCAACCCACGAGCTTGGCGCAGCAAGGTCTTCGCCCGCCGGCGCAGAATTTTCTGGAATGATGGCATGCCTAAATCGAGTCTGGTCTATAACATAATGCAATACGAAGGGCGGCGGTTTCAACCGCTGTCTGGTTCAAGGTTCGGCAATCCTACGGTAAAGACCGTATTGAACTGACAAGATAGATCTGCGATTGTCAGCATAAGGCTCCCTGAGAACGGATCTTCCGAGGCATTGCCATGCTGAAACCTCGAACCGCATCTGGCCCGTGTTCGAACTGGCGGGAATTATACCAAGCAGCATTGTTCGAGACCGACCGCCGGAGGCTAGGTGAGCGCATTACCGTCGCCGAGCGCGCGCTGGTCATGCGTGGGCGGGAACTGTTTTTCGCCGAGAATATGGATCCCGCCGAACAACGAGCGGTTGAGCAGGCCCTAAATGCCTTGCACGCACTCGAGACTTGCCTCGGGCTGAAGCGCAACGCTCGATAGGCGGTCGCCTGTCGGCGTCACCGTCGTTGGTCGGGTGACCAGCCTGGCAACCCTGGTTCGCGATAGACCTTGACCGTACATTCCTTGTCGTAAGACCTTTAATCAAAACCTCTTGGCGGGTTCAACAGGCTCCGGGCTCGTTAGCTGGAGCACGAGCTTCGCAGAGCCCTCCCGTAGTAGCTGGTGCGAGAGCTCACCGATTGGGCCGGCTGGGAAGGCTATAATCGAGTTGTTCGGCTTCTGATCCATTGTATTTTCGAGACTTGCAGGGATTTCGTCGGAAGGAACTTTTGGGTTAAGGGGACCGTATCTGAGGGTGTTGCTGCCATCGTCCTCGGCCCGCCGGGATTCCACAAGGAGCCCGAACCCAGGCCGGCTGCTGCACGGACAGCTTTAGCGGACTGGAGCGGGGAGGCAATGCGGAGCGGTAAAAAACTTGCCGTTGGCGCCGGGGCGATCCTGCTGCTCGCCGCGATCGTCGCGTTCACCGTCTATCAAAGCCATAAAAATGTCGTGACGGTGGAAACCAGCAGGGCACTGCGGCAGGACTTAGCCTCGATGGTGAGCGCCTCCGGCGAAATTAAACCGAAGACCTACGTGAATATCGGGGCAAACGCCTTCGGCAAGATTACCAACCTCTTCGTCAAGGAGGGGGAACGGGTCAAGAAAGGGCAGATGCTGGCGCGCTTGGAAGATGTGCAAGCGGAAGCTGACTTGAATGCGACCCAGGCTACGCTCGAGGCGGCGCGTGCCGATGCGCTGGCCGCCGAAGCCGCCCTCAATACGGCGCTG
>Ga0187778_10002276_pt1 | contig 13122 bp, 8 predicted proteins | sample 1015_Q2_SP5_20_M_FD_132418 | JGI IMG/M metagenome (GOLD analysis project Ga0187778, IMG submission 132418) | Tropical peat soil microbial communities from peatlands in Department of Meta, Colombia - 1015_Q2_SP5_20_MG | ecosystem: Environmental > Terrestrial > Soil > Wetlands > Peat | place... | reverse complement strand
CTGGCATAGCGGTAGAAGAGTTTCATGCCCGCCAGGCACGCAGGATCAAGGAAGTAGTGGATGTTCTCCCGCAGGTAACTCTGAATCTGATCGGCACTCAAAGCCAAGCGCGGCGCCCAATCCTGGGCGATTCGACGAAGGTTGCCCGGCAAGAGTCCATGATCGCGGGATTGCTGAAAGATACTCGCCAGGTCGCGATGCCGCTTTCCCTCGAGCGCGGCTCGCCGCACCGCCCAAAAGGCGAATACAAACGGCCGGTTGGTGAGCCGGATCCATTCCTCGGCAAGATCGTAGCTGTAGTAGGGCGCACGATCCAGCTGCAAAGCCGGGTCGCCAATCAGCAATCCGGCATCGTGGTCCTCGAGCATGGCCTCGATATCGGGGGACATCGTTCCGTACGTCCTCTCCCCACCCCACCATCTGGCGAACAAAACCTTAACCAGCGCGACCGAGGTCAGTGAGGAGCGGTCGAGCGCCACCGTCCGGATGCGCTCGCGCGGGACTTTGCTGACCAGCAGGATCGAGCGCACGGCCTGACGGGCGGCAATCGCCACGTCGGGGAGGATCAACAAGTCCGGCACGCTCGTGTAGGCCGCGGCCGGAATGATGCCAATATCGGCCGATCCATTCTCGAGGCTGGCAGCACAGAGCGACGGAATCGTATACGAGATCTCGAAGTCCGGGTCTCGATCTCCGTGCTCGAAATCCCACAGAAGAGGAGCGGTGTTCAAGTAGGAGATGGCCGAGATTCGCAAAGGTTTCATTCTGGCAGATGCTCGATTTTAGCAAAGGCAGTGGCTTCGCTGGCTGCCTGGACGGGGAAGATCATGCGCGGTGTATCGTATGGCATATCGGTGGAGTCGGGAATGTTCATCGGCCACTTTGCCGTCGGGTTTGCGGCGAAGAAGTACGCTCCGCGGACTTCGCTGGCCGTGTTGCTAGCCGCGCCGTTGTTTTCCGATCTGCTATGGCCGCCGTTCTTGCTGCTGGGTTGGGAGCGCGTGCGAATTGATCCCGGTAACACAAGGTTCGTGCCGCTCGATTTGGTCTACTACCCTTGGTCGCACAGTCTGTTGCTGTGTGTGATATGGGCCACGGCGTTCTCGCTTCTCTACCATCGGATCCGGCACTATCGGCCGGGCACGATAGCGATTTGGATCGGTGTGATGAGCCACTGGGTTCTCGACTGGGTCACCCATGGACCCGACATGCCTTTATATCCAGGCGGGCCTCGGTTCGGTCTGGGACTATGGAACTCGGTCGCAGGAACGATGGCAGTGGAGATTGCCATGTTCGTAGTGGGAATCTGGCTCTATGTGCGCGCGACGCGGGCGAGCGACCGCATTGGGCAGTATGCGTTTCTCGCGTATGTCGTGTTGTTGCTCGTCACCTACATCGCTGACCGTTTCAGTAAACCTCCGACTTCGGTAGGAGAGATCGCATGGCCGGGCCTGATTGCAGGGATTCTCATGCTGCTATGGGCGTGGTGGTTTGACAGCCACCGCACGACTGTCGACGCCGCTCGGCGGGAAGGATAGTGCGGCATCTCCCCAGAGAGTTCTTTACCTCGGCAAAACGACCCAGCGCTGAAACCAACTCCGGCTGGGAGGGAATGTGGGCGGTCATTCGATCGATACCCGAGTGAAACTGCCGCTGGCGATCATCGCGCTGTCTATTTCTCGCTGCCCACGAGTTTTTCTACATCCGTTGCTTCTTTGGGCACACCGTCGGACAGAATTTCTGGCCCGTGGTCGGTGATCAAGATCGTATCCTCGACGCGAAAATGCATCTGCTGGTCGCGAAACTCGAGGATGGGCTCGACCGTCGCCACCTGGCCTGCCTTGATCGGGCCCCTGGGCAGCAAAACATCATGGGTGGCTAAGCCAACGAAGTGTCCGGGGAAACCGAGCCATTGCCTGCCTTCGCCACTCTTTTCGAAGACCGCCTTGCCCGCCTCCGACGCCTGCTCATAGGTATTGCCTGGCTTCAGCATGGCGATCACCGCCTTTTGCGACTCGAGATCAATCGCATACCACTTGGCCTGTTCGGAAGTAAATTTTCCGCTGCTATTGAAGGTCCGGGTGATATCCATGGTCATGTGGTCGAGATCGGCCGCAAAATCAAAGACCACCAGTTCATTCGCTTGAATCTGCCGCCGGTCGTTGAAATAGTGCCAGGTGTTGATGTTTCCGGCAGAACTGACAATCGCCGGGTAGGCCCAGCCCTGGGCGCCTCTGTCGCGGAACACATAATCCGCCCGCGCTTCGATCTGGTACTCGTACACCGGCGGCCTGGCGTGCCCGATGGCTTGCCGGACTCCCTCGGCGCTCAGGCGGCCGTTGCGGCGCAACACAGCAATCTCTGGTTGGGTTTTGATGTTTCGCATCTCGTCGATGAACGAAGTGGCATCTCGGGGATGGGCTGCCGGATAACGTTCTGCCAGCTTTTTCAAAGCTGCGCGGTCGCCGGGTGTGGGATCGCCATAGGGGTTCTCGTATTGGTCGGCATACTCTCGTCCCACTTCGAAGCGCGCCCCATCCGCCCTATCGGGAAACGTAAGGCGCAACCAAAGATCGGTCTCCCGGGCTAACAGGACTGCCAGCTGAGTGTCGAGAACACTGATGGGCAGGACCGTCTTATACCCCAGCTTCTCCTGCTGGTCCGCGGTCATGGACAGAAGATTGCTACCGTAGACTTGTTGGACCCGCGCACTCTGTTGCGGCTCGAAGATGATGCTCGTTCCCCGCACCACATCCACGACCAGCACAGCGCCCGGATCAGAAAGACCCGTATAGTAGAAAAAGTCGTTGTCCTCGCGATAGTGATTCGCCTCCGGCAGCCCCGTGCGGGCAAACAGTATCCAGTAGCCGGTCTTGAGTTGCTTCGCCAGTTCTTGTCGGCGGCGGGCGAATTCCTCCGCACCGCCGAGATCGGCAATCACAACCGGGTCGGTGTATTGCGCAAGTGCAGAAAGGCCGGACAAGAGAAGGATGAGCACCACCGCCGGGAAACGAAGCGCATGAGGAAAGCTTTTCACAATGTCCTCCCAACAAAGGGGGGAGTCTACCCTGGTTCGCCACGGTTGACAATCGAACCTCGTCCGAGGCTCAATTGGGCCTTACGACTGGCGGGCGAGGCTCCCTGCGTTCCCGCCAGAACCAGGTTGCATAACCGGAACTGTCGATGGATCTTGGACTTAAGCCAGTTCCGCCGCCCAAGGTGAATCGCCAGCGGAGAAAACCGCATCTCTAATTTGCGAATGGGTGAAGGTGGCGGACTCCAACGGGAGAAAAGATCTTTGTTCTTGTAAGGCCAACGAATGCAACCGGGCTTCAAGGATTTCATGATTGGTGCCGTCCGTTCGCATTAACCTCGAACTCGTGTTAGTGTCGAAGATCGAGACCCACTGAGGAACTATTGGCAAAAGGATTAGTCATCGTCGAGTCGCCTGCCAAGGCGAAGACCATCCAGAAGTATCTGGGCAAGGGCTATACGGTCGAGGCCTCGCTCGGCCATGTGAAGGATCTGCCCAAGAGCACCCTGGGAGTGGACGTCAACAACGATTTTGATACCGATTACATCGTCATTCCGGGCAAAGAAAAGATTTTGGTCAAGCTGAAGAAGTTAGCTCAGTCGGCCGACAGAATCTACCTGGCACCCGACCCGGATCGGGAAGGCGAGGCCATCGCCGCCCACCTCGCCGAGGAACTCAGCAACGGTGAGGGAAAGAAGAAGAAAAAGAAAGACGACGAACAAGGCGGGCGCATTCGCCGGGTGACCTTCAATGAGATTACGCAGCGAGCCGTGCGGGCGGCGTTTGAGCAGCCCCGCGGTCTGGATCAGCGCCTGGTCGAGGCCCAGCAGGCGCGCCGGGTGCTCGATCGTCTGGTTGGCTACCAGGTTTCCCCCTTGCTTTGGGACAAGGTGCGCCGCGGCTTGTCGGCAGGACGGGTACAGACCGTAGCCCTGCGCCTGATCGTTGAGCGTGAACGCGAGATCAAGGCCTTTGAGAAGAAGGAATATTGGACCCTGGATGCGCATCTGGCGGCATCGAAGCCCCCGGCCTTCGTGGCCCGGTTCTTCGGCCGGGGCGACGAGAGACTGGAGATCCCGAACCAGGAAGAGGCCGATCGGATTCGCGGGGCCCTCGGGCAGGCCGACTGGGTGGTGCGCTCGGTCGATCGCAAGGAAAGACGCCGCAATGCGACTCCACCCTTCACGACTAGCAAGCTGCAGCAGGACTCGTCGCGCAAGTTGCGTTTCAGCGTCAAGCGAACCATGATGATCGCGCAACGACTCTACGAAGGTGTGGAATTGGGCGAAGAAGGCCTGGTCGGCCTAATCACCTATATGCGCACCGATTCGACGCGCGTCTCCGAGGAGGCCTTGGCCGAGGTGCGGGACTACATCAAGAGCCAGTATGGCGATCGCTACCTTCCGGAAGCGCCCAATACCTACAAAGAGAAGAAAGCCGCGCAAGCCGCACACGAAGCCATTCGGCCCACCTCGGTGATGCGCCACCCCGATCAGATCAAGCAAAATTTGAAAGAGGATGAGTACAAGGTCTACAAGCTGATCTGGCAGCGCTTCGTCGCTTCGCAGATCACACCCGCGATCTTCGATCAGACTACGGTGGACGTGGACGCCAAAACAGCCGCGGAGACCTTCTGGTTCCGGGTAACCGGTTCGGTGCTGAAGTTCGAGGGCTTCCTCAAAGTCTATGACGAGTCCAAGGAAGCAAAGGACGAAGAGGACGAGGAACTCAAGCACAAGTTGCCGCCGCTCGAAACCGGCCAGAAGTTGACCCTACGCGAGCTGAAGGCGGAACAACACTTTACCGAACCTCCGCCGCGCTACAACGAAGCCTCCCTGGTCAAGGAACTCGAAGAGCGCGGGATCGGCCGGCCATCCACCTATGCCACCATTCTCAGCACGATCCAAGAACGACAATATGTGCAGAAGCTCGGGGGCAAGTTTGTGCCCACCGAGATTGGGCTGGTCGTGACCGACCTGTTGGTGGACAACTTCCGTGACATCTTCGATGTCCAGTACACCGCCCGTTTGGAGGAAGAACTGGATGAGATCGAAGAGGGCAAGGAGAAGTGGACCGACGCACTGGCGGAATTCTACAAGAAGTTTCTGAAGGACCTGCGCTATGCCGAGAAGCACATGGAAAACATCAAGCGCATGGAAAAACCCACCGATGAACGGTGCGAGCGTTGTGCCGCCCCGTTGGTGATCAAGTGGGGGAAGCACGGTTCCTTCTATGCCTGCAGCACGTACGAGAAGGACGATCCCAACACCTGTACCTTCACCAAGGAGAATCCCATCCATCTGCCGGACCTGGATTCGGCCGACATGCAGGAGACTTCGCAGGAGGAATATTGCGAGAATTGCGGACGCGTCATGGTGCTCAAGCGCGGCCGGTTTGGACAGTTCATGGCCTGCACCGGCTATCCCGATTGCAAGACGACCCGCCGCCTGGACCAGGGAAAGAGGGTTCCCGATATTCCTCTCGATGAGCATTGCCCGAAGTGCGACCGCAACCTCATGATCCGTCACGGACGCTACGGGGAGTTCACCGCGTGCAGCGGCTATCCGGATTGCAAGTACGTGAAGCAGAACTTTATCGGAGTGAAATGCCCGCTCTGCAAGGACGGCGAATTGGTGGAGAAGCGGGCCCGCAAGGGGAATACATTCTACGGTTGTTCGAACTACCCCAAATGCAAGTTCACCTCGGCGAACAAGCCCCTGGCCGAAGAATGCCCGAGTTGCCGAAATCCCTATCTGGTCGAGAAGACACTGAAGGCGGGCCCGGTCGTCGCCTGTCCCAACAAAGAGTGTGACTACGAGCGGGCGCTTCCCGTTGAGGCTGCACCCGTCGGCTCCTAGCGGAAGAACCCCGAGGCCAATCCAACCCTCAACCTCACAAAGGAGGACCCTGGCATGTCGCAAACACCGAGCGCCGCGGATGCGGAACTGATCCTGAAGCTTTACGACCTTCGCAGGGAAGCGGAACTCCGCAAGGCCCGAAGCTGGTGGCTTGGCTTCTGGCCGGAGAAGGCCGAGGATGTGGTGAAAATCGCTACCGCGGCGGGCACGCAGGAAAACGCCTGGTTTCGCCAGGTCAGCGGATATTGGGAGATGGCCGCCGCCCTCGTCCTCCACGGAACCGTCCATCGCGACCTCTTTTTGGAACCCAGCATTTCGGGCGAAATGTTTTTCATTTTCGCCAAGATTCACCCCTTCCTCGAGGAGGTGAGGCAGAAGCTCCGGAGCCCCGCGGCCTTCGGCAACGTGGAACGACTGATCATGACCTCCGAAGGAGGGCCGGAGCGTTTGAAACAAGTCGAGGAGAGGCAGGCTCGAATGCGCAAAGCCTCGCAACCTGTCGCCTAGCTCGCCGAGCGCGGCTTCCGTCCTCGGTCTAAGAGATGTATTCCCGAATGTACTCGTCCTGGGTGTGAACCAGTTCGCCGATACTACCATCGAAGATGATCTTCCCATCCCGCAGGATGAGAAAACCCATCGGCACTTCGCTCTGCGTGCCCGGAGGCAGGGGCTGCATGCGATTGCTTTTACGGTCAAAGTAGTGGGTGGCCATCATGAAGGCGTCCTGCAGGCGATGGGTGACCAGCAGCGAACTGGTTTTGAAGACGTCGCGCTGCTTGATGATCAATTCGATGATGGTGGTCGAGGTCACAGGGTCGAGTCCGCCGGTGGGAGAGTCGTACAGCAGCAGTTCCGGACGGGTGATGATGGCGCGGGCAATGGCCACCCGTCGCCGCATTCCCCCGGAGAGCTCGGAGGGATACATATCCACCGTGTTCTCGAGCTCCACAAAACTCAGGGCTTCGCGCACCGGCTGCTCGACCTCTTCTTCGCTGACGTTGCCTTCTTCGAGCAGCCGGAAGGCGACGTTTTCTCGAACCGTGAGCGAGTCAAACAGGGCGCTCTCCTGGAATACCATGCCGATTCGGCGGCGAAGTTCAAACAGATCTTCTTCCTTCCGCTCGGTAATCTCCTCGCCCAGGACGTAGATGCGGCCGGAGTCGGGCTTCAACAATCCCAGCGTCAGCTTCAAAATTGTGCTCTTACCCGACCCCGCGACGCCAAAAATTGCCTTGGTTTCTCCCTTGGACAGGCGGAAGGAGATCCCATTCAGCACGGGAGTGTCCTCGAAGGCGAGAACGACATCCTCGAAGACCACCAGGTAGGATGCCGGCGGCGGCGTTTCCGGCAGGCGTTCAGTCCTTACACTGGGAGGAGCGACCATGAGTTATTGATAGGCAAAAATCGTCATTAATAATTTGGTGACGAGCAAGTCCACGACCAGAATGAGGACAGAGGAGGCGACCACCGCCTGGGTGGTGGCCCGGCCTACGCCCTGGGTTCCCCCTCGAGCAGTCATGCCGTAATAGCAGCCGATCGTTGCGATCACGAAGCCAAACAACACCGGCTTGAGCAAGCCCATGAAGACGTCCTGAAAGACCAGAATCTGCCACGCTGTACTCCAATACTGATGCCAATCCATGCGGTACAGGAGCGTGGAGATCAGGGCCCCACCAAAAAGCCCCAGCAGATCGGAGATGATGGTAAGGAAGAAGAGCATGAAGACCGTGGCTGCCACTCGCGGGGTCACCAGTTTTTTCATGGGATCGGTGCCCAGCGCGCGCATGGCATCGATTTGCTCGGTGACGCGCATGGACCCGAGTTCGCTGGCCATGCCGGAGGCGTTTCTTCCCGCCACCATAAGCCCGGTGATGATCGGCCCCAGCTCGCGCACCATGCCCACCGACACCAGTTGCCCGATCAAGGAGAGGGAGCCGAAGCGCTGCAGCGTGTTGGCGCTATTCAGGGCCAATTCGGCGCCGATCGAAAGGCCGGTCAGCACCACAATGGGCAGGGATCCAAAGCCAATCAGATCGGCCTGGTACACCATGTCGGCAAAGTATCGGGGCTGGCGAAACAGGTTGCCCACCGACCGCACTGAGAGCACGGTATAGTCCTGGACCGCCTGCACCGTGTCTTTGGCGAGATCTGCCGGTGAAACTAGTTCCATCGAAGACCTGGCATCATGCTGTGACTATGATCTGACGGAACTATAACAGAGAAAGTTCTGCGGGTTTCATCCGGGGAGGTTATTCCCGCGCTTTGCGCTTGATCTCGATATTGAGGCGCTTGATTTTCTGATTCAACGTCGATAGGGGAACCCGGAAGCGCTCGGCGGCCTCGGTCTGGTTCCAGCCGCATTTCTCGAGCATGTGCACGATGATATGACGCTCGCAGTCTTCTATGATCTCGAAGAGCGAGGCGTCGCTGCGATGTTCGAGCGTGGGGAAAGCCGCGGTCCGACCCACGATCGGGTCGGGCAGCAGTTCCGGACCAATCTCCGCATGGGTGGAGAGCACGACGGCCCGCTCAACGGCATTCTCGAGTTCGCGTACGTTGCCGGGCCAGGAATACGCGAGCAGCGGACGAAGGGCTTCGGGAGTGAGGCGGCACGGAGGCCGATCGTTCTCTTTCGAGTACTTGTTCAGGAAAAATGTGGCCAGCAGGGGAATGTCCTCTTTGCGCTGCCGCAGCGGCGGGAGGTCGATAGTGATGACGTTGAGTCGGTAGAAAAGATCTTCGCGGAATTTGCCGTCCTTGACCTGCTGCTTGAGATCGGCGTTGGTGGCGGCGATAATGCGGACATCGACCTGGACCTCGTGTACCCCGCCGAGGTGCATGAACTTGCGATCCTGCAGCACCCGCAAGATCTTGCTCTGCGTATCCAGGCTCATGGTGCCAATTTCGTCCAGGAACAGCGTGCCGTGGTCGGCGATCTCAAAAAGTCCCTTTTTCGAAGCGATGGCGCTGGTAAAGGCCCCCTTGATGTGTCCAAACAGGGTGGACTCGAGCAGGTCGGGAGGCGTGGATCCGGTGTTCACCGCCACGAAGGGCCGGTCGCGGCGGGAAGAGTTCAGGTGGATCGCTTTGGCGATCAACTCTTTACCCGTGCCGCTTTCCCCCTGGAGAAGTACCGTGGAGCGGCTGGCTGCAACGTGGCCGACAAGATCAAAGATCCGGAGCATGGGCTCACTCTTGCCCACGATGCTTTCGAAGTTGTAGCGCTGCTTCAGGGCGCGCTTGAGCTGGACGTTCTCCTCTTCCGCCTTGCGGCGGGCGATGGCGATGCGGACATCGGCCAGCAGCTTCTCGTTGTCCCAGGGCTTTTGCACGAAATTTGTCGCCCCGGCTTGCATGGCCTTCACCGCATTCTCGACCGTGCCGTAGGCCGTGATCATGATGATCAGGAGTTGGGGATCCTGACGATGAAGCTCCGCCAGGAGCTCGATGCCATCGCGATCGGGCAGCGCGAAATCGAGCAGCACCAGGTCAAAGCTTCGTTCGGCAATGCGGCCGAGACCCTCCTCACCGCTCGCGGCCGACTCGACCGCATAGCCCTCGAGTTGCAACAAGGTTTCGAGCGATTCGCGGATGGCGGCCTCGTCGTCGATGATGAGAATCGATCCGCGAGGAGAGTACGCTGCCTCACTGAGAGGGGGACGCGGGATGACAGCGGTCTCAGACATGGACCCCCTTCCTGGCCGATGGGAAATCAAGATAGAAGGTCGTTCCTGCCCGCTCGCTGCTTTCCACCCGGATCTTGCCCGCGTGCTCCTGAATGATGCCGTAGGTGACGGACAAGCCTAGGCCGGTGCCGCGCGCCTGCCACTCGCGCGAGGTCTTGGTGGTGAAGAACGGATCATAGATCTTGCGAATATGCTCCGGCGCAATCCCCAAACCGGTATCGGAGACCACGACGCTCACTCCCTCGCCATTGGCGGTCGCCACGCGCAAGATTCCGCCGTTCACCATGGCATCCTTGGCATTCAGAAATAAGTTCAGGAATACCTGCTGCAGCCTACCCGGATTGCCGTGAATCGCAGGCAGGGCCGGACCCAGATCGGCCTCCACCTTGACTTTCGAAGTCCTGAACTGGTGATCGAGCAAGGTCAAGGTGTCGGTGATGACCCTATTGACGTCCACATCGGAGAACTCCGTGCCCGTGGTGCGAGAAAAGTTGAGCAGGTTGTTGACGATCTCGGAAGCCCGGAAGGTCTGACGGGTAATCTTTTCGAGCAGCCCGCTCTTCGTGCTGTCGCCCACGAGCTGTTTGGAAAGCATTTGGGCGTAGGAGGAAATGACCGCGAGGGGCGTGTTGACTTCATGCGCTACGCCGGCGGCCAGCAGTCCGATGGAGGAAAGTTTATCGGCCTGCGCCAGTTGCGCTTCGAGCTCCACCCGGTCGGTTATGTCATCCATGATGATGAGACGGCCGACGACATGGAGCTCCTTGGTGACTAAGGGAGCGATCGCGACATTGACAATGCGGGTCTCCCCCGTGCGTGTGCCCAAGCGAAACTTGTAGAGATTGTGAATCCCGGCGTTCTGGCGGGTGCGGTAAAACTCTTCGACGAAGGCGGAAGGAAATACCTCAGGCAGCGGACGGGTCAACGCCTGCCAGCGCGGCAAAGCGTACATCACTTCCATCTGCGAGTTCCAGGACTCGATGCGATCCTCGAGGTCGACGGCCAACACGCCGACGTTGATCGACTCGACGATGTTCTCGTTGAAGTCTTTCAGTCGCTCATATTCGGCAACCTTCTGCTCCAGGGAGGCATACAGGCGAGCGTTCTGGATCGCGATGGCTAGATACCCGGCCAACGTTTCCAGCAGTTCGATATCTTCGCTCGAAAGAAAATCGCCTTCGGCCGTCTTGCCCAGGCCTAGAACGGCCACGGTCTCACGCTGCGCCCGACAGGGAATGTAGTAGTTCAATTCCAGCTTGGCGATCGTCTGTTGCGAGCTCGGGGTTTCGCGCGGGACCTGGTGGGTATTGTCAAAGAACAAATGCCGCGCCTCCGACTCGGGTCGAGGCCGAGTGAGGAAACTCAAGTCCAAGGCGGCCATCGGCGCCATGCCGAACGATTTCGCCAGCTCGAAACCCTCCGCTGAGCTCGGAAGGGAGAGGAAGATGGCCATCCGGTCGACGAGCATGGCTCGCGACAGCCGATCCACCACCGCCGCCAGCATGGCGTCCAGGTTCGTCTGTCCGCTGAGTTCCCGGCCGAACTCGGTGAGCGTCTTGCGATAGTCGTAGCGGGTAAGATAGAACAACTGATCGATTCGCTCCTGAATCCATTTGCGAACCGGATCGAACAAGACGGCGGTGACCACGATGGCCAGCACCAAACCGGCGGGTCCCGTGCTCGGAACACGCGCATGGACCAGCTCGGCGATTCCTCCCACCACGGCGAAGTAGGCACCCGCTATGGCAGCCGCAGCCAGTGTCGAGGCCATACCGCGCTTGAAGATCAAATCGACGTCCATCAAACGATAGCGGAAAATCGCGTAGCCGAAGGTCAGCGGCAGGATGCCGAGCGACAGCACGGAAACCCGCATGGCGCTCGTCGGCAGTTCGCCCATCAGGTAGGGAATCACATACAACAAGGTAAACGGCGTGATGGCCAGGATGGTTCCGCGGGTCACCCACTTCAATTGCTGGCGCAGAAGGGGGCTAGAAGCCCGGCGGTAGTTGTGTACCAGCACGGCGGCCGCGGCCATGAAGAGCAGCGCCAGATATGCCATCTCGATCCGGTCGAGGTTCCAGCGCAAGACTTCACTCGCCCGCAGGTATCGCAGGGCCAGCACCTGCACACCCAACAGCAGCAGTGCCGACGCGTACACGCTGGGGATGACCCAGCGGTGGCGGCGCAGGAATCCAGGTCGCTCGGGAAAGGTCAGAACAAAATGTAAGAAGAGCGCCGGCTGAAGCAGCCCGGCCGCCACGTTGCCCCAATAGATCGTCCAGTCGAAGGCGTTGAGTTTCCCGCTGTAGTGAAACGAGTAGAACAGGAAAGAGACCAGGCAGAAAAGATAGAAGTGGACCGAACCCGGCGCCGTCCAGCGACGCAGCATGACGTAGAGTCCAATGCCGAGATAGATCAAACCGATGAGACGGAGCCAGTTATATTGGGAACGCACCGCCGGCGCCGGGATGACAACAACATCGACGGGAACGGATCTGCGCACCAGAGAGTAGCGCGCTTTGGACCAAACCCCCTGGCGATAGAGCTCCCGCATCCAGGCAGCCGTCGTACTTACCGAATTCTCGCCGACCGCAACCAGCTGATCGCCGACCTTGACTCCGGCCCGCGCCGCCGGCCCGTCCGGATCAATGCGCTCCGCAATAAGACCGGCTTGGCGTTCTACCCACCAGGCACCGTCATAAGGAACCTGGAACTCCCGCTCCTTGCGAAAGTTAATCCACCCTAGAACTACCCCTGCCGCAGTGAGCAAGGTCAGCAGGATAGCCGTGAAGCGATTTTGCAGGTCCCGGTCCATGGACGGTGCGTCTGCGTTGGGGGCGAGACTTGCCCGATGGAAATTCTGCACGTTCGCTGCCATGGTGATGGGCATGGGAAAGCCGCTAACTCACTCACTTTCACTGGCTTCGACGATTATAGAAGCGCTCCAAGGGTAAATATATGTATTTTAGAAAATCCGATTCGATAATTGGTAAGCTATTGGTTCGATTTGGCTTACGGGCAAAGCACAGGCAACCCCGGAAATCCTTATGGCCCTCGAAGGGCTGTTAGAATCCTTTCGAAAAGGCGATGACGCAGGCCGAACAGATCATCGAGCGTGAGCGCAGTTTTTTGCTCCAAACCTACCACCGCTGCCCTCTGGTCATTCATCGGGGCAAAGGCGTCTTCCTGTTCGACCTCGAAGGCAAACGCTATCTGGATTTTGTGGCGGGGCTGGGGGTCAACGCCCTGGGACACGCCCACCCTCGGATTGTGAAAGCCATCCGCGAACAATCGGCCCGCGCGATCCACCTCTCCAACCTTTATTACAACGAATATCAGGGAAGGCTGGCGGAGAAGCTGTGTCAATTGTCCGGCCTGGATCGAGCCTTCTTCTCAAACAGTGGAACCGAGGCCATCGAGGGCTCGATCAAGCTGGCTCGGCTGGCGGGGCACCGCATCGGCGGAGATGCCAAGAGTCAGTTGGTGGCCCTCGAAGGCTCTTATCATGGTCGTACCTTTGGCTCGATGTCTCTGACCGGCCAGG
>Ga0187778_10002274_pt1 | contig 13130 bp, 9 predicted proteins | sample 1015_Q2_SP5_20_M_FD_132418 | JGI IMG/M metagenome (GOLD analysis project Ga0187778, IMG submission 132418) | Tropical peat soil microbial communities from peatlands in Department of Meta, Colombia - 1015_Q2_SP5_20_MG | ecosystem: Environmental > Terrestrial > Soil > Wetlands > Peat | place... | reverse complement strand
GCCCCTTCGTCGTCTCCATCCCCGGGGTCCGCTAGACAGGACCAGGGCCCGCTTCTATACTCGGCGCCGTGGACCTTCGCCAGCTCGAGATCTTCGTCAAGGTCGCCGAGCTCGGCTCGTTCTCCCGGGCGGCCGATGCGCTGTTCCTGACACAGCCCACCGTGTCGGAGCACATTCGCACGCTCGAGGACGAGCTGGGCGTGCGGCTGCTCGACCGCCTGGGCCGCGGCGCGGCGGTGACCAAGGGCGGCGCGCTGCTCCTTTCCTACGCCCAGCGGCTCCTCGCTCTCGCCCGCGAGGCGCGGCAGGCGATCGAGAGCTTCCAGGGGCGGATGAGCGGCGAGCTGCTGGTGGGCGCCAGCACGATCCCTGGGGAGTACATCCTGCCGGCCCTGATCGGGCGCTTCAAGGAGAAGTTCCCGGACATCGCGATCACCCTGCTGATCGGGTCGAGCCAGGCGGTCATCGAGTGGGTCGCGGAGGGGCGGGCGGAGATCGGAGTGGTCGGAGCGCGCTCGAGCCATCGGGGGATCGACTTCCGCGAGCTGATGGCCGACGACATCGCGCTGATCGTGAGCGGCAACCATCCCTGGCACGGGCGCAAGCAAGTCACGATCGAGGAGCTGCGCGGCGAGCCGCTGCTACTGCGGGAGCGAGGCTCGGGGACGCGCGCCGCGCTCGAGACCGCGCTGGCCGAGGCCGGGACCAGCCTGTCCACTTTCCGGGTGGTCGGCGAGATGGGCTCGACCCAGGCGATCAAGCAGGCGGTGAAGGCGGGGGTCGGCGTCTCCCTGCTCTCGCGCCGCGCTGTCGAGGACGAGTGCCGCGCGGGCACCGTGTGGTGCCTGCGGGTCCGGGACCTCAAGATCAGCCGCGCGTTCTACCTGGCGACGAACCGGGAGCGCAGCCGGTCACCGCTCGCCGAGGCCTTCCGCGCCTTCGTCGAGGCCGAGGCCGCCTGACGGCCTCTCCCCGCGTTCCGGGGGCTTCGATGGACAGCCGCCTGATCGATCCCAAGACCGGCAAGGAGATCCGCCTCACCGCCTACGCGGCGTGCGCGGGCTGAGCGTCCAAGATGGGTCCTGGAGATCTCCAGGACGTGCTCGGCGACCTGCGGGACCAGGAGCACGCCGACCTGCTGGTGGGCCTCGGGCGCAGCGACGACGCGGCCGTCTACCGCTTGACCGACGACGTCGCGATCGTGGAGACGGTCGACTTCTTCCCCCCGATCGTGGACGACCCGTACCTCTTCGGCGCGATCGCCGCCACCAACTCGATGTCGGACGTGTACGCGATGGGCGGCCAGGTGCTCTTCGCCCTGAACGTGGCGGGCTTCCCGCGGGAATTGCCCAAGGAGATCATCGCGGCGGTCTTCCGCGGCGGCGCCGACAAGGTGCGCGAGGCGGGCGGCGTCATCGCGGGCGGGCACACCGTGGTGGACGCCGAGCCCAAGTACGGCCTGTGCGTCACCGGGCGGGTGGATCCCCGCCGCATCCTCCTGAAGGGCGGGCTCAGGCCCGGCCAGCGCGTGTTCCTCTCCAAGCCGCTCGGCACCGGGGTCATCGCCACCGCGGCCAAGAACGACGCGTGCGACGCCTCGGTGCTGGAGGGCGCGGTGGAGAGCATGCTGCGGCTCAACCGCGCGGCGGCGCTCGTCGCGCTGGACGGAGGCGCGAGCGGTGCCACGGACATCACCGGTTTCGGTCTGCTCGGCCACGCGAGCGAGATGGTGGAGGCCTCCCAGGCCGGCATCGCGTTCCGGAGCCAGAGCCTCCCGCTGCTGCCGGGCGCCCTCGGCCTGGCCGAGCGTGGAACGTTCAGCGGGGGGATGGGGCGGAATCGGAGCCACCTCGAGGAGACCTTCGGGGCTCGCGGCCGCTTCGTGGTGGATGGCGGAGTACCGGAGGCGCTCGTCAAGCTGCTGTGCGAGTCGGAGACCTCGGGGGGGCTGCTGTTCGCGGTTGATGCCGGGCGAGTGGCCCAGGTCCGCGCGGGCTTCGAGCGAGCGGGCGAGCCGATCTGGGAGGTCGGCGAGGTGACGCAGGACGCGAGGCTGCGCGTTCTCTAGGGACGGCGGAGCGAGACTACCGGCGACTCTTTTCGGCGACTGCTACTGGCGACTGACGTCGGAACGCTTCAGGAAGGCGATCAGCTTCTGGCGTAGCTCGGCAGGTAGGCGGGTTTCGGGAGATTCACGCAGGCGGCGGGCGGCGTTCACGGTGCCCTTGTAGGTGTTGACGAAGGCTACGCAAGGCTGACAGCCGTCGAGGTGCCATTCGAGGAGCGCGGTGGTGTCCGGAGGAAGCGATCCGTCGATGTAGTCGGCCAGGAGCTCGACGCACTCCGCGCACCCGATCTCGCGCGACGACCCGTCCATCCGTATCCCCCTCTACGGTGAGGCGACTGTCTGGTAGCGAAACCTTAACACACGACGGGCCGGGAGCAAGGGGCCGTCTGCCGCCCGCGTCGCGGGCGCTCGGGTTGCCTTCCCGCGCGGCGTCAGTGTAGGCTCGGCCCGCCATGGCCGCGCGGGTGGCCGTCCTTGCTCCGTTCGCCGCTCCGTCGGTCCGAGGCAACGCCATCACCGTCGAGCGGATCGCGCGCGGTCTCCGCCAGCGCGGCGTCGAGGTGCGGGTGTGGGATCTCTCGGTGGCCCCGGAGGCGGCCGTCGAGCACCAGCTCCCTCAGTTCGAGCCCGCGCTCGTCCACGCCTTCCACGCGCTGCGCACCGGGCCGGCCGCCCTGCGCCTGGCGCGACGGATGGGCGTGCCCCTGCTCGTCACCGTCACTGGGACCGACGTCAACCACGACCTCTTCGACGAGGACTCGGCCCCGGTGGTGCGGCGGGTGCTGGAGGGCGCGACCGCCGTGAGCATGTTCGACGAATCGATCGCGGCGCGCATGCTGGAGGCGCTGCCCGATCTCGCCCCGCGCCTGGTACTGATCCCCCAGAGCGTGTCCTTCGAGCCGGTAGCGGGCGAGCCGGCGGCGGCCCATTGGCCCCCCGCTGCGGCGATCCAGCGGGCGCCCGGGCCGATCCTGCTCTTCCCGGCGGGGATCCGACCGATCAAGCGCCCCACGCTGCCGATCGAGCCCCTCGCGGGTCTCCGGGATGCGTATCCTGGTCTCGAGCTCCTCTACGTGGGGCCGGTCCTCGATCCGGCGGAGGGCGAGACGCTGCTGCGCCTTCTCGCCGATCATCCGTGGGCGCGTCACCTGGGCGCGGTGCCGCACAGCCGGATGCCCACGCTGCTCGAGCTGGCCGACGTCGTGCTCAACTGCTCGCTCTCGGAAGGGGGCATGCCCAACTCGGTGATGGAGGCGCTCGCCCTGGGGCGGGCCGTCGTCGCGTCCGACATTCCGGGCAACCGCTCGCTCGTCGAGGACGGCGTCACAGGATTTCTGTTCGGCTCCCCCGCGGAGCTGGCCGAGAAGGCCGAACGTCTCCTGAAGGATGCCGGCCTGCGCGCCCGGCTCGGCGAGGCCGGCCGCGAGCGCGTGAGCGCGCGCTTCGGCGCCGATCGCGAGACCGATGGGTATCTCGCCGCCTACACGCGTCTGACGTCCTCCACGCTTCGCTGAGATCGTCCCGCTCGACGCGGGCACGGTCCTTGCCTTCCTCTCACGACCGACGGTTCGCGTCACGCGGATGACGCGATTCTCGGTGCCGGCAGCGCGCATCGCTGAGCGAAATTCTGGCATCGCGCACATTCGACAGGCATCGACGGCCATTGACGGGTGCGGAACGGGCGCAACTAGTTGACGGAGCTGGGAGGCGGCCCCTATGATGAGACATTCCGAGGCGGGAAAGGAGCCGTTCATGGCGCAGCCTCCCGTGTCTAGCCCATCGCAGGAGCAGCGGGTCGAGGAGTTCGTCGCTTCCTACCAGGCGCTCCGGTCCGAGGTCGGCAAGATCATCGTCGGTCATCACGATGTCGTCGGCCACGTCCTGATCGGCCTCTTCGCCGGTGGCCACGTGCTGCTGGAAGGCGTGCCCGGTCTCGGCAAGACCCTCCTGATCAAGACGCTCGCGGAGAGCCTCGACCTGTCGTTCTCGCGCATCCAGTTCACGCCCGACCTGATGCCGGGCGACATCATCGGCACCAACATCATCGTGGAGGACGCGCAGGCGCGGAAGCACTTCCAGTTCCAGCGCGGCCCCATCTTCGGCCACATCCTCCTCGCCGACGAGGTCAACCGCGCCACGCCCAAGACGCAATCGGCGCTGCTCGAGGGCATGCAGGAGGGCGCGGTGACCGTTTCCGGCGCCGCGCATCCGCTGCCCGCACCGTTCTTCGTGCTCGCCACCCAGAACCCGATCGAGATGGAGGGCACCTATCCCCTCCCGGAGGCGCAGCTCGACCGCTTCCTCTTCAAGCTCCGGGTCCGGTATCCGGCCCTCGAGGAGCTGACCCAGATCATCGACCGCACGACCCACGTCCATCCCGTCGAGGTGCGCCGGATCCTCACCGGTGCGCAGGTGCTGTCGATGCGCGAGCTGGTGCGGGAGGTCCCGATCGCCTCCCACGTGCGCGATCTCGCCTCCCTGATCGTGCTCGCCACGCACCCGCAGTGGGAGCGCGCGCCCGAGGCCACCCGGCGCTTCGTCCGCTACGGGGCGAGCCCCCGCGGCGCGCAGGCCTTGGTCCTCGGCGCCAAGGTCCGCGCCCTGGCGGACGGCCGCTTCAACGTCAGCGTCGAGGACCTGCGGAGCCTCGCGCTGCCTGCGCTCCGTCACCGGCTCATCCTGAACTTCGAGGGTGAGGCGGAGGGCGTCGACGTTGACGACCTCATCGGCCAGACCGTGCAGGCCGCGGAGGCCATGAGCGGATCGGAGAAAGAGGTCTTCCTGCGGTAGCCCCGAGGAGGAACCGATGCCCGATCCGACGGTGATCGAGCGGCTGGTCGCGGACGTCGCCCGGCAGGTTCGGCTGCGGCGCGCGGAATTCTACGGCCAGCGGGGCCTGCTCTGGGGTGCGGTGGCCGCGGTCCTCCCGCTCGCGCTCAAGGAGTCGCTCGGCCTCTGGAGCTACGTCTACGCCGCCCTGCTGCTGATCGCGGGCGGGGGAGCCGGCGCCCTCCGGGGCTATCTGATGAAGCTGCCGCTGGCCGAGGCCGCGCGCCTGGCCGATCGGGGCTACGGGCTCCAGGAGAGGCTGAGCACCGCGCTCGAGTGGGCGGCCCGGCCGGACCGCACACCGATGGTCGAGGCTCTCGTGGCCGACGCGGCGGCCCGCGCGGCGCAGGCGGTGTCGCGCCGGATCGTCCCGCGCCTGGTCCCGCGCGAGACCAAGTTCGTCCCGGTACCCCTGGCCCTGGGCCTCGTGCTCGCGGCCGCGCCGCCGATTCCCCTGCCTCACGCGGGCCTGCCCCACTTCTCGGTGACGCGCGAGGAGGACGACGAAGAGAAGCCGACCGACCGCAGCGGGGACATGCAGCAGTCGGAGCGCCGTCAGGCCACGAAGCGCGACCCGGTGCAGCGCGCCGACGTGCAGGAGCGCAGCGTGCCGCCCCGGCTGGGCGGCGGTGGCCAGAGCCAGCCCGGCGACCTGAGCGCGGTGTTCAAGGACACCTCGCTCGCCGGCCGCGCGCCCGACTTCAACTCCTTCCTCAAGAAGGGCGACGATCGGCTCCGGATGCTGGATCAGCTCGATCGGCTGCCCGATCTGCAGAGCGACGCCACCCAGAGCCAGACCCGGATGGTCTTCCAGAAGGCCAAGTCGCTACGCGGCGGCCTCGACCCCAACAAGAAGGTCTCCCCCGAGAAGCTCCGGGAGCTGCTGAGCGAGATGGAGCGGCTCGGCCGGAAGAACGGTGCCGGTGGGCAGAACAGCTGGTCGGGCGACGCGATGGAGGGCATGGAGGCGCTCGAGGGAGGCCAAACCGACCGGGCGATGGAGGCCATGGAGCGCGCGCTGAACAAGATGCGCTCGGCGGAGGAGCGTGGGCGCGACGGCAAGTCGCTGAAGGGCGGACGCGAGAGCGAGCGGCGGGGCCGACAGGCCGGGCGCGATCGCGGCGCGGGGCAAGGGTCGCCGGGCGACGAGGGCGACTTCCCCGAGGGCGAGGGGCTGCTGCCGGGTCGCGGCAAGAGCGGCTCGCCGAAGGGGGACGCGACGGCTCGCCTGCGCGGCAGCCCGTTCGACGTGGGGGTCGAGGGTGAGGCGCGACCGGGCCGCAAGCAGGGGATCGACACCAACATGGTGGGCCGCGGGGCGCAGATGCCCTCGCGGATGCAGTACATGGGCGTGCTCGGCCAGTACCGGAAGATGATGGAGGAGTCCATCGCGCGGGAGCAGGTGCCGCGCGACTTCCAGAGCCAGGTGAAGGAGTACTTCCAGTCGCTGGACGAGAAATAGCACGGTGACCAACGTTCGCACCGGGCAGGAGCTGTTGTCCGCGGACTTTCTCACCCAGCTCGAGCGCTTGAGCCTGCTGTCGCGCCGCTCGTTCCGGGGGCGGGTGAAGGGCGAGCGGCGGAGTCCCCGCAAGGGCATCAGCGTCGAGTTCTCCGATTTCCGGCCGTACGGGATCGGCGACGATCTGCGCTACGTGGACTGGAACGTCTACGCCCGGCTCGACCGCCTCTACCTCAAGCTCTTCGTGGACGAGGAGGATCTCTGCCTGCACCTCCTGGTCGACGCCTCCGCCTCGATGCGCTTCGGCTCCCCGTCGAAGCTCGACCACGCGGTCCGGCTCGCCGCGGCGCTCGGCTTCGTCGGGCTGATCGGGCTCGAGCGGGTGGGCGTGGGCGTCCTGCGTGAGCGGGTGGCGGAGGGCTTCCCACCCGCCCGCGGGCGGAGCCAGATCCTCCCGCTGATGGATTTCCTGAGTCGGCTCCGGTCGGGCGGCGCCACCTCGCTGAACGACGGTCTCTCCACCTACGCCCTCCGCTCGCGCGAGGCCGGACTCGCCGTGCTCGTCTCCGACCTCATGGATCCGGCCGGCTACGAGCGCGGGCTGAAGGCCCTGCTCGAGCGGCGCTTCGACGTGCACGTCGTCCACGTGCTGGCGCCCGACGAGATGAATCCGTCCTTCGGCGGGGATCTGCGCCTGCTCGACGCCGAGACCGAAGAGCAGCGCGACATGACCCTCGACGGCGAGGCGCTGCGCGGCTACCTGGAGCGCCTCCGGGCTTTCCTCGAGCGCGTCGAGCAGTTCTGTCGCGGCAACGAGATCACCTACCATCGGGTCGTCACCGACACGCCGGTGGAGGAGTTCATGCTGCGCCAGCTCAAGGGGCTGCTGCTCGCATGAACTTCCTGAGCCCCTTCGCGCTGCTGCTGGCGACGCTCTCGGTCCCCCTCCTGCTCCTGTACTTCCTGAAAGTCCGGCGGCGGCCCATGCCGGTGTCGAGCCTCATGCTCTGGGAGCCCGCGCTGCGGGACCGCGAGGCCTCGACCTTCTTCCAGCGGCTGCAGCGCGATCCGCTGCTGATCCTCCAGATCCTGGCCCTCCTCGCCCTGACGGTGGCGCTGGCGCGCCCGACCGTGAGCGTCATGGGCCAGGGCGCCAAGCGCGTGGCGATCGTGCTGGACAGCTCCGCCTCGATGAAGGCCACCGACGTGTCGCCGTCGCGCTTCGTGCAGGCCCAGCGGGCCGCGCTCGGGCTGGTCGGCCGTCTGGGCGAGGGCGCCGAGGTGATGGTGATCGAGGCGGGCGTGCAGCCGAAGGTGCTGGTGCCCTTCACCCGCGAGCACGACCGGGTGAGCTCGGCCATCCGGTCCATGGAGGCCCACGACCTCCCGAACCGGCTCGCGGAGGGACTCCGGACCGCGCGGGCGCTGGTCGGGTCCGACCCGCGGGCGGAGATCCACGTGTTCACCGACGGAGCCCACCCCGACGCGCTCAACGCGCAGGGCAACGACGTTCGGGTGCGCTGGGTCGGCGTGGGGCGACGCTCGGACAACGTGGGCATCACGAGCCTCGCGGTCCGCCGCAACTACTTCGGTAGCTACAACTCCCAGGCGTTCTTCTCGGTCGGCAACTTCTCCGCCGAGCCGCGCACGTTCTCGCTGCGCCTGACCCTCGACGACGAGACTCTCACCGAGCGCACGCTCACCCTGGAGCCGCAGGTGCGCCGGGCCATCGTGGTGCCGTTCAGCGAGCAGCGCGGCGGGGTCCTCAAGCTGCGCCTGGCCGTCTCCGACGATCTCGACGCCGACAACGTGGCCTACGCGGTGATCCCGCCGCCCCGGACCATCTCCGTGCTGCTGGTGAGCCCGGGCAATCTCTTCCTCGAGAAGGTGCTCCAGACCGACCCCCAGGTGAAGCTCGAGGTGCGCAAGCCCGACGCCTACCAGGGCGGCATGGAGGACTTCGACGTGGTGGTGGTGGACGGGGTGAGCCCGCCCAAGCTGGGCAACGGGCGCTTCGTGCTCGTCAACACCGTTCCGCCGGACGTGCCGATCGAGGTGCTGGGACGCGTCGACTCGCCGGTCATCATGGACTGGGATCGCAACCATCCCATCATGCGGCAGATCGACTTCGCCAAGGTGACGATCGAGGACGCGATGCGGGTGCGCCCGCTCGCCGCGGGCAAGACCCTCGTCGAGACGGTGGGAGGCCCGCTGATCTACGCGCTCGAGGAGCGCGACCGCAAGGCGGTGTTCTTCGGCTTCGATCTCTTCCGTACCGACTTCCCGCTGCGGGTCGCGTTCCCGCTCATGCTGTCCAAGAGCCTGCGCTGGCTGCACCCGGCCGGCCTCGATCAGGCGAGCCTGCAGCTGCAGGCGGGCCAGCCCATCCTGCTGCCCGTCGAGTACGGGGTGACCACCGCGACGGTGCGCACACCCTCGGGGCGCAGCGTCCGGGCCCAGGTCAACCGCGGGATGGCGAGCTTCACGGAGACGGACGAGGTCGGCGTCTACACGGTGGTCACCGGGCGCGGCGAGACCCGCGTCGCGGTGAACCTGATGAACGCGGACGAGTCGGACCTCACGCCCCAGCCACTGCCCGCGTTCGTGGAGGGCGCGCGGCCCGACGTCCCGCCGGTCCTCATCCAGCGCGAGCTGTGGCCCCTCTTCGTGGCGCTGGCCCTGCTGCTGTTCGCGCTCGAGGGCTTCCTCTACTGGAGGCGGCAGACCGGCGGCCGTCTCGGCCTGCCGCGCGGGCTCGGCGACCGCTGGGCGCTCGGCCTGCGGTGCGCGCTCCTCGCGATGCTGCTGCTCGCGCTGGCCAAGCCCACGATTCCGCGCTGGGCGGATCGTCTGAACGTGACGTTCCTGCTCGACATGTCCGACAGCGTGAGCCTGGCCGCGCGCGAGAGCGCGTACCGATTCGCCGCGCAGTCGATCAGCGCGATGCAGCCCGGCGATCAGGCCGGGCTCGTGGTCTTCGGCGAGGAGGCGGTGGTGGATCAGGCGCTGCGCCAGACCACCAAGCTCGAGCGGCCGCAGTCGCAGGTGGGCGGTCGCGCGACCAACCTGGCCCAGGCGCTCCAGCTGGGTCTGGCCACCGCGCCGCCCGGCCAGGCCAATCGCTTCGTGCTGCTGACCGACGGGCGTCAGAACCAGGGCAACGCGCTGGCCGTGGCCCAGGCGGCCAAGGACGCCGGCGCCGACATCTACTACGTCCCGGCCCCGCTCACCTTCACCCAGGAAGTGGTGGTGGAGTCGATGGTGCTGCCGCAGGAGGTGAAGTTCGGCGAGCCGTTCCAGGCCAAGGTGGTGGCGTGGAGCCAGGCCGAGACGCAGGGGCGGCTGTCCCTCTACCGCAACGGCGAGTTCCTCGGCTCACAGGTCGTCAAGCTCCTGCCGGGCAAGAACGTGTACACCTACCGCCAGTCCCTCGAGCAGAGCGGCATCCACGTCTACCAGGCGGTGATCGACGTGGACGGCGACACCATCGAGGAGAACAACCGTGCGCTCGGCACGATGGTGGTGCGCGGACGGCCGCAGGTGCTGCTGGCCGAGAAGGACCGCAGCCAGGCCCAGGCTCTCGCGGCCGCGCTGCGCTCCCAGCACGTCGACGTCACGGTGGTCGAGGCCGACAAGATCCCCAAGGACATGGCGGGCCTGCAGAAGTACGACGGGCTCATCCTGTCCAACGTCTCCTCGCTCAAGATGACGAAGAAGCAGATGGAGAACATCCGCGACTACGTCCGCGAGCAGGGTGGCGGACTCATCATGCTGGGCGGCGAAGAGAGCTTCGGCCTCGGCGGCTACTATCGCACGCCGGTCGAGGAAGCGCTCCCGGTGACGATGGAGGTGAAGCAGAAGATCGAGATCCCGAGCCTGGCGGTGGTGCTCTCGATCGACCGCTCGGGCTCGATGGCCATGACCACCGACGAGAAGGTGACCAAGCTCGACATCGCCAAGGAGGCCGCGCACCTGGTGGTGGACCTCCTCGACGAGCGCAACGAGGTCGGAGTCATGAGCTGGGACACCGAGTTCATCTGGGACTCGCCGCTCAAGCCGGCGCGCGACAAGCAGGGGATCCACCACGCGATCGCCACCATCAAGGCGGGGGGCGGCACCGACGGCTACCCGGCCCTGAAGGAGGCCTACCAGGTCCTCTTCGACCGGCCGGCGCTCCTCAAGCACGTCATCTTCCTCTCGGACGGGCAGATGACCCGCGGCGACTTCGCGGGCCTGCTGCGGCGCATGTCCAAGGACAAGATCACCGTATCCACGGTGGCCATCGGCAAGGACGCGGACGTGCCGCTGATGGTCGACGTGGCCAAGTGGGGCCGCGGGCGCTTCTACTACACCGAGGACGACTCGACGATTCCCCGGATCTTCACGCTGGAGACGCAGCTGGCGTCCAAGGCGTCACTGGTCGAGCAGCCCTTCAAGCCCACGGTGGCGAGCCCGGCCCACGAGGCGATCCAGGACATCGACTGGAAGGAAGTGCCCCCGCTGGGCGGCTACGTGGCCACCAGCATGAAGGCGAGCGCGGAGCTGGTGCTGATGACCCACCAGGAGGACCCGCTGCTCGCCACGTGGCGCTACGGGCTCGGCCGCTCGGTGGCGTTCACCTCGGACGCCAAGGCCAAGTGGGGCGTGCTCTGGGTGCGCTGGGGCGGGTTCAACAAGTTCTGGGCCCAGGTGACGCGCTGGGCGTTGCGGACCGGCACTCGCAGCGATACCGTGGCCACCGTCTCGCGCTCGGACAACGTGGGCGAGGTGACGGTGGACGCCATCGATCCCAAGGGCGAGTTCATCAACTTCTTGGACACGCAGGTGGGCGTGGTGTCACCCGACAAGACTCGGACGGTCATCGACCTCGAGCAGATCGGGCCGGGTCGCTACCGTGGGCGCTTCCCGGCCGCGCAGGAGGGCGTCTATCTCGTCGGGATGGCGCAGCGGAGAGCGGACCAGATGGTGGGCTCGCAGCTGGCGGGCCTGGTGGTGCCCTACGGACAGGAATTCCGCGACCTGGGCGTCGACGAGGCCTTCCTCCGGGAGCTCTCGGAGCTGACCGGTGGCGGCATGCTGGCCGAGCCCAAGGACGCGTTCCTTCAGAACCGGCACAAGTCCCGGCTCAGCGTGGATCTGTGGCCGTGGCTGGTCGGTCTGGTGGCCGCGCTCCTGATTCCGGAGGTCGCGATGCGTCGGGTCGGACCGGTGGGTTTCGGCCGGCTCATCGCACGGTGGCGGGGGGGACGGGGCAAGGAGGGATCAGAGCATGACAACGAAGCGGGCTAGCGGGTTCGTCGTCGCCGGGCTGCTCCTCACGTTGATGGCGGCCCTCGCCGCGGAGGCCGCCGCGCCGCGCCCGCGCAGTGTCCTGATCCTGCCGTTCGCCGCCGTCGATCTCACACGGGAGGAGCAGTGGATGGGCGAGGGGATCGCGCAATCGTTGATGCTCGCCCTGATCCACGTGCCCGGGCTCGTCCAGATCGATCGGGAGCGGCTCAAGCAGCTGCCGCAGCCGGAGGCCTGGGACGAGGCGGCCACGCTCGTCGCGGCCAAGAAGCTCGGCGCCGACCTGGCGATCTACGGCGAGGTGAAGCGGACCGGCGCCGATCTGATCGTGCAGCCCCGCTTCCTCGAGCTACGCGGCGACAAGGTCGAGCACGGCACCCTCGACACCTTTACGGTGGCCGAGGGGCAGCTCCTGGATCGCATGCGGCCGCTTCCCGGTGCCTACCTCAAGGCGATGAAGGTGCCCGCGAGTGACGTCGAGGTGGCCCGCGCCAGCAAGTGGGCGTCGCCGACGACCCAGCTCCGCGCCTACGAGTTCTACGTGCGCGGCCGGCAGGCCTCCTATCGCGGCTCCCAAGAGGCCAACGAGGCGGCGGTCGACTTCCTGAGCCGCGCCATCGAAGCCGACCCGCAGTTCGTGGCCGCGCAGTACGCGCTCGGCGTGGTGCATCTCAACCTCGGCAACCGCTGGAAGGCCGCCGCACAGTTCCGCGCCTCGGCCCAGCTCGACCCGGCGTACGCCGATCCGTACAAGGCCTTGGGCGATCTCTACCTGAGCGCGCCGCGCCGGCTCTTCGAGGAGGCCATCAAGGCATACGCGAAGGCGATCGAGCTCCGCCCGTTCTACGCGGAGGCCTACGTGGGGCTGGGCGACGCGCTCGCGGCCAAGGGCGACGTCGATCCCGCGGTGGCGGCGTACCAGAAAGGGCTCGAGTTCAACCCGATGAACGCGAAAGTGCACGCGAGCCTCGGCAAGCTGTACTACTCCGAGAAGGGGCTCTACTACGAGTCGGTGACCGCCTACAAGAAGGCGATCGAGCTCGATCCGACCGCATCCGAGGCCCGCATGGGGCTGGCGGAGGTCTACGAGGACAAGGGCCTCTACAAGGAAGCGATCGAGGAGTACCGCAAGGTGGTGGACGCCGACGACAAGAACACCGGCGCCCTCTACAACCTGGCGCTGGTCTACGAGAAGGTGGATCCCAAGGAAGCGGTGAACCTCTGGGAGCGCTACATCGGCCTCGCCGCGAATCAGCCCACCGAGAAGGACTGGGTGGACGTGGCGCGCCTGCACCTCAAGAAGCTCAAGCAGCAGGGCAACTGACGAGGGGCGGCTCGCCTCAACCCTGGCGCCGGTTTCAGTCACCCGACTGACTGCCCACGTCAGGCCCCCCACCTCATATCACCGTCAAGTCACAGAGTTGCGCTGCATTCCTTGCTGGCCCCGCTCTTGCTGCACTGCAGTGGTCATCCCGGTTGTCT
>Ga0187778_10002273_pt1 | contig 13131 bp, 12 predicted proteins | sample 1015_Q2_SP5_20_M_FD_132418 | JGI IMG/M metagenome (GOLD analysis project Ga0187778, IMG submission 132418) | Tropical peat soil microbial communities from peatlands in Department of Meta, Colombia - 1015_Q2_SP5_20_MG | ecosystem: Environmental > Terrestrial > Soil > Wetlands > Peat | place... | reverse complement strand
CAGGTCATGGACACGGTCCGCGACCAGGTCAACGCCGCCGTGCCGACCCTGCACATCGAGTTCGTCCAGATCCTCTCGGACGTCATCAACGACCTCGCGGGAGGGGCGAAGCCGGTCGAGCTGAAGCTGTTCGGCTCCGACCTCGACACGCTCGAGGCGTACGCGCGGCGGATCGCGCCCGCGCTCGGCAAGATCGAAGGCCTGGAGGACCTGTTCGACGGCGTCAGCTTCCCGAGCGCCGAGATGATGATGCGCGTGGACGGCGCGGAGGCCGGGCGCATCGGGCTCACGCCCGAGCAGGTGGGCGGCGCGGTGAGCGGCGCGCTGCTGGGCGTGACGGCGGGGCAGGTCCGCACCCAGGACCGCGCCGTCAACGTCCGGGTCCGGGCACCCGACTCCGTGCGGTTCGATCCCCTGAAGCTCGGCGCGATCCCCGTGGGCGCGGGCGCGCACGGCCGCGCGGCCCCGCTCGGCGCGCTGGCGGTGCTCCGGCCGCTGACCTCGCGCGCGGAGCTGGACCGCGAGAACCAGCAGCAGATGATCGCGATGACCGCCGACGTCGGCGGGCGCTCGCTGGGTCAGGTGGTGCGCGACGTGCGCGCCGTCCTCACGGCCCAGCCGCCGCCCGGCGGGGTCCGGCTCGAGTTCGGGGGCCAGTACGCCAGCCAGCAGGACGCGTTCCGCGCGATGCTCATGGTGCTCGCCATCGCGGCGGTGAGCGTGGTGGCGGTGATGGTGCTGCAGTTCGAGTCGTTCGTGGAGCCCCTGGTGATCGCGCTCGCCGCCCCGGTCTCGTTCATCGGCGCGATCGGGATGCTGCTGGCGACCGGCACGCCGCTCAACGTGTCCTCGTTCATGGGGCTGATCCTGCTGATCGGGCTGATCGTCAAGAACGGCATCATCCTGCTGGACTTCACCCGGCGGCGCGGGATGCTGGACGGCCTGCCGCTCGAGCAGGCCATCATCGACGCGGCGCGGGTGCGGCTCCGGCCGATCCTGATGACCACCCTGTGCACGCTGTTCGGGCTCTTCCCCCTCGCGCTCGCGCTGGGGGCCGGGAGCGAGATGCAGCAGCCGCTCGCGCTCGCCGTCATCGGCGGGCTGGCGGTCTCCACGCCGATCACGCTGTTCCTGGTGCCGACGCTCGTGGTGGCGATACGGGGGAGGGGGTATGTGCCGGGGAAAGGCGACAGCCTGAGAGGTGAGACGTGAGAGGTTCAAGTGATGAGGTGAGAAGCGGGAGGCGTGAGAGGGAGCGACTCACCTCTCACCCTCACTTCTCACGGCCTCTGCCTCTCACGTCTCACCTGAACGTCTCATCGCTCACTCCTTACCTCTCACCCTTCCTTCCGCTCACGCCTCCTTCCGTTCACGCCAACGCCTCTCCCATCGTCCTCATCTGCACCTCGATGAGGCGCGACCTGGACGACTGGGTGCAGGCCAGCAGCACCACGGCGGCCACGTCCTCGGGCTCGAGCATGTCCGACGCGGCCACGTCCTTCGCGTTGCGGCCCCTGCCGAGCGCGAACTCGGTCTTGACCCCGCCCGGGCAGATCGCACCGACCTTGATGCCGCTGCCGCGCAGTTCGCGGTCCAGCGCCTGCGCGAAGCCGACCTGGGCGAACTTGCTCATGCAGTACACCGCCTCGCCGCCGAAGCCGTAGACGCCCGCCATCGACGAGATCATCAGGATGGTCCCGGCCCTCTGCCGCAGCATCACCGGGACGGCGTGGCGCGTGAACAGGAAGGTCGACCGCACGTTGGCGTCCACCAGCTCGTCGTACTCCTCGGCGCTGGTGTCGACCAGGTTCTTGTAGTTGCCCACGCCCGCGTTGTTGACGAGGATGTCGATCCGCCCGAACGCGTCGGTCGCCGCCCTCACGGCGCCGGTGGCCGTGCTCTCCTCGCGGGCGTCGCCCGCGAACACCACGGCCCGCCCTCCGGCCGCCTCGATCTCGCGCTTGAGGGCGTCGAGACGCTCCCGCCGCCGCGCGGTGAGCACCAGCCCCGCGCCCTCGCCGGCCAGGGCGCGGGCACACGCGCGCCCGATGCCCGAGCTGGCGCCGGTGACGATGGCGACCTTGTCACGAAGCTTCCCTGGCACGGCTCCTCCTCGGGTGGGCGAAGGGTCGGATGCGCCGGCCGGCCCGGTCCGTCAGCGGCCGGCCCGCTGCGAGCTCGACGGCCAGTAGGCGAATTCCTTCTCGTAGCAGGCCCCCTCGAGGTCCGCCACGCGATCCCGAAAGTACACCTGCGCGTCGGAGATCGCCCGGTTGTACACGCAGGGCCCGATCTCCTTCAGGAAGTAGTCCAGCAGCAGACGCGCCTTCAGGTCGCCGACGTCCTGCTCCCAGCTCTCGGCGAAGAACCGTCGGATCGACGCCACCGCCTGCTTCGTCGCATCGGGAGCGAGGGTGATCGCCATGGGGGCTGCTCCGTGGTCGGGGTCGCGGACGGCCGGGGCCGCGGTGCCCGGCGTCCCTGTCGCTCAGCGCGCGCCGTTACCCGCGTCCGCGAACAGCCACCGGTAGGCGGCGGGGAACTCCCGCCGCCAGAACCACTCGGCGTGCGCGCCGTCCGCCGGAAGCAGGGAGCGCACGTCGGCCGCGGTGTCGATCCCGGCCGCGGCAAGGGAATCCACGATGGCGCCCTGCGACCGCGCCATCGCCCGCTCGGGTATGCCGGCGGTCGACCGGCCCTCGTCGCGGCCGGCGTCGAAGTAGAACCGCGTGGCCGGCCGGCGCGCCCTCGCGGCGCGGGCGAGCGCGAAGATCTGCGGATGGAGGAAGAACGGCGTCGAGAACACGAGCACCCGCCCGAACACGTCGGGGTACCGGAGCGCGGCGTAGAACGAGATGAGCCCGCCCAGGCTCGAGCCCCCGACGCCCGTGTTGGCGCGGTCGGGCAGGGTCCGATAATGGCCGTCGACGTACGGCTTCAGGGTCCGCACCAGGAAATCCACGTACGGCCCGCCCTCGCCGCCGCCGTAGCGGCCGCTCTCGCTCCGCCACGGCTGGTACTCGTCCATGCGGTGCTCGCCGCCGTGGTCGACGGCCACCACGATCACGCCCCGATCTCCCGCCGCGTGCAGGCTGTCGAGCGTCTCGTCCACCCCCCATTCACCGGAGAAGCTGGTGGCGGCGTCGAACACGTTCTGCCCGTCCTGCAGGTACAGGACCGGGTACCGCCTGGTCGACGCCGCGTAGCCGGGCGGCAGGTACAACCACACGCGCCGGGTGCGTCCGAGCTGCGGGATCGCGAAGCTGTCGCTGAGAACCGACACGGACGGAGTCGCGGTGTGGGGGCGCGGGGGCGGAGGGCCCGTCCGCCACGCCGCAACGGTCCCGGTCCAGACAGCGGCGCCCGTCGGTGGGACGGTGAAGGTCCGGTTGGCCACGTCGGCGCCGGAGTCGCCGACTTCGACCTTGTCCCAGGACCCGAGCGTGAACTTGAATTCGATCGGTCCGCGCACCGAGTCCGGCAGCGTCAGCAGGTACGCTCCGTCCCGGGGAGCCAGCCGGTACCCGGGCGCCGCGGGGTTCCAGCCGTTGAACGAGCCGGCCACGTAGACGGCGGCCCCGGCCGGCGTGCTCGCGGGCACGGCGAGGCGGATCGTGAGGCCCGGGGGCGGGGGCGCCGCACCCTGCGCCGCCGCCCGGCTCGCGAGCGCGACGCCGAGGACCATCGCCGCCTGGGTGGCACGGAGGGCACGGAGCCGGGGGCGCCCGCGGGCGCGGAACGGCGGCATAGGGGGGATCCCGGGAGTCACCGGCTTGAACATACGGGAAGGCGTCCGGGTGACGGAAGCGAGGCTCGGGCGGTCTTCACGGTGGACGTCCGCCGGTCCCCTCCTCCCGGTCGGCTGCCGGCTCCGGCGCGCCGATGGCGCGTCGTCCGGGCCCCGGATACGTTGCGCCGTGAGGATGGCGACCATGCGGACTTCGCCTCTGGTTCTCCTGGTGGCAGTCGCGGTCGCGGCCTGCAGTGATCGCACGAGCACCGGCACCGGCTCGCCGACGCCGGCCGGCGGGACGCTGCACGTCCAGGGCACAGCGCTCGTGGACTCCGCCGGCCGTGTCGTGCGGCTGCGCGGCGTCGACCGGTCCGGGGCGGAATACGCGTGCGCGCAGGGCTGGGGCATCTTCGACGGGCCGGTGGATTCGGCCTCCGTGCAGGCGATCGCCTCGTGGCACGCCGACGCGGTGCGCGTGCCGCTCAACGAGGACTGCTGGCTCGGCATCAACGGGGTCCCCGCGGCGTACGCGGGCGCGAACTACCGCCAGGCGATCGCCGATTTCGTCGGCCGGCTCGAGCGGGCCGGCCTGTACGTCATCCTCGATCTGCACTGGAGCGCTGCCGACACCGCCAGGGCGCTCGGGCAGGCGCCGATGCCCGACCGCGACCACAGCCCGGACTTCTGGCGGTCGGTGGCGGCCGCGTTCAAGGGCGACGATCGGGTGCTGTTCGACCTGTTCAACGAGCCGTATCCCGACGACAACGCCGACACCCCGGAGGCATGGCGCTGCTGGCGCGACGGGGGCACCTGCAGCGGCATGAGCTACCAGGCGGCGGGGATGCAGGAGCTGGTGGACGCGGTGCGCTCCAGCGGCGCCACCAACGTCCTCCTGCTGGGCGGCGTGCAGTACGCGTCGAGCCTCACACACTGGCTCGCCAACCTGCCCACCGACCCGCTCAACAACCTGGCCGCGTCGTGGCACATCTACAACTTCAGCTGGTGCACGACCCAGGCCTGCTGGGACAGCACCGCCGCGCCCGTCGCCCGCCAGGTCCCGCTGGTGCTCGGCGAGCTGGGAGAGGACGACCACGGGAGCGCGTTCGTGAACGCGCTGATGGACTGGATGGACGCCCGGCAGGGCAGCTACCTCGCCTGGGAGTGGGACGTGTGGGGCCAGGCGCTCGACCTCATCTCCAGCTACGACGGCACGCCGACGCCCTACGGCCAGACGTTCAAGACGCGGTTCGGCGGGTAGAGGGCAGCGCGCGCCGCACCCGGCGCCGCCACAGCCTGAGGCTGGTGGCCACCACGCCGGTCTCGCGAACCTCCTCCTCGTGCAGCCGCTGGACCCAGGCCGCGATCAGTCCCGTGCGGCCGAGGTACCCCACGATCCGGCCGGGCTCGGCGCGGCTCACCACCGGCAGCCGGCCCACGCGCCGGGCCGCCATCTTCTCCACCGCCGTCTGGAGCAGCTCGTCGGGGTAGGTCACCTCCGGGTCCCGGGTCCCGAACTCCAGCACGGCCCGGCCGTCGCCGTCACCGGCCTGCAGCGCCCGCAGCAGGTCGCCGCGCGTCAGGATGCCCACCAGGACGCCGGACGGGTCCACCAGCAGCCAGGCGTGGTGACGCACCAGCACCGGATCGCCCGCCGCCAGCCGCGCCGAGAGGCCGGCCACGGTGCTGCCGGCCGGCAACGTCGGCGCGCTCCGGTCCATCACCTGGCCCACCAGCAGGCGCTGCAGCGGGCTCACGATGTACTCGCGCGTCACGTGGTGCCCGTGCCGCGCGACCTTCTCCGTGAGGATCGAGCGCTTCATCAGCAGCACGGTCACGGCGTCCGCGGCGACGCACGCGACCGGCAGCGCGGGGAGCACCGCGACGTCGCGCGTCACCTCGAGCACGAAGACGATCGCGGTGAACGGGCTGCGCATCGTGCCGCCCATCATCGCGGCCATCGTGACCATCGCCCACAGGCCGGCGTCGGCGGCGTGAAGCCAGTGCGCGCCCAGCGCCCCGAGCGCGCCACCCATGATCAGGAGCGGGGCCAGCACTCCGCCCGACGTCCCGGAGCCAAGGGCGACGGACCAGATGAGCGCCTTGGTCACCAGCAGGCCGAGGAGGAACGTGCCCACTAGCCGCCCGTCCAGCAGGTCGCCGATCGTGTCGTAACCGACGCCGAGCGCGCGCGGGTAGAGCAAGCCGCCCAGCCCGATGGCGAGGCCGCCGATCGCCGGCCACCACATGAAGTGCAACCGCAGCTTGCCGAACAGGTCCTCGAAGCCGTACACGAGGCCGGTGAGCCCGGCCGAGCCCAGGCCAGCCGCGAGGCCCGCCGCAAGGCTGCAGCCCAGCACGCCCCAGCCCGGCGCGGCGTGCGGGACGACGGGGAAGAGGGGGCCGGGGCCCAGGAGCGGCACGCGCAGCGCGGCCGCGACCGCCGCGGCGGCCGCCACCGGGATGAAGCTGCGCGGCTTCCATTCGAACAGCAGCAGCTCGACGCCGATCATCACGGCGGCCACCGGCGTCCCGAAGATGGCGGCCATGCCTCCCGAAGCGCCGGCCACGAGCAGCGTCTTGCGCTCCGCCGCGGTGAGGTGGAGCGCCTGCGCGAACAACGAGCCGAACGCCCCTCCAGTCATGATGATCGGGCCCTCGGCGCCGAACGGGCCGCCGGTGCCGATCGAGATGGCGCTGGAGATCGGCTTCAGCACGGCCAGCCGCGGCTCCATCCGGCTCTCGCCCACCAGGATGGCTTCCATCGCCTCGGGGATGCCGTGGCCGCGGATCTTCTCCGAGCCGAACCGGGCCAGCAGGCCGACCAGCAACCCGCCTGCCACGGGCACGAGCACGGCCCACCACCCGAGCCGGTTCGCCGCCGGCGAGACGAGGATGGAGGACAGGCGGTGGTAGTACGCCAGGTTGGTGATGGCGCCGATCAGCCAGGCGAGGGCGTACGCCACCAGCGCGCTCATCGCCCCGATGAGCAGCGCGTAGCCGGTCAGCGTGAGCAGCCGCCGGTCGGCGGTGAAGTCGCCGAGAACGGGGGATCGGGAAGTGGTTGGGAACACGACTTAGTATATCGGAAATCGTGAGAGGTAGGAGGTGAGAGGTGAGGCGTGAGAGGTTCAAGCCCGGCCGGAAACGAATCGGGCGCGGGGATTCGCTCCCGCGCCCGAGATTCGACGGACCGTCAGCGGCCCTAGTGCGACGCGGTGGCGGCCGTGCCGCGCCCGCATCGGGCGGACGGCGCGACGAACGCGAGTGGCGTCAGCTCAACCTCAGACCGGCGCCGCCATCGCCGGCGCGAAGCTCATCGCCAGCACCTCGGCGATCCTCGGCAGCGCCCACTGCAGGTCGGCCTTGCTGACCGTCAGGGGCGGAGCGAACCGCACCACCTGGTCGTGGGTCTCCTTGCACAGGATCCCGCGCTCGGCCAGCGCCTCGCAGAACGGCCGCGCCGTGCCGGCGTCCACCTTGATCTCGACGCCGATCAGCAGGCCCTTGCCGCGGACCTCGACCACGCTGGATGAATCGATCTTCCTCAGCTCGTCCATGAACCACGTGCCCAGCTCCTGGGCGCGGTCGGCGAGCTTCTCCTCGACCAGTACCCGGAGGGCGGCGCGCCCGATGCCGGCGCCGAGCGGGTTGCCGCCGAAGGTCGAGCCGTGGTCGCCCGGATTGAACACGCTCATCACGTTCTCGTCGGCGAGGAACGCGGACACGGGGTACATCCCGCCCGCCACCGCCTTGCCCACGATCAGCGCGTCGGGCCGCGCGCCCTCCCACTGCCAGGCGAACATCTTGCCCGTCCGGCCGAGCCCGGTCTGGATCTCGTCGTCCACCCACAGCACGTTGTGCTTCCTGGTGATCTCGCGGATCCGCCTGAGCCAGCCGTCGGGCGCCACGATCACGCCCGCCTCGCCCTGCAGCGGCTCGGTGAGGAACGCGCAGGTGTTCGGCGTGATGGCCTTCTCGAGCGCCGCGGCGTCGCCGAACGGGATGATCTTGAAGCCCGGCGTGAACGGCCCGAAGCCGTCCTTGTACTGCGCCTCCGTCGAGAAGGAGATGATGGTCGTCGTGCGGCCGTGGAAGTTGCCCGCCGAGACGACGATCTCCGCCTTGCCCTCGGGGATCTTCTTGACCTTGTAGCCCCACTTCCGGATCGCCTTGATCGCCGTCTCGACGGCCTCGGCGCCGGAGTTCATCGGCAGCGCCTTGGCGAACCCGGCCAGCTCGCAGAGCTGGTGCAGGAACGGGCCCATCTGGTCGTTGTGGAACGCGCGCGACGTGAGCGTCAGGCGCGCCGCCTGCTCCTGCGCCGCCTTCACGATCGCGGGATGGCAGTGCCCCTGGTTCACGGCGGAGTAGGCGCTCAGGCAATCGAGGTACTTCTTGCCGTCGACGTCCCACACCCATGCGCCCTCGCCGCGCTCGAGGACCACGGGCAGCGGCTTGTAGTTGTTGGCGCTGTACTTGACGACCTCTGTGAGATACTGCGCGGACCGGCTCATCACGACCTCAGACTCAGGACGGTGGAAGGATCTTGAACATGCCGGTGCCGCAGTCGGGACAGGTGCCCTTCAGCGCCGGCCGGCCATTGGCCATCTTCACCTGCTTCACGTTCACCATGACCTTCTTCGCCTTGCACTTCACGCAGTAGCCCTCGTTCGCGGCCATCGGGCTGCCCTTCTTGGCGGCCTTCTTCGCCGCAGGCTTGGCTGCTTTCTTCGGCATGGCTGTGCTCTCCACAGTGGGAATGAGGTGGTCTTTCGCCGTGGCGGAATATACCCGGCGCCCCGCGGTTTTGTAGCACGATTGATGCCGGAGCTACCGCGCCGCTCCGCCGCCGTTTATAATACGACTACTTCCCTCAAGATACGAGTCGCACACGATGTTCGCAGCACGGGTTCTGCTGACCAGCGTCGCCGCCCTGGCCGCCACGGCCGCCGTCTCGGCCTCCACGTCACGGGGTGCCGCCAGGCGCGTGGACGTGGTGATCGAGGGGCACTTCGGCCACTTCGCGCCGACCGAGATCCGGGCCGCCTACGGCGACACCATCCACGTCACGCTGAAGGCCATGGACAGCGCCCACGGATTCCGGGTCGAGGGCGAGAGCTTCGACGTCACGTCCTACCCGGGAATGCCGGCGGAGATCAGCTTCGTCGCGGACTGGGTCGGCGGCCGCGAGTGGTACTGCACCTTCGACTGCGGACCGCAGCACGGGACGATGAGCGGGATGGTGGTGGTGGAGAAGAGATAGGAGCAGGGTGTAGGGATGTAGGGTGTGAAAACACAAGGCGCCTCCGACGCGGGGGCGCCTTTTTCACACCCTACACCCTCACACCCTACACCCGCTTCTTCAGCCACTCCCCCATCGGCTCCAGCACGTGCTCGACCCACCCACCCTTGTGATCCGCGGCTTCCTTCGCCGACGGGAGCAGGGAATGCCTGATCTCGACGCGCGTGCCGCGTGGCGCGCGCGCGAGCCGCCACTCGACCAGCGAGTCGTCGTACCCGGGTTTCCACTCGTCCACGCGCCACGTGTGGGCGAACCGCGACGGCGGACGAAACACGACCACCCGGCCGGTCGCCCAGCCGTCGAACATCTCGAAGCGGCCGCCGGGCCTCCTGCCGATGCGGGCGGACTGGCCGGACCACGCGGCGATCTGCCGCGCGTCGGTCAGCGCCCGGAACACGGCGGCGGGCGGTGCGCCGAGGACGCGCGTGATGCGGATGGCCCTCATCCGGCGAGCTTCCTCAGATGCGCCGGCTTGAGGTGGTAGAGCAGGGTGCCCTTGCCCTCCTCGGCCTGGCCGTCGAACTCGATTCCCACGACGCCGCTCTTCTTCACCGCGATGTTGAGCCGGCCGTCCCTGGTGACGAGCGCCGCGGTGAGGTTCGAGAGATCCGGCTCGTGGCCGACCAGGGCCACCGCCGCCGAGGGCGGGAACTTGGCCAGGAGCTTCACGACCGCGCCGGGCGCGTAGCCGTGACCCAGCTCCTCGGCGACCTGCGGCGCCTCGGGCCAGCGGTATCCCTTCGCGACGATCTCGGCCGTTTCCCTGGCCCGCAGCAACGGACTGGTCACCAGGAAGTCGAACTTGACCCCCATCTTCTTCATGGTGCGGGTCGTCGCCCGCTGCTCGGCGCGCCCCTCGGCCGTCAGCGGCCGGACGTCGTCGTCGGGCCAGCTGTTGGCGTCGCGGCTCTCCGCCTTCGCGTGGCGAATGAGGATCACTTCCACGAGGATATGTTGCAGCGAGGCCGGCGCGCTGTCGAGGCTCCCCCCGACAGGGCGCTTCCACGGGTCAGCGTATGACGCCGCCTCCCAGCACGCGCTCTCCGTCGTACAGCACGCCACTCTGCCCGGGCGCGGCCGCCCGCACCGGCGAGAGGAGCGCCAGCTCGAGGCCGCCGCCGGCGACCGAGGAGACCGCAGCCGGCACGGCGGCGGACCGGTGGCGCACCTGCAGGTCGCAGCGCGCACCGACGCCGAGCGGCTCGGTCAGCCAGTTGACGCCCTCCAGGGCGACCGCCCTGCAGTCCAGGTCGTCGGCGGAGCCCACCACGACCTCGCGCGTCTCCGGCCGGATGGCGGTGACGAACAGGGGCCGCCCCGAGCCGGAGGGAAGACCGCGCCGCTGCCCGACCGTGTACCGCGCGAAGCCGGCGTGCTCGCCGAGCAGCCTCCCGTCTGCGGTCACGATCGGCCCGGGTTGCAGCGCCGGCGCGTCCGCCGGCAGCCGGCTCCGGAGCACGGCGACGTAGTCGCCGTCGGGCACGAAGCAGATCTCCTGGCTCTCGGCTTTGTCGGCGGTGGCCAGGCCGTGGCGGCGCGCCACCTCCCTGGTCTCGGCCTTGGTGAGGTCGCCGACCGGCGTGAGCATCCGCGGCACGACGTCGGCCCGGATGCCCCACAGGAAGTACGACTGGTCCTTGACCCGGTCGCGGCCGCGGCGCAGCATCCCGTTCCCGGCCCGGGCGTAGTGGCCCGTGGCCACGGCGTCGCAACCGAGGGCGTCGGCGTGGGCGACGAGATCGGAGAACTTGGTGAACGAATTGCAGCGCACGCACGGAATGGGCGTGCGGCCGCGGGCGTACTCGCTCACGAAGTCGGCGATGACGTCGTGCCCGAACCGGTCCTCGAGGTTCAGCAGGTAGTGCGGGATGCCGAGGCGGTCCGCGACCGCGCGCGCGTCCTGGATGGAGTCGAGCGAGCAGCACGGCCGATCGGCGACGGCGCCGTCGCCGTAGCAAAACAGCTTCATCGTGGCGCCGATGACCTCGAGGCCCTGCTCGACGAGAAGCGCGGCGGCGACGGAGGAATCCACGCCGCCGGACATGGCGACCAGGACCCTGGTCACAGGGCCGGCACCACGGGCCGGGCCGGTGGGTGGTGGGTTGTAGGCTGTGGGTTGTGGGTCATGCCCGGCTCAGCACGCGTCGCAGCTGCCGCACCTTGGCGACCACGGTCGCGTAGGTTTCGGCCACGCGCGGGACCTGATCGGAGGCCGACAGGGAGCCGAAGCTGAACCGCACGCCGGCCGCCGCCAGATCGGGCGGCACGCCCATCGCCAGCAGCACGTGGGACGGCTCGACCGAACCGGTCGTGCAGGCCGAGCCCGAGGCGGCCGCGATCCCCGCGAGGTCGAGGTGCATCAGCACGGACTCGGAGTCGGTGCCCGGCGCGCTGAGATTGACGATGTTCGGCGCGCGCGTGGCGCCCGCCCCGTGCACGACGACGTCGGGCACCCGCTGGCGGATCGCGTCCTCGAGCGCACCGCGCATCCCGTTCCACGCGGCGGCATTGGCGGCCTGCTCGCGCGCGGCCAGCTCGGCGGCGCGGCCGAAGCCGACGATGCCGGGGACGTTCTCGGTCCCGGGTCGCAGGCCCTGCTGCTGGGAGCCGCCCCGCAGGATGGCGGAGAAGCGCGACGGATCCTTCACCACGAGCGCGCCGACGCCTTTCGGGCCGCCGATCTTGTGGGCCGACACCGACACGGCGGTCCACGGCAGGCTCCGCAGATCGACCGGCACCTTGCCCAACGCCTGCACCGCGTCCGTGTGAAAGGCGACGCCGGCGGCGGCACAGCGCTCGGCGATCTCACCCACCGGCTGGACGGTGCCGACCTCGTTGTTGACCCACATCACCGAGACCAGGGCAGGACGCCCCGCCGGCCCCCGGCCCGCGAGCGCCCGGTCCAGCGCGGCAAGGTCGACTAGGCCGTTCCCGTCCACCGGGAGGAACGTGGCGAAGGCGCCGCGCCGCTCGGCCTCGTGCGCCGCCGCGGTCACGGCGTGATGCTCGGTCGGGCTGGTGACGACGTGCACGACGCCGTCGCCGGCCGCACCGGTCCTGCTGGAGGCGGCCTGGACGCCGCCCAGCACGGCGAGGTTGTCGGCCTCGGTCCCGCCCGACGTGAAGAAGACCTGCTTCGGCTCCGCGCCGAGCGCCTCCGCTACCTGCTCGCGCGCGCGCTCCACCCCGGCCCGCGCCGCGCGCCCCACGGCGTGCGCGGACGAGGGATTGCCGAACGCATCCTCGCCCAGGAACGGCAGCATCGCGTCGCGCACCTCCGAGCGGACGGGGGTGGTGGCGGCGTGGTCGAGGTAAATGCGATTGGACATGTGGGAAAAGCTAAAGTGAGAGGTGAGGTCGTGAAAGTGAGAGGTTCCGGGTGAAACGTGAGGGGGTGAGAACCGGTGAGAGGTGAGGAGTTCAAGTGAGAGGTGAGAGGCGTGAAGCGTGAGAAGGGACATTGAAGCGCTCGACAGGTCCCGTGGTTCGTCGCTCGCTGCCCAGATTGCCCGCATGCCTGGGGATCTCGTCGACCTGCTGGTGTGGCGCGAGGCGGCGTCGCTGGCGCACGCTACTATCGCCGCCGCGCGCAGTATGCACGGCATTGGCTCGCTGGCAGCCGCCGACCAGCTTGCAAGGGCAGCTGAGTCGATCCCGGCGAATATCGCCGAGGCCTACGGCCGAGGCTTCGGTAGGGACGGTGCCCGGTTCCTCCGCGTCGCTCGCGGCTCAGCTACGGAGCTCGAGAGTCACCTGTGGCTGGCGGAGCGGACGGGCCGGGTTCCGGGACAGCTTGCCGCGCAGTTGCTGAGGCAGACCCAGCGTGTGCGTGCTCTGCTACGGTGGTTGATGCGGGCGACGGCAGCGCACGCGGCTCGCGGCTAGTCACCTCTCACGCCTTCGTCCCTCGCTTCTCACTTGAACGTCTCAGCCCTCACCCCTCACATCGACTGCACCCCAATCTCCACCACGTCCTCCACGGCCACGGTCTCGTGCGTGTGGAAGGGCTCCCCGTACCTCGCCCGTATCAGTGAGCCGTAGTGCGCCGACTGCGTCTCGATGAGCGCGTACAGGGGCTGGCCCGTCGGGAAGATCT
>Ga0187778_10002268_pt1 | contig 13142 bp, 12 predicted proteins | sample 1015_Q2_SP5_20_M_FD_132418 | JGI IMG/M metagenome (GOLD analysis project Ga0187778, IMG submission 132418) | Tropical peat soil microbial communities from peatlands in Department of Meta, Colombia - 1015_Q2_SP5_20_MG | ecosystem: Environmental > Terrestrial > Soil > Wetlands > Peat | place... | reverse complement strand
CGTCTTTTTCATCATTCTCACCGGGGAGTACTTCGCCTATCCTTACTTCGGCATCAGCCTCAACAACCTGAGTGGGGCGATTTCCACAGGAGCTGGGTACATGGCACAAGGGCTGGTTAACCAACCCTGGGGAGGGCTGCCATGGCTCATAGTGATATTCGGGTTCTGGGTGGTCGGTGCCTTCTGGTACACCATCAGGAAGGGGTATCTGGCGAAAAGAGGGATCGACCTGTCGGCGAGCTTCAAGGAAATCCCGCCAGAGTAGGAAGTTCGGCTGGGCGCGACTCAATCGTCGGCCCGACAATTTCCGAATTCAGAGGATCGCGTAGGCCCCCCTCAGGCCTCAACCCATCTGATGGCTGAATGAAGTGACCTTCTGGATGAAATGAGATTGATCTCTCTGGACGGGCCGTTATTCCTTCTTGTAAGGAACCGCCAGCGCAGCGGGGGGCCTTAGGCTCTTCGAGGCAACGCTAAGGGCCACCACCGTCGCCAGGTACGGGAGCATCTGAACAAGGAAGAAGTAGGAGGTCGGCAATTGCCCCTGAACGACGTACTGCACCCCGGTGGCCGCGCCAAAAATGAGGCTCATCCCAAGAACCAATGGAGCCTTCCACCCCCCCGCTATCACCGCCGAAAGGGCAATGAAGGCTGGGATCACGGAACTCGTGAGGTCGGGTGTAAAGTTCGGGTTGAAGTCGACCGTGAAATAAGCCCCCCCGAGCGCCAGCATCGCTCCCCCAATGCCCGTAGCGATCATTCTCGTCTTCGCCACGTCAAGCCCTGCAGCCTCTGCGGCTTTCGGATTCTCCCCGACAGCCCTAATATGGAGGCCAAGGGTTGTGCGCCCGAGGAAGAGCAGGACGACCACCGGGAGGATGAACATCACCGCCATAAGTGGACTTACCGTGAGGGATAGGCCGGAAGGGAGACCCCCTATCGTAAAGAGCGGCGCTACCGTGTAGCGGGCCAGGGGGGTACCGTCGAGTACGTAGAACTTGTCGAGGAAAGTCTCCGTAATCCCAAGCGCAAATATGTTAATCCCGATGCCTGCAATCACTTGGTCTACATGGACCTTGGTGGCGAATACAGCCAGGATGAAGTTGAGGAAGACACCTGTCAGCATTGCCGCAATCAAAGCGATGTAGGGTGCACTTGGGCCAGCAGTTGGACCGAGCTGGTAGTTCACCACAGCCGCGGTGAAGGCTCCCAGTGCCATGACCCCCCATATCCCGATGTTCAGAATGCCGGACTTCTCGGTTATCAGCTCCCCGTCGGCCGCGATGGCGATGGGAATCGCTTTCTGGAGTCCGAAGATCGCCAGGAGTACGAGGGGCCCTAGATCCATTTCCTCCCTCTCCCTCTCCGGAGGTTAAGGATGGACTTGCTGAGCGTTGGAGCCGACATCAGAAGGACGATTATGCCCTGCATGGCCCAGACCGGGTAGATGTTCTGGAACACTGCCGCCATCCCTGTGGCGAGGATCGCGACGAACAGGCCGGTGAAAATCGATCCAACGGGGTTGTTCGCGGCCATCAGTGCGACAACGATGCCTGCGAAGCCTTCGCCCCCGAACCAGCCGCTGACGAAGCCGTCCTGGTAGCAGGCCGTGAGGTAGCAGCCTCTTCCAACGCCAAGTATGTCCCCAGCCCCTGCCAGACCAGCTAGGGCTCCCCCGATGGCCATGGCAATCACTTTGTTCCTTCGCGGGTTGATCCCCTTTGCCTCGGCCTGAGTCATGCCAAGCCCTGTCGCCCTTATCCTGTAGCCCAAAGTCGTCCTGCCGAGGAAGAAGTAGGTACCGATTGCGATGATGATAGCCACCACGACCATAATGGACGCGTTGAAGTATGGTAGCGTCGGGAGAGTAGCGGCGGGGCTTATGTCCACCCTGTCGTAGATGGCCGCGACGGGGACCTTCGGTATTATCGCGAGGAGGAGCAGGAAAGTGGCGAAAGCCGACGCCACGAAGTTCAGCATGATTGTGGTGACGATGGCGGAGGCGTTCCGATAGGCCTCAAGGAACCCTGAGACTGATGACCAGAGAGCGCCGACGGCACAGGCAGCTAGGATTGCAACGAATGCCCAGATCCCGGGCGGGAGTGGGACGAAGACCACTATCAGAGCCACAACGATGCCGCCGAGGGTCGCCTGCCCCTGGCCCCCCACGTTCCAGATGCCAGCCTTGCCCGGGATGAGAAACGCCAGGGCGAGCAGAATGTACGAACCTAGATAGCTGAGGACGTAGGATTGGCCGAACTGTGTCCCGAGGGCTCCGGAGAATATGTCCTCGAAGATTACGAGTGGGTTGAGTCCAAAAAGAATCATCATCACAGAACCAGCAGCCAGACCAAGCCCGAGGGCAATCAGGGAAGGAACCGCGGACTTTAGGGCACCCGTAATCGCTTTGCTGGCCCTACTCACGACGCAGCGATGCCTCCAAGCAGTTTGCCCAGCTCACTAATTCCCACCCCCCGTTTCAGTTCCCCTATTATCTTCCCTTCGTACAGCACAACAATTCTGTCGCTAAGGTCCAGGATCTCGTCAAAGTCGGCGCTTACCAGAAGGACCCCCCTGCCTGCGTTCCTGGCTTGCACAAGAAGCGACTGTATGTACTCGGTGCTTGCCACATCCAGCCCCCTGGTTGGCTGGTGGGCAATCAGGAGCCGGGGCTCACTCGCGAGCTCTCTCCCCACAATCACCTTCTGCTGGTTCCCCCCGGAAAGGTTGCGCGCCTTTTCTTCAATACTCGACGTAGAGACATTGAACGCGTTGACTATTTTTCTCGCGAATCCCCTGATGCTTCCCGAGGCCATCACGCCTCTGCGGGAGAACTCTGGCTTCTCGGTTGAGCCAAGGACCACATTTTCAGCGATGGAAAAATCGAGTATCAGACCGTTTAGTGCCCGGTCTTCTGGCACATGGCCGACCGAAAGCTTCAGTATTTCGGACGTGGCTAGGCCACCAGTAGGCTTCCCCCCCAGCCTTATCGTGCCCCCGGACGGCTTGAGCAGTCCCATTATGCACTCCACCAGTTCGGTCTGACCGTTTCCCTCCACGCCTGCGACACCGACTATCTCTCCTGACCTTACTGTCAGGGTGCAGCCGTCGAGGGCTTTGGGCTTGTGCCGTGACGGGGCAATAAGCCCCTCAATCTCAAGCAGGACCTTGCCTGGCTCGTAGGGACTGAAGGCAAACTTCCTCTCAATCTGCCTTCCGACCATCGCACTAGCGAGCATGTCGAAGTTCGCGTCCTTCGTCGAGAGGGTTGTGACAACCTTCCCCCGCCTCATGATGGTTATGCGGTTGGTAATCGCCATCACCTCCTTGAGCTTGTGTGTGATGAAAATCACCGAGGATCCACCGCTCGTCAGCGTCCTGATGGCTCTGAACAGCTCCTCAGCTTCGATCGGGGTGAGCACAGCCGTGGGCTCGTCTAGTATAAGGATCTTCGCGCCCCTGAAGAGCGCCTTCAGTATTTCTACCCTCTGCTTGAAGCCAGTTGGAAGGTCCTCGACCAGGGTGTCTAGGTCGACCTGCAGACCTACCTGCTTAACGAGACCCTCAACCTGCCTCCTAGCCATTTGTTTGTCTATCACCCCAGTTCTTGACGGCTCAGAGCCAAGGATGATGTTCTCTATGACAGTCAGGTTCGGGACGAGTGTGAACGCTTGATGGACCATACCAAGCCCATGTTCTATGGCGTCTCGTGAGCTTCTCATGCGTACTGTTTTCCCGTCGATTTCGATTGATCCCGCGTCCATGGTGTACAGGCCATAGAGCACATTCATCAGGGTGCTCTTGCCTGCACCGTTCTCACCCAGAATTCCCATAACCTCGCCGCGGATTGCGCTGAAGTCAACTCCGTCGAGAGCGATCACGCCAGGGAACGTTTTCTTGATGCCGGTCATCCTTAGCATCTGTTCAGACATATGCCCTCACAAAATGAAGGGGTAGGTGAGTTGCTACTCACCTATCGCTAGATGCCTGTATCCGTGTAGACTTCTGGAACGTTGATTGTGCCGTTGAGGATGCCAGCAGTAATCTGTGCGACTACCTGCTTGGCAATGGGAGTGAGGAATGTCTCCGTGTACTGGAACGGGGTGACACCGACCGCTCCCTGCTTCAATCCGAGCAAGTAGACCCCCCTCACATGGCACGGCGAGGCGCCGCTTGATCCACAGAGTTGAGTCTGGCCATTGAAGAAGGAAGGCGCGAAGGCCGTCGGGTTGCTCCACACGCTAGAGTAGTTCCCGTCAACCACCCAACTCATCACCTTGTAGACCCCATAGTCAACCTTCTTGATCTCTGAGGTCAGGACAAAAGATGGAGCTGTAAGGCTGGTTGCTGTCTGGTTCTGCTGGGCAGCCTTGAAGTACTGCTGCGTGCCGTAGTAGTCCTGGTTTGCGTCAACACCTATTGCCCACACGGTTGGAGCTGTCGAATTGGACCAATTCCAGCCCTGCTGCTGGTCGTATTTGCCAATCGCGTTGAATGTCCCAATGCCTGTCCCACCCGCAGCGGTGAAGATGACCTTGTCACCGTCAGCGATCATCGCTTGGCCATTGGAGAAACCTCCGCTTGGGTCGGCGAAGCCGGTGAAGCTGGTGGAGTCGTAGACCTCGGTCAGCGTGTTGTTCCAAGTGGTCCCTTCAACTTTCGAGAGGTACTGATCTGCCCATGAGATGCCGAACTTCCACCCGTTCCAGAACTTGTAGATAATGCCCACTGTTACGCCGCCAAGGAAGCCTAGTTTCGCATGATTGGGCTCCATGGCCGCGGCCAGCGCACCAACGACGGCGCTACCGATGTGTTCCTGGAACTTTATGGCAACGACGTTGGTGACGTTGTAGATGTCGCCGTCGACCTGGGCGAAGAGCTGGGTGGGATATTTGGCAGCGTACTGCGAGATGGATCCGTCGTCGTCGAAGCCAACGCCAACGATGAGGCTGGGGTGGTCATTGATGATTGTGGCGAATAGGGACGGAATCTCGCCAGTCGAGGTAGCGACTTCATACTCATAGTCGACCCCGAGAGTCTTGTTCGCCTGCATCATGCCATTGTATGCCAGTTCGTTGAAGCCCCTGTCACCCAATCCGCCGACGTCGAATACCACGCCGATGGACTTGCCCTTGCCAGGCAGGGGACCTGTGGTAGTCGTCGACTGGGTGGTCGAGGTGGTTGTCGAGGATGACGAAGACGGTGCGTAGGCGATGAAGTAGTACGCAACTGCAGCGACTACGAGGATGACGACTACTATTGCGACGTATGCACCTGTGCTGATTGCTTTTCGAGAGTGAACATCCAAGATTTTCTTCGGCGGCGGTCTTACTGTTGGTTATTTAAACGCCAACACAGAAGCCTCAGAAAATATTCATAACCGATGAAAATCGAGAGAAAGTGTTCATAAGCCAAACGGAGAGCCGGCGTGCGGCTTGAGGGTTTTGGTGGCGGGGTTCATCACCATCGACACCATTCAGCTCCCCATGCGCCAGATAACCTCCGTTGGCGGGCCCCCGGCCTACGCGGGGCTCGTCTGCTCCAGGTTCGGCAACGCAGTGGTTCCTTTAACCAAGGTGGGGAACGATTTCCCAGACGAGCAGGCGGTGTGGCTCGCTCGCAATGGCATCGTGCTCAGGGCGTCTGACAGGAGCGTGACAAAGCCGACTACACGATTCAAAATCACCATTGCTCCAGGAAGCAGGACGTTGGTACTAAGTAACAGGTGCGAGAACCTGAGCGATTCCCAGATCCCTCCTGATACCCGCCTTGACGCTTCCCTCGTCAGCCCACTTGCGGGGGAGGTTTCCCCCTCCCTTCTCACGGAGATATCGGCCTGCTCCGACTTCACTTTCTTGGACCCGCAGGGGTTCGTACGCTCTTTCGACAGCGGAGGACGGGTGTCCACGTCCCCTCTCCGGGAGAGGAGCATCCTGACAAAGGTTGACGCCATAAAGATGGACAGGACGGAGGCGGAGATGCTGACCGGGAAGTCAGATCCGCGGCAGGCCCTGGAAAAGGTCTCGTCCATCGGGGTGAGGAAGGCAATAGTCACCCAAGGCGCCGAGCCATGCCACGTTCTTGACGGGACGAGGATATACCAGGTACAAGTGCCGAGGGCCCCTGTCGTGGACACCACAGGGGCGGGGGACGTACTAAGCGGAGCGACGATTTCCTGGTACCTGAAGACGAGGGACTTCCTGCGCAGTGCCTGCTTCGGGATCGCGGCTTCTTCGCTCTCCCTACAAATGATAGCCCTCGCAAAGGTAGACCTGCCTATGAGCGTGGACGAGACCGCGATGAGGCTCTTTTCGATGGCGAACCCGGTGGCCGCTCTCTGACGCCTTCAAACCTCTTCATAGCCGACTCGAGCTCCTCCCTCGTGGGACTGCCACGGGTGGCACTACTGACAGCCTTCAGGGCGCCTGCTAGGTTCCCCCACCTGGCTGCCCTTTCCGGAGATGCGCCTGACAGCGAATAGCAGGTATAGGCGGCAAGGAACGCGTCGCCGGAGCCGGTGCTATTGACGGGTCGAAGGCCAAGCGCCCTAAGGTCGAAAGGGGGGACCGGGATGACGCTTTGGCCCGCGGCGACTAGGCACCCTGAGGAACCGAGGGTGGCGACTGTCACGAGGCGCGGGTGAAGACTACTGAGCTTTAGCAGTCCCCTTCTGGATTCGTGCTCCGAGGTGAGGTGGGAGAGTTCGATACCGTCGAGTACAAGGTGGTCCGAGAGTCCGATGGCCCGTTGCAGCAGCGAACCTCCGCCACCGATTCTTACGCCTGGGCTGTAGAAGACTCGGGCCCCCGCCCTCTTCGACGCCCTCGCAGCTTCTATTGCCGCGAGAAGTGGCACGTCCATGATGACCGTGGCAGCGCAGGCAGAAAGGGCGCCTTTTGCAGGAGACAAGCGGAGGTCGCGTGGGGCGAGAGAGTCGTTCGCCCCGAACAGCGTGTGAATCTGCTTCGCGCCAGACTCGTTGACGACCACGAATGCCCCGCCGGATTCAGCGCCTTTCGTTATCGCCAGCCCGTCGGTGAGCACCCCTTCGGACTGGAGGCTTTCGCGGAGCGTGGCCCCCATTCCGTCGTCACCAACCGCTCCGATGAACGTGACGCGCCCTTTTCCAAGGAGCCGCGCAGCGGCGACGGCGGCGTTGGCGCCTTTGCCCCCCGGGTAACCTTCGACCCTTTTCACTGGCACCTCCTCGCCTGGCTCGGGGAATCTCCCTTCGAATATGGTAGTGTCCCAGTTGATGGCTCCTATCACGACGAGGGTTGGATGGCCAATCCGCCTCGCGCCTGCGGCCTCTCTAGTACGACTTGCCGAAGTTCGCAAGGTGGACTGCGTCCCTGGAGCAGACCGGGCACTTCGCCTTTGGTGCTTTCTGGTCTATGGGGAAGTTGAGGATCTTTCCGCCCGTCTCCTCCTTCATCTTTGCCTCGCACTCCGCCTTTCCGCACCATGGGACCCTTACGATGCCCCCGTGCTTGGCGAGAATCCGCTTCAGATCGGCCAACGTCTCTGCGTCGCGGGTGTTCTCTGCAAGAGCCCTTGTCGCCCTCTGGAGCATGCTTGCTTGGATCGTTTCCAACTCCTTTGCCACCTCCTCCTCGAGGCTGACGAGCTTCGTTGTCCTCTTACCCCCCGTGTCCCTGCGGACCAGGACTGCCTGCTTTTCCTTCATGTCTCGGGGTCCGAATTCTATCCTGAGGGGGACACCCTTCAGCTCCCACTCGTTGAACTTCCGCCCGGGCGTCAAGTGGTCCCTGTCGTCGAGCTTCGCCCTGAACCTCTTCGAGAGCCGCTCAAGTAGCTTCCTCGACTCCGCCAGCACCGCCTCCTTGCTCTCGTCGTTGACGATGGGCACAAGCACCACCTGGAGTGCGGAGACCTTCGGAGGAATGACCGCCCCCCTATCGTCGCTGTGGACTGCCAGCATGACTCCTATCTCCCTTGTGCTGATGGCCCAGGTGTTCTGCCAAGCGTACTCCTTGTCCCCGTTCCGGTCCACGAAAACAATTTCGAAGGCCTTGGAGAAGTTCTGGCCGTCAGAGTGCCAGTCGGGTCCCTGGATGGCCTTCCCGTCCGGGAGCAGGTGCTCTATGCTGTAGGTCGCTTCGGCGCCGGCGAAAGTCTCGGACTTTGACTTGCGACCAAGGTAACCCGGCAACGCCATGTACTCTTCTGTTATGCTCTGATAGATTCCCATTATCTCGTCTCTTTCGGCGTCTGCCTCTTTCCTAGTCGCGAACAGGGTGTGCCCTTCGTTCCAGAGGAACTCCCTCGTGCGCAGGAAGGGCGTCGGATGCCTGAACTCCCAGCGAACAACGTTGTTCCATTGGTTGAGCCTGAGCGGCAAGTCCCTCCAAGACCTGATCCACTTCGAGACGACCTCGTACATCAGGGTCTCCGAAGTCGGGCGAATCGCAAGCCTCTCGTCCAGCTCTGAACTTCCCGCCTGGGTCACCCAGGCGACTTCGGGGGCGAAGCCCTGGACATGCTCCGCCTCTTTCTTCAGGAGCCTCTCGGGGATGAATATCGGGAAGTAGCTGTTTGTAATCCCCACCCTCTTGAACTCGGAGTCCGTGGCACTCTGTATGTTCTCCCAGATAGAGTAGCCCGCCGGCCTGTAGACCATGCATCCAGAGACCGGGCTGTAGTCGGCGAGCTCTGCCTTCAGGATGACTTGGGTGTACCACTCGTCGAAGTTCTCGTTCTTCTTAGCAGTCATCCCTTCCTGGCTGGTTTTGGACATCGTGGCCGTCGACTCCTTATCGTGCCACTAATGAAGGTGCCTCCGAGCCGGGTCATTCTTACCAGATGGAGCCCAGAAGAATAATGGCCAGCCCCAGCAGGACGAATATGATCGCGGACCCGATCTGAAGTCTCCTGGGCGTCAGAAGCTTGCCCAGCCTGTTTCCGAGGGTGGTCTCGACGGCCACCGCCGCAATCAGACCCAAGTAGACGGCCGAAAACACGAAAAGGGGAGCGCTGTACTGGGCAACGAGGACCACGGTCAGGACCTCAGTTGCGTCGCCAGCAAGATCCAGCAGGGCGAGGGAGCCGACGAGGGCAAAGAAGACTCTCCATGTATTCCCCTTCTGGGCGATCCTGGATTCCTGCAGGCCCACCGCCTCCTCCCCCATCAATCCACGCGCCTCCCAGAGCCCATAGCCTATCATCACGACCCCTCCGGCAAGCCTGATCCATTCGACCGGGACCACCGCGACTATCAGGGACCCTGCTGCCACTATGATTGCCGTAGTGATTAGGAAAGCAGTGGCTCCCGCGGAAAAGGCGAGCCGCGCCCTTACCCTGGTTGAGACAGCGAGGAGGAGAAGCGCGTCCTTGTCCGTGAGCTCAGCGATGAATAGGGTTCCCGCAATGGTGGCGAATGAGAGGACTGACAGCTCAGCCATGAGGCCACCGGTAGCTCCTCTGGCTCGGGCGCTCTACTCCTTCTTAGGAGGCGGGGGTTTCTTCTCCGGGATCAGATAGAGCGCAAGACCAATTATCAAGAGGACGAATGCAGTGCCAATTCCGAGCGCCGTCTGCCTTCTGCCTACCTCGTAGAGCGAGACTGGGACGAGGAGCAAAGCGATGGCCGCCAGGATCTGCCTCCTGGTGACGCCAGGGAGCTTGAACTGCACGGTCATGAGGTAGCTCAGCAGCACCAACGCGGCCGGGAAGACGATTCCGTACCTGCCGATTATGAAATCCGTGGCAGCACCCGTGATATCGGTAAACCCGTTCGCGTAAAGGGCGCCGATCAGCACTATGACTAGCGAGGCAACTGCGACAGACTGCAGGGTGCCGCCGAGGGAGGCCAGCTTCGCGGGGCGCGTCGCCGGGTCCGTCTCGTTCACCTCGAGTATCACGCCCAGCATCACTGCGAGGGACGCCCCGATGAAGAGTATCGGATCTCTCGTGACTGTGAGATAGACGGACGAGGGGAAGACGGGCGAAATCCCGTTTTGAATCCAAAGTACGAGGGCGTATATGATTGGAACAACGATGGGGACAAGGTAGAGCAGCGTAGAGACGTCTTCGTAGCGTCCCCTGGTGCTCATCGATTCGCCTGCGCGACGGACTTGGGCTTAAAACCGTTGTGCTAGCGCCTCATCTGAAACTCATTACGGCCTTCCAGACTCGAGTGAATTCGGGTTATGATTCTGCCGCGCCCGCAGTCTTAGCAGGTAGCGCGAAAAGGCGCAAGGCATAGCTGAGAGCAAGCCCCACGAACCAGATGAGATGCCTCAGGGTGATATCGCTTGTTGAAGATCCCGATGTTATTGAGATAATCGTCGTCACGCCGAAGAATGGGAGTATTGAGACTACGAAGAGTGACCCCATGATCAGGTTCCTGTTCCTTTCTGATTTGTACCTCGCAAGTGAGCCCTTGGGCACTAGGTGCTTTTCCTCCGTCGCGAGTGTGTTACTGAAGTAGGCGAGAATGAAGAACATCCCCGAAATGTCGGCCGCGAATGTGCTGGAGACGGCCTGTGCCAGGTCCCCGCTTGTTGCAAAGAGCTCGTTGAAGAGGTAAGGCATGGCGGAGACGCAGAAAAGGAGAACAACGTTCAGCTGGATCACGCCATGAGTTTCGACGGGGAGAGCAGAAGTGGATCGCGAATATATTCGCCATACGTTTATCAGAATCAGGAAGCTGAACCCGTAGAGCGCAAGCGAGAAGAAGAATTGCTGGTCATTGGAGGGTTGATGACCGACAAGGACAAGGGCGCTTATCGACAGAGCAAGTCCAAATATCAGATCGGAAAGAGACTGAATCCTACGGCGCGAAATTCCCTCGCCCGACTCCTCGTCCTGGTGTGACACAGCCGTATCACTGATGGGGATGGGGAGATGTGCCGTACCTGCGATTCCTCATGACCCAGGCCAGGCCGACCCACACCCCGAGGAGGATTAGGAGAGCTCCCCAGAACACTTGCCAGGGGATTGAAGGGAAGAAGATACCCAGCCCGGCCACAACCAGCACGGTGGCGACTACGAGGCCTCCTACACCCGAGCCTCTCGTGGCTCTCCTCTGTTCTCTCATTTGGCGCCTTTGCTCTCGCCAGTCTTCAGGCTGCGAAGTCGAGTTAGAGGGAGAAGAACTACTAGACGATACGGGCGCGCCACACTTTGGACAGTAGGCCGAACCAGCTTGGAGCTGAGCTCCGCACCTGGGACAGAATACGGCATTCGTTTCCATTTTCTCAGGGGAGAACAGAATCAGTTCTCAGCTAATAAGGCAGAGGCGCGATTGCCACTTCTGAGAATCGCTCCGGCCGGAATTCGGTTTCCAGGGGAGGCCTGTGTCACCATGACACCGTTACGATGGTTGAGGCATGCCCGAGGTCCTGCGCCCGAAGGTCAGGTAGGCGGTGTGCCCTACCATGATATTGGATGGCCTCGTCATCCCCACCCGCGCCTCGAGATGCCTCAAGAGCAGCTCGACCGTCTCGAGCCCGACGAACCCCTCCTCCTTCATCTTCGCGACTAGCCTTTCAGCCTGGTTTGTGGTCGGCGTTATGGCAGCCATGGGCGCCGAAGGCTTCAAGCTGGCCCTCATGCTCCCGATGACCTCCCAGGGGTCTCCGACATCAAGGACCCCGGCATCCATCTGATGCTCTTCGAATCCGAGCCGCGAGTCGGCGACCTTGAAGGTCACGAACTGCGAGAGCCCGAGCCTTTCTATGTTCTTCTTCGCCACGTCTTGAAACTCGGGATTGATATCGTACGTGTAGACCATGCCCGTGGGCTGCACCAGGTAAGCAAGCAAGGCGGTGGTCGCCCCACTCCCCGTGCCAGTCTCGACGACCTTTGACCCAGCATGGACGCCGAGCTTGACCACGATCAGCCCAAGATCCTTCGGATAGATCACCTGCGTCTTTCGCGCCAGCTTCATCACCATGTCTTCGAGGGTCGGCCTGAGTATGACTAGCTCGTCCCCGAGGGTCGTCGTAGCGGTCGCTCCGTACTCCTTCCCCACCAGGGCAGAGACGTCGAGGATTCCGAGGTGGGTGTGCAACTTGGGGGTGTCCCTGGGTCTGATCAGCCACCGTCTCCTCCGGTCTCGGTAGACTAGTATGAAGGAATCTTCCCCGATAGCATCCACGGTGGACGCCGCCTTGGGGAGTTCTATATCCTTGTGTCCTGCAGTCCTAGGCGCGCCACCAGTCGTACCTGAGGAACTCGATTGACTTCTTCTCCTTATCGGAGATGGCTATTATGAACTGCTTCCTGACTGTGGTGGCAAGCCGCCCGGACCTCACCATTGAGGTGGCGGTCATCTTTGAATCGGGAGAGACCACCTGGACGATGTACGGGGCGTGGTCGATGCCCGGGCCGTGCTCGTAAACAGCGAAATCAGACCCGAACTTGATTCCAGGGGTCACAACGAAGCCGTCCTCTCTGAGCTTCTTGTACACCAAGAACTTCTCTTCAAAGTCAGGGTACGAGGCCCCACAAATCTCGTGGAGCTGTTTCGGAGTGAGCTCCTTGCCTGACTGATCCTCTACTTCAAGGGTCTTCCTGGTGGCCAAGTAGTACCCCTCCATCAGGTCGAGAATGAGCGGGGCGTCGAACTCGAAGTCTTTTGGCTTCGGTATCCCCAACGGCTTGCCGTAGTAACCCTCTTTGAATAGCCTCCTCGAAGCGTCTATGTCCCAGACGACTATCCTGTTCTCGAAGAGTCTCCCCTTCGCCTTCTGTTTCGGCATTACTACATGCCCAGTGCGAGGATGGTGCTCGCGTCGGAGGCGTCCAGCATGGCGTCCGCGCAATCCTCTATGGCCTCCACGACTTCCTTCACCGTTATCAGTTCTTTCACGTTCGTGGCAGTCTTCATGACGGTGGCTACCAGCTCCCTGTAATCGTTGTCGATTGATCTTTCGATCTGCTGCACCTGGGTGGCCATCTGGATGGACTGGTCAGGATTGAGTGACAGCGCCCGAATGCTCTCGTTCAGCTTCGATATCCCGTCTATCAGGAGGCCAAGGAGCGCCGTGATCGAATCTTTGTACTTCTTGTTCCTAACGGATGACTTCTGAAGCTGGGACATCTTGAAGGCCACGCCGTTGATATATCCGAAAATGTCCTCCACGGCGAACGCGGCCCTGAGGAGGTCCTCCCTGTTG